>Ga0101944_10002073_pt1 | contig 34975 bp, 29 predicted proteins | sample DewCreD2012metaG_FD_75245 | JGI IMG/M metagenome (GOLD analysis project Ga0101944, IMG submission 75245) | Hot spring sediment bacterial and archeal communities from British Columbia, Canada, to study Microbial Dark Matter (Phase II) - Dewar... ... | reverse complement strand
GTGCAACCGCTGGACATGCAGGTCATCGGCCAGGAACTGGCCATCAAATGGGAGGACGGCGCCGAGAGTTTTATCCGGCTGGAAACGCTGCGGCGCCATTGTCCGTGCGCCGGCTGTCAGGGCGAGCGGGACATGCTGGGCCGACTGCACAAATTGCCGGCCCGACCTCTCACACCGACCTCCTTTCAACTGGTGCGCTTGGCGCGTGTGGGCGGCTACGCCGTGCAGCCGGTTTGGGCGGATGGGCACAACACCGGCCTTTACTCGTTTGACTACCTGCGCCGGCTGGCCGCGGGGCCGGCGCTTGGCGAAGGCGAGCCGGACGGCGCCCAGCCCACGTAATCCAGCCTCGTTTGCGGCCTGCCAGACGCTGCGCGCCGTCCAGCCTCGGGGCGGCGCGCCGACGACCCGGCGCGTTGACCCGGCTGTTACTTTGACTGGCTTTTTTGGCGCGGACGTCCGATGCTTGCGCCGCTATGAACTTTATCCTCTCGACGCACAACCTGACCCTGACGCAGGCCATCGAAGACCACGTCAGGGCCAAGGTCGAGAAGTTGGCCCACATGGACCACCGCGCGGTGGATGTGCGGATAACGTTGGAGCACGACCATAAGCGGCTTCCGGAGCGGCAGTTCAGTTGCTCCATCCGCCTGGGGGTGCGTGGGCCGGACCTGTTTGCCGAGGCCCAGGAGCAGGACCTTTACACGGCCATCGACAAGGTCGCCAAGAAGATCGAGCAGCAGATCCGCAAGCGCCACAGCAAGTACAAGGCCCGCAAACACGCCCAGGCCGCCCGCAGCAAGGAACGTCGGCAGGAAGCCATCGGCTGAGCTGACCCGCTAAGCCGCTCGCTTGCCTCCGCGGCTGCTCCCAAACCGGCCGGGCCGGCGCCAGCCATCATGCTCCTGCGTGCTCGCATTCTGCTGCCCCTGTCGCATCCGCCGCTGGAGGACGCCGCGGTGCGCGTGACCGGGCAGAAGATTCGCGCGGTGGGCCGTTGGCGCGACCTTGCGGCGGGACGGCGGCAGGATGCCACGGACCTGGGCGACGTGGCCGTGTTGCCCGGGTTCATCAACGCCCACTGCCACCTGGATTACACAGACATGGCAGGCCGGCTGCCGCCGCAAAGGAGTTTCACGGACTGGGTGAAGGTGATCACGTCGGCCAAGGCCCACTTTGATTTGCCAGACTATCGGCGATCCTGGTTGCGCGGGGCGGCCATGCTCGTGCAGCACGGGACGACGGCCGTGGCGGACGTGGAGGCCGTGCCGGAGTTGCTGCCGGAGGTATGGCGCGAAACGCCCCTGCGGGTCTGGTCATTCTTGGAGCTGACCGGCATTCTGGCCCGCCGTCAGCCGGATCAAGTGGTCCGAGCGGCTGTGGCCATGTTGTCCCGGCTGCCGGTTGGCCGCTGCCGGGTCGGTCTGGCGCCCCACGCCCCCTACTCGACCCGCCCCGAGTTGCTGGGCCGCTGCGCAGCCGTGGCGCGACGGCGCGGCTGGCGGCTCACCACCCATGTGGCCGAATCGGACGAGGAATTCGAAATGTTTTGCCGCGGCCGCGGTGCGATGTTCGAGTGGTTGCAACGCAACCAACGCGTCATGGATGACTGTGGCGGCGGCTCACCCGTCCGGCATCTGGCCCGCACGGGGCTGCTCGGGCCGGACTTGCTGGCGGTGCACGCCAACTACCTGGCGCCCGGCGACGCGGACCTGCTGGCCCGCCACGGGGTCAGCGTCGTCCACTGCCCGCGCAGTCATCGCTACTTCCGGCATCGGCCCTGCCCCTTGCGCCGGCTGTTGCGCGCCGGCGTCAACGTCTGCCTCGGCACCGACAGTCTGGCCACGGTCCTCCGGACACCCGAGGGGCCGCCACAATTGAGCCTGTTTGCCGAGATGCAGGAATTGGCCCGCCGCGAGCCGTGGCTGCGGCCGCGGCGCATCGTCCAAATGGCCACGTCTGCCGGCGCGCGGGCGCTGGGCCTGACCGGGCGCGCCGGGCAGATCACGCCGGGCGCGTGGGCCGACCTGATTGCAATCCCCTACGCGGGCAACACCCGGGAGGTCTGGGAGGCCATCGTGCACCACCAGGGCCACGTGGCCGCCAGCATGATCGCAGGCCAATGGGTCGTCCCACCCGCAGGCTGAATGCCCCCGCTGCCGCATGTCAGAGTCATTGCATCAAGTGTTGGCCGCGCGCCTCCAGGACTGGCAGCGGCAGGGCCTGCTCCGCCACCTGCGCCAGGTGGACTCAGCCCAAGGGCCGCGGATCAAACGCGGCGACCGCGAGCTGCTGAACTTTGGCTCCAACGACTACCTCGGGCTGGCCGAACATCCGGTGCTCAAGGAGGCCGCAGTCCGGGCGCTGGAACGGTTTGGCGCGGGGAGCGGGGCTTCCCGGCTGTTGTGCGGGTCGCTGGCGCCGCATCACGACCTGGAGGAGGCCCTGGCGGCCTTCAAGGGCACGGAAGCCGCGCTGAGTTTTTCGTCCGGCTATGCCACGGCCATCGGCACAATCTGCGCCCTGATGGGCCGGGACGACGTCATCATCCTGGACAAACTGGTCCACGCCTGCCTGGTGGACGCGGCGCGGTTGTCCGGCGCGACGCTGCGCGTGTGCAAGCACAACGACACGGATGATCTGGAGCGGCTGCTGGCATGGGCCGCCGCGCGCCGGGCCGCCCGGCCGACCTGCAACATCCTGGTGCTCACCGAGTCGGTCTTCAGCATGGACGGCGACGTGGCACCGCTGCGCCAGGTGGTGGAGCTGAAAGATCATTTTGGGGCGTGGCTCATGGTGGACGAGGCGCACGCCACCGGGCTCTACGGCCCGTGGGGCCAGGGGTTGGCGGCCGAGTGGGGCGTGGCCGGACGGATCGAGGTCCAAATGGGCACGCTCGGCAAGGCGTTGGGCAGCGCGGGCGGCTTCATCGCCGGCTCTCGCTGCTTGGTGGACTACCTGATCAATCGGGCCCGCAGCTTCGTGTTCAGCACCGCACCGCCACCGGCGGTTGCCGCTGCCGCCACAGCAGCCTTGCGTCTGGTCCGAAGCCCCGAGGGTGCGGCCCGTCGGCAGCAGCTTTGGGAGCGCGTAGCCGGTTTCCGGGCGGCGCTGGCCAAACCGGCCGCCTCTCAGCCAACAGCCATTGTGCCGTGGCCAGTTGGTAACGAAGCGACGGCTGTTGCCCTGGCGGCGCGCCTGGAGGCGGAAGGGTTGTTCGTGCCCGCCGTGCGGTATCCCACCGTGGCCCGGGGCGCGGCCAGGTTGCGGATCAGCCTCACCGCCGCGCACAGCGCGGAAGACATCCGTGCGCTGGCGCAAGCACTCCACGCGCCCGGTGGCGACATGGCCGATTAGCCCATGCACCCGTTGGCCAAACTGGACCACCGCCACGTCTGGCATCCGTTCACGCAGATGCGCGACTGGCTGCGGCGCGAGCCGATTGTGATCGTCGCTGGCAAGGGCGCCGTGCTCAGGGACGTGCATGGCAAGCGGTACCTCGACGCCAACGCCTCGATCTGGACAAACCTCCACGGGCACAACCATCCCAAGCTCAACGCCGCCATCGCGCGGCAATTACGCAAGATCGCCCACTCCTCCGCGCTCGGTCTGGCCAATGAGCCGGCGAGCCGTCTGGCCGCCCAACTCGTTGCCGCCGCCAATCCGTCGTGGCTGGGGCGGGGTGGCCTGGCCGCCCAGCCCCGCAACGCCGCAGCCAAGCAGCCCGCGACGGAGCGCGCGCGCCACCTGGGCAAGGTGTTCTTTTCCGACGACGGCTCGACGGCCGTGGAGGTGGCGCTCAAGCTGGCTTACGAATTCACCCGGCGCACCCGCGGCCCAAAGCCGGAGCCGCGCTTTCTGGCGCTGGCCGGGGCCTACCACGGCGACACGGTCGGCGCGGTGTCGCTGGGGCACATTGATCTGTTTCACCGGGCCTACCGGGGGCTGTTGTTCAAGACCGATGCCGTGCCCGCGCCGTATTGCTACCGTTGTCCGCACAACCGAGCCGGCCCGGAGCGGGCCGATGCGCGGTCGTACCGGCGCTGTCGTGAGGAGTGCGTGACCCGGGTGGAACAGGCGTTTGCCGCCCAGAGGCGCAGGGGCAATCCCTACGCAGCGTTCGTCTTCGAACCGCTGATGCAAGGAGCGGCCGGCATGATTGCCCAGCCGCAGGGGTGGCTGAGCCAGGTGGCCGCCATCGCTCGGGTCCACGGGGCGCTCCTGATCGCCGACGAGGTGATGACCGGCCTGGGCAGGACAGGCGTGGGAAGGGCCGAAATCCGACCTCCGAGGCTGGGCCTGTTGTTTGCCTGTCATCACGAGGGTGTGCAGCCGGATTTCTTGTGCCTGGCCAAGGGCCTGACCGGCGGCTACCTCCCGATGGCGGCTACGTTGACGACGCAGCAGGTTTTCGACGCGTTTCTGGGCGACTACGCCGAGTTCAAGACCTTCTTCCACGGGCACAGCTACACGGCCAACCAACTCGGCGCGGCGGCGGCGCTGGCCAGCTTGGGCCTGCTGCAAAGCCCGGCTTCCATCCGCGCCCGGGCCGCGCTCGAACAGACACTGCGCCGCGAGTTGGAAAGCCTTTGGGCGCTGCCGACCGTGGGGGACATTCGGCAGGTGGGCTTGGTTGTGGGCGTGGAGTTGGTGCGCGACTGGCGGACGCGCGAGCCGTTTGACCTGCGCGAGCAAGCCGGCATCCGCGTGTGTGAGGCGATGACGCGTCGCGGCGTGCTGACGCGGCCGATCGGCAATGTCGTGGTCCTGATGCCGCCGTATTGCGTGACGGCCGCCCAGGTGCGCCGGATGGTCAACGCCCTGGCCGAATCCATCCAAGCCACCTTCCAACCGGGCCGCCATGCGGGCTGACCCGACGCCTCAGCCCTTGGCCTGGCGGATGCGCTCCTTTTTCTCCTCCAGCTCGGCCTGGAGCTTTCGGCGCTCACTGGCCAGTTGGTCCTGCAACGCCGCGGCCTTCTCGCCGTCGTCTGTCGCCAGGGCCTGCCGGATTTGGTCCTGAAAGGCAATCTCGCGTTCGGCGATTTTGGCCTTGTAGCGCGACTCCAGTTCAGCGATTTGGCGCTTCTGTTCGTCGCTCAACCGCACGCTTGGCGCGTTGCGGCTCAGCCGTTCCATGGCGATTTCGTAGGCGGTTTTCATGCAAATGCCGGGAGGTTGGCTCCACAATCACTTTGACACGCCACCGTAGCCCGGCACCCTGTCGGTCCGCAAGCGCCGCGAGGCTGGCGCTCGGGAGACAAAACGATGACGACGCCAATCCAACTGGTCTCGACCGACTTTGACGGGACCATTTTCGCCGAGTTTGAGAACCCGCCCGTCCCCGGGCGGCTGCAGGACCTGCTGAGCGCGCTGCAGCAGCGCGGGGTCAGGTGGGTCATCAACACCGGCCGGGACATGTCCGGTCTGTTGGAGGCCCTGGGGCGCGCCCACGTGCGGGTGCATCCGGATTACCTGGTGTTGGTGGAGCGGGAGATTTACCGCCGCGTGCAGGCTGAATACGTGCCGCTGGCCGACTGGAACGCGGCCTGTCAACGGGCGCACGCCGAGTTGTTCGACCGGGTGCGGCCGCACGTGCCAGCCCTGCTGGCCTGGATCGAGGAACACTTCGAGGCCACGCTCTACGCGGACGCCTGGTCGCCGCTGTGCCTGATCGCCGCCACGAACGGCGACGCCGACCGCATCGAGGCCCATGTGCGGGCGTTTTGCCGGACGATTCCGAAACTGGACTGGGTGCGGAACGACGTGTATGCGCGGTTCTGCCACGCCGATTTCAACAAGGGCACGGCGCTGGCCGAGGTGGCGCGCCAACTGGGCCTGCAGCCCGCCCAGGTCTTTGCCGCCGGCGACCACCTGAATGACTTGCCGATGCTCAATCCGCGTGTGGCCGCTCATCTGGGCGCGCCAGCCAACGCGGTCCCGCCCGTGCGCCAGGCCGTGCTGGCCGCCGGCGGTTACGTGGCCGCTCGTCCCCACGGCGACGGCGTGGCCGAGGCGCTGGAGCGGTTCATCAGGTGACCGTCTTCGAGCCAGCGGGATCAAGCGCCGTCCCGGAGCGATGCGGGACAAAACCGCGTGGAACAGCGCGCGGTCGTGACACAAGGCCGGGCGTGTGACCCGTTGCGCGGCCATCCGCGCCTGTGGGTTGGGCCGCGCCGCCTTGGCGCGGCATCTCCGGCGGTGACGTGGCAGGTTGCCGGCAACGCCACGGGCCAGCTTGTAACACCGATTCCGGCCGCACCATTCAGATGCACCCGTCAGCGATTGCGGAGGCTGTTGCCGACTTGGTGCACCTGCTTTAAACTGGCCGCAGACGAGCACAAACATGATCTTCCACGTTCAACTGGAAAAGGCCGAGGACGGCTGGATTGTGGCCGAGTGCCCAGCTTTGCCAGGGTGCGTGTCCCAGGGCAAGAGCGAGGAGGAGGCCTTGGAGAACATCAAAGAGGCCATCACGGCCTGGCTTTGGGCAGAAGATCAAAAGGCGGTCGCCTCCATGAAGAAGCGGTCGCGCAAACACCCGGTGGCGGTCGCGGTGTGAATTCGTGGGCCGGCTGGCGAACATTTCGGGCAAGGACGCTGCGAAAGCTTTTCAGAAAGCCGGCTGGCAACCAGTGGGCCAGGTCGGCAGTCACTTGGTGTTGGTCAAGTCGGGTGTCCGCGCCAATCTCTCCGTTCCGCAGCATCGCGAGTTGTCTGTGGGCACGCTGCGCAAACTCATTCGCGCATCCGGCCTGACAGTCGAAGAGTTCTTGGAGCTTTTGTAGAACAGACCGGCGGTTGCTCTCTTTTGCGGGGCGTACAGGGGGCCTGACGGTTTGCATTGGCCAGCACTTCGCCGGGTGCGCCACGGGCCGGCTGCGCCCCTCCGGCCTGTGGGTTGGGCCGCGCCGCCTTGGCGCGGAACTTCACGCAGCAAGCTGAGCGCTTGCTGCCACGAGACGTGGCGGTCCCATCCGAACACGCCCGGCATCACCCCGGGGTGTGGTTTTCGGTTTCTTCTCCCGAGCGGGTTGTCCTAAAGTGGCCGCGGTATGTTGGCGGGGATTCAGTCGGTGCACTTTGTGGGGATTGGCGGCACGGCCATGGCGGCGACGGCGGCGGCCTTGCAGGAACGGGGATTGACGGTGACGGGCTCGGACCAGAACGTCTATCCGCCCATGTCCACGTTTCTGGCGGAGCGGGGGATCGCGTTCAGCCAGGGCTACTCGGAGCGGAATCTGGCCCACCGGCCGGACTTGGTGGTGATCGGCAATGCCATTTCGCGGGGCAACCCGGAAGCCGAGTATTGCCTGGACCACCGGCTGCAGTTCTGCTCGCTGCCCGAGCTGCTGCGCGTGTGGTTTTTGCGGACCAAACGCACCATCGTGGTGGCCGGCACCCACGGCAAGACGACCACGACAGCCCTGCTGGCCTGGGTTTTCGAGCAGGCCGGGCTGAACCCGGGCTTCCTCATCGGCGGGCTGCCGGTCAACTTTGGTCGCGGGGCGCGGTTCACCGACAGCCCGTGGTTCATCATCGAAGGCGACGAGTACGACACGGCGTTTTTCGACAAGCGCAGCAAGTTCATCCACTACCTGCCGGAGGTCGCCATCTTGAACAACCTGGAGTTCGACCACGCCGACATTTTCCCGGACTTGGCGGCCGTGCAACGGACCTTCAGTCATTTCATCCGGCTGGTCCCACGCAACGGGCTGTTGCTGGCCAACGGGGACGACCCGAACCTGGCGCCGCTGCTCAACGTGGATTTCTGCCCGGTCAAACGGTTCGGCCTGGGCGACGCCAACGCCGTGCGGGCCACCAACGTGCGGCTGGGCCCCACAGCCAGCGAGTTCGAGACGCCCAGCTTCAAGTTCCGCGTCAGCCTTCCGGGGGAGTTCAACGTGCGCAATGCCCTGGGCGTGGTGGCGGCGGCCAAGCATTGCGGCCTGTCCAACAAACAGATTCAAACCGCGTTCGACACCTTCCAAGGGGTGCAGCGGCGGTTGCAGGTGCGCGGCGTGGCCGGAGGGGTGACGGTAATTGACGACTTTGCCCACCACCCGACCGCCCTGCGCGAGACCCTGCGGGCGCTGCGGCTGAAATACCCGCAGGACCGGCTGTGGGCCATCTTCGAGCCGCGCAGCAACACCACCCGGCGCAATGTCTTTCAGCAGGAGCTGGTGGGCGCGTTTGCACAAGCCGACCGGGTCGTCGTCGCCCAAGTGGCCCGTTTGGAGATGCTCCGGCCGGAGGAACGCCTGGACCCGGAACGGTTGATCGCCGACCTGCGCGCGGCGGGCAAGCAAGCCACCTACCTGCCGGACGTGGAGGCGATTGTGGCGCACGTGGCCGCGCAGGCCGAGGGTGGCGACGTGGTGGTGGTCTTCAGCAACGGCGGCTTTGGCGGCATCCACGACAAACTGCTGGCGCGGCTGGCGCGGCGCTGAGGCCCTCCGGCGCTGGCACGCGGCAGGGGGCAGCCGACGGCCAGGTCACCACCGGGAACGCCCTACCGCGCTTGTCGGCTCAGCAACTTGGCCAGGCGCAACGCCATTTCCAGCGACTGCTCGTAGTTGAGGCGCGGGTCCACCCGACTCCGATAGTCGCGGGTCAGGTCGGCTTCCGTCAGCCCGCACGTGCCGCCCAGGCACTCGGTCACGTTGTCTCCGGTCAACTCAAAATGCACCCCGCCCAGGTGCGTGCCGGCGTCGGCCAGAATCTCAAATGTCGTCTCCAGCTCCTCCAAGATGCGCTCGAAGCGCCGGGTCTTGATGCCCTGGGGCGTGGTCTCGGTGTTGCCGTGCATCGGGTCGCAGACCCAGAGCACCTTGTGGCGGCCGGACTGCACCGCGCGGACCAGCGGCGGCAGCTCGGAGGCGACGCGCCCGGTGCCGAAACGCGTGATGAAGGTGAGGCGACCCGGTTCATTGTCCGGATTGAGCACCCGGCACAGCGCCAGCGCCTCGTCGGGCGTGACCGGCGGCCCCAGTTTCACCGCCACGGGATTGCGCAGGCCGCGGAAGTATTCAACGTGCGCGCCGTCCAGCGCCCGGGTGCGGTTGCCGATCCACGGGAAGTGCGTGCCCAAGTTGTACCAGCCCTCGCGCCGCGGCACGCGGCGGGTGACCGCCTGTTCGTAGAGCAGGTGCAGGCCCTCGTGGCTGGTGTAAAAGTCCACCCGGCTCATCTCCGCCAGCGGCCCGCCGGTCAACGCCTCGATGAACCGCAGCGATTCGGTAATGGCCCGGACCAGGGCATGATACTCGTCGGCCACCGGCGAAGGGCGCTCGAAGGCCAGTTGCCATAACTCCGGGTGATGCAGGTCGGCAAACCCGCCGTCAATCAGCGCCCGGATGAAATTCACCGTCAGGCCGGCCCGCTCGTAACCGCGCAGCAGCAGGGTCGGGTCGGGCGTCCGCTCCTCGGCATCGAAGGTCTGCCGGTTGACCATGTCGCCCCGATAAACCGGCAGCGTAACCCCCGCGCGCGTTTCGGTGTCGGCCGAGCGCGGCTTGGCATACTGGCCGGCAAACCGCCCCACGCGGATGACCCGTGTCCGCCCGCCCTGCACCAGCACCAGACTCATCTGAAGCAGAATCTTGAGCTTGGCCGCGATGACGCCCGACTGGCAGTCCTCGAAGTTCTCCGAACAGTCGCCGCCCTGCAGCAGGAAGCGCTCGCCGCGCACTGCTTCAGCCAATTGGCCTTTGAGCTTCTCGACCTCGTAGCTGCTGACCAAGGGCGGCAGCTCGCCCAGTTGGCGCAATACCGCCTCCAGGGCTTGCCGATCTGGATACACCGGTTGCTGGGCGGCCGGCTTGGTTTGCCAGCTATCCGGTCGCCAGGCCGGCATCTGTGAGTTGGCATCCATCCCCGACAGCGTAACGCCGGAAGGCCTGCCGGCTCAAGCCATCCGGCTGCGCGTTTCACCCCGATCCGACCGCCGGGTCAATCAGCGCCGCGCGCCAAGGGGAGCAGCCGTGAGGAGGCGCGGTCGCACCGACGAGCCATGCGCCCGGGCCTTTTGGCCGTGCGACACCCCGCCAGGGCGGTTATCCTTGGCGCGAGCAATGAACGGGGCCGGAAACAGCGAGGTCGCCCATGCTGCGTGCGGCGGAGGCCGGTGCAGCGGCGCGTTGCCAACCCAAAACTACGTGCTGGCGGTGGCCATCATCGCGGCCGTCACCGGCGTCGCGTGGTGGCTCAACGCACACACGGGTTTTCCGTTAGGGCGCTGGGCGTTCATGGTTGCTCCGGGCGCGCGGCTGCCGCTGGGTTTTCCGGTCTGGCTGCCCGGGTTGGCGGTCTTGGCGCTGCTGAGCGCCCGCGGCACTGCCCGGTTGCTGCTGGAGGGCAGACCCCGCGGGCGCAACCACGGTCTTTGGTTGCTGGCGCTGAGTAGCGCGCTGGCTACGCTGACCCATACCGCCGCGGATCTGGTGGCGACCCGGCGGCTGGGCTGGTGGGCGTGGGCCTCGGAACTGCGCTGGAACGGCATTGCCCTGTGGCCCATCGTCGGCACGTGGGGGGTGTTAACGTTGGCCCTGGCCTTGGCCACGCCGGCTTTGCTCGACAAGCGGTCCAACCCGCGCCCGACCCCGCGCCGCGCCTGGCTGGCCTGGTTCGTGCCCACCCTGCTGGCTGCAGTTGCCGCGCTGGGCTGCGCCAGCGACGCCGCGGTCGCCGTCCTGGCCGCCCCCACGCTGCTGGTGGGCGCGCTGGCGTTTCAGCGCAGCCGCGACGCGGCGCCGGATTGCGCCCTGCCGGCCACTCCGGAATAATGCCCCCCGGATGCTGACGTTGGACAACACGGTCTTGGTGCTGGTGGACGTGCAGGGCAAGCTGGCGCAACTGATGGACGGCAAGGAGGCGCTGTTCAGAAACCTGCGCCGGCTGGTCCAAGGCGCGCAGACACTCGGCCTGCCAATCCTGTGGCTGGAACAAAACCCCGCCGGCCTCGGCCCGACCATCCCGGAGTTGGCGGAGCTGCTACGCGGCCAGTCGCCCATCGCCAAACGCAGCTTCAGTTGCTGTGGCGACGCCGGCTTCATGGCCGCGCTGCGCGGCACGGGCCGCCGCCAGGTCTTGCTGGCCGGTATCGAGGCGCACGTCTGCATCTACCAGACTGCCGCCGACCTGCTCCGGCTGGGTTACGAGGTGGAGGTCGTGGCCGATGCGGTCTCATCCCGCGCCGCCGAGAACAAGCGCATCGCCTTGGAGAAAGTCCAGCGCCTGGGCGCAGGGTTGACGTGCGTGGAGATGGCGCTGTTCGAGCTGCTGGGGCGGGCTGAAGGCCCGGCCTTCAAGGCGCTGCTGCAAATCGTCAAGTAACGCGTCGCCGGGCGGCCAACCGGTTGGCTGCGCCCCGTGGCAATGTGTTGCCGGGGTGGCGGGATGGCCTACACTGCGGGCGTGATCCGCAACGTGATCTTCGACTGGTCCGGCACGCTGGTGGACGACCTGCCGGCGGTGTGGGCCGCGACCAATCATGTGCTGCGGCAGGCCGGTCGGCCGGAGCTGAGTTTGGCGGCGTTCCGGGCCGAGTTCTGCCTGCCGTTTACCGGCTTTTACGACCGGCACGTGCCGGACGTGCCGCTGGCGCAACTGGAGACCTGGTTTCACACCTTCTTCCAGACGGCTCAGGATTCGGTCGTCGTGCTGCCGCACGCCCGCGAGTTCCTTCAATTCTGCCGCCAGCGCGGTTGGCGCACGTTCGTGCTCAGCACCGTGCGGCAGGATCATTTCGCCCGTCAGGCGGAGCGCACCGGCCTGGGCCGCTTCATTGACCTGTCCTATGACGGAATCCGCGACAAACGGCGCAAAATCCACGCGCTGATGGCCGAGAACGGCTTGCACCCGGACGAAACACTCCTGGTCGGCGACATGCAACACGACATCGAAACCGCCCGGCATGGGGGCGTGCGCGCGGCCGCCGTGCTGACCGGCTACAACACCTTGGCGCAGTTGCGGGCAGCCGGACCGGACCTCATCGTGGAACACCTGGGCGAACTGCAAGGGCGGCTGGAGAGCGGCGATCTGAAGCCGGGCACGGCTGACAACTCGCTCGCCGGCCGGCGTGCGGCCACGGTCCTGGTCTGCGGCCTGGTGTCGGACTCCGCCGGGCGGCTCTTGCTGACGCGCAGTCCCGAGTGCCCCGACCACTGGGACCTTCCCGGCGGCGTGGCGCGGCGCGGCGAGGGTTGGCCGGACGCCCTGCGGCGATTGCTCAAGCAGCAGACCGGACTGGACCTGCGCAATATGGCTTTCCTGCGAGTGCACGATTCCCCCGCCGCGTCCCAGAACGGCCAGGACGGCCCGGTGCTGTTGGCCTACACGGGGCGCGTGACCGACGATCTGGTGGCGCGGTTGCCCAACGGCACGGACCGGTTCTGTTGGCTGCCTTTGCCCGAGGCAACGGCCCTGCCCCTCACGCAAACCGCCCGGGCGCTGCTCGAAACGGCACCCGCACCAACCGCAATCGAAAGGCCCTGACTCATGGACCAAATCCGCATCGTGGACCTGGAGGTGCATTTCCGGGTGGGGGTCACCGAAGGCGAACGCGCGAAGCCCCAGCGTTTGTTGCTGACGATTGATCTGGAGACCGACCTGACCGCCGCCAGTGCGACCGACCAGTTGGACCAGACGATTGACTACGAGCGCGTGGCTCGGCGCGTATTGGTGTTTGGCGAGGGGCGCTCGTGGCGATTGCTGGAGAAACTGGCCGGCGACCTGGCCGAGATGTTATTGGCGGATTTCCAGCCCCGGGCCGTCTGCATCGAGATCAAGAAATTCGTCATTCCCGAGGCGCGCTACGTGGCTGTTCGCCTGACCCGCCGCTTGTCCGGCACGGCCATTCAGCCCGGGTAACCGCCCGTGATGTAGGCCTCCAGTTGCCGGATCGTGTGGCTCTGCTGGGTGATGATCCAGTTGACCAGGTCGCCGATGGATACCAACCCCACCACTTTTTGGTCCTGGACCACCGGCAGATGCCGGCAGCGATGCTCGGTCATCAAGCGCAGGCACTCCTCCACCGAGTGGTCCGGCGTCACGCACAGCGGGTCGGTGGTCTGAATCTCGCACACCGGCGTGTCCTTGGAAGCCCGTCCCTTCAGCAGCACCTTGCGGGTGTAATCCCGCTCCGAGATGATGCCGACCAATCGCTCCCCCTCCATGACCAACAGCGCTCCCACGTTCTTGTCGGCCATCATCCGGATCGCGTCATACACGGTGGCGTTCGGTCCGATGGACCACACCTGACTGCCCTTGTGTCGCAGTATGTCGTTTACCGTGCCGGCAACTTGCGTCATAGCAGGCCCTCACTGAATGCGTCAGCCCGCCGGGCGGCACCGGGCTTGTTCCGGTGCCGGCCCGCCAGGCTGTCTGTTCCGCCAAACCTTACCACAGCGGCCCCCGGTGGCGCACGGCCTTTTTTCCCGCTGCCCAGACAACGGGGCAGGACCATCCTCCAGGAAGACGACCGGTCGGACCCTGCGGCCTCCAATCTGGGCCACACACGGCACGGGGTGTGGGCTTTCCGTCGCCCGGATGGAAACGCATTCGGCTCAGGCGGCCATGACGACGGGCGACGCCCTCACGACCTAGGTTGCAACGCGGGCGCGCCTCGAGTGGCTCGGCGGCTCGCTGGCCAACCAGCACCGGCTGGGGGCGGGGTGGCCCGTGGCCGATTTCCCGCAACAAGGGTCGAACACGACAGCCCGTTCTGGCGGTAGGGCGCAAGTCCACAACGAGCCGTCGGCTGACTGCAGGGCGTGGCAGGCCGTCAATGCTGCGCGCCGCTTGGCCCTCCTAATGCGACCATGAATTCAAAATGAATGACCCTGACCGGGAAGCAGATGCCGGTTGACCGCAGTTTGCCAGGGCGACATAACCCCCGTGCCTTTGGGCGGCACGACGCCCTTTGAGGATTATTCGCAAAGACAAAAACATCACGGCATCGGCCCTATTTGGCGTTGCCGCCACACACATTTTTTAACGGGCATAGTCTTGTTTTTCCTGCCGGACATGTTGAGTTGTTTGGCCGGACTGACTGGCTATTCCTCTTGGGGGGAGTTGGCTACACAGCGTTAGGGATTGCTGCCCGCCGGTATCGTCTCCCAGCGGCCGTTGTCGGTAGTGTGCTTTACGTCCCGGTTTTCACTTTGAATATCGTCGGGCTGGCCAATTGCTTCGTCGTGATTCTTCTGGTGATCGCTGTGGTATCGGCGCTGAAGCGTCCGGCTGCGGATACCGGGGCTGACCAGCAGCGTGCTGGCAACCGCTGAGCACCGCAGCCTCCTGGTCGTCGAAGGCCCGCCGAACGCCTCGAGCCGCCGGGGCGGGGCGCTTGTCATGCCCTCGACCACGGGCCGCTCACAGCCGCTCCCCGCAGCAGCGCTTGGAGCGCGGCGGCACTGGCGGTGGGCGGCAGGCAAGCGTTGGAGGTGCAGACCTGGGCTACAGCCTTCTCTCCGGCGTCCAGGTTGCGGGCAACCGAGTCAACCGGCCCAGCAGTGCCCAGCACCACTTTGTTGGGCTGATAGACGGCGTGCGCCGCTCGCAACAGCTCTTGGAACTGCGGCGAAGCCGGGTCGCCGGCCAGCACGACGCGGCACGGCTCGGCCAGGGCGAAGTCCAGAGCCTGGAGCAGGAAGGGGAAGGCGTGCGGCTGCTGAGAAAGTCGCGGGGCAAAGCATCGCAGTGTTGCCTCGGCTGCCGCGCGGAACTCGGGGCGGCCGGTGATGGCGGCCAGTTTGAGCAACGCCAGCGCGGCCACGGAATTCCCGGCTGGCTCGGCGCCGTCGTGGTCGTCTTTCAAGCGCAGGATCAAGTCACTCGTGCCCGCTGGCGTCTGCCAGAACCCGCCGCCCGACGAGTCGTAGAACCGGGCGAGCATCGTCTCGGCCAGCGCGACAGCGAAGGCGAGGTGGTCGGGGGCGAGCGTCGCCTCGTAGAGCTGCAGCACGCCGTCGAGCAGAAAGGCGTGGTCGTCAAGCAACTGGACCTCGTCCCGCACGCCGTTACGCCAGCGGTGGTAGAGCGTGCCCCGTGGGGTGATGGCGGCTGGTGGCCGGGTTTCGGGCGTGGGCGCGGCCTCCCAGAGCCTGGCTTGGATGAATCGGAGGTTGTTCTCGGCCGCCCGGCGCCAGCCGACCTCCCCCAGCACCGCGTAAGCCCGCGCCAACGCGCCCAGCATCAGCCCGTTCCACGAGGTGAGCACCTTGTCGTCAAGCGCCGGGCGGATGCGCCGGGCGCGGGCTGCGGCCATTTTCCTTTTGGCGGCGGCCAGCAGTGGCGCGTCGGCCGGCGCCAGGTCCGGCGACGTGATGCTCAGGACGTTCTGCCCCGCCAAGGGTTGGGGATGGCTGTGGTCAACGAAATTCCCTTGCCGGCTGACGCCGAAGTAACGCGCGGCCACGCGAAACTCCTCCGGGGAGAGCAACTCTGACAACTCCGCCTGCGTCCAGCAATAGAACTTGCCCTCATGCCCTTCGCTGTCGGCGTCTTCAGCCGAGAAAAAGCCGCCTTCGCGATGGGTCAGGTCGCGCAGGATGTAGTCCAGGATGTCGCGGACCACCGCGGCGTGGGCTTCCGGCGGCGCACCGCGCTGGTGGGCGGACGCAACGAGCGTGGCGTCCAGGTAGAGGTGAACCAGTTGGGCCTGGTCGTAGAGCATCTTCTCGAAGTGCGGCACGAGCCATTGGGCGTCCACGGCGTAGCGCGCGAAGCCGCCGCCCAAATGATCGTGAATGCCGCCGGCGGCCATGCGCTCGCAGGTGTGCAGCACCATTCGCACGGCCTCCGGGTCCTGGAAGCGGCCCGCGTAGCGCAGCAGAAAGGCCGGGACGCTGGGCTGCGGGAACTTGGGCGCGCCGCCGAAGCCGCCGTGCCGCGCGTCGTAGGCCGACTTGAAGAGTTCGCCGGCTTGGCGGAGCGTCTCGACGCCCGGCCAGTGCTCGGCGGCAGCGGGGCTTGACACGGCGGCCAAGTGGGCATGGATCGCCCGGGCCGAGGCGATCACCGCGCCCTGTTGCTCGCGCCAAACGGCAGCGACATGCTGCAGGACCTGCCGGAAGCTCGGGCGGCCGTAGCGGTTGTCCGGCGGGAAATACGTGCCGCCGAAAAACGGCTGGCGGTCCGGCGTCAGAAAAACGTTCAACGGCCAGCCGCCCGAGCCGGTCGTGGCCTGGACAAAAGCCATGTAAACCCGGTCCACGTCCGGTCGCTCCTCGCGGTCCACCTTGATGCTGATGAAGTGCTCATTCAGCAGCCGGGCCGTGGTCTCGTCCTCGAATGACTCGCGTTCCATGACGTGGCACCAGTGGCACGTCGAGTAGCCGATGCTCAGGAAGATGGGCTTGTTCTCCGCGCGCGCCCGCGCAAAGGCCTCGTCGCCCCACGGAAACCAGTCCACGGGATTGTGGGCATGCTGCAGCAGATAGGGCGAGCTGGCGCGGGCGAGCCGATTCGTATGGGCGGGAGCGGGCATGGGATTCATGTCACGGGCGGGTGGCTGCTCGAACTTGGCCAGCCGGAGCAAACGTGGCCGCCGGCGCAACATGGCTGCGCGGGGGCAAGGTGGCTGCGGTCGGCGGCATGGGCAACGGTAGCGCCGCCGGGTCGCCTCGGCAACCGGATGCAGGCGCGTGTTGCCGAAACCAACATCAGCCCGTGGCGCGCGCCGGGGGAGGTGGGCCGGACTCCGCCACGGCTTGGGCAGCAAGCCGGGGGTCTTTCCGGGAGTGCGCAACCCGGAAGCTTGCCCCACGACGCGTACTGGCTCCGTCCGGCCAGGCCCGGGCGGGATTGGCGATGCAGAAGGCCCTTGTTTTCCCGCGGGTCACGGCACATTCTCGCGGCGTCAGAACCGGAGATGCGGCAGGTCAAGCCCCGCGGTCCCGGCGCAGCCGTTGGCTTCTGACCGGTTGACGCCGGGAAGGCTTGCGTAAAGGGGGGTGGGCCTGCGTGTTTCCGGGCTGACCGTGCGCATCATGGAACGCATCAATGTGTGGCAGCGGCGCGACCGCGCGCCGGTTCTTCTCCTGGTCCTGCTGCTTCTCGGCATGGGTGCGGCCTTCTGGGTGGGGCGCAGTGCGGGGCTGGCGCGGGTGCGCAGCCAGCGGCTTCACCAGCTTTGCGAGCGCGTTCGGGCTGACTTCGGCCGGATGGACGGAGCATTGCGGGGGGGGTTACTGGACTCTCGGTTGAAAGCGGAAGCGGACCGCCACAAACAGGCGGCCGAGGACCTGATTGGGGCGTTGGACGACCTGGAGTCCGAGGGTGCCCGCCTACCGGAACTGCTCCGGGTGGTGCACGGGTTGCGGGACTTCGTGCGCGACGAACATGGCCGGTTGCACGCCCAAGTGTGGGACCGGCTTGAGGCCGAGCGGGCCAAGGCCCAGGAGCTTTACCTGCAAACCGCCGCCGCTGTGGGGGCGACACGCGACCGCCACCTCCAGGCCCTCGAAAGACAGGTCCAGACCGCGCAATTCGCCCTCGGGCGACAGGCCGACCTGGCCCCGGTGTGGGCCGGCGTTGTCGCGCTCCTGGTCCTCGTGGCCGCGGGCCTTCTTGTGCACCGCCAGTCTGTCGCCGCGAAGCGCTCGGCCACGGCGCTGGCAACGGCGTTGGATCGCTTGGCTGCCGGCGACCTCAGCGCACAGACGGGTCAGATGCAGGACGAGGCATTCGATGCACCTGCCGCGGCCCTGGGCCGATTGGTGGAGGCCTGGACCGGGTTGCTCGGTCGAGCGCGCGAGGCTGGCACAACCGCCCGGGCCGCGGCAGACGAAGCGGCCACGGCTGTGCGCCAGCAGGAGGGGTTGGCCACGGAAACATCGAGCGCCGTGGCGGAACTGAGCGCCGCCGCGGAGCAGATGACCGGTCGGGTGGGCGAATGGGGCGCGGCGCTCAACGACGTAACCGGGCTGGTGACCGGGGCGGCGCGCCAGGCAGCGGAGCGCCAGACAGATTTGCGCCAAGCGGAAACCGCACTGGAGAATCTGCATCAGACCGCCGGACGCACCAGCGCGCGACTGGCCACCTGCAACGAGCACCTCGCTGGCATCAACTCGGTCATCGCAACCATCACCAAGGTGGCCGACCAGACGAACCTGCTGTCGCTCAACGCGGCCATCGAAGCCGAAAAAGCCGGCGAATACGGCCTGGGGTTTGCGGTCGTGGCCATGGAAATTCGCCGGCTGGCCGATCAAACCGCCGTGGCGGCGGGCGAGCTGGAGAAAATGGTCAAGGAATTACAGGCCGCCCTCACCACCGGGGTATTGAGCGTCGAAAAGCTGGCCGAGGAGCTACGTCGCAGCAGCGAATGGGTGCGACAAACGGGCGCGCAATGGTCCGGTCTGGTGCGGCAGGTGGAGGGTTTGCCCGGGCGGTGTCAGGCGCTGGCCGCGGGCGCCCAGCAGCAAGGGGCGGCCGCGCAGCGGGTCGGCGCCGCGGTTGCCCATCTGGGACGCGCGGCGGATCAGATGTTGGCGTTGCTGCGCCAGGCCGAGGCGGCGCTGGAGCGGGTGACCGAAGGCCTTCATCAACTGCAGGACCGTCTGACCGGCCAGCCGTCGGCTCGGCGGTGACATGCTGTTCGTGACGTTTGAAGTGGGGGACGACCGATGCGCGCTGGAAGCCCGGCGCGTGGTGGAGGTTTTGCCGTTTGTGGAACTGAGCCGCGGGCCGGCCGCCCCGGAGGCGGTGGCCGGGTTCTTCCGCTACCGGGGTCGGCTGGTGCCGGCGGTGGACCTGTGCCAACTGCTGCTGGGCCGCCCGGCGCGCGCGCATTTCAGCACGCGGTTGCTGGTGGTGCGCTGTCGCGACGTCACCGGCGCCGAACACCTGGTGGGGCTGATTGCGGAGCGAGCCACGGGTCTGATGCAGCGGGCGCCACGAGATTTCAGCCATCCCGGAGGCGTATTGCCGGACAGGCCGTGTCGTGGGCCGATGGCGTCGGACGGCCAGGGCATGGTGCAGTGGCTGGACCCCGAACACCTGCTGCCGGAAGCCGTGCGCAGCGCGCTGTGCGGCCCGCCAGCTTTGCCTGCCGATGACACCCGGTGATCCAATTCGATCGGTCGCGACTGGTGGGCGGACGCCGGGCTGTGTCGAGGAGGCGGTCGGCGGCCCGCCACAGGCCCGGCTTTCGCCGTGGGCGGAAGTGTGTTGGCGGCGGGCGGGCGTCTGGGGCAACGGGGACTGCCCCCAATTGGCGCAGCAGAGTCACTGCCGGAGCTGCCCGGTGTTTGCCGCAGCCGCGGCCGAGGTCTTGGACCGGCCCATACCGGCCGATTACCGCCGGGATTGGACCAGCCGGGTGTCGGTTGCCGCCCCGTCGGCGTCTCCGGCGGACACCGCCGTGGTGCTGTTCCGCATCGGTGCCGAGTGGCTGGCACTGGATACCGGACTGGTGCAGGAGGTGACGGGTTCGCGCCCGATGCACTCGCTGCCCCACCGTCACCGCGACCTTGTGCTGGGCCTGGCCAATGTGCGCGGGGAGTTGGTGCCGTGCCTGGCCCTGGGCCGGCTGATGGGGTTGGAGCACGATGTGCCCGCCGAGCGGCTGCGCACGGCGCATCGTCACTTGGTGGTGCTGGAGAGCGGTCAGGGGCGGTTGGCCTTCCCCGCCGACGAGGTCGCCGGCGTGTGGCGCTTCAGCCGCCGGGAAATGCGGCCGTTGCCGGGCACCGTGGCCCGGGCGCGACGCGTGTTCACCCGCGGCATTCTGGAGTGGCGCGAACGAGCAGTGGGCTACCTGGACAGCGACGCGGTGTTGTTCCACCTTGAGCGGAGTCTGGCATGAAGAGACCGCCGCCCGGAGACCTGCACAAGCTCTCGATGCTCGAACTGTTCGGGCTGGAGTGCGAGGACCACACCGCGCAGCTCACGCAGGGGTTGTTGGCGTTGGAACGCAACCCGGAGTCGCCGGCTCCGCTGGAGGCGCTGATGCGCGCGGCGCATTCGCTCAAAGGGGCGGCCCGCATCGCCGGCCTGTCGCCGGCGGCTTGGATCGCGCACAGCCTGGAGGACTGTTTCAGCGCCGTGCAGCAAGGCAAGCTGCGGCTGGCCGCCGCCGATGTGGACCTGCTGTTTCGCGGCGTGGACCTGTTGCAGGCGTTGGGCCGCCAAAGCGGTGGTGACCTGGCCGACTGGGCGGAGGAACACCGGGCCGACATGCGCCAGTTCCTCGACTCGGTGGCCCGGCTGGTGAGTCGAGCGGACGCCCCCCAGATGCCCGCGGTCGCCTCCCTCGCGCCGGCGGACAAGCCGGACCAACCCGCAGCTCTGGGCATGGCCGGCGCTGGCGAGGTCACGCCCCAGCCAGAGGGGGAGGAGACGCCCGCCGAGCCGCCGGTGCTGGCGGCCGGCCGGCCGGGCGTGCCGGAGCGGGTGGTCCGCCTGGGCGCGGAGAGCCTGAATCGCTTGCTGGGACTGGCCGGCGAGGCGCTGGTGGCGTCGCGCTGGCTGCGTCCCTTTGCCACCGACCTGCAACGGCTGAAGCAACTTCACAGCAACGTGCGGCTGCGCTTCGATCGGCTGCGGTGTCTGCTCGACGAACCCGGCCTGCCGGAGCATGCGCTGCAACATCTGCAGGCGGTGGCCGGCGAGCTGAACGCCTGCTGCGCGGCCTTGCACCGGCGGGTCGAGGAATTGGAGTCGTTTGACCGGCGCACCGCCCGGCTGTCGCACAGGCTTTACCTGGAGGTGCTGCGCACCCGGATGCGCCCATTTGCCGACCTGGCGCAACGGTTGCCGCGTCTGGTGCGCGACCTGGGGCGGCAGTTGGGCAAGGAGGTCCGGCTGGAGATTGCCGGGGAAACGACGCAGGTGGACCGGGACATCCTGGAGAAACTGGAATCGCCGCTGGTCCATCTGTTGCGCAACGCGGTGGACCACGGTTGCGAGACCCCGGAGGCGCGGCGCCGGCGGGGCAAACCGCTGCCAGCCACCGTGCGGGTCGAAGCCCGCCACCGCGCCGGTTTGCTGCTGGTGACCGTGTCGGATGACGGCGCGGGAGTGGACACCGAGCGGCTGCGGCAGGTGCTGGTGGCGCGGCAACTGGTCCCCGAAACCCAGGCCCGCGCGATGACCGGGTCCGAGTTACTCCACTTCCTGTTCCTGCCTGGGTTGACCCTCAAGGAGGCGGTCACGGAGGTGTCCGGCCGGGGTGTGGGGTTGGACGTGGTCCACGCCGCCGTCAAGTCGGTGCGGGGCCACGTGCAGATTCGCAGCCAGCCGGGCTGTGGCACGGAAGTGCAGCTCCAACTGCCGTTGACGCTGTCGGTGCTCAACGCGCTGTTGGTGGAGGTGGGCCACGAGCCTTATGCCCTGCCTCTGGAGCAAGTGCGGCAAACCGCCGAGGCAACACCCGACCAGATTAAAACCCTGGAGGGACGTCCCCATTTCCGCTGGCAACAGCAATTCATCGGGTTGGTCCGCGCCGCGGACATTCTGGGCGGCGACCAGACCCACGGCACGACGGCGTGGCCGATGGTCATCCTGGGCAATGACCGGGCGTGTTACGGGCTGTTGGTGGACCGGCTGCTCGGCGCGCGCGAGCTGGCGGTGCAACCCCTGGACGCGCGGCTCGGGCTGGTGCCGCCGGTGTGCGCGGCGGCGATTCTGGAGGATGGCCGGCCGGTGTTAGTGCTGGAGGTGGCCGAGCTGTTGCGGCTGGTGGAGGCCCGGGCGGAGGCCGGCGACCGTTTCCAGTTGGAAGACGCGCCCGCCGCGGTCCGGCAGCCGCTTACCAAAAGGGTCCTGGTGGTGGATGACTCCCCCGTGGCGCGCACCCTGCAATCCAGCTTGCTGGAACGCCAGGGCTGCCAGGTGGACACCGCGGCCGACGGGCTGGAGGCTTGGAATACCCTCTGCACCGGCGGCTACGACCTGGTGATCACGGATGTGGACATGCCGCGGCTGGACGGCCTGGCTCTGACGCGCCGCATCAAACAGGACGCCCGCCTCGGGCACCTGCCGGTGCTGATTCTGTCGCACCACGACCGTGACGAGCAGCGGCGGCAGGGCTTGGAGGCCGGCGCAGACGGCTACTTCACCAAGGAAGGCTTCCACCAGGAGGCTTGGCTGCGGGCGGTGGCCCGGCTGCTGGAAACGCCCAACGGCCAGGGGCGGTCCGCGGGCGAGCCGGCGACCGGACAGGAGGGACACGAACCGACATGAACGACGGTTGGGCGCAACCCATCCGCCGCCAATACACCGGCGGCGACGCGCGTTTCGATCTGCCGACCAGACCCTTGGGCCTGGCCCGACTGATCGGGGTGGTGTTGATCGGCTTCAGCGCGGTGTTCGTTTGGGGACCGGGCCGCGACTTGTGGGAGCTTGTGCAAAAGGGGACGCAGCGGTCCGGGGGCGGCCTCGAGAACATCCTCCTCTTGTTCCAACTGGCGTTGGTGCTGGCAGGGCTGTTACCTGCCGGGCTGGGGTTGCTGATGCTGTTTGGCCGATGCACGGTAGAATGGAAAGAGGGGCGGCTGCGGGTGGCCGAGAGGCTCGGACCGTTGCGGTGGACGCGCCGACTGCCGCGTCGGCCCATTCGCCGGTTCATCGTGGGCGTCGCCGCCTCGGAAACGCCCCAAGCCTCCACGCGACAGTGGGAACGGTTCTCCAGCCTTGCAGCCGAGTTCGAGGACAACAGCAAGCGCTTGGTCGTGCTGGGTTACCCACGGTCGTGGCTGCTGGAGCTGGCGCAGGAGTTGAGCGATTACGCGGGGGTGGCCGCCGCCAGTCCGGTTGCGGTGGTCGAGCAGGTGGGCGGTCAAACGCCGGACCAGGAGGTGCCCGAGCAGCCTCCGGGCAGCCAGGTGCGGTTGGAGGAACACGCCGGGGGTATCTGTCTGATTGCTCCGCCGGCCGGCGTGGTGCGAGGCTCGAAGGGGCTGTTCTTTGGCGCGCTGGTCTGGTCCCTGGTCATGGTCCTGTTTACCGCCATGGCCGTGTATGTCATTCCGAATCAGAACACGCAAGGCCCGACGGTTGTCCTGTGGGTGTTCCTGCTGGTCTTTTGGCTCATCGGCGTCGGACTGATGCTGGGCGCGCTGAACATGGGGAAACGGTCCGCCGTTCTGACCGCCGACAGGGACCGGCTCACCGTCGAAGTCCGGGGTTTGTTTGGCGCCAAACAGTGGCAGTGGCGTCGCGATGAGCTGGCGGCTATTCGGGCCGACGCCAGCGGCATGGTCGTCAACAACCGACCGGTGATGGAACTGCAGGTTCATCCCCGGGTGGGCCGGAAGGTGGGGCTGCTGGCCGGTCGCAACGAGGACGAACTGCACTGGATGGCCGGACGCCTGCGCGGCGCGCTGCGCCTGCCCGCCCGGCCGGAGACGGATTGAGCCGCATCGCGCCGCCAAGTGTCATGCCGCCGGATGCTCCGATTGCAAGACCCCTGCTTGCTGAGTCGTCTGCCCGCTTTTCCGGTTGTTGTTTCGGCGCGACGCACTATGCTGCCGCGCCAACAGCAGATTGAACGCATGTCGTTTGAGCCTATGAACCAGAAACCTGTCCGCTCCACCCTCACCCGCCGTCAGTTCCTGGCCCGCAGTGCCGCCGGGTTGGCGTTCATGATTGTGCCCGCCCGGGTTCTTGGCCGGGGCGGCGCGGCATCGGCCAACAGCCGGTTGAACATCGCCGGCATCGGCGTCGGTGGCCAGGGCGCGCACGACCTCAGCCAGATGGAAAGCGAGAACATCGTGGCGCTGGCGGACGTGGACTGGCGGCACGCCGCCGGCACGTTCCGAAAATACCCGTCGGCCAAGCGGTTCAAGGACTACCGCAAGATGCTCGACGAGGTGAAGGAGATTGACGCAGTCGTGGTCGCCACGCCGGATCATCATCACGCCTTTGCCGCCATGGAGGCCATCCGGCGCGGCAAGCACGTGTATTGCGAGAAACCCCTGACGCATTCGGTCTGGGAAGCCCGACAACTGGCCATCGCCGCCCGGCAGGCCAAGGTGGCCACTCAAATGGGCAACCAGGGGCAGGCGTCCGACGAGACCCGCAGCCTGTGCGAAGCGGTCTGGGCCGGCGCCATCGGCCGCGTGCTCGAAGCGCACATCTGGACCGACCGCCCCTCGCGCGGCCTGTTTGAGGAATACTGGCCGCAAGGTGTGACCCGGCCCGCGGACACGCCCCCGGTGCCGGACACCTTGGACTGGGACCTCTGGTTGGGACCGGCGCCCCAGCGGCCGTATCACCCTGCTTACCTGCCGTTCCGATGGCGCGGCTGGTGGGACTTCGGCACCGGCGCGTTGGGGGACATTGGCTGCCACGCTTGCGACCCGGTTTTCCGCGCGCTCAAGCTGGGCGCACCCCTCTGGGTGCAGGGCGCCTCGACTCGCGTCAACGAGGAGACCTACCCGCTGGGCTCGATGGTCACCTACCAATTCCCGGCGCGCGACGCCACGGTTCAGGCCCACAATGCCCACCTCCGCGGGCTTACGGGCCCGGCGGCGGGCGCGGTGGCCATGCCACCGTGCAAGTTGATCTGGTACGACGGCGGGCTGCGCCCGCCCAGGCCCGAGGGGCTGCCCGACGGCCACTTGATGGGCGACAACGGACGGCTGCTCATCGGCGACAAGGGCTTCATCCTTGGCAACAAGATTTACCCGGAGTCGCGCGCCCGCGAGGTGGGGCAGATCCCCCAGACCATTCCGCGCTCGCCAGCCGGCCATTACCAGGAGTGGATCGCCGCCTGCAAGGGCGGGCCGCCGGCCGGCTCGAACTTTGACTGGGCCGGGCCGCTGGCCGAGGCGGTGCTGTTGGGCAACGTGACGCTGCGGGTGCAACTGCGCGAGGACCTCACGCGCTTCAAGCTGCTGTGGGACGCGGCCCAACTGAAGTGCACCAATCTGGACGAGGCCAACGCCTTTATCCGCCGCACCTACCGCGAGGGCTGGAAACTGTAGCCCGGGCCTCCGAGCTGCGGGGCGTCCGGCCGCCGGCCCCTTGGGCGCTGCTCAAGCCGCCCCCGGCCCGGCCCGGGCCGCGGTGACGATCTCCGCCAGTTCGTCGGTGGTCAACACAATCGGGTTGGCCTTCGTGCTGCTGGCCCGGCTGGCTTGTTGGACCAACGCCGGGATATCCGCCGCCGTGACGCCGTAGGCGCTCAGCGGCTGAATCCGCAGGTCGCTGACCAGCCGCCGCACCCAGGCCACGCCGTCCTCGGCCTGTGCGTCCGGCTGTCCGGTCAGCCAACGGGCAAGCTGGCCGTAGCGGCCCAGGGCCGGGTGATCCGGCTGGCGCTGGCGCAGCGCGCGGAGGTTGACCGCCATGACGTGCGGCAGCAAAGCGGCGCAGACCGCGCCGTGCGGGGCAGGAAATGAGCCGCCAATGGGCCCCGCCAGCCCGTGCGCCGCGCCCGCGCCAGCGTGGGCCAGGGCCAGGCCGCTGAACAAGCTGGCCAGGGCCATGTCCGCGCGGGCAGCGGGGTGGCGGGCGTCGGCGAAGGCAGTGCGCAACGCGCCCGCCCCGCGCCGCAACCCCTCGGCGCACCAGGCGTCGGTCATCGGATTGGCGCGGCACGAGACAAACGGCTCGATCAACTGCGTCAAGGCGTCCATGCCGGACGCGGCGGTCACAGCGGGGGGGCAATCGTAGGTCAGTTCCGGGTCAACGAGCGCCACACGAGCTGCCAGGAGCGGACTGCGGAGGCTGACTTTGACGCGGTGTTGCGGCGAGGCCAGAACGGCGTTGCGGGTGACTTCGGTGCCCGTGCCGGCGGTGGTGGGGATTGCCAGGAAGGGCGCAGGCGGCAGGCTCAACGCCCGGCCGCGGCCGATGACTTCCAGGTAATCCAGCAGATCGCCGCCGTTGGTCAGCAAAGCGGCTGTGGCCTTCGCCGTGTCCAGGGCGCTGCCGCCGCCCAGCCCGATGACCAGGTCGCAACCCTCGCTCCGCGCCAGGGTTGTGGCCTGCTCCACGGTGGCCAGGTCCGGCTCGCCGCAGACGGAGAATCGTGCCGTCCAAACGCCGTTCTGCCGAAGCCCGTCCAGCAGCCGCGCGGCGCGATCCAGAGTGCGCCCGGTCACGACCAACGCTCGTGTCCCGAAGGCCCGCGCCAGCGGACCGGCCTCCTGGAGCGTGCCCGGGCCGAAGATGATCCGCGTGGGTGTGGCGAACTCGAAGCGCATGGAGAAAGGCCCCGCTTGGGGCGGAAAGGCGCGACCGGACAGCCGCGGGCGGCGCGCCCCAGCCGCGCCTGTGTCCGGGGCGTCAGAACGAGGCGTCCGGCGGAAACAGGTTCGTGAATTTCACGCTGGCGCGCGGCTCGGCCATCATGGGCGCCACCGTGTCGCGCCAGGCCGCATAATGCGGCGTGGCCTTGTGCGCGGCCGGCGCGTCCGGACTGCGGTAGGCCTCCACCAGGACGAACCGCGTGGGGTCATCCTCCTGCTGCAGGACATCGAATCGGGCCACGCCCGGCTCCTGCAGACTGGCGCGGGCATTGGCGAGGGTGGCCTCCCGGAAGGCGGTCACCGATTCCGGCTTGACATGGACGTGAACGTGGACAACGAGCATAGGCGGTTTGCGATTGCGCGCGGGCAGCATACTGCCTGGTCGCAGCCGGCGCAATCACAGGACCGGCCCTCCTGCCCTCCCACGGCGCAATGCCAGGGCGCGTTCGCGCGGCGGCTCCGGCAGCGCCGCTGCCCCACGGGTCGGTCAGAAGTGCAGATTCAACATCAACTGCAGCCCGGTCAGGAACAACGTCACGAGCACGAACCCGGCGAACGCGCGCTCGTTAAACCGGCGATTCAGCCAGACGCCCAGCCAAACGCCGGCCGGGACAAGCGGTAAGAAACACAAACTCCGGAGCAAGGTCGCGCCGGTGATGACGTCGTTGGCCACAAAGAACGGGACTTTGATCCAGTTCACCCAGGTGAACACCAGCACTGTCGTGCCCACGTAGATATCCTTCGGCAGCCGCTGCGGCACAAGAAACATGCTCACCACCGGCCCGGCGCCGTGCGCGAAGCTGGACGTGAGGCCCGTAGCTACGCCACACGGCAGGCCGATGGCATGGTTGGGGCGGAAGACCCCCTCGACCCGGAAGATTCGCTCCCGGAACACTTGGAACACGACAAACGCCACGGCAATGGCGCCGATGGCAAAGTTCAACTCGCGCGCCGAGAAGCGGCCGACGAAATGCACCCCCACCACGACACCGATGACCACGCCCGGCAGCAAATACTTGAGGTTTTGCCGCTCCCACTTGCCCCAGTAGTACGCCAGCGAAAACACGTCCCCGGCGCAAAGCAGCGGCAGCAAAATGCCCAACGCCTCCCGCGGTGGAAACGCCAGGGCGCACAGCGGCGTGGTCAACATCCCCAAGCCGCCGCCGAACCCGGCTTTGGACAGCCCGATGAACAGCACGGCCAGAGCGGCCAGCACGATGCCTTGCCAGTCTTGCACCCGCTTCGTTTACGGGTTTGGCCTTGCGTTGTCCAGCAAGCCGGCCGAGCCACGGCAGGTCAGCCTGGCGGCGCCGAGGCTGTCCTTTGACTCGCCCTCACCGACCGGCTCGCCACGCCTCCAGATAACGCTGGCGAAACTTCGCAGCCTCCTCGACGCTGGTCGTGCACAAGTCCCAGTCCAGGGCCGGTCGTGGCGGCAGAGCCGCCCGCTGCGGTTTTCTGCCGGTTCGGGCCGCGCTGAGCGCCTGGAACTCGTGCCCCCAGGCCTTCAGCCGGCCGTCGCTGGTGAGCAGGCCGCTGAACTCGGTGATATCGCGCGCGCCGGGATGGTCGTGGAAGCCCCAGTTCAACCAGCCGCAGGCCAGCCCGGCGGTGGATTCCACCAGGTTGCGGCACCAGCGGGCCTGTTGTTCCTCGGAGGCAAAGGCGTGGTTGCCGAAGGTGGGCCGGCCGCCGCCGTACCATCCGAACTCGGCGATGACCACCGGCTTGCCGCACTGCGCCACCTCGCGCACGACGCATTCCAGATAGGCAAGGTTGGGCGCTTCGTCCTCGGGACGGTACTCGTAGAATCCTTTGGCCAGCGGGTAGAAGTGGACTTCCATGAAATCCACGAACCGCGCCGTGCGCTCGGGGCGGAAGGCCGAGTATTGCCAGCAGCCGGCCAGCACGGCGGGGACGGACCACTGGATCAAGCCCACCGTGACCAGCGCGTTGGGATCGGCCGCCTTGATCGCGGCCACCTGACGGCGCGTCCAGGTATCGGCCAGCTCCTCGCGGAACCGCTGGAAGTCCAGCAACCGCGGGCAGCGGGCGCAATCCTGCTTGGGCGGCGGGGGGATGCTGCCGAACGTCAGGTCCTGGTTGGTTTCGCCCCAGGCCTGCCTCAGGCCGGCGACGGTCGAGTATTTCCGTTCCAGCCACTGGTTCCACTTCGCCCGCAGCGGTGGTGTGTCCCAGCGGATTTCCGGTTCGTTCAGCAGGTCGTAGGCGAACAAAACGGGCCGCCCCCGGTAGCGCGCGGCCAATTGCGTCCAGAACCCCTCCAACGCCCGGAGCACGTTTTCATCCGCGTAGCGGTCGGTCCTGGCCCAGGCCGGCGTGCCCTCCCAGTGATCCGGCCCGGTGGGATGCACGTAGAGGCCGGTCTGCTCGGCGATTTCCAGCAACTGGTCCAACTTGGCCAGGCCCTCCGCGGCCAGGCGGTTGGTCTCCATGAAAAACGAGCCGTAGCTGAGGAACACGCGCACGCAGTTGGCGCCCAGCTCGCGGAGGCGGGCGAAATCCCGGCGCGTGGCTTCGGGGTCAAACTGCTTCCACAATTGCGGCGCCCAGCCCGTGCCGGGGCGGAAATAATTCACGCCAAACGGGACAAACGGCTCGCCCCGCTCCGTTTCCAGGCCCGATCCGTCGGCGGCCACGCGAATGCGCGGCAAGGGGGCGGGCCGTTGGCCGGGGTCGGCGGGGGCTGTCGCCGCGCCGGCTGCCAGCAGTGGCAGCAACAGGACGCATCCCAGGCGACAGGCCGGGTTCACGAGGCAGCAAGCGGGTTCAGACCGCGGGCAGCTTCCACGGCGCGCGATACGGCTTGTCCACCCAGCGCGCCAGCTCGGCGTCGCCGACGATTTCTTCGCGCGCGGGGTCCCAGCGGACCGTTTTGCCGGTGCGCACGGCAATGTTGCCCAGGTGACAGACGGTGGCCGAGCGGTGGCCAATCGCCACGTCGCAGATGGGCAGCTTGCGACTCTTGATGCAGTCCAGCCAATTCTGGTGATGGTCCTTGCTGGCGTAAAGCCGCTGCTCGTCATCGCGAATCGGCTCGTCGAAGATGGCCTCCGGCCAGACGCGCACGACGCCGCGGTTGACGTAGAGCAGCCCTTTTTCGCCCTCGAAGATGCAGCCGGTGAAAGCGTCCTTGCCGTCCAACAATTCCCGCGCCTGCGCCGCGTGATCCGGGAGCAACTCGGAAACAAGCGAGCGCGGGCTGCGGCACTCGACCACCACGCCGTTGGCGTAGCGGTAGGTGATGCTGAATTTCACCGGCGTCTCGAACAGGTGTTCGCTGTCGAACTCGCCGCGGCCCTCGATTTGCACCGGCCCGCTGTCGTCCATCCCCAGCGCCCACTGCGCGATGTCCAGGTGGTGCGCGCCCCAGTTGGTCATTTGCCCGCCGGAGTAGTCCCAGAAGAACCGGAACAGGTAATGGACACGGTTCTTGTTGTACGGCCGCCACGGGGCCGGCCCGAGCCAGAAGTCGTAGTCCAGCTCCGGTGGCGGGTCGCTGTCCGGCACGCGCAGGGGCTTGGCACGCTCGGCGTAGTTGACCCCGGTCAGGCCCACCAGCACGCGCTTGATTTTGCCCAGCCGGCCGTTGCGCACGTACTCGGCGGCTTTCAGGAACTTGGCGTCGGACCGTTGCTGGCTGCCGGTCTGCACGATGCGGCCGGTGCGGCGGGCCACGCTGCGCAACACCTGGCCCTCCCGGATGGTCAGCGTCAGCGGCTTCTCGCAATACACGTCCTTGCCGGCCTCGCAGGCATGCACCGCCGGGAGCGTGTGCCAGTGGTCCGGCGTGCTGATGCACACCGCGTCAATGCCCTTGTCCTCGAGCAGCTTGCGGTAATCGCCAAACGCAGCGCAGGGCCGACCGGTGGCCTTCTCGACCGTTTGCCGGGCCGCGGCCAGGTGATTCTGGTCCACGTCGCACACCGCCACGGCGTGCTTCATCATGGCCCGCACGTTACTGTTGCCCTGGCCGCCCACGCCGATGAACCCCACGCGGATGAACTCGGAGGGGTTCTGGCCCGTGGCCGCGCGGGTGCGGTTCAAGAACAGGTTGGGCAGGGTCAGGCCAACCCCAATTGCCAGCGACCTGCGTCCGGTTGCCAGCAGGAAGTCACGTCGGGAAAGCGCGCGCCCGGTTTTCATGCCCGTTCTTATGCCTCCTTTGCGCCACGGCGTCAAACCTGGCGTGCGGGCCATCGCGCCGCTTGCGTCGGGCGGGCCGGGGTCGGCAGCGTTCGCCGCGGGCAGTCGGGGCTTCGCGTTTCTGGCGGCAAGATGCCGACAGCACGTTCGTGCCTGGTCGGCGATTGCCCGTCGGGGAGGCGGTGTGCCGTTGGGGCAGATCGTGGCAGCGGCGGGCGGCTGGCGCGGGCGGGCGTCGGCTTGCGCTCGGGCCGGATCGCGGATAACGTGACGGCGGTTTGCGAAGAAGTCCTCCCACCCGGCGCGCCGCTGCGGACACTCCAGGTGCCCAATGCCGCTGCGGGCCAGGCGGAGGGGAGGCCGCGCCGGCCGTGCCCGGCCATGAGAGCCGCACAGTTATGATTGATGCCGCACCGGATTGCCGTCCCGGCGACCATTCCCGCCGGGCCTTTACGTTGATTGAACTGCTGGTGGTCATCGCCATCATTGCGATTCTGGCGGCGATGCTGCTGCCGGCGTTGTCCAAGGCCAAGGCACGCGCCCAGGCCATCAGTTGCCTGAGCAACATGCGGCAGTGGGCTTACGGATTCCGGATGTACGCCGACGACAACCGCGACCAGGTGCCGGAGGAGGGCAACACCGTCGTGCCTGTTATTGATCCCCAGAATGCCGAGGCGTGGTACAACACGGTGGCGGCCTACATCAGCCAGCCGCGCTTGGCCGATCTGTACACGCGCACGCCGCCGACGCCCCCCTTGCCCAACACTCGCAGCGTGTTTGCCTGTCCGTCAGCGCCCGACCCTTCGCGGGCGGTCAATCCTTACGCCAACCCGCCCAATTTCAGCCGCGCCTTCTTCATGTACGGCGAAAACGGCCGGCTCTGCATCAACCGCTCCACCCGCGCCACGCTGGGCATCAGCAACACCAAGTTCACCGGCATCCGCAAGCCGGTGGACACCATCCTGGTGGCCGAGGTGGACCCGAACGCGCGCGAGAACACCGCCCCGGCCCAGTCCAATGTCACCGGCCAATATGCCGTGGCCCGCCACGACCAGCGCGGCAATTTTGCGATGGCCGACGGCAGCAGCCGGGTGGCGCGCACCAACGAGTTCATCCGCACCGCTGCCGAGTCCAACACCGCCGCCACCGAGTGGGCCGTCGAGCGCAAGATGTATTGGTATCCGACCGACAGCACGCCCAACTGAGCCGGCTGTGCCGCGCCTGGCCCGACTGTGAATAGGTTCCGCTTGCCCAACCGCAGCCGGCCGGCATAGTGAGCCGGACACGTGATGAACGGCACCGGCCCGCTGAGGGCCAAACCCATGCAGACAACGAATCAAGTCACAACCATGAACAAGCGCATCACCACCCTCATTGCCCTGGCCGGGGCAGCCTCGCTGGCCCAGGCCACCCTCCTGCTCAACGAACCCTTCAATTACGGCGACGGTGCTCTGGTGCAGGTCGCGCCGGCCGTCTGGTTCACGCACAGTGGCACGGCCAACCAGGTGGACGTCGCCGGCGGCATGGTCAACCTGACTCAGGCCGAGTCCGAAGACGTCAGCACCTCGATAACCAACGTGCTCGGGTCGGCGGTCAGCAACGGCCTGCTTTACGCCAGCTTCAAGGTGAACTTCTCGGCGCTGCCGGCCGGGAACGGCGGCTACTTCTGGCATTTCCGCGACACCGGGACGATGAATTTCCGCGCGCGCGTCTTCGCCACAACCGCCGGCGCGGCCTCCGGCAGCTTTCGCTTCGGCATCGCCGCCGGCGGCAACACACCGGTGGTCATCCCTACCGACTGCAACTTGGGCACGGAATACAAGCTGGTGGTGCGCTACGACGTCACCGCCGCCACCGCCACGTTGTGGATCAACCCGCCCGCCGAAAGCACCGCCGTCAACCGCGCCGATTCCACCGATACTACGACGTCGGTGCCTGTTTTCTGGGTCTGCTTGCGACAATCCTTGTCCAGCGGCAACGGGATGGGGACGCTGACCCTTGACGACCTGCTGGTCGGCACGGAGTTCGCCGACGTGCAAACCATCGGCGGACCGCCGTCCATCTCCGGCCCGGGCGACCAGCACATCCCGGCCAACACCAGCGCTGGCCCCCTGGCCATCCAGGTGGACGACGTCGAGACCCCGCCCGAGAACCTCATCGTCACCGCTACTTCGGACAACCCGGCGCTCGTCCCGAACACACCGTCCAATCTGGCCCTGGGCGGCGCGGGCAAGGCGCGCACGCTGACCGTGACGCCCGCCGCCGGCCAGCAGGGCCTGGCTACCATCCAGCTTGTGGTCACGGACGGCAGCAACGACACCGCCACGACAAGTTTCAAAGTTTACGTGGGTGAGCCGACCATCTCGGCCATTGCCGGCCAACTGGCGCCCACCAACACGGTGATTGGCCCGCTGGCGTTCACCGTGAACGACGCCGAGACCCCCGGCAGCCTCACGGTCACGGCCGCCTCGTCCAACGAGGGCCTCGTACCCACGGCCAACATCCAGGTGCTCGGCAGCGGCACCAACCGCACCGTGCGCATTACGCCCGGGGCCGATGTCTCCGGCACGGCCACCATCACGTTGACCGTCAGCGACGGCACCTGGGACATCCCCACGAGTTTCCGGGTGACGTTCTACCCCAAGTTCGGCCTCGTGTTGGGCGATACCTTCGATTACCAGGACGGATCGGTAGTCGCCAACTCCGGCGGCTTCTGGGTCGCCCACAGCGGGGCGACCGGCGAGACACAGGTGGTTAACGGCCGGTTGAACTTGGTCAGCGGTCAAACCGAGGACATCAGCGCCAATTTCACCAACTTCTACCAGGCCGTCGGCAACGGCATTGTGCTTTACAGCGCTTTCAAGCTGAACCTCGCCACGCTGCCGGAAGGCAACAACGGCAATTACTTCGCGCACTACCGGGACAACGGCACGGCCAACTTCCGGGCGCGCGTCTTTGCCGCCACCAATGGCGCGGCGCCGGGCAAGTTCCGCCTCGGCATTGCCAACGGCGGGTTCACGCAGGCCGTCGTCCCGCGCGACCTGAGCACCAACACGCCGTACCTGGTGCTGGTGCGCTACAACGTGGACACCGCCGAGAGCACCCTCTGGGTCAATCCGACCGACGAGGCCAGCGGCGGCGCCACTGCTTCCGACGCCGCCACACCGGTTACCCTCTACTTCTTCTGCTTCCGCCAGGCCGGCGGGCCAAACACACCCACGCTGACGGTGGACGACGTGAAGATCGGCACGCAGTGGAGTGACGTCTGGGAGGCCATGGCGCCCGAGCCGGAACGCCTGGACATCGTTCGGGCGGGGCAGAATGTGGTGCTGCGCTGGGCCAATCCGGCCTTTGGCCTGCAGGCCGCCCCCGTTGTCGCCGGCCCGTACACCAACGTGCCCGGCGCGCTGAACACGGGTTACACCAACCCCGCCGACGGGCAGTTGTTCTTCCGGCTCAAATACTGACCCGGCACGGCGCGCCGGCTGAGGCCGGCCGGGTCACCGGGTCAACCGTCGCGCGGACGGCTGACGGCGAGGCCAGCCTGCACCGCCAGGAACGCGCTGCCGGCTTTGGCCTTGTCAGCCCCGGCGGGTTGCCGTTGAATCCTGACCGGGCCGCCTGTTTGGCGATGCCCCGAGACAACATGCCAACCAAGACCATCATCCAAACGACCGCCGCCCCGGCGGCCGTCGGCCCTTACAGCCAAGCTGTGCGGGTGGGCGACCTGCTGTTTTGCGCCGGCCAAATCCCGCTTGACCCGGCCACCGGCCAGTTGGTCGCCGGCGACATCCGCGCCCAGACCCGACAGGTGCTGCAAAACATTCAGGCCATTCTCACCAGCCAAAAGCTGACCTTGAAGCACGTGGTCAAGACGACCGTCTTTTTGACCGACCTGGCCGATTTCGCCGCCATGAACCAGGTCTATGCCGAGTTTTTCACGGCCGAGTACCCGGCCCGCTCGACGGTGCAGGTCGCCGCCCTGCCCAAGGGCAGCGTGCTCGCCGCCGAGGCGATCTGGCGTATCGGCCAGATGCACGAGGCGCGTGTGCAGACCGTCGCCCGCGACGGCACGGTCAGCGAGAATCCGGCCGAGCGCGGCCGGGCCATCGCCGCCTACCGCCGCGTCTTCACCGCCTACCCCGACAGCCCGTACGCCGGCGAGGCCCTGCGCAAGATCGGCGACTTCTACTTCGCCGAGCGCAACTACGTGCAGGCGGTCGACTTCTTCGAACGCACCCTGCGCGAGCATCCCGACGCGGCGTTCGTCGCCGACGTGCTCTTCAACCTTGGCCGCAGCCTCTACCTGAAGGGCGACCACGCCGCCGCCCTGCAGGCGGTCGAGCGCATCCAGCGCGAGTTCCCGGGCTACGAGCGCATGGACAAGGTGCGTACCCTGCGGCAGTTCGTGCAGAAGAAGCTCGGAGGTGGCAAGTGAAGAATGCCCCGTTCGTCGTTCGCCGTTCGCCGTTCGTCGTTCCGACCCTGCTCCTGCTCTGCGGCCTGGCGCAGGCCGGCGAGGCTGGGCCGGCGGACGCCATCGGCGCGCTGGAGGCGAAGGTCGCCGCCGCCGGCAGCAAGGCGGCGGCGGCCGACCTGCTGGCGCTGGC
>Ga0101944_10001975_pt1 | contig 35011 bp, 30 predicted proteins | sample DewCreD2012metaG_FD_75245 | JGI IMG/M metagenome (GOLD analysis project Ga0101944, IMG submission 75245) | Hot spring sediment bacterial and archeal communities from British Columbia, Canada, to study Microbial Dark Matter (Phase II) - Dewar... ... | reverse complement strand
CTGGTGCGCGTGGCTTCTATGACGTCCAGCAGGTAGTCCAGCATTCGATTGGATGACTCGGACAGATGAACCCCGTTTCGGATGGTATCCTGGGTTTCGAGCACCTGCTCCAGCGTCATGATGGGACTCACCGAATAGATTTCGCGCCGCTTGCTGCCGCCCCGAAGGATCTCGCGCTCGGCCTCCCGGGAAGGGTAGCCGATGCTGATCTTCATCATGAAACGGTCCAGCTGGGATTCGGGGAGCGGAAAAGTCCCGAACTGCTCGACGGGGTTCTGAGTGGCGATGACGAAGAACGGCCGCGGCAGGTCGTAGGTTCTCCCCTCGATGGTGACTTGCTTCTCACCCATGGCCTCCAGCAGGGCGCTCTGGGTCTTGGGCGTGGCCCGGTTGATCTCGTCCACCAGCACGATGTGGTTGAAAATAGGACCGGGTCTGAACTCGAAAACCCCCTGGTTCTTGTCGTAAATGGAGAGCCCCGTGATGTCGGACGGCAGCAGATCGCTGGTGCATTGAATGCGGCCGAAGGTCAGGCCGAGAATCTTGGCGATGGCCACGGCGAGGGTCGTCTTCCCCAGCCCCGGCAGGTCCTCGATGAGCAGGTGGCCGCGGCAGAAAAAGCAGATCAGCGCAAGGCGCAGGGCCTTTTCCTTGCCGTGGAGGTAAGGCGCCAGCGTCTTCAGGGCACGATCTATATTGTCCCTTTGAGAATGCATGGCTTACCGGAGAAGCAACTCCATGGTGCCGATCTCGGCACATGGAACCGGGTTTTTCAGGTTCGTCTCCATCTCGTCGCCGACGCTCGGGACAACTCCCCAGTAAAAGATGTCTCTTTCGTCATGCAGGCGGTCTCTCAGTACAGCTCCACACAACGGAGTGTCCGAATTGATCGTCATTCCCGCATGTTCCTGGCGGGAATCCAGAGGTTTCTGAAGACCCCGGACCCCCGCCAGAAACACGCGGGGGTGACGTACGAGAAATATGGTCATCTTATTGTGTGGAGCCGTACTTAGCCGGCATCAAGTTTTTAAACCAACCGTACGAGAGGTGCATCGGCCTCACGGGCGACGATCTCTCCGATGGAGTAGGCTTTCTGATTCATGGCGCCGAGCAGCAGAATGATCTCCTGCGAAACGTCCGGCTCGACCACCATGATGAGCCCGATGCCGTTGTTGAAGACATGGTACATCTCTTCTTCGGAGACTCCCCCGCTTGCCTGCAGGAAGCCGAAAATCGGCGGAACATCCCAGGTCCCCCGGTGGATGACGGCCTGGCAGCCCCGCGGCAGTATGCGCGGTATGTTGTCCCAGAACCCCCCGCCGGTGATGTGGGCCATGCCGGCGATTCCATGCTTGCGCATGGTCTTGAGCACGGGCTCGACGTAAATGCGGGTGGGCTCGAGGAGCTCCTCGGCCACCGTCCGTCCGCATTCGGGAATCGGATGATCGGGCGAAAGCCTCAGCTGATCGATGACGATGCGTCTCACGAGGCTGTACCCGTTGGAATGGAGCCCGCTGGAGGCAAGCCCGATGATCTGGAAGCCGGGGCGGATGGTGGACCCGTCGATGATGTCGCTGTTGTCCACGAGGCCCACTCCGAAACCGGCCATGTCGTATTCGTCCGGGCGGTAGAAATCGGGCATTTCCGCGGTCTCCCCCCCGATGAGCGAGCAGTTGGCTTCCTTGCAGCCGGCCACGATACCGCCGATGATCTTCTCGACCCGGTCCAGGTCCAGACTGCCCATGGCCAGGTAGTCCAGGAAAAAAAGGGGCTTGGCCCCCTGCACCACGATGTCGTTGACGCACATAGCCACGAGGTCGATGCCGACCGTGTGGTGAACATCCGCCCAGAAAGCGATTTTGAGCTTCGTTCCCACTCCATCGGTCGAGGAGACCAGGACCGGGTGCTTGAGCTCGTTGCAGTTGACCGAATAAAGGCCCCCGAATCCGCCGATGTCGGTGATCACACCGCTGTGAAAGGTGCTGCGCACCAGAGGCTGAATCCTTTTGACCAGCTCGCCGGCTTTCTCAAGATCGACTCCGGCTTCTCGATAAAGGCTTTTTTCCATGGCTTCCCGAATGCTCCTGACCGTGGAGAGCTCCAACGCCCGCGTTTCCGAAAGAGTTTCGAAATATACAATAGTTTCCAACCACACACCAAGACACAAAACACCGCCCTCTCAAAAAGCCGTCGGAATCATGCAGGAGACATGCCCCCCTCGTTGTTCTCCCCGGGGAATCGTGTTAGAAAACCCGGACTGTTGCGGAGGTCCCAATGAGCGAACATCACAGTGTGCGGCGGTTGGCCGTCATGGGGCTGGTCAGCCTGCTGTACTTCACGGCCGTAGGCGGATTGTGGGTCCTGTTCGGGGTCTGGCTTTTTCTGCGGCTGCCCGGCGGCACCCAGGCCAAACCCGTGCTGGTGGACATCGCCGCCGGCATGAATGCCATGGCCATATCCGATCGTCTCCACGCCGATGGAATCGTATCGGACCCCCAGGCCTTCTACTGGCTCTGTCGCTACAGGTCCGCCGCCAACCGCATTCAGGCCGGCGAATATGCGTTCTCGGCTCCCCTGACTCCGGACCAGGTGCTTCAGAAGCTCGTTCAGGGCAAGGTGGTGCTGCACCGGGTCACGCTACCGGAAGGGTCCACCATTCGAGACGTGGCGAGCCTCCTGGAGAGAGCCGGGCTGGCGGAGGAAGCGGAGATCGCCTCCCTCGCCCGCGACCGCGCGTTCATCCAATCCCTGGGACTTGACCACCCAAGCCTCGAGGGATACCTGTTTCCGGAGACTTACCACTACTCGCGGAATCAGGGCTCGCGGACCATTCTGAAATCCATGGTTCAGCAGTTCCGGGACCGCTTCTCGGACGAGATGATCCGAAGGGCGGGAGAAAAGCGGCTCAGCGTGCACGAGGTGGTCATCCTGGCCTCCATGGTGGAAAAGGAGGCGGTCGTTGACCAGGAAAGACCCCTGGTCGCCGCCGTCTTTCTCAATCGCCTGCGCCGGGATATGCCTCTCCAGAGCGATCCCACGGCCGTCTACGACCTCGAGGGCTTCTCGGGGCCCGTGCTGGCGGCTCATCTGAAGAGACAGAGCCCCTACAACACCTACCGGATCACGGGGCTTCCCATCGGCCCCATCTGCAACCCCGGCATGCGCTCCCTGGAGGCGGTCCTCTATCCGGCCAGCGTGCCCTATCTCTATTTTGTCAGCAATCTTGACGGCACCCACCGTTTTTCCACTACTCTGAGCGAGCATCAGGATGCCGTTTCCCAGTATCGGGAAAAGAGGAGGAACGTGCTGGACGATGGGGGAAAGCTTGACGGGAATGAAGACGCAGGCGGAAACAGGCCGCAACGGGAGCCAGGCTCGAAGCCCTAGGAGCTGTCCGAGAACGGCCGCGTCGCCTTCCGTTGTCATGCCGGTGAAAACCTGGATCCACGAGACATACGGATTGCTGGATTCCGGATCCCGGCTTGAAGCGTGTCGGGACAAGCTTCGCCGGAATGACGTTCCGGAACCATTCTCGGCACGCCTTCCACCTAATCCGAGCCATTAGGCATCAGCCGTCAGCTTTCAGCCAAAAAGCTAATCGCTCGATTTGGGTCCCGGATACGCCCCGGGAGCCCCGCGTCCCAGCGGTGAAACCAGTCCAGTCGAAGGAGGATCGTCGTGTCAGCCCAGGCTCAATCCACAGCAAGCGTCGTGTTTGCCGCGGGCAAGGGAAGCCGCATGACCGGGTACGAGGGAAACAAGACTCTCCTGCCCCTCGTGCCAGGGGAGTCCCTCTATGCGGGCCACCACCCTTTGCTGCTCGAAGTGCTGCAAAACCTGCCCCCCGGCCCCACCGGCATCGTGGTGAATCACCGGGCCGAAGAAGTGCGCGGCGCCACTCGACACCTGCCGGTGACCTACTGCCATCAACCCGTGACCAACGGGACCGGAGGAGCCCTCCTGGCGGCCCGGGATTTCCTCGAATCCATGGAGGCCGAGGCAGTGGTCATCACCATGGGGGATGTTCCCCTGATCCGGAAGGAAACCTACCGCCGGCTGGTGGAGCAGCTCAACTCCCATCCCATGGCTCTCCTTGCCTTCGCCCCGGGCGACAGGGCCCAGTACGGCATGCTGGAAATGGATGGCGACCGCGTGGCGCGCATCGTGGAATGGAAATACTGGAAGGACTTCCCCGAGGAAAAGCGGAACCGGCTCAGGCTCTGCAACGCGGGGGTCTACTCGGTTCAGCGCCGTCTTCTGCTCCCCTGCCTCGACCGCCTGGAAGCCATGCCTCATCAAGTGATGAAGCAGCGGGGCGATCAGTGGGTCGAAATCCAGGAGTACTTCCTGACGGACCTGGTCGAACTCATGGGCCGGGACGGGATATCCGTGGGCATGGTGGTCGTGGACGAGGACGAGGTCATCGGGGTGGACACGCCGGAATCCCTGCGCCGGGTCCAGGCGGCATTCGCCCGAAGCAGGGGAGGGGCGGTTCCTGATTTCTAGTTCCTGATTTCTTCATTCCATCCAGGCCCAGTAGCGGTCTCCGTTGCGGCTGATCCGGACCGGGATTCCGAAGGCTCGGCCGAGAAGCTCGGAGGTCAGGACGTCTTCTTTCGGCCCCTGGGCCAGGCATCGCCCGTTTTCGAGCAGCAGCACATGCTTGAAGACAGGCATGATTTCCTCGAGATGGTGCGTGACCAGGATCATGGCGGGGGCGTTTTTTCGGGAGCCCAGATCGACCAGGGTCCGCAGGAGCTGCTCGCGGGCCACGAGATCCAGGCCCGCGCAGGGCTCGTCGAGAATGAGTAGAAGAGGGTCGTGGACGAGGGCCCTCGCGATGAGGAGCCTCTGCTTTTCGCCCTGTGAGAGTACCGCGTAGGGGGAATCCAGAATGGAAGCGCATCCGAGCCGTCCGGCCAGGTCCCGGGCTCTGGCGTAGTCCTCGTCGCGAGGCGGCTCGTGAATGCCCAGGGAGGCGAACCTGCCGCTGACGATGAGATCCAGCGGGCGCTGATTCGGCGGGAACTGAGCACCCAGGAAGGACCCGACCCACCCGATCTTCCTGCGGAGCTCCCGAAGGTCGGTTTCGCCGAAGCGCTCGCCGAGAACGGTCACCCGGCCGCGGGAGGGCCACAAATACCCCGCCAGAATCTGAAGAAGCGTCGTCTTGCCGGATCCATTGGCGCCCAGCACCACCCAGTGATCGTGGGGAGCCACTCTCCAGTCGATCCGGTCCAGGATGACTTTCCGGTTTCGGACAAAGGAGACCTGGTCGAGGGCAATCCAGTCCTTCGTCATCACCCCACTTCACTTTCCGACACGACACGCTCCAGTCACAAAGGAACCGAAATCAGAAATCAGAGGTCGGAAATCGGAAACCAGAAACCAGGAACCCGCCCGTTCAGTCCCTCACCGTGTCCCACACCAGGACCACCTTGCCGAAATGACTGCTTTCCCTGAGGATTTCATGAGCCTGAGCCACCTCGGCCATGGAAAAAATCCGGTGGACGACGGGCTTGACGATACCATCCCGCAACCATGGCAGCACCTCAGCCTCGAAGGCCTGGATGATCCCGGCCCGTTCTCCGTCGGACCGGCTGCGGAGCACCGAGCCGATGACACGGAGTCGCCTGGTCACCACGAGGTCCAGCGGGATTTCAGCCTTGCCGCCGCCCATGAGCCCGATCACCACCAACCGCCCCTTTTCCCTGAGCAGCCTCAGATGCTTCTGGAGATACGGAGCACCGATCCAGTCGAGGACCACGTCGACCCCGGCCCCCCCGGTGAAGCGCCTCACACCGTCTTCGAAGTCCCGCGAGCGATGGTTGACGGCGAGCCGTGCCCCCAGTTCCAGGCAGCGGCCAACCTTTTCGTCGGTCCCTGCCGTCACGAGGGGGATGGCCCCCCGGGCCAGCACCAGTTGAATGGCCGCCGTGCCCACGCCGCTCCCGCCGCCATGGATGAGCACGGACTCCGCGGGTATGAGCTCACCTTCCACAAAGAGGCTCACGTAGGCCGCGATGAATACTTCCGCCGCGGCCGCCGCCTCCACGAAGCTCAGGTTCGGGGGAATCGGCAGCAGTTGATCGGCGGGAATCGTCAAATATCTGGCATATCCCCCGCCGGGCACGATGCCGAAGACCCGGTCCCCCACATGCCACCGCTGGACGTCCGGCGACACGCTCACCAGGAAGCCGGCAAAATCCAGGCCCAGGATGGGGGAGGCCCCGGGCGGAGGCGGGTACAGTCCCCGCCGCTGAAGCAAATCCGCCCGGTTGACCGAACAGGCCTCAACCTGCACGAGAACTCCTCCGGCGCGCACCTCGGGGCGGGGAGCCCTCCCGAGGGCCAGCTCGTTCCACGCTCCGCGAGACCCCCCGTCGCGAACCAGTACGGCGGGCATGGTTTCCGACATCATTCGAGCTCCTGGTGCTCGGCAAACGAGTAATAGGCGAGGCCCGCGACGATGATGTGGTCATGCACCTGGATGTCCAGGTCGCTCAGCAGCCGCTTGAGCTTTCGGGTCAGCTGCCGGTCGGCTGACGACGGGCTGGGATCGCCCCCGGGATGGTTGTGCGCCAGAATCACCGCGGTGGCCCTGTGCTTCAGACACGCCTCCACCACCAGGCGGGGGAAGACCGCCGTACGATTGACGCTTCCACGCTGAATTTCCTCGGTGGCGATGAGGCCATTCTGACTGTTCAAGGCGAGGATGCAGAAGACTTCGGCCCGCTGGGTCCCGAGGAGCGAGGAGAGCAAGCTCACAGCATCACGGGTCGAATTGAAAGACCGGTTGCGCTTCCAGCGGTCCTGAAGATATCGCTCCATGAGTCGAGGAACCATGGCCAGGAGAACCGATGCATGGCTCCCCACTCCTTCAATCTGTTTCAGATGGGCCACGGGGGCATCGACCACGGCCGAAAGGCTGCCGAACCTGGTCATGAGCTCCTTGGCCAGGGGCTTCACGTCCCGTCGAGGAATGGCGTAGGCCAGGAGGAGCTCAATGACCTCGTGATCATGGAATCCGTTGAATCCACTCTGCTCGAACCGCTCGCGCAACCTCTGGCGATGGCCCTCGTTCATGGCGGACTTACCCTGAGGCGAAGAGAGGGGCAACGGAGGTTTACCTGCCTTGCACGGCTGCTGTCTGCCTCATGCGGCTGAGCAGGCCGTCAAACGATTCGTTGGCCAGGATGGCATTGAACTGCTGCCGATAGTTGTTGATGAAGCTGATTCCCTCGACCACCACGTCGTAGACCTTCCACTCTCCATTGTCGAAGATCAACCGATATTCAACCACGACGTCGCTCTGACGATAGCCCACCAGGCGAGTCTTCACCTGGGCGTAGCGCCCCTCGATTCTCTCACTGTCATACTCGACCCTTTCACCGTTGCCGCCTCTGTAGCTGTCCACCCGATCCACGTAGGTGTTGAAGAGCAGCTCCTTGAAAACCTCCATGAATTCGCGCTGCTTCTCGGGAGGCTGCTCCCGCCATGGACGGCCCAGGGCTCGCCTCGCCATTTCCCCGAAATCGAAATAGGCGTCCACGATGTTGAAAACCTCGGCCCTGCGATCCCGCAAGCTCGAATCCCCCACGGCGCGACGGCTCTTGAGCACTTCCATGGCCCGGTCCGTACCCGACTGGACCACCGCCATGGGAGTCAGGGATGCCGCCATTGAAGTGGGTGCGCTCCAGAGCACCAGATTCAAAAAGAATAACATGCCAACCCACAAGAAAGACCTCGAAGAAACCGCCCTCATTTTTCTTGTTTCCTTTCTGAAATGACACTTCACACGGGTCGAAGCTCGGGGGCTTAAGAGACTCCATTTTACCGATATCTTAGCACCAAATGAGACGCCTCAGACAAAAAAATCCTCGGCGCATCCAACACCTGACATACAATAAGTTAGTGTCCCCGCGAATGCCGAGCCAGGCCCGCAGCCTCGTATTTTCGCCGCCAGCGGGCTCCCCGCCATGGAATCTTTTTGGCGAGGCCATGGAATGGGCGACTCGATGGGAAAGGCGCTTCATTGTCCCACGGCCTGACTTATGGGTTCAGTGACCCGCATGGAGCCCGAGTCAAGGACATGGCGGGGCGGCGTGCCTGATCATTAAGCAAATCGCAGACCATTCAGTGTGCACGGGTCTCCCAAAAATCACTCCTGGTGTTCTGAAGCCCTTGCATGGAGACTGCCGGAGGACACTTCCCCGGCTTCTCCAGTCTTTTTTCTTCCCTTGAGCGTATTTTCATGTATGATGTTTAAGATTTCCAATGCGTTTAAGCAAAATGATCTCGCTGGGCGAAGCGTAGCCAACCTCCCGTAAATTCGGAGGTTTTTCTTTTTGAACCCCCACCTGAAGGTACTCTTATGACCTGAGGATGACGAGCAAAGATGAAATCACTAGGAAAGCATTTGATCGTTGAGCTTTATGGGTGCTCATTCGAGCAAATTAACGACCTGGTGCAGGTGGAAAGGTCCTTGATCGAGGCTGTCGAGCTCTCCAGGGCCACCATCGTCAAGCCTGTATTCCATCGTTTTTCGCCACACGGTGTCAGCGGCGTCGTCGTCATCGCCGAATCCCACTTCGCCATTCATACGTGGCCCGAATACGGTTACTGCGCCCTCGACATCTTCACATGCGGGGACCAGATCGATTCCGACGCCGCGCTTCATTTCCTCAAGAGCAGATTCGAAGCGGAAAACATGTCCATCATGGAGGTCCAGAGGGGGGTGCTCGATGTACCTCCCCATCAATTGAGGCATAAGCCTTGATGCGCAGCGGGCTTCCCTTGACATTTCGTTTTCGAGAATCGCTGCAGCGTGGGATGGAGGAAATCGCTTATCTGTGTCACCGCGCGGTCTACAGCGGTCGGTCCGGATACCAGCGCATCGACGTGGTGGATACCCTTGCCCATGGTCGAATGCTTTTCCTGGACGGCATCGCGCAGTCAGCGGAATCCGATGAGTTCATCTATCACGAGATGCTCGTCCATCCCGCCCTGTTCAGTCTCCCGCGGCCACGCTCCGTGCTCGTGATCGGAGGAGCCGAGGGAGCCACCATTCGCGAAGTGCTCCGTCACCCGACCGTGGAGCGCGTGGTGATGGTGGATATCGATGGGGAACTGGTGGAGGTGTGCCGGAAGCACCTGCCCCAATGGCACCGAGGCAGCTTCGACGATCCGAGGGTCGAGCTCGTGATCGGTGACGGTCGGCGGTACGTGACCGATGCCCGGGAGTCCTTCGATTCCGTCATCCTCGACCTCAGCGATCCCGAGGAGGACAGCCCGGCTCAACTGCTGTTCACCCGGGAATTCTACCGGCTCGTTCGGGACAGGCTGAAGCCGGGAGGCACGGTGTCGGTCCAGGGTGAGGGTATCAGCCCGCGAGACATTTCCCTCCATGCGCGCATGAAGAACACGCTCGACGATGTGTTTCCCCGCGTCATGGTGTGTCCGTACACGCTGCCGAGCTTCCACCGGCCCGACGCCCACATCCTGGCGTTGACGGACCCCCGTTGGTCCCTCGATGCGCTGGCTCGGCGAATGGAAAGCTCCGGCATGGAGCTGCGGTATCTTTCGGCTTCCTATGCGCAAGGGATGTTTCTCCTGCCCGCATATGTTACTCAAGCCTATGAAATCCATAACGATATATTGACCGACAACAGCATCGGTGCCTCGGCTCATCCCTGACGCTCCGGTCCCGCCGGCGGGTTTTCCTTGGAGGCACCTCGGTCAATGGCAAACCAGGGAGAGTGTCGTCATGCCGATTTACGAATTCAGATGCCTGGACTGTGGCAAAAAGAGTGAAATCATCACATTTCGCGTCTCGGAAGAGGTCGCTCCAAACTGCAGCCACTGCGGCAGCGAGGCCATGTCGCGCCTCATGTCGCGCGTGCGCGTCCGACTCTCGGAAGAAACCCGCATGGAACGGCTGGCCGATCCATCACGGTTGGGGGGACTCGACGAAAACGACCCCAAGAGCATGGCCCGGTGGATGAAGGCCATGAGCCACGAAATGGGCGAGGATTTCGAGGGCGAGGATGTGGACGCCATGATCGAAGAAGCCATGGAGGAAGAGGCGGGCGGTGGGCCGGCCGGGAGCGAAAGCCCGCTGAACGAGGATCTGTGAGGGGACGATCAGGAAGAACCTCGCACGGCAAAGGCGCCAGGCCCGCGAAGAGACCTTTTCTGCGAAGAGCTTTGTTGGATCCGGTTCAAGCCCTTTGCGCCTCAGTGCAGCGCCCCGCACGATGGTGCCCGAAATCAAAGGGAACGTCATCCCGGCATGTTTTTGGCCGGGCCCCAGCAGTATTCTCAAAGTGCTCTGGTTCCCGGCTGGAAGACCGCCGGGATGACGTCCGGGTTTTGGGCACCTTATTTTGTTGCAGCGCAATTAGCGGTGCGATGGGAAGCGTGTGTTGAAACATGGCCGCCTGCTGCGGGTTCGGGAAAGCATTGAAATCAACGGATGAAACCAGGTGGACCGTCGATGCCGCTTCGGCGGGCGGCACGCTGGCCTCCCGGATGGCGGAAGCCCTGCTCCTCTCGCAGGAAGATGCCGCCGATCTCATCGATTTCGGATCGGTGCAGGTGAACGGGCGCCAGGAAAGGCATCCAAAACGGCTGCTTCAAACCGGGGACCTGGTCCAGGTCCACTGGCCCCGGCACGGGACGCTCAGGCATTACGAAATCGATCCCGGCAGAATCCTGTTTGAGGATGGAGTGCTGCTGGTCTATGACAAGGAAAGAGGCGTTCCCAGTCAGCAGACACCTTACGATGCCTACAACAACCTGTATGCGGGGCTCATCCGCTATCTCGGAAAGACGCGACAGCCGCGGACCGCTCTCGGCCTGCATCATCGCCTGGACCGGGAAACGACCGGTGTAATGGTGTTCACACTCGACTCCCGGGCCAATCGAAACCTGGGCAGGGCCTTCGAATCACGCGGGGTCCTCAAGGAATACCTGGCGTGGGTTGGTGGGAGCCCTCCCTGGGACGTCTGGACTCGGGAGGACGACATCGGGCGCAAGGGCGGAAGGTACGCCACGGTTCCCAAGGGCCGGGGGAAGCCAGCGGAGACCCGGTTCGAAATCCTTTACCGCAGCGAGAATCGCTCCCTGGTTCGGGCCCGACCCCTTACGGGGCGCACGCATCAGATCCGGCTCCACCTGGCGGCATCGGGATGCCCCATCCTGGGGGATCGGCTCTACGGCGGAGGCCCATGGGACTTCCCGTGCCTGCACGCTTACCGTCTGAACCTGCGTCACCCCGTCAGCGGGCGCCGGCTGGAATGGACGGCCCCGATTCCTCCGGACTGGCCTGAGCCTCGGCAGGCAGCCACTCCAGGTGAACCGCGCCGCTGAGCTCCTCGAGCTCTTCCAGGAGCTTCCGGGCGGACTCGCGGATTCGCGAGAGCGCGGCAACCTTGTGCAGGCGGTTTTCGCTCTCCTGTCGGCTCAGCTCCATGAGATGGCCGAAGTCGACCTGGAACACGGCCGCCCGGCATTGAAACGCCTCCAGAAGATCCCGGATTCCCAGCTCCAGCAGGCGACGCAGGTAATCCCGCTTGAAGTCCGCGTGGTAGGTTCGGAAGGATTGAACGAGCTCCGCGCGGGTTTCCGACTTCACGAGGGCCACCGCGTCCTCGAAACGCTCCCTGCCGCGCTCCATCCTGGCGTCGCCCGCAGGGGAGGCCCCCTTGCGCCCCTTGAGATGGGTGAGGAAGTGCGAAAGGCGGCCGAGGCCGAATTTCATCAGTAATATGGACCGACTGACCGCCTCCTGCTCGGGGAGAACGCCGAAGGTTGGAGGAGACAGGTCCCGTCGCGCCCGCCATTCAGTTTCATTCGGCTCGGCGGGAGTGCTCAGCGTGATGCCGAAATCGGCGGCCTCGCCGCGATACTCGTCCAGTGCCTTGGTGTAAAGGGACCAGAGGGTCCTGGATGCGGAGTGAAGCCGGTGGGCAATGACATCCTCCTGCTCCCTGGCGAGATCGATGATGCGTCCATTGGCGACCTCGATCAGATGTTGGGACACGGCTTGGCGGAAGCTCCCGTAAAACCTGTGGAGAGTCCTCAGAAGATGCCGGGGATCGGACAGGTCGCGCTCGTATCGACCCTCCACCGGGAAATGCTCGACCACCTCAAGGATTTCCGGGACCAGGGGACCGCCCCTGGGATCGAAGAAGTCGTCGGCCGCCTGGTCGAGATCCAGAGCCAGGGTCTCCCTCAGCCCATTGATGGCGTTCGTGAGGGTCTGGAGGGTGTCCTGCAAATCCTCCTGCCTACTTCGAAGACGCCCCATGGATTCCTGGAGATGTTTGACATCGCCTTCCAGAAACTGCATCTGGAGGGTAGCGGCATCCGCCAGGCCGGCCGCAACCATGCAGAGACGACTGAGTCCACCCGCGCAGAGCACCCGGGCTCGCTGCTCACGGACACGATGCACCAGCTCCCGGCGGAAACGGGCGAATCCATCGTGGGTGAGCGTGGCCAGACCAGAATCGCGACGCCACAGGTCCATTCTAGGTTTCTCGATTTCGGCGGTGGCGTCACCCTGGGACTCGAGGAGATGAAACAGGGCCGAGAAAACATGGAGGCGGGGACGGGCCGCAACCCAGCTCAATTCCTCGCGAACGCGATGCTCCAGCCGACGAATTTCCGCGGCGTCCTCATGCCCGTCCAGGTCCGCGTTCAGCACGAAGAACGTGTTGGGGGTCATGCGCAGCGTCCCGATAAGCTCCAGAAGCTTGAAATCTGACTCGCGCAAACCCACACGGCTGTTGATGACGTAAAGAATGAAGTGCGCGCCGAGCAGATACTGCTGCACACGGGCCAGGTGGAAGGGATTGGGTGAGTCGCTTCCCTGGCAGTCGGCAATTTCGATACCCTCCCCCAACCAGGGGACGGGCAAATGGAGCTCGATGTCGCGAACGTAAGCGGCGCCGGCCTCGGCTCCCACAAATCTCTGGTGCTCGCCGAGAGACCGCTCGTCGAAAAAACGCCGCACCGCCTCTTGACCGATCATATTCCGAACCGCCGCATAACCCTCGAGCAGGTTGGCGATCACCAGGAAGTGCGGGTTCAGGGGGCCGTGGGCCTGCTGCCATTCCCGCCGCACTCTCTCCAACCGTTCTCTCAACCGCTCCCGGTCTTCACCCCTTCGCAGGTCCACATCGGGGCCGCTCTCCGAATCCTCCGAAGGGTCCGGCAGCATCCTCAAGGAACGATTGACCTCGTCATGGATCTGCTCCCATGGCTTGAGCTCGACCCAGCCCCCGCATCGACGGTGGGTCCGAATGCGGGTGACGAACGCCGTGGTGATGCCGGCGCCTCTCTTGAGGACGTCTCTTTCGATCAGTGCGTTGATGAGCGTGCTTTTCCCGGATTTGACGGAACCCACCACGGCGATGCGCAGCAGCTGATCCTCCAGCGCCACACCCACCCGGGAAAGCACCTCCCTCCAGCCGGCGGATTGCGCGGGGTCCGCCAGACGATGCTCCTCGATCTCCCGAATGCTCGCTTCGAGAATGTTCCGGCGCTGCAGAATACCACTTTTGAATCGCTGATAGCTGTCCATTGGTGCCTTTTCCGAATTAACGCCGGATCGCGGACCCCTTGTGCCTTCCCGAAGCGGCCCGTGCATCACCGGTCATCCCGGCGTGCTCCGTCGCGGGCTGCCTGCAGGTTATCTTCTTATCCGGAAATTCCGTGAAAAAATCAAGGAATGGTGGATACTGAAAAGAGAAGGCGGCTGGTGCCTGGTTCGCCTCAAACCATCCGCCTCTCACGACTTGACTTGGACCCTTAGCGTGATTAATAGTACTAATTAAATAATTTTATCAGCTTCGGCAGTCTGTTATCAGGTGCGTATCTGCTTCTGATTCGGTTGGCCTTTGGGCAGCACCGCATTACTCCGTGCGTCACCCACAGGCGGGGCGCTCTTTTTCAAACCGTCCACCCTGCGTCTCCACCGGCGAAACATCCCGGCGCCTCAAGGCGGCTCCCTGGGGCTCTTTGTCTCGCTTCTTCCGCCGGATTGAGCTCGCCCTGTCGATCCTGACATTTCATCAACCGTCCATTGGATTAACAGGGAGGAAAGCCATGACCACCGGCGAGCTTCTGCAGCACCGCGGCACTGTCGACCCCATTCCTTTCATGACCCTGGCGGATAGAGCCGTGACCAGCGAAAGCATGGAGCAATTCGTTTCGTTCGCCCTTCCCTGGATATCCAGGTTCGCGCTTTCACCGGCGGCGTTCTTCTACGTCGCTCCGAAAGGCGATCCGTTGCCCCGAGTACACCATTGCGGGCTGGGTCCCGGCGAAGTCGCTCGCGTGGAGAAAATCTGCGGGGCGGAGCTCGACCGGCTGAAAACCGGCCGGAGTCTTCATGCTTCATCCAATGGCGACCCGCACCCCAACATCTTGTCGGACTACTGGCTCCGGCCCCTGCGGGACCAGAAAGGGGTCTTCGGACTCCTCGGCGTCGCTCTATCCCCTGACTCCTGCCGGCTGCGCGCCGAAGAATGGGGGAGCCTGGTCGACTTCCTTGGACACGCACTGGGGTCCTTGCTTCGTCGGGCGGCATTGTCCCGACAAGTTGCCTATCTGAACACCTACCTCACCGTGAGCACGCTGCTGGCTCAGTCTCCCGGCCTGCACGATCTCATCGAGACGGTTCTCTTCTTCTGCACGGACGTGGTTCTGGCCGAGGAGGCTTCGGTGCTCCTCCTGGATCATGCGAGGCAGAATTTCATCTTCTTCGAGACCGACGGGGCGTCCAAATCCGTCTTGGAGGGAAAGACTTTTCCGATTGACAGGGGCATTGCGGGGGCGGTCTTGAGCAGCCGAAAATCCGAGATCGTCAATGACGTGCAGAACGATCCTCGCTTTTTCAGGCATTTCGACACGGAGTCCGGAATCAGGACGCGAAACATGATCGCCATTCCCCTTGTGGCGGGTGAGGAACCGGTGGGAGTGCTGGAGGTGATCAACAAGGTGGGTGGACTGCCCTTCAGTGACGACGATCACCTGCTGCTTCATTTCATTGCCGAGGAAATCGCCTTCGCCATCCGCAATGCCCGGATCTTCGAATACGTCGTGAAAAGCTACTGCAAGCAGAGACAGGGAATCCATTCCTGCGAGGGCTGTCAGAGGCCCCTCGGTTCATGGACCCCCTGTGTGAAGTACCGGCAAGCCGCCTGCTGATATTGGAACGGAACAACGACGGCAAAGTCGTGGGCATCCCCTCACCAGGAGCGCACGGGCCCCACGTCCAGGTGCACGAAATCCCGGTACGCGCCCACTCCGCCGCCGCAAAAATCCCTGGCCGCATCCCGTATGTCCGCCAGGCATACGTCCTTGATGGCGACGTCCGCCGCCATGCCCCTCATGTGATAGCTGTTCCTGGCCACACGGCGGTCCCGCCTGGAGAGCTGACGGTTGTAAACGGGAGAGCGGTACCCGGAATAGAGGACCAGGGGCCTCTGCCCCGCCTCCAGTCTTCGGTGGACGCCATCCAGCAGGAGAAAGAGGCTCGGGCTGATGGAGCTCGCCCTGCCGGTCGTGGGGCATCTGAAGAAGTGATTGAGCCGCTTCCAGGCCGTGGGCTCCATTTCTCCGCTGGAATTGAGATAGTTGATCTTGATGGACTCCCCCGAGTCTCGCCTGACCAGGAAAAGCATGCCCGTGTAAAGGCCTTTGGCTCTTTCCAGGGGAACCGCCGGCGAGAAAAGTTCATGCTTGCCAACTTCCGTGCGGTTCTTGATCGTTGCCTTGCCGGTTTTCGCTGCCCAAACCAGGGAAGGGAGGGCGCTGCATGCCGCCGCTCCCGTCAACAGGGACAGGATCATCTCTCTTCGTGTCATCTTTCCTCCGCATGAAGTCGGTAAAACCCATTCCGCACCCCGAGGCGAAGGCGGCCGAGCAAACTCAAGCGCTCGCAGTCGTTCAGGGTGTGAAGCACTGGTCTGCTCTTCGCCCCTTGTGAGCGTGGAAGCTCCACCCATGGGTACACGAGGGTGTGCGCCATGCCGTTCGGCGGCTTCAGCTCACTGAGAGCAGGCCGGTCGGACCTTTGGAACCTTTGAGGCGATTGAACCGTCAGCGGTGGGAGGAGCCCGAATCCGAAAACCGGACGCGGAAATCTCCGGGAAAAGCGTGGGCCATGGATGAGGAATCAGCCGATAGAGCAGAACCATGAAGCCCAGCATGATAAAGACGGGCGCAGCCCGGGTCGACTGAATGCATTTCAGCAGCAGGCATCCGAGACACGAGATTACCGGATTCCGTTCGTCGAGATACGCGCGAATACGGGAGCCACCAGGGTCCGCATCATCGGGAATCGAACGGACCGATCCTTCGAGGCAGGTGTGAGACAAATGGGCCACCGAGGTCAAAACCACGAGGACCAGCCCGAAAAGAACAATGCCCAGCCGGCGAAAGAGGCCATCGTCCGCGCATGTCGGCCTCTTGCGAGGGAGAGAGGGTGCTCCGACCTGCTCAATCATCGGACCCTCCCCGGCATGAAATGCATTTTCCTTCCGAAACCCAAGGCATCCCCTCAAACAGCCTCGCTTTCCATCGGTAACCGCACAGGCTTTCGTTGAACATGGGCGCCATTGATAGATGAAGGCAAAGGGCGCTGTCAAGTGCCTCCGGGGTCAAGCGCGCCGGCGGGTGGCTGCGGAAGCTTACGCAGAGCCAATCTGAAGCCAGGGGGAGTTTTTTGTCCTATCAAAATACTTAGGGACCTCTAACTTTTTTCTTGACGTCAATCTCGCGTTGCACTATTTCTCCACATCACAAAGGCGCGAGGGGAAACCAAGAAAAGTCCAGGTCGCGAGCGAAAAGTTAGAGGCGGCTAATACTTTTATAATAGGCTTATACCGTCGGAGGACCACAGACGGATGAAAATGACTGCCCAGACAATCAGGTTACAGGATGGAGCCTGGGAGCCGGCGAGCGGCATCGAAATCGCGCACGGCAGGTCCACGCCCTCATGACACACCCTCATGACATTCCGGCAACCCTGAAGTTGAAAGCGAGGATGCCCCGAACCGCTTTTCAGCTCGAAACTCGGAACTTTCCGAAACAGGAGGCTTATCCATGCCCAAGATGTATTTGAGAAGAATGGCTACGGGTCAAAAAGGCGTCGTCTGTCACGTGGCGGCCCGGGGAGAACTGGGCCGCCGCATCCGCGACATGGGACTCGTGCCCGGAACGCCCCTGGAAGTGCAGGGAAGAGCGCCCCTCAAGGACCCCGTGGCCGTGAAGCTCAGGGACTTCACCCTGACCCTTCGCAACAACGAAGCCGACGTCATCGAAGTCGAGGTGGAGGATCGCCCATGAAGGAAAACCTCGTCGCTCTGGCAGGAAACCCCAACTCAGGCAAGACATCGCTCTTCAACGCCATCACGGGCGCCCGCCAGCACGTGGCCAACTATCCCGGAGTCACCGTCGAGAGGAAGGAAGGCTTCGCCAGACTGAACGGCCACGAGCTCCACCTCGTGGACCTTCCGGGAACGTACTCGCTCACCGCCTATTCCATCGAGGAGCTCGTGGCGCGGGACGTGCTCATCCTGGAGCGGCCGCGGGCCGTCGTGAACATCGTCGACGCCTCGAACCTCGAAAGGAACCTTTATCTCACCGTGCAGCTCCTGGAGCTGGGAATCCCCATCGTGGTGGCCCTCAACATGATGGACGTGGCCGAAGGGCGAGGAATCGAGATCGACGCCTACCAGCTTGCACGAAAGCTCGATGTGCCCGTGGTCCCGACCGTCGGCCGGACCGGGGCGGGGAGGGAGGAGCTCCTCAGGGCGGCGGCGGAAGTCGCCGAGGGCGGCGGGTCTCGGCCCCCACTCAACATCTCGTACGGTCCGGATATCGATCCGGAGCTATCCAGGATGGAGGCCAGGATCACGTCGGCGGGGTTTCTGACCGATCTCCATCCGGCCCGGTGGACGGCCCTCAAGTATTTCGAATCCGACGAGGAGGTGGTGAAGCGGGGAAAGGCCGCCGACCCGGCTCTTTCCGCCGAGCTCGAGAGAACCGTTCAGCGGGTTGCCGAACATCTCCGCAAAACCCTCGACACCTACCCCGAGGCCGTCATAGCGGATCACCGCTACGGCTTCATCGCCGCACTGCTCAAATCGGGCGTGGTGACGCGAAAGCATGCTTCCGACCGGCTGTACGTCTCCGACAGGATCGACCGGGTGGTCACCAACCGGTTTTTCGGCCCCATCATCACGGCGGTGATCCTGTACGCGCTCTACACCTTTTCATTTACCACCAGCAAAGTCCCCGTCGGCTGGCTCGAGAGCGGGTTCTCGGCCCTCAAGGGGCTCTTCGAATCCCTGCTGCCCCCGGGCCATCTGCGTTCTCTCATCACCGAGGGGATCATCGACGGCGTGGGGGGAGTCCTGGGCTTCGTGCCGATCATCATTTTCATGTTCCTCGGGATCGCCATCCTGGAGGACTCGGGCTACCTGGCCCGGGCGGCCTTCATGCTCGACCGCGTCTTTCGGATCTTCGGCCTCCACGGCAGCTCGCTCATGGCCTACATCGTCGGGGGCGGGATCGCCGGCGGCTGCGGTGTTCCCGGCGTGATGGCGACGCGGACCCTCAGGAGCTCCAGGGAGCGGCTGGCCACCATCCTCACCGTCCCGCTGATGAACTGCGGGGCGAAGCTCCCGGTGTATGCCCTGCTCATCGGGGCTTTCTTCGTCGAGCACGAAGCCAGGATGATGCTTCTGCTCACGGTCATCTCCTGGCTCATGGCCTTTCTCGTCTCGAAGCTGCTGCGTTCGACCCTTCTCCAGGGGCCCAGCACGCCCTTTCTGCTCGAGCTTCCCCCCTACCGGCTGCCGACCCTGCGCGGAATCCTCATCCACACCTGGGAGCGGGCCTGGCTGTACATCCGCAAGGCCGGAACCATCCTTCTGGCGGTGTCCGTCATTTTCTGGGCCCTCATGAACTTCCCGGAGCTTCCGGAATCCGAGACCGCTCGCTTCGACTCCAAACGGGAGGCCATCGTCCTCGACCTCCCCGAGGAGCTTCGTGCCGCGGCCTTGGCCGGCGGGCTTTCGAGCGAGGAGACGCCGGAGCATCTTTCGGAGGTCCGCGGGCAGCTGCTGGCCGTGGACCGCGAGGAAGCTCAGGCCGCCCTGAGATATTCCATAGCCGGCCGGGCGGGCACGTTTCTCGAGCCTGCGACGCAATGGTGCGGTTTCGACTGGAGGACCAACGTCGCCCTGGTGGGTGGATTTGCGGCCAAGGAGATGGTGGTCTCGGTCCTGGGAACGGCCTACTCCATGGGCGAAGTCGACCCCGAGGAGGACGCTCCCCTGCGCGAGCGCCTCGCCAGGGACCCTGCCTGGAGCCCGCTGGTGGCTTTCACGCTGATCCTTTTCTGCATGCTCTACGTGCCCTGCGTGGTGAGCGTCGTCTGCCTGGCCAGGGAAGCCGGCAGCTGGAAGTGGGGCCTGTTTTCTGCGGTTTTCAACACCATGCTGGCCTTCCTGGTGGCCGTGTTGGTCTACCAGGGCGGACGCCTGATGGGACTCGGCGTATAGGAGGCTCCTCATGTGGCAGACCATCGTGATGCTCGCCCTGCTCATGGCGGCCGTGATTTTCGCCGCCCGCCACTTCTTGAGGGTGGTTCGAACGGGAAGCGACTGCACCTGCTCGGGTTGTGGCTCTTCCGGCTGCCGCGGCAAGCCCCTCGATCCCGAGTATCGTTGCGGTGAAGATCCGTCAAATGAACAGTGATGGAAGCGGGGACCGAGAGCTCCCCCCGCCGCCCCTGCGGGTCCACAGGCCGGCATGCTGAGCCGGGGACCCGTGATCCGTGCAATCCACCAAACCATCGGGAGGTTTTAAAATGTGTGTGATGGTGATCAGCTCCGCCGAGAAATTTCCTTCCATCCTTGAGAAACTCCACAACGTCGATGTCTCTCACATTTATTTTCACAATACCGAAGCCGGGGGGCTGGGGGTGCCCTTCGTGTCCCTGGTGCCTTTCACCAACATGCTGGTTTGCGAGGACGACAGCCTGGAATCCTCGAATTTTCGAACGGCTGCGCTCCTGCGTGAAGCCCGGAGGATGAGCATTCCGGTCCTCAGCGAAACGATGCTGGGACAGGCCCTGGCCCAGTGAGGGTACCGCCTTTGAGAAGGTCGGTCGAGCCGCCGTCGGATGGGCTTCGGCCGCCCTTCCGCCGTCCACGGGCCTGGACGGGTGGCACGACCCCTCGGACGCTTCCCATCGCAGACCGGAGTGATTTGCCATGATGACGAATGAAGACGAGATTCACCGCTGCGCTCCTCCCTGGCATATGGACTGCCTGGGCACCGTAGCCATCCTCGCCCTGGGGTTCGACAAGAGGCAGCGCAGGCGGTTGTCGGGACGTTTCGACGTGACCAGGAAAGCGGACACCGCCGATCCCGTCATCGTTTACCAGGATTTGCATGAGGCCTGTCACGCATCCCAGCCGCTCGTTAACGCCATCGCCAGGGAGCTGGACGACCGGTTCGGACGAACCGTGAGGCAGGTCGCCTCCGCGCCCATTGAAGAGATCAGGGCCATGGATCCCCCCTTGGTTCTGCCCCTGCTCTGGGCGACGCTGAACGACCCCCGTGAGGCCGTGCGTTTCGAGGGGCGCCGCCGACTCCACGCGCTGCTCCTCCAGGCGTTCCGGCTGATGCGGACCGCCGGTGAAAGGCGGGAGGTCGATCCATCCGCCCGTTTCCGCGCCTTTTACCTGGAAAACCAGGCTCTCAAAGCCAGGGTCGCAGAGCTGGAAGAGCAGCTGAAGCAAACGCGGGAACGTGTGGAGACGGCAGGACCACACTCTGGCGAGACTTCCCGCCATCGGGTGCCCGAAAAGGCTGAAACATCCGGGATCGTTGGAAGGCTGGATCGGGAGATACGAAAGCTTTCTCACGCCCTGGAAAAGGAGCGCCGGCGGGCCGCACGGCTGGAGGGCGAACTGCTCAGCCGGAAGAGCCGGGAGCCAGCCGCCTTCGCTTCGGATTCCCATTGGGGTTCCGGCTGCCGCTCCAATGCTGTTCCCCTGGCGGGGGCGACCACTCCTGAAGAGCGATGGTGCAGTCCTCCATGCCCCCCTCGGGCCGTCCGAGCCAATGAGAAAGAGCTTGAACCAGGAACCCTAAGCCAGGAATCGAAAGCCTATCGCAGCGGCCAGGATATCCCCGCGCGCCGAGCCACCATGGTCTGCAAAGGAGACGTGCTCTGTCCGGACCGGGTCCAATGCACGAGGGACTGCCCGTTGAAGGATCTCACCGTGGCAATCCTGGGCGGGTCCGAAGGAGCTCTTCCGGCGTACCGCTGCATGGTGGGCGATCTCGGTGGGGAATGCCTTTATCACAACGGATGCCTGCGCAAGGGTGCCGAACGCCTGAAGCGAATCATCGGCCAGGCGGATATCGTGGTGTGCATCACCAGCGTGAACAGCCACGCCGCCATGCATTTCGCCAAAACCATCTGCAAGCGATCCGGGAAAAGGATGCTGGTCACCAGGGAGTCGGGCGTTCATGCCCTTCGAGAGATGCTTCAGCAGACGGTGCACTGAAATGTCGATCCTTACGGAATCGAGGGCAAAACTTACACCTTTGGGAGGCAACATCGCATGAATGATTCCATGTTTCAGATCCACTGCCGAAAGAGCCGTGCCAATCTGCATGTCAAACTCCACGGATGCCTGGACGTCGATGCCGCCCGACAGCTCCTCGATCTCATCCAGGACCGCTACGACGGCGCCGGACTGGTGTTCCTGGATACCGCAGCCCTTCAGGATATTCAGCCCCAGGGCGCCGACATCTTCCGATCGAGCTTCGAGCAGGAACCGGTGGTGCCGATCCCCCGGCTCTTCATCAAGGGGCACAGGGGCTTCGAGATCGCCCCGGAAGGATGCCGGGTTCTCGTCGTCCCCCGCAAGGGCTGCTGCAAGGGAAACGGCGCCTGCTCAGGGTGCTCGTGCCGTTCGTCGGGGGACACCGCCGCGGTCGGTGAGCCCGGGACACCGGTCAAAACCTGTTTGTGCTGAAACCCTCACCGCATGAGCCGGGAACAAGGAGGAATCGGATATGGTGCGGATCGCTCTTGGAGTCTTCCTGATGACGCTCTTCTGCGCCGGCATCGGCCAGGCCGCACACCCTCTGATCACCGACGACACGGGGACCCAGGGGAAAGGGAAGTTCCAGGTCGAGGTCAACTATGAGTTCAGCCATGAGAGCTCCGGGGGCGTCAGGGAGAACGTCCATGAGATCGAGTCGGTACTTTCCTGCGGCATCGTCGACACCTTGGATCTTGTGGTCGGCCTGCCCTATCAGTTCATCAGGTCCCGAGAGGATGGCGTCAAGACGCGGGAGGACGGCATTTCGGACCTGAGCGTCGAGTTGAAATGGCGCTTCTTGGAGCGCGAGGGATTCAGCCTGGCCGCCAAACCGGGTCTCTCCATCCCCACGGGCAATGACGACAGGGGGCTCGGAGCGGGCAAGGTCGGCGGCAGCTTCTTCCTCATCGCAACCCGGGAGCTCGAGCCGTGGACCTTTCATTTCAACGCGGGCTACGGACGCAACGAATCCACGGCCGACGAGGAGCGCGACGTCTGGCATTTCTCGCTGGCCGCGGAGGTCGAAGCCGCCCCATGGGTCAGGCTGGTTGCCAACGTCGGGGCTGAGCGCAACACCGACAGGGAGAGCGACACCCCGGCGGTGTTCGCCCTGGGCGGCATGATCTTTCCGGTGACCGAGGTCCTGGACCTTGACGTGGGCGTCAAAGTCGGTCTCACCCGACCCGAGGCCGACACCGCCCTGCTGGCGGGCCTCGCCTTCCGCTTCTGAGAAAGGATGTTGACAGCGGAGCCGGCTGGTGCTATGCGACCGAATCACATATCATTGTAGAGCTGTCAGGTGCTCTAGGGCTTAATAGGGAATCCCGTGGAAATCGGGAGCGGTCCCGCCGCTGTGAACGGGGACGAAATCCGGTGAAGCCACTGTCGCGCATCGGTCGTGACGGGAAGGTTCGGAAAGTAGGGTGATCCGTGAGTCAGAAGACCTGCCTGATGCAGCTGAGTTTCATCGGCACGTGGAAATGCCGGTGAGCCCGCCGGGGAGACAAGCAAATCAGGGTGCAAACCTCGCGGCCGAAAGGCTTCGAGGTTTTTTTTTGCCCTTTTGGCGCGGGCTCGACCCCGTGCCGACATGGGGCCAGAGCCCACCGTGAGAAGGGAGGTGAGACGGCACAGAGAGAACAGCTCATCAACGGAACCACTCACTCGACTGCAATGAAGGGTGCCCGTTTGAGGGAAGGGAGTGGAAATCTCCCGCCGCCCCGCGACTGTGACCGGGACGAAAGCCGCAGGATTGCCACTGTTCTCGGGACGAGAATGGGAAGGCGCGGCCGGTAGGATGAATGGAAGCCAGGAGACCCGGACGAGGCGCCGTATCCGCCATCATCTCCCGAGGGGGAGAAGGGAGGTTTCATGCCGAAGTCCTGGTTTTCACCGCTGCTCGTCCCACTGCTGCTGTGCATCGTCGTGTCGGGAGTCCATGGAGAAGGATTCAACGCACCTTACCCCGCAATCGAAGCTCGGAGTGAGGCTGACGACCGCCCCGAAAGCGGAGCGCCGGAAGCCGTTTCCACAAAAGGAGCGGTGCCTGCCGCCGAATCCGCGCTGGAGCCCCTGGTCGTCACGGCCACGAGGATCGAGGTCCCGCAGTCGCAGCTCACCAAGAGCGTGAGCGTGGTGACGGCACGGGAGCGGGACGAGCAGCAGCAGTACTTCCTGCCGGAACTCCTGGACAACCAGCCGGGGGTTTACCTGCGCCGCCTCGGAGGTCCCGGGCAGTATTCCAACCTGACCATCCGCGGCGCGGGGAGCCAGCATGTTCAATACCAGTACAACGGGTTTCCGCTGCGAGACGCCGCCGACACCCAGAGCACGCTCCAGTACTTCATCGAAGACTTGTATTCCGGAAGCAATCTCAAGCAGGTCGAGATCCTGAAGGGGAGCCAGTCCACCCTTTACGGGTCGCAGGCCATGGGCGGCGTCGTCAACATCCTCCCGGACAAGTGGCGGCAGGGCACCGGGGCCGAGGTGCGGAGCGAGTTCGGGGAGCACGGCTATTTTCTCGGAAACGGGCGCATCCGCCACGGGCAGGAGACCTTCTACGTGGACTTCAACCCCGTCTTTCTCACGACGGACGGCGCCAAAAACGGAGGGGACCACGGATACTATTACGAGAATCTGGGTTTCACCGCCGGGGCCGGGTTCCGGTTTTCCCCGGACCTTTCCCTGGAATTCAGCTCCATCCGTTACGACACGGATCTCGCCCTCAGCAAGGTGACCCCGAGCCTGGACGCCGAGGGGGACCTGGTGAAGAATCTGGCGGACCCGGACAAACACCGGGAGGGTCTGCTGGCCCAGTACGGCCTCACCCTCAACCATTCCGTGACTCCCTGCTGGAATTACAGTCTGCGGGGCGCCTACACGGAGACGGAGCGGCATTATTTCTGGTCCGGAGTCGACGGCAACCGGTCCAACTACGACGGTTCCACGGCCTACCTGGAGACCCAGCACAATTTCACCATCACAGACTGGCTCGGGCTCATGGTCGGGCTCGATTACGAGCATTCCTTCTACGACGGGCGCGAACCGCGCAACCCGAGCGGCGGGGACTTCAGCCCGGTGAAATTCGAGGAGGACTGGACCACCTGGGACCTGTTCAGCCTGGCGGGCTTCAAATGGCTCGACGACTCCCTCTTCCTCAACGTCGGGGGCCGGTTCACCGACCACCGGAAGTTCGACTCGCGGCTTGTGGGTGAAGTGTCGGCCGCCTACCTTTACAAACCGTCGGGGACCAGGGTCCATGGGCAGGTCGGCAGCGGGTACCGGACGCCGAGTCTCTACGAGATTTACGGCGGATATCTCTTCAGGGGCAGCCTGATCACCATCGGGAACCCCGACCTGGAGCCGGAGAAGAGCCTGGGAACCGAGATCGGCGTGGAGCAGGCCCTGTGGGGCGATGTTCTCAAGCTCGGGGTGACCTGGTTCCGCACGGAGTTCGACCACCTCATCATTTATGACGGTTTCGCCAACCGCTATGCCAATGCCAACGAGGCCGTGGCCCAGGGCATCGAGACTTACCTGAAGCTGATGCCGCGGCCCTGGCTCCGTCTGGACCTTGCCTACACCTACACGGATTCGAAATACCGGAATGAGGTCGACGATGAGTGGGTTCGGAAGGAATACCAGCCCCGGAACCAGGTCAGCGGGCTCCTCACGGCGCACCTTCCCCGGGACGTGACCGTATCCTTGCGGGCCCTCTGGCAGGACGAGAAGATCGTGCCCCTGTACACCCCGACGTGGAGTCAGGTTCGGTGGGAAGAACCTTCGGTGGTGACCTTCGACGCGGCCCTCTCCTGGACCTTTCTCAAGAAATACCAGGCCTACGTGAGGGTGGAGAACCTGCTGGACGAGGACTACACCGAGAGCGGTTACGTCATGCCCGGAAGATCCGTCTTCGGTGGTGTGAGGCTGACTTTCTGAAAGCAGTCCGCATGAGCCCGGTGCACCCGAAACCGGGAAAGGGGACTTGAACCGGGAGCTCACAACCACGAGCCATGGGAGTCAAACGGTGGGGCCGGTTTGCGCCCCGGCAATCCCTTTAACCAGGAACCAGAAAACAGGAACTTTGCAGACCAGGAGGACACCATGGCCTCGAGCCAGGGAATTCGGCAATGGGAAAAAAATTCAGGGGACGTCGGGCCGCGGGGCTTGCCCTGGCTGGCCTGCTTCCTTCGATGGGCCGACCACGACGGGACGGCCATGAAGTGCAGGGAAAGCTCCCCCGGGAAACTGGAAGTGCGATGCAGGGATTGCGGCGCTTCCTTCGTGAAGTATGCCTACGAGAAGACGGTGCGATGCATGGCGTGCCGGGCCGCCGGGCGGCGGGGGACGCGAGGGAGCGGCGAATGAAACGAATCGCCCGTCCCTGCCGAGGAACCGGGTCCGGATCCAGGCCGTGGACTGGCCCGTGGACGGCCTCGGGCCTCGGAGGCCGTCCGAGACCCGTCATTTCGAGCGATAGCGAGAAATCTCGTTCATCGCATAACCACGCGTTGATGAGATTTCTCTCTCCGCTGCGCTCCGTTCGAACGGACAGGAGAGTGTTCTCGGGCGGCCTCCTGGTTGTCTTGTTGACTCTATCGGCGCTCTGGGGCCTGATGGGCGCGTGGAACGAGGTCCACGCCACCTGGGGGGCAAGCCCGCCCGTGGCCGTAGGCCCCCCCGAAGACCTCTTTCCGAACCAGGCGCGGGTGCGATACGCCCGGGGCTTCACCATCGAATACCACGGCACCTGCAAAAGGCTCGAGGTGCGACGACCCTGGAGGGACGCCGGGATCGGCTTTTCCTACATCCTGGTTCAGCGGGGCTGCGATCCGCCTCCTGACCTCACGGGCGGCGCCATGGTGGTCCCCATTCCCGTTGAGCGGATGGCGTTGCTTTCAACCGCCTGGACGGCGTTCTTTCCCATGCTGGGGGTTGAGGACGCTGTGGTGGGCCTGGCCGGGTGCGAGTGGGTCCATACCCCCGAGATCGTGGCGAGAATCCGGCAGGGAAGGGTTCAGGAGATCGGCGACGGCGGCCGCGGCATGAACCGCGGGATCCACCTGGAGCGCCTGATCCTGGTGAGGCCCGATGCGGTCATGGTCTATGCCACGGGCATCCCCGAATACGATCAGCACCCCAAGCTGCTGGAAGCGGGCTTCAAGACGGTCATCAACGGGTCCCACATGGAATCGACGCCCCTGGGGCGCCTGGAGTGGATCAAGTTCGTGGCGGCTTTCTTCAACCGGGAGGCCGATGCTGAACGGGTGTTCGACGACATCGCCCTGCGCTACGAAACCCTGGCCGCCAAGACCCGAAACGTCACCCGGCGCCCCACCGCCTTCTGCAACGTCGCCTTCCGGGGCACCTGGTACATGCCGGGGGGCGCGGGCTACAACGCCCGCTTCCTGGAGGATGCGGGGGCGCGCTACGTGTGGAGGGAAGACACGACGGCCGGTGTGATGCCCCTCGCCATCGAAACCGTCGTCGAGCGGGCGAGGGACGCGGAATTCTGGATCGACACCAACCAGGCCCGGTCCCTCCAGGAGCTTCTGGCCATGGACGAGCGCTACGGGAGCTTCGCCTCGTTTCGATCGGGAAAGGTGTTCAACAATGACGCCAGGCTGAACGCAAACGGCGGAAACGACTACTGGGAAACGGGCGCCGCGCGCCCGGACCTGGTGCTGGCCGATCTCGTCAGCATCTTTCACCCGGAGCTGCTTCCGGGCCACCGGCGCATGTGGTACCGGCAGCTCCCACCCGTCGCGGAGCATGGACCATGACCATCCCGGCGAGGACCGAATCCCGCACGGGAGAGGGAATGCCCCGGACCCATTTGAGCACGACGGCCTGGCTGCTCCTTTTTTCGGTCGCCGTGGCGGCCTTTGGTCTGGAGCTGTGCCTGGGCTCCGTCTTCATACCGCCCGGACAGGTGTGGGCGGTGCTGACGGGTCTGGGCGGAGTGCCCGACGCCTGGCGGGAAATCATCGTGCTCTATCGCCTCCCGAGGGCCTTCACGGCCATGCTGGCCGGGGCGGCCCTGGGCATGGCGGGTCTCAAGATGCAAACGCTTTTTCGCAATCCCCTGGCCGACCCCTTCGTCCTGGGCATCAGCTCGGGGGCGAGCCTGGGGGTGGCTCTGGTGATTCTGGCGGCCTGGGGGTTCGGATTGCGTCCGCTCATGGAAAAGACGGGATTTCTAGGCAACGCCTCCCTCGTCATGGCCGCCGTTGCGGGCTCCGGAGCGGTCCTCTGCGTGGTGATGGGGATCGCCCGCCGGGTGGAAAGCAATCTCACCCTGCTCATCGTGGGGCTCATGTTCGGCTACATCAGCAGTGCCCTGGTCAACGTGCTGCTCCTCTTCGCCCTCGAGCACCAGGTGCAGAGCTACCTTGCGTGGACCTTCGGGTCCTATGCCGGGGTGACCTGGCGGCAGCTCGGCGTGCTCACCCCTGCCGTCGCCGCCGGGCTCGCCCTGGCCGGGGTGCTCGCCAAGCCCCTCAACGCCCTGCTCCTCGGCGAGGGGTACGCCCGGAGCATGGGCGTCAACGTGGCCGGGGTCCGCAGGTGGATCATCCTGGGGGCTTCGCTCCTGTCGGGAACCGTGACGGCTTACTGCGGGCCCATCGGTTTCCTCGGCATCGCGGTGCCCCACCTGTGCCGGCTCATCCACCGGACATCGGACCACCGCATCCTGGTGCCGGCGGTGATCCTGACGGGGGCCGCTCTCTCCCTGCTGGCCGACGTGATGGCCCAGGCGCCCGGCAGCAGGGTCCTGCTGCCCCTCAATTCCGTCACGTCCCTCATCGGAGCGCCGGTGGTCATCGGAATCATCCTCCGGGGCCGCCGCATCATGGAGGTCGCGCCATGACGTCCAACGCTTGTATCCATGCCTCTGTCCACACCGCGGGCATGCAGGAACCACCGTCCCTCGAGACCCATGGTCTGGCGGTGGGCTACGGCGCCTCGCGGGGGGCTCCGCGGGCCGTGGTGGAGGAGGTCTGCGTGAGCCTGCGCCCGGGAGAGCTCGTATGTTTGCTGGGTCCCAACGGCGCCGGCAAATCGACCCTCATCCGCACCCTCGCCGGCATGCAAAAACCGCTCGCCGGGGAGATACGGCTGGACGGGGTCCCCCTTTCGACGCTCTCGGCGGCTGAGGTGGCCCGGCGCATGAGCCTGGTCCTCACCGACCGCCCCGCCGTCGGTCTCATGCCTGTTTCGACCCTGGTGTCCCTGGGGCGCCATCCGTACACCGGCTGGAGCGGAAGGCTGAAGCGCGAGGATGAGGAGGTCGTCCGCCGGGCCATGGCGGACGTGGGAATCGAAGCCCTGGCCCATCGTCCCGTCTGCGAGCTCAGCGACGGCGAGCGGCAGAAGGCCATGATCGCCCGGGCGCTGGCCCAGGAGCCGCAGGTCATGATCCTGGACGAGGCCACGGCGTTCCTCGACCTGCCCCGCCGCGTGGAGCTCATGCACCTGCTGCTCCGTCTCGCACGCACCGGGCGGAGGGCCGTGCTCCTGGCCACCCACGACCTGGACCTGGCCCTGCGGTGCGCCCATCGGCTGTGGCTGCTTCCCCACGGGGGGCCCCTGCGCGCGGGGATACCCGAGGATTTGGTGCTGAGTGGAGCCTTTTCGGAGACCTTTTCGGGCTCCGGGGCTGTCTTCGATCCCGGATCGGGAGCTTTCGCGGCGCCCTGCGTGTTCCGGGGGACTGTGGCCCTGAAGGCCGGTGGTGTCCCGGGCCTGTGGACTTACCGTGCCCTCGAGCGGGCCTGCTATCGTGTGGTGGAGGATGGTCGAGCGGACCTGTGCGTCGAGGTCGTCGCCCGGAACGGAGCCACGGCCTGGCGCATCGAGGAGAAGGGCGAGACCCGGAAGTACGTGTTTTGCCTGGAATCTCTCCTCGACGCCCTCGACACCAGGTCCCCGAAATGAACGGAAGCCAGGAGAGCCTGATGGAAGAGACGCTGCCTATCGGGGTGCTTCATTTGGACGTGAGGCACGGACAAGTGGAGGAGAACCGTGAGTCTCTCGCCATCCACGCGGAGGAGGCGGCGAAGCGCGGGGCGAAGATCGTCGTAGCTCCGGAGCTTGCCGTTTCGGGGTACAGTTTTGAGGGTCGTCAAGAAGCCTCCGCCTGCGCCGAAGTCCTGCGGGGTCCGACCTTCGAGCGCCTCTCGGCCGTGGCGGCCCGCCGCGGCGTCATCATCGCCGCCGGCATCGCCGAGCGGGATCCGGCGACCGACATCCTCTACAACTCGGCCCTGGTGATCGGACCGGACGGAGAGCTGGCGGGGCACCATCGGAAGGTCGTGGCCGCCGAGCGCCGCTGGGCCTGTCCCGGCGGCGTTTCCCGATCGAACCTGCTGGAGACCCCGTGGGGACGGTTGGGGGTCCTCATCTGCGCCGACAGCTACGCCGGGCTCCTGCCCAGGTCCCTGGCCCTGCACGGGGTGGACCTGCTTGTCGTGCTCGCCAACTGGCCCCCTTCGGGTGTCGATCCGAGGTCCGTCTGGCGCGCCCGGGCCCTGGAAAACGGCTTCGGCGTCGTGGCCTGCAACCGCACGGGCCGGGACCGCATCATGGACTGCCGCGGCTGCCGGTCCTACGTGGTGACGGCTTCGGGGGACGTCTTCCTGGATCGGGGGAGCGAAACGTCGAGCCTCTGGGTCGTGGACTATCCCCTGAGCGACGGCAGGCTGCGCTCCGACATCCGTGAGGCCCGGATGTCCCGGCGCCGACCGGAGGATTACGGAGGGATCTCCCTCGACGTCAACGGGCTGGACGATTTCGGCGGCTTGTGGGGCCTTCCGGCCGGGGGCCCCCTCCACATCCGATGCGTGGTCTGCCGATCTCGGGATGAGGGGCTCCAGGCCGTTGCAGCCGCATCCGCCCCGTGCGATTCGAATCCATCCCTGGTCATCCTGCCCCGGGGTCTCGGCGCCTGCTCCCCCGGGGATTTCGCCCATCTGATGGACGGGCGTCCGGTGGCGGTGGCGGCCGAAATGGCGGACCTAGGCGGGGAGCCGGCCGCCTACGGGCTGCTCTCTCCCTCCGGGGCGGTTGTCTTGCCACCCGGCGCGAGCTCCGTCGTCGCCGAATTCGGGCCGGCCCGCATGGCGCTGGTCCGTCCCGAGTCCCTGGCTCACCCCGAGACGGCGGTTTCCCTCTCCAAGGAGGGGTGCGATCTGCTGATCACCGCTCCGGACCGACTGGGACATGACGACCGGCTGCTCCTGGGGGTCAAGTGCCTGGAGCGGGTGGCCGTCGCCGCCGTGAGCCGCGACGGCGCGATGATCTGCGAGCCGCCCGTGGGCCACGGTCCCTGGAGGGAGGTGGTGCTGACGGGCCCCGGAGTCTGCTCCGCCCGCCTCGACACGGCAGGCTTGCGCACCAAGCAGTTTTACGACCGGGTTGACCTGGAGGTCCTGCTGCGGCGATGAAACGTTCCCCGCCCCCTGTCCGCTACCTGGTGCTCTGGCTCACCACGGCCTGCAACCTGCGGTGCACCTACTGCTACCGCGGGGACCAGCCCACCCGGGTCCTGCCCCTCGAGGTCGCCCGGGCGGCCCTGGAGCTTGCGTCGGCCTCGGGGCTTCCCTTCCATGTGCAGCTGGCCGGCGGGGAGCCCACGCTGGAGCCCGGCCTCATGGAGGCCGTCGCGCGCATGGTCCGAGGGTCCAACCGGCCCGCCACTCTGGCGGTGCAGACCAACGGGACCCTCATCGATGCCCACCTCGTCGACCTCTGGCGTCGGTTCGACATCGGCGTGGGGGTCAGCGTGGACGGTCCGCCGGCGGTGCATGAGCGCACCCGGGGCAATGCCGGGGCCACGTTTCGCGGGCTGGCTCTCCTCCAGTGCGCCGGGATTCCGGTGCGGGTCACCACGGTTCTCACCGGTTTCAACGTCCTGGAGCTCGGGCGACTGGTCCTCTCGATGGCCTCCTTCGCCAACGTCAGGGGGATCGGCCTCGATCCCGTGGTCCTCAGGGGACGCGCGGCGGGGCGCGAAAATCTTGTTCCGTCGGAAGTTCAAGTGCGCACGGGGATCGACATCCTGCTGCCCGTCCTGAGGGACGTGAACCGTTATAGGCGGGTGCCCCTGCGTCTGCGGGAGCTGGATTCGGTCTCCCGGGCCCTGAAGGGCGGGGCCGGGCCCAGGGCCTACTGCCATGCGTGCGTCGGAGAGGCCCTGGCGGTGCACCCGGACGGCACGGTGTACCCCTGCGGGCAATGGGCGGGAGATCCAGGCCAAGCCGTCGGGACCGTCCAAGGGATCGAATGGGGGATGCTTGGGCGGACGTTCACGGACGCGCGTCTGCAGGGGCCCTGCGGGGAGTGCCCCCTCGACGGTCGATGCCCCGGAGACTGCCCCTCCCGCCTGGCCGCGAACGGCATGTTTCGGCCCCGTGCCATGTGCGCGATCTATCGAACCATCGCCGATCATTTGACGAGGGATGCGCCGGCGGGTTGAGTTTGGCGTGCCGCATCTTTCCCATCGACTGAGGACCGAACTGTGCCCCGCCTGTGGAAAGGGTTCCTGAGCGGGTCCACGGGTCGCAAAGGAGCAATGACTATGGAAGCCATGAAGGTTTGCTATTTCAGTGCCGTTTCGACGGAGCTGCCTTCGCTGAGCCACGGCGTGTCCCGGTTCCTGGAATCCGGCGGTCGGGTGAAAGTGACGGCGCGCACCCAGACACAGCTCTTTGACGCGGCCCGCGCTGGAGCCTTCGTGGGCGAGGCCCTGGACGCCGACGCCGTGGTGATCACGCTGCACGGGGGAAAAGCGTCATGCCCCGCCTTCGATGCGCTGATTGAGGCCGTCCGGGAGCGGCGTGCGGCAAGCCGGCCCGCTCCCCGGCTGCACATTCAGCCCATGGGGGGAGACCACGAGGCGCTGGCGGCGGCCCGGGAGCATTCCGACGGCATGGAAGACGGCACCTGGGAGACCCTGAGTCTTTACCTGGCCTACGGCGGCGCCGTGAACCTGGAACGCGGTCTGGCTTACCTGGTGCGTCTGCTGAACGGCCGAGGGGGTCCCGCGGACCCGCCCGAGCCCGTGGCCCAGGAGGGGCTCTACCATCCCCGGGCGGGCCATGTGCGGGACCTCGACGAGTATCTGGGAAGGTTTGTGGACCCGGCCAGGCCCACCGTGGGGCTCTGGTTTTACCAGTCCTGCTGGCTGAACGGCAACATGGCCCACATCGACGCCCTCATGGCCGAGATCGAAAACCGGGGAGCCAATGTGCTGGGGGTCTTCAGCCTGCGGCTCAAGGACGCGAGCCTCGGAAACCTGGGGTCCGACCAGGTCGTGGGGGACTGGCTCATGGACGGGGATCGACCCCGCATCGACGTGCTGGTCTGCGCCATGCCCATGTCCATGACCCTCACCCACCCGCCCTATGCCGACGTTTACCCCCGCCTCGACGTCCCGGTCCTCCAGGCCATGACGAGCTCAAGCCCCCGCGCGGTCTGGAAGGAGAGCGCCCAGGGGCTGGCGGTCATGGACGTGACGTTCCAGGCGGCCCAGCCTGAATTCGACGGCAATCTCATCACCGTTGCCGTGGCCACCCGGGAGGAGGACACGGTGGATCCCGTGACCGGGGCACTCCTTGCGCGCTATGAGCCCATTCCCGACCGGGTGGCCGCCCTGGCGTCATTGGCCCTGAACTGGGCGAAGCTGCGCCGGAAGCCCAACTCGGAAAAGCGCATCGCCGTCGTCTTCCACCACTACCCGCCCCGAAACGACCGCATCGGCTGCGCGGCGGGGCTGGACAGCTTCGCGGCCGTGAAGCACCTATTGGATGCCATGGGCGATGCCGGCTACCGCATCGACCGCCGATACGCAGACGGCGACGAACTGGCGGGCGAACTGCTCCAGTGCATGACGTGCGACCGGCGGTGGCTCAACCCGGACCAGATGGCCGAGCGGGCCGAGGCCGTCGCCGGCCGCGACCTGTTCATGCCCTGGCACGAAGCCCTGCCCGAGCGCGTGCGCCGCAAGATGACCGGCGACTGGGGGGCGATGCCCGGGGATCTTTTCGTCCACGAGGACCGGCTCCTCTTTCCGGGTCTCGTGAACGGAAACGTCTTTCTGACCATCCAGCCGCCCCGAGGAAAGCTCGAAAACTACGAGGCCCTCCTCCACGACCTGAACCTGTCGCCTCCGCACCACTACCTGGCCCACTACCGGTGGATCCGGAACGTCTTCCGGGCCGACGCTGTCATGCACGTGGGCAAGCACGGCTCCCTGGAGTGGCTCCCCGGTAAAGCCCTTGGGCTGAGCGAGGAGTGTTACCCGGATCTCGCCGTCATGGATCTCCCCAACGTGTACCCGTACATCATCAACGACCCCGGGGAGGGCACCCAGGCCAAGCGGCGCTCCGCCTGCTGCATCATCGACCACCTGACGCCGACGTTCACCAACGCGGACCTCTACGAGGATCTGGCCGGCGTCGAGCGGGCCGCGGCCGAGTACGCCGAGGCCGGCCGCCAGGACCCGGGAAAACTCCCGTTACTGGCCGCCCAGGTCTGGGATGCCGTTGAGGCTGCCGACCTCCACGACGACCTCTCGATCACCCGGGAAGAAGCCATGGCCGACGTAGACGGTTTCCTCGGGCGGCTCCATGCCTACCTCTCGGAGCTTTCGGACACCATGGTGAGCGACGGGCTCCATGTGCTCGGGCAGGCGCCCCAAGGGGATCGGCTGGTGGAATTCCTCGTGCAGCTGACGCGCCTTCCCAACGGCGACGTGCCGTCCCTTCGCGAAGAGATCGCTCGGGCGATGGGCTTCCGGTACGACGATCTCCTCGACCGTCGCGGCGAAGCGTTTCCCGGAAGCGGAGGCAGGACGGGGGGCGAGCTCATCGCCCTGGCCCACGAGCACGCCTTGTACTTGATGCGGGATCTGGCGGAGCGGGGTTTCGACGCCGACACCGTCCCCGAGGTCGTCTCGAAGCGCCTGGGCCGATCCCGTCCGGACGTCGAGCGGGTCCTGCGGTATGTGGCGGAAAGCCTCGTTCCCAACATCCGGCGCACCCGAGAGGAGCTGACGGCGGCCCTCAAGGCGTTTTCGGGCCGGTTCGTCGCCCCGGGTCCTTCGGGCGCCCCCACCCGGGGCCAGGCCGATATCCTTCCAACGGGGCGCAACTTCTACTCGCTCGATCCCCGCACCATTCCTTCTCCCGGTGCCTGGGAGGTGGGAAAAGCCCTGGGGGACGCACTCCTGGATCGGAGCCTGAAGGAGCGGGGTAAATACCCGGAAAGCGTCGGGATCATCGTCTGGGGCACCTCCACCATGCGCACGCGCGGGGACGACGTCGCCGAAATTTTCTACCTTCTGGGTCTTCGCCCCATCTGGCAGCCCAGCG
>Ga0101944_10002072_pt1 | contig 35013 bp, 24 predicted proteins | sample DewCreD2012metaG_FD_75245 | JGI IMG/M metagenome (GOLD analysis project Ga0101944, IMG submission 75245) | Hot spring sediment bacterial and archeal communities from British Columbia, Canada, to study Microbial Dark Matter (Phase II) - Dewar... ... | reverse complement strand
GTGACCGACCCCTTCGACCCGACAGCCGATCAGCGCTACCTGGCCGCCCATGCCGGCCCGGGCGACCTGGCCTACTTCAACGTCCTGGCCCGGGCGGGGTGGTACGAGAGCTATCGCCGGCCGCAGGATCCGGCCTGGTCCTACGCCATGCGCTGGGACCCGATCATCGAGCCGATGGAACGCATCGCCGAGCGCATCGGGCGCGATGCGCGCACTCGCCCGCGCCTCTGGTTCGTGCTCTACAAGGGCAGCTATGGCCCCAACGCCCCCCTGGTCGAATGGCTCGATGCCAACCTGTATCCGGCCGGGGGCGAGTGGCAGGGCGATGTGCTCTACCTGGCTTATGTCGCGCCCCCCGCGGCATGGACCGGGGCGGCCCGCGACGACCGCTTTGGGCCGGGCATCCGCCTGCTGGCGGCCCGCTGGAGCTTCGCCTACCTGGCGTCGCCGGTGCGCGTGCCCGTGGAGCCGGACCCGGACACGGCCGTGGTGGTGGCGCGGGCCGGCGGACGGGTGGAGTTCATCAACGACCGCGCGCGCGAGTTCTTCGGCCTGGACGGCCAGCCCGCGACCCCGATGACGATGGCGCGCCAGGCCCGCCCGAGCGATACCTTCCTGGAGCTCCTGGCCATGCCCGGGGCCGCCCGGCTGGCCGTCGGCGAGCGGCAGGTGGAGGCCACCTCCGTCAGCGTGCCGGTCCAGCCCGGCGAGCCGCCGCGCTTCGTCGTCGTCCTCAAAGAAACCGGGCGCCTGCCGCAACTGGCCGCCGACGAGCGCACCACCCAGACCGTCGCCGTCCTCTCCGAAATCAGCCGCGCCATGTCGGCCAGCCTGGACCTGGAGGCCACGCTCACCGCCATCCTGGCCAGCGCCGGCCGGCTCTTCCAGTACGACTCGGCCGAGGTCAACCTCTGGGACCCCGCCGCTCAGGCGCTGCGCCCGGCCCAGCTGGCCGGCAACAAAGATTACGAGCGCCTGGTCCGACGCGACCCGGACTTCGTCTACCGGCCGGACGACAGCCTGTCCGGCTTCGTGGCCGTGCGCCGCGCGCCGCTGATCCTCAACGAACTGGACACGTTCAGCCTGGCCCGGCCCAAGGTGCAGCGCGCCGATTTCCCCTTCCGGTCATACGCCGGCCTGCCGCTCGTCGTGGACCAGAATCTGCTCGGCACGCTGGAGCTGATCAGCTTCCGGCCCAACACCTACAAGCTCAGCGACCTGCCGCTCCTCACCGCGCTCGCCGGCCAGGCCGCCCTCGCCCTCCAGAACGCTCAGCGCTACGCCGAGGCTCAGCGCCGCGTGGCCGAGTTGAGCGGCCTGGCCGACATCACCCGCGCCGTCGAGGCCACCGCCGACCCGCGCGAGTTGTACGCCCGGCTGACGGCCGAGATCGCCCGCCTGATGGGCGTGCAGATGGTGGGCTTCCTGCTGTACGACGAAACCGAGCACGCCCTGGTGGCCCAGCCGCCCTTCCGCGGCGTGCCGGACCTGGTGGTGGACGCCTACCGCATCCCCCTGCCGCCGAACAGCGCCGCCGAACAGCTCTGGCGCGAGGCCCCGGCCTGGTGGTCCAACACGGTGCTGGACGACCCGCTGGTCGAGCGGGTCGGGCTCAGGCCACTGGCCGAGACGGCCGGCGTGCGCACCACCCTGATCGCGCCCATCGCCCTGGGCGGCCGGCGCCTCGGCATCATCCAGGTCTCCAACAAGGCCGGCGGCGCGCCCTTCGGCGAGGCGGACGCGCGCCTGCTGTCGCTGCTGGCCGGCCAGACCGCGACCCTCATGGAAAACGCCCGCCTGGTGCGCGAGGCCCAGCTGCGCGCCGCCCAGGCCGAGGGCCTGCGCGCCATTGCGGCCACGGCCGCCGGCAGCACCGACCTGGACACGATCCTGCGCCGGACGATGGAGCAGACGGCGGCGCTGCTGCGCTTCGACCTGGGCGCGGTGTCGCTGGTGGATGAGGCCCGCGGCGAGCTCATCCCCCATCCGGCCGCCATTTACGGCGAGGGCCAGGCCGACATCGCCGCCGTGCGCCTGCGCACCGACGACCCGCTCTTCGACCGCTCGGTGACGCGCACCCGCCGCCCGTTCATCACCCACCGCGCCCAGCGCGACCGGCGCATCGCCGGCCCCTATCGCCCGCTGGTGGAGAAGTATCAGGTCCACAGCGTGATGGACGTGCCGCTGGTGGTGGGCGAGCGCAGCCTGGGGGAGATGATCGTGGCCGCCCGCCGCGAGCGCGCTTTCGGCCGATCCGATCTCCAGCTCCTGACCACCATCGCGGCCCAACTGGCCGGCGCCATCGACCGGGCGCGGGTCTACGCCGCCACCGACCAGAGCCTGCAACGGCGCGTGGACCAGCTCACCGCCCTCACGCGCGTCAGCCGCGAGATCAACCAGACCCTCCAGCTCGAGCATATCCTAGAGCTGGTCCACGCCGAGGTGCGGCGGGCGGCCCGCGCCGACGGCGCCGCCATCCTGCTGCTCGATGTCGAGGCCGCCGAGCCGGACCGGGTCGCCCAGCGCGTCGGGGATGGGGAGGCGTCCGCCACCCTGAGCGCCCCCCAGCGCGAGGCGGTGCGGACAGCCCGGACCCAGCGCCTGGCCGGGCCGGAGGCCGGGCCGGCGGGGGCGAGCGCCGGCCTGATCGTGCCCATCATCACCCAGGAGGCCCCGGTGGGCCTGATCCACCTGTGGACCAACCGGCCGGGCGGCCTGGACGCCGACGCCGAGGAGGCGGCCACCGCCCTGGCGGCGCAGACCGCCATCGCCGTCGCCAACGCCCAGCGTTACGCCGACCAGATCCGCCGCGCCGAGCTTCTGCGCCGCCGCGCCGACCAGATGGCCCAGCTGTTCGAGGTTTCGCGCGCCGTCCGCTCGGACAAGCCGCTGGCCGAGAACCTGGAGACCATCGCCTTCGGCCTGCAGGAGGCCGTCGGCTTCAACGTCATCACCATCCACAGCCTGGACCCGCTGACGCGCCGGACGCGCCGGGTGGTGGCCGTCGGCCTGCCGTTGCACGTTATCCAGGCCACGGAGAACGTCGAGCAGCCGTGGGACAACCTGCGCCGTCTGTTCCGCGAGGAGTTCCGGATCAGCCAGTCCTACTTCCTGCCGGTGGAGCGCGCCGCTGACGTCCTCAGCAATATCCGCACCACCCCGATGCCGTCCCCGCAGCGCCTGCCGGGCGCGGCCCCCAACGCCTGGCATCCGGAGGACCTGCTGACCGTGCCCCTGATCGGCTCTGGCCGCGAGCCGGTGGGCCTGCTCAGCCTGGACGACCCGCGCGACGGCCTGCGCCCGACGCGGCCCGTGATCGAAGTCATCGAGATTTTCGCCAATCAGGCGGCGCTGGCCATCGAAAACTCCCGGCTGTTCGAAGCCGCGCAGCGTCGCGCCGCGCGCCTGCTCGCGCTGCACCGCGTCATCGAGCGCGCCGTCACCGTCACCGACCGCAGCCGCCTGCTGTCGGCCGTGGCCGAGGCGCTGCTGGCGGAGATGAAGATTGATCTGTGCCTGATCGGCCTGCGCGAGAAGGGCCAGCTGGCCGTCCACGGGCGGGCCGGCGCCATCCGCCCGGAGCTCAAGCTGGAGGCGCTGCTGCGCCAGCTCAACCCGCTGGCGCACGTCATCGACCAGCAGTACCCGCTGCTCTTCACCGACGCCAAGCGCTCCGACTGGGCGACCACGCCCTTCAACCTGCTGCTCAACGTCACCTCCTTCCTGTGCGCGCCGATCATGAGCCACGGCGAGGCGGTCGGCGCGCTGTTCGTGGGTTCGCAGCAACCGGACAATCCGTTCGCGCCGGACGACCTGGAGCTGTTCACGATCCTCACCAACCAGCTCGGCGCCGCGCTGGAGAGCGCCCGCCTGGAGACCGACATCCGCCGCCGCGCCGCGCAGCTGGCGGCGCTGGCCGAGGCCTCGCACAGCATGACGGCCGCGCTGCGCACCAGCGACGTGGTGCACGCCGTCCTGGCCAGCCTGCGCGGCATCGTGGCCTACGACAGCGTCACGCTCTGGCTGCGCAGCGCCGAAGAACGGCGCGGCGACGAACTGCGCATCGTGGCCGCCCAGGGCTTCGAAAACGACGCCGAGCGCCTGGGCCTGACCGTCAACATCGCCGACAGCGCCCTGTTCGCCGAGATGGAGCGGGCCAGCGGCGCGATCGTGGTGCCCGATGTGCGCGCCGACCCGCGCTTCCCGGGCGGCGAGTTCCAGCCCACCCGCTCCTGGCTGGGCGCGCCGCTCATCAGCAAGGGCCGCATCCTGGGCGCGCTGGTGCTGGACAAGGTCGAGCCGGACTATTACACGCCGATCGACGCCCAGGGGCTGATGGCCTTCGCCAACCAGGCGGCCGTGGCCCTGGACAACGCCCGCCTGTTCGAGGAGAACGAGCAGCGCCGCCAGGAGGTGGCGGCGCGCTCGCAGCGCCTGGCGCTGCTCAACCGCGTCTCGGCCCAGTTGAACACCACCCTGGACATCGAGAGCATGTTCGAGACGCTCATGCGCGAGGTCGGCGCCGCGCTCGGCGTCGAGCGCACGGCCCTGTTCAGCCTGGACTCGCCGGACGACCGGCCGCGGCTGGCGCAGTGGCTGCCCGCCGACGCCCCGGAGCCGCGCCTGCCGGCCTCGGTCTTCGCGCGCCTGCGCGAGACGCTGGCGCCGCTGGCCGTGGAGGCCGCGGCCCAGGACGCGCAGCTGGCCGAGGACCGCGCCGCCCTGGTCGCGCGCGGCGTCCAATCACTGCTGGTCATGCCGCTGGTGGCGGCCCGCACGCTGGTGGGGGTCCTGCTGCTGGAGGAGTTCGACCACCGCCGGCGCTTCACGCCCGGCGAGATCGAGCTGGCCCAGACGCTGGCCAACCAGGCGGCCGTGGCCGTCCAGAACGCGCGCCTGTACGCCGAGGTCCAGATCCGCAACGTCGAGTTGAGCCAGCGCAACGAACGCATGGCCAAGTTTAACCTGCTGGCCGGCACGCTCAGCGCCACCCTGGACGCCGACATCATCGTCCGGGAGGCCGCCGAACAGCTGGCCGAGATGTTCGGCGTCGACCACAGCCACGTCATCGTCGTGGACGAGGCCGTTCAGACCGGCGTCGTCGAGGCCGAGCACCCGCCGCTCGGCCTGCTCGGCACGCGCCTGACGCTGAGCACCGACCCGCTCGCCCACCAGGTGCTGGCCCGGCGCGTGGTCATCGTCGACGACGTGGCCCGCGACCCGCGGCTGAGCGACGACTTCCGCGCCCGGCTGAACGCCATCGGCGTGCGCACGCTGCTGCTGGCGCCGTTCGTCTCGCAGGGCAAGGCCTTCGGGGCCTTCGGCCTGGGCGCCTTCACGCGGCGCGAGTTCTCCACCGAGGAGATCGAGCTCAGCCAGACCACGGCCGCCCAGATCGCGTCCGCGCTCACCAACGCCCAGGCCGCGCGCGACCTGGAGGCGCGCGTCGCCCAGCGCACCAAGGAGGTCCAGCGCGAGCGCGAGCGCGTGGAGACGCTGCTGCAGATCACCACCGAACTCTCCAGCAGCCTGGACCTGGACCGGGTGCTGGCGCGCGCCCTGCAGCTGGTGACCGAGGCTGTGCAGGCCACCCAGGGCTCGATCTTCGTCATCGACCTGCAGACCGAGCAGCTCATGTACCGCGCCGCCCTGGGCAGCCCGAAGACCGTGCCGCCGGGCGGCGAGCCGGTGCCCTTCAAGCGCGGCGAGGGCCTGGTGGGCTGGGTGATCAAGCAGCGCCAGCCGGTGGTCATCCACAACCTGGACGCCGACACGCGCTGGAAGAAGCTGCCCGGCCAGAACACCTCCCACAAGAGCGCGCTGGCTGTGCCGCTGATGGCCAACGAAGACGTGCTGGGCGCGATGCTGCTCTTCAGCCCGCTCTACAACGCCTTCGACGAGGACCAGCTGCGGCTGGTGGCCGCCGCCGCCAACCAGGTGGGCGCCGCCAGCAACAACGCCGAGCTCTATCGCCTGATCCGCGACCAGGCCGAGCGCCTGGGCAACCTGCTGCGCGCCCAGCAGGTGGAGACCACCAAGAATCGCGCCATCCTGGAAGGCATCACCGACGGCGTGCTGGTGGCCGACGCCGACGGGCAGATCATCCTGTTCAACAGCGCCTGCGAGCGCATCCTGGGCCTCAAGCGCGACCAGGTGCTCGGCCGCCCGATCAGCGAGTTCGTCGGCATCTACGGCCCGGCCGGGCGCGCCTGGATCGAGGCCATCACGCAATGGAGCCTGGACCTGGCGTCCTACACGCCCGGCGAACCCTTCAACCAGCGCCTGGAACTGGAGGACAAGCGCATCCTGGCCGTCTCGCTGGCGCCGGTGCTGACCGGCGAGGAATACCTGGGCTCGGTGTCGCTGATCCGCGACATCACGCGCGACGTGGAGGTGGACCGCCTGAAGAGCGAGTTTGTGACCATGGTCAGCCACGAGCTGCGCACGCCGATCACGCCCATCAAGGGCTACGCCGACATGCTGCTGATGGGCGCCGGCGGGCCGATCTCGCCCATGCAGAGCAAGTTTGTGGAAGTGATCAAGACCAACGCCGACCGGCTCAGCCTGCTGGTCAACGATCTGCTCGATATCTCGCGCATCGAGTCCGGCAACGTCGAGATCACGTTGCAGCCGATCAACCTGCGCGAGATCATAAGCAGCGTGCTGGACAACCTGCGCGGGCGCGCGGACGAGGCGGGCAAACCGATGACGCTCCAGTCCGAGCTGCCGGAAACCCTGCCGCTGGCGTGCGGCGACTACAACCGGGTGACCCAGGTGATCCTCAACCTGGCCGAGAATGCTTTCAACTACACCCCGCCGGGCGGCGCCATCACCCTGCGCGCCGGCGTGGAGGCGGACGGGCGCGAGGTGGTGGTGGAGGTCAGCGACACGGGGGTGGGCATCCCGCCCGAATACCAGGCGCGCCTGTTCGACCGGTTCTTTCGCGGCGAGAACGCCCTGGTCATGGCGACCGCCGGCACCGGGCTCGGCCTGTCGATCGCGCGCCAGTTGATCGAAAAACAGGGCGGGCGGGTCTGGCTGAAGCACTCCGCGCCGGGCCAGGGCAGCACGTTCGCCGTGGCCCTGCCCGTAGCGCGCGATCAGGCGGACGTCGCGCCGAGATAAGGAAAAGCGCCGGGCCGGCGCGGCGCCGCCCGGCAATGGGAGCTATGGCGAAGATACTTGTGGTTGAAGACGAGCGTGATATTCGCGACCTGATGGCCTTCACGCTGCAGTTTGCGGGCCACGAGGTGCTGACCGCCAACAACGGCGAGGACGGCCTGCGCCTGGCGCTGAAGGAGCTGCCCGAGTTGATCCTGAGCGACGTGCGCATGCCCAAGATGACGGGCTACGAGATGTGCCGCCAGATCAAGGCCGAGCCGGCCACGGCCCACATCCCGGTGGTCTTCCTGTCGGCCAAGGGCCAGGACCAGGAAGTGCAGGACGGCCTGGACGCCGGCGCCGCCGAGTACCTGCTCAAGCCGTTCGCGCCGGACCAGTTGATCGCGCGCGTCATCGAAATCCTGGGACGCGCCCAGCGCTGATGGCCGAGAACTGAGCGCTGCATGCGGACCCCTGCGCTATGAGCGCCATCATCGTCGACGACGACGTTGTCCACTACGAGGTCCTCGGGCGGGGGCGCCCGGTGATCTTCATCCACGGCTGGCTCGGCTCGTGGCGTTACTGGATTCCGACGATGCAGGCGCTGAGCGGCGAGTACCGCACCTACGCGCTGGACCTGTGGGGGTTCGGGGACTCGGGCAAACGCCGCGAGCGCTACAGCCTGGAGGCGCAGGCGGAGATGCTGCGCGGCTTCATGGAGCGTCTGGCCATCCTCAAGGCGGCCTTCATCGGGCACGGCCTGGGCGGGGCGGTGGCCGCGCACTTCGCCCGGCGCTACCCGGAAATGGCCGACCGCGCCATGGCCGTGAGCGTGCCGCTGACGCGCACCGGCCTGAGCAGCCGGCTGCTGGACACCCCCCTGCCCGGCCTGATCGAGTCGTTCCTGGGGCGCGGCCCGCAGGTGGACCCGATCAGCCGCGAGGCGGGCAAGACCGACCCGGCCGCCGTGGAGGTCAGCGCCCGGGCGCTGATGAGCGCCGACCTCAAGGACGCTGTGGCCGAACTCAAGCTGCCTTACCTGCTGGTCTACGGCCTGAAGGACACGATGATCACGCCGCCGGACGACGGGCTGATGGAATACCTGACCAACAATGTCCACAGCCTCGAACTGGACGACTCGCGCCACTTCCCCATGCTGGACGAAGCCGCCAAGTTCAACCGCCTGCTGGTGGACTTCCTCTCGCTGAAATCCGGCGAGGCCCTCACCAACCTCGAGCTCAAGGAAGAGTGGAAGCGCCGCGTGCGCTGAGCCTGGGCCGCGCCCGCCTCAACCGATCACGGCCCAGCCGCGGCTGGCCGCCAGCGACCGCAACCGGCGGTCCGGGTACACGGCCACCGGCCGCCCCACCAGCTCGAACAAGCCCCGGTCCGAGAACGAGTCGGCATACGCGTAGCTCTGCCGGTAGTCCACCGCCAGGCCGCGCCCGGCGAAATAAGCGCGGGTAGCGATGGCCTTCTGGTCGTCGATGCACGGCGGCCCCATCCGGCCGGTCAGGCGACCGGCGCGCGCCTCCACCGGCGACCCGAGCGCGTGCGGCACGTCCCACCTCCGCGCGATGGCCTCGACGAACGGCGTGGGCGCTCCCGAGACGAGCGCGACCAGATGCCCTTGATCCAGATGGGCGCGCAGTCGGCCGACGATATCGGGCCGCGCCGTCGCGGCCACGCTCTCGCGGGCCACCCAGTCGGCCATGGCCGCCAGCTCCGTCTCGGTGTCGCCGCGGAAGTACCAGGCCAGGTCCAGGGTCCAGCGGCGCCGGAAGTCCGACTCGCTCAACAGCCGCAGGGCGCGCGGGATCAGGAGCGGGTAGTGCAGCGCCAGGAAGGCCAGGTGCGTCAGCCGGCGCTCCCCGCGCCGCGCGCGGTAGGCCATGATCCCCTTCCAGACGTTGTCGGTGGTCAGCGTGCCATCGACGTCGAACAGGGCTGCGATCAGTGACATGGCGCCCAAAACGCGCCATGCGCCCTTTTCAAGGCGCATGGCGCATGCGGTCGAATGCCGGAGGCGTTAAGCCCGCGCCTTACGGGGTCCCCGCCTTCTCCTTGTGCTCGCGGACCAGCTCGCGGCGCAGGACCTTGCCGACGGTCGTGCGCGGCAGCGCGTCGCGGACCTCGAAGTACTTGGGCACCTTATAGCCGGTGAGCTCCTTCTTGCAGAACGCGCGCAGCTCTTCATCCGTGGCGGTCTGGCCGGGCTTGAAGACCACCCAGGCCTTGACGGCCTCGCCGGCCTGCGCGTCCGGCACGCCGGCCACGCCCACCTCCAGGATGGCCGGGTGCTTGATGAGGACCTCTTCCACCTCGCGCGGCCACACCTGGAAGCCGCCCGGCTTGATCAGCTCCTTCTTGCGGTCGACGATGTAGAAGTAGCCGTCCTCGTCCATCTTGGCGATGTCGCCGGTGAACAGCCACGGCCCGCCGCCGTCGCCCAGGTCGCGCAGGGCGTTGGCGGTCTCGGTGGGCATGTTCCAGTAGCCCTTGAAGACCTGCGGGCCGCGGATGCACAGTTCGCCCTCCTGCCCCGGCGCCACTTCGGTCTTGCCGTCCTCGAGCGAGATCAGCTTGACCTCGACGTCGGGCAGCGGCATGCCGATCGAACCGATCTTGTTGACGCCGGTCAGCGGGTTGCAGTGCGTGGCCGTCGGCGCCTCCGAAAGCCCGAAGCCCTCGAAGAGCGTGCCGCCGGTCAGCTTCTCAAACGTCAGCTTGGTCTCCTGCAGCAGGGGCGCCGAGCCGGAGATGCAGTATTTCACCGAGCGCAGGTCGTACTTGCCGGCCTTGACGTCCGGGTGGTTGTTGATGCCGTTGTACAGGGCCGGCACGCCGGGGAAGATCGACGGCTTGAACTTGACGATGTTCTCGAGCACGTCCGGCAGGTCGCGCGGGTTGGGCACCATGATCAGCGTCGAGACGACGCTCATCGACAGGCTCATGCCGGCCACCATGCCGTAGACGTGGAACAGCGGGATCGCCATCAGCGTCCGCTCCTGGCCTTCACGCACCGGGTGGAACCACGCCCGCATCTGGAGCGTGTTGGCCACCAGGTTGTTGTGGGTGGCGATGGCGCCCTTGGACAGGCCGGTGGTGCCGCCCGAGTACTGGAACATGGCGATGTCGTCGCCGGTGAGCGCGACCCTGGGCCGGTCGGCCGCCGTGTACTTGGCCAGCAGGTCCTTCATCCACACGTCGCCGGGCGCCAGGTCCACGCGGTGGCCGTCCTTCTTCTCCTTGGCCAGCGTGAAGAGCAGCGCCAGCACCGGCGGCAACTGCTCCTTGATGTTGGTGACGACCAGCGTCTTGAGCTTGGTCTTGGCCTGCACCTCTTTGATGCGGTTGTAGAAATTGCTCATCACCACCATCAGCTCCACGCCGGCGTCGTTGAGTTGATGCTCGATCTCGCGCGGCGTGTACAGCGGGTTGGTGGCGACCACGATGCCGCCGGCCTTCAGGATGCCGTAATAGGCGATGACGAACTGCGGCGTGTTGGGGATGAAGATTCCCACCCGATCGCCCTTCTTCACGCCCAGGCTGGCCAGCGCCGCCGCCATGCGGTCCGTCCAATCGTTCATCTCCCGGTACGTCACCACGCGGCCTTTGAAGATGGTGCAGGCGTGGTCCGGATACTTCCGGGCCGCCTCCTCCAGGAACGCAAAGGCGGGTTGATTGGGATAAGGAGCGATGGACTTGGGGACGGGCGGGTCGTAGTGATCGAGCCAGGGCTTGTGGTCCATAGTTTTCTCCTGATGGGCCAATTAATAAGTTGTAGCCGACTGCGGTATTCGCAGTATAGACACCGGCCGGGCCGGAGTCAATTCAGTCAGCGCGCCCGGAGGCCACGGATGGCGTTGATGTCGCCGGGTCGGTCCATGACCCCGGGCGCCGACCCCCATCCGCCAATTCCACAGCCAGGCGCCCTCTCAGCCCGGCCACGACGTCATGACGGCGAGCGCCGCCAGCGACAGGATCAATAACCCCACTATCACGACCACCACAATCTTTTTTTTATGGAAGTGCGGCTGGTCGCGGTCAGGCAGGCGGGGCCGGAAGCGCGTGGTGGGTTTCATCGGAGGCGCCGAGGTCAGACTTCCTCCTGGGCCAGCCGACGGGCCTGCGCGATCCAGTCCTCGAAGTCCAGCTTGCGCCACTTGGGCGGGTCGAGCAGGGCCTGCAGTTCGTCCGGGGTGCGGGCGGCCAGGTCGGAATACGTGTGGATGCCGGCGCGGCGCAGGGCCTCCTCGATCTTGCCGCCGATCCCGGGGATCTCGGCCAGTGTGGCGGGATGGTTGAGTTTGTAGCTGGCGAAGCGCCGTTCCACGGCGGCCAGCTGGGCGGCGAGCCGCTCGTTCTCGGCCCGCAGCGCCGACACCTCGCCGGCGTGCCGGCTCTGCCATTGCTGCTCCGTCTGGGCCCGCAGGGCTGCGGCCTCGCGTTCGGCCTGCAGGCGCGCCTCCGCCGCCTGCGCCTTGAGCCGCTCCAGCTCAGCCCGCAGCCCGGCCAGCTCGGCCTCTTTGCTCTCCTGCCACTGCCCTTCGCGGCGGGCCAGCTCATGCCGCCACTCGGCCTCGGCCTCGGCTTTGGCCTCCGTCAGCGCCTCCACCTCGGCCCGCAGCCGCCGGGCATCTTCGAGCAGTTCCGCCTCGCGCTCACGCCAGCGCCCCTCGCTGGCGCCCAGTTGTTCGATCGTGCCGCGCAGGGTCGCCAGGTCGGCGTCCCGTTGCGCCACCTGCTCGCGCAGGGTGTTCAGCAGCAATTCCTGGCCGGCGGGCGGCAGCTCCAGCGGCGCCGGGCGCGCCTGGAGCTCGATGACGCGCTGCGAGGCGGCCTCCTCCTCGGCATCCTTGAAATACGACCGCCAGTAGGCCAGGTCGATGCGCCATTCCACCAGCCAGCCGAGCAGAAAACCGACCAGGAGCGCGATCAGGGCGATGATGAGGACCGTGATGGGCGGCATGCTGTCTGCACCTCCGTGGGCGGCGGAAGGCGGCCGGCCCCCGCCCCAGGTGATTGCGCGCTATTCTACAGGCAAATGGGCTGAGGAAAAAATGGTCCGGCGGCGGACGCCGTCCACCGCCCGCCCCCTCGGCGCGCCGCCGCGCGCTCTTATCATCCCCCAAATTGGCCTTCAGCCGACTCTAACCTGCCACAGATATTTTGAGGGCATAAATAAATTGTCTTTGCCTTTCGGTTCATAAGGAGGTCATTTATGACTCTTCGCCGTTTCATTCTCACGGTCATCCTTCTGGCCGCCATGGGCGCCTCATCCCTGGTCGGCGCCGTGGCCGGCGGCGGCCTCATCTACTACGCCGTGCGCGACCGGCTCGACGCGCCGGCCGAGCCCGCCCCGGCCGCCTCCCCGCTCCAGACCACGTCCCAGACCATCCAGGTGGATATCACCACCGCCATCGAAGACGCGGTTGCCAAGGTCGGGCCGGCGGTGGTGACGGTGGTCGCCGTGAACCAGGGCTCGGGCTCGGGCGTCATCGTCTCCGCCGACGGCTACATCATCACCAACAACCACGTCGTCGAGGGCGCGCGGGCCTTGCAGGTCATCTACCGCGACGGGCAGACCGTGGACGCGTCCCTGGTCGGCACCGATGCCCTGGCGGACGTGGCCGTCCTCAAGGTCGAGGGGCCGGTGCCCGGCGTGGCCGAGTTCGGCGACTCGGACGCCCTGCAGCCGGGCGAAACCGTCATCGCCATCGGCTCGGCGCTCGGGGACTTCCGCAACACGGTGACGGTCGGCGTGGTCAGCGCCACCGGGCGCTCGATCGAGACCGGCCGAGGCTACGAGATGGAGGGCCTGATCCAGACCGACGCCGCCATCAACCGCGGCAACTCGGGCGGCCCGCTGGTCAACCTGGCCGGCCAGGTGGTGGGCATCAACACGCTGGTGGTGCGCGGCAACAGCTTCACCGGCGATCAGGCCGAGGGGCTGGGCTTCGCCATCGACGCCAACACGGTGCGCGCCATGAGCGATCAGTTGATCCGGAAAGGGTACGTCTCGCGGCCGTACCTGGGCATTGACGGCACGCCGATCACGCCCAGCCTGGCCCGCATGTACGATCTGCCGGCCCCGTGGGGCGTGTACGTGCGGTCCGTGGGCGCCGGCAGCCCGGCGGCGAAGGCCGGCCTCCAGGCGGGCGACATCATCGTCCGCATCGGCGACCGCGCCATCGACGGCGACAACCCCTTCATCAACGTGCTGATGCAGTTCTCGCCCGGCCAGACCGTGCCGATCACGGTGCAGCGCGGCGAGCAGACGCTCACCCTGCAGGTGACGCTGGGCGAACGGACGACGTGACCTCACCTGCCCCACCCGCCGCTTCGCGGCGGGTGGTAGATGAGGCGAGGTCTGGCACGCTTCTTGAACCATCGTCGACCGGAGGGAGACATGCGCGCCTCTTTGTCCGGTCGACTATTCTCGTTCGTGCTCGGCATGGGCCTGTTTGGCTGGCTGATGTTCTCGGCCCCGGCCGGGGCGCACACCCCGCAGTCCGCCGGCCCGGCCGCCGTCCCCGCCGCGCACCTGCCCTGGATTACGCGGGATTACAGCTTCCGCCTGGCCCGCGTCAACGCCTACCGCCTCCTGGCGGCCCTGCCAGCGCTCACCGACAACCCGGACTGGAGCGCCGGGGCCGCCCTGCACGCCCGCTACATGGTCAAGACCAACCAGCCCACGAACTACGAGGAGCCCACCCTCTATCCCGATTACTTCACCACGCAGGGCGCCGAGGCCGCCGCGAACAGCCTGCTGATCTTCACCGATACCGTGACGTTCAGCGAAGACGAGGCGGTGCGCTTCTGGATGCGGAGCCCGTTCCAGGCCCTCAGCCTGCTGGACGCGGAGCTGCGCCAGACTGGGTTCGGGAGTTATCGCGAGGCGGACGGCGGCCTCCAGATGGCGGCGGCGCTCGACGTCCGGCGCGGCTGGCAGGCGGGCGCGCCGGCCGGCGTCGCCTACCCGGTGATGTGGCCGGCCGCGGGGAAGACCGTGGACCTGCGCACCTATTCCGGCCAGGACTACCCAGACCCGCTGGCCGCGCCCTTCTGCCAGGCCGACTATCGCGGGCTGCCCATCCTCGTGCAGCTCGGCGACGGGTCGCGCGCCGTCCGGCTGGCCGACATTGCTCCGACGGTCCTCCTGAGCAGCGGCGGACCGCTGTCACATTGCGCCTTCTCGGAGACTGAATACCCGCCCAACCCCAACGACGGCGACTACGGCAAGATTCTGCTGGATACACGCGACGCCGTCGTGCTGATGCCGCAATCCCCGCTGGCGGCGGGCCAGACGTATACGGTGACCGTCCAGGCGATGGTTGATAATATCCCGGTCGCGTACACCTGGTCGTTCCACGTGGCCCCGGACGCCGGCCCCTGACCCGTCACTCCGCCCAGCGCCGCAGCACCAGCACGCTGTTGTGCCCCCCGAATCCGAATGAGGTCGAGAGCGCCGCGTCGAAATCGGCCCGGCGCGCGACGTTCGGGACGCAGTCCAGGTCGCACTCCGGATCGGCCGTGACGTAGTTGATGGTCGGCGGGATGACCTGGTGGCGCAGGGCCAGCGTGGTGAAGATGGCCTCGGCGGCGCCGGCCGCGCCGAGCATGTGGCCGGTGATGGACTTGGTGGCGCTGACCGGGACGCGGTAGGCGTGCCCGCCCAGGGCGCGCTTGAGCGCCCGCACCTCGAACACGTCGCCGAGCGGCGTGCTGGTGGCGTGGGCGTTGACGTAGCCGATCTCCTCCGGCTGCAGCCCCGCCTTGCGCAACGCCCGCGTGATGGCGCGCGCCGCCTGGAGCCCGTCCGGGTCCGGGTTGGTGAAGTGCAGGGCGTCCGACGTGGCGCCGTAGGCCAGCATCTCGGCCAGCGGCTCCGCGCCGCGCCGCTGCGCGTGCTCCAGCGCCTCCAGCACCAGCACGCCGGCGCCCTCGCTGAGGACGAAGCCGTCGCGGTCCCGGTCGAACGGGCGGCTGGCCCCGGCCGGGTCGTCGTTGCGGCGCGAGAGCGCGTTCATCTGGTCGAAGCCCGCGACGCCCAGCGGCGTGACGGCCGCCTCGGTCCCGCCGGCCAGCATGGCGTCGGCGTCCCCGCGCCGGATGATCTCAAACGCCTCGCCCAGGGCGTCCACACCCGTCGAGCAGGCCGAGGCCAGGCCGAAATTCGGGCCGCGCGCGCCGGTCAGGATCGCCACCTGCACCGAGGCCGAGTCGACCGTGATCATGGGGATGAGCAGCGGGCTCAGGCGCTGCGGGCCCTGCTCGTCCATCACCTTCTGCTGCGCGGTGTAGGTCCAGATGCCGGCCGCGCCGGTGCCGATCAGGACGCCCACGCCGTCCGGGTCTACGCCGCCGGGGCCGAGGTTCAGCCGGGCGTGCGCCACGGCCTCCCGCGCCGCGGCGATGGCGAACTGGACGTTGCGGTCCGCGCGCCGCGCTTCCCGGGCGGTCATATAATCGGTGGGCGTGAACCCCCAGGCTTCGCCGCCGATCTTGACCCGGAAGCGCCCGGTGTCGAACAGCGTGATGGTCCGCACGCCCGAGCGCCCGGCGCAGACGGACTCCCAGGCGGCCGGCACATTCAGGCCGACCGGGCTGATCAGGCCCAGGCCGGTGATGACGACGCGGCGCGGTAAACTCGGCATAGCAGGGTGATTGTAGCCGAACGCGCTCACGCCGCGGGCCGGCGCGCCCTACCTCAATCCTAACTTTTCCCGGCGCTCAGGCGGCCCGGCCGGGAGCGATCAGGTCTAGAATTGTTCTTATATTTTCCCAGCCGTGGGGGCTTATGCTGACACACTCCAATACCTCTGCCGACCTGAAATCCGCGCTCTTCGTCGATTTTGACAACATCTATCTGGGCCTGAGGGACATCGACCCCAACGCGGCCGAGGTCTTCGCCACCGAGCCCGGCCGCTGGCTGGCGTGGCTGGAGAAGGGGATGCCGGCGCCCGACCAGACCAACGGGGCCGCCCAGCTGAGGCGCTCCATCCTGGTCCGGCGCTGTTACCTTAATCCGACGGGAGCCCTCGGGAGATACCGCCCTCACTTCACGCGGTCCGCCTTCTCGGTGATCGACTGTCCGCCGCTGACGGCGCAGGCCAAGAACAGCGCCGACATCCACATGGTGATGGATGTGCTGGACACGCTCGAGCACCGCACCCACTTCGACGAGTTCATCATCCTGTCCGGCGACTCGGACTTCACGCCGGTGTTGCTGCGCCTGCGCGCGCACGACCGCCGGACGCTGATCCTGAACCTGGGGCTGGCCGCCGAGGCCTATAAAGCCGCTTCCACCCAGGCCATCAGCGCTGACGCCTTCCTGGAAGACGGCCTGGGGGTGTCGGCCGGCGTGGCGACCGACGTGGCGCGCGCCGCCGCCGCCCCGCCGGCGGCGGCCTCCATCCTGGACGCGATGGCCCAGGCGCTCTACACCCAGGCCGCCACCAACGGCGAGGTCCCGGCCCACGACCTGCCGGCCATCTTCAAGGAGTTCCCCGAATTTCGCAACGGCCGCAACTGGCTGGGCTACTTCTCTTTGCGCAACCTGACGGGCGAACTGGTGCGCCGGCAGCCGGGGCTGCGCCTGGTGGAAGGCGACATCTGGCGCGTGACGCTGGCGGCGGCGACCCCGGCCCGGCCGGAGGCCGCCCAGCCGGCGGCGACGCTCGACACGGCCCTGCGCGACCAGATCGTGGCCGTGGTCCAGCAAGTCGTGGCGGCCTCGCCGGAGCCCGTGGTCCTGGCCAAGGCCGCTCAGCTGGTCATTGAACGGGTGGGCACGAAGGTGCTGGAAACGCGCTGGGCCGGGGCCGGCAGCTTCGGGGCTTTGCTCGAGACCGCCGCCTCGCCGCGGCTGAAGATCGTCACCGGGGCCGAGACGCCCGGCCACGTCTACGATCCGACGCGCCACGCGGCGCCTCAGCCGGCGCACGCCGGGGCGGCGGATCAGCGGCCGGATACGGCGACCCTCGAACGTCGGATCAGCCAGGTGACGGGCACGCCGCGTCTGACGCCGCAGCAGTACACGCTGGTGTTCAACGAGATCGCCAAGGACCTCGGCCGGAGCGCTTTCGACCTCAACACGACCGCCAAGTCCGTGCGCGATCAGTGCGCCGAGCGCGGCGAGGCCATCGCGCGCGCCAACGTCTCGTTCATCCTGCGCGGCATCATCTACGCGGGCTTCAAGTTCGGGCCCCCCTCCGAGCCGCCCGAGCCGGCCGACCTGGCGCGGGCGTTCCGCAACAACGTCGTCAACCTGTGCCACGCCGCGCAGCTCGCGCTCACCGAGGAGGAACTCGCCCGCCTGGACCAGTGGATCCTGGGCGACCTGGGCAAGGCGCCCGGTTAGCGCCGCACCACGGCGTCCGCCATGCGCGCCACCCGGCTCATCAGGGCCACATCGTGGACGCGCACGATGTCGGCCCCCTGCTGGATGCACAGCGCCACCACCGCCGCCGTGCCCTCGACGCGCTGGTCGGGCGGCAGGTCCAGCGTGTAGCCGATGAACGACTTGCGCGACGGCCCGGCCAGCAGCGGGTAACCCAGCGCCCGGAACTCGCCGAAGCGCCGGACCAGTTCCAGGTTCTGCTCCACCGTCTTGCCGAAGCCCAGGCCCGGGTCGAGAAGGATGCGTTCCGGCCGCACGCCGGCCGCCAGCGCCAGGTCCACGCTGGCCTGCAGCTCGCGGCGGATGTCGCCGATCAGGTCTTCGTACCGCACGCCGACGTAGCGCCCGCCCAGCCGGGCCTCCTGGACGGCGTCCTTCGGCTGGCTGCGGTTGTGCATCAGCACCACGGCGGCGCCCGTCTCGGCCGCCACCCGGGCCATGTCCGGGTCCATGCGCAGGCCCCAGACGTCGTTGATCATCGTCGCGCCGGCAGCCACCGCCCGGCGGGCGACCTCGGCCTTGTACGTGTCCACCGAGATCGGCACCGACACGCGCTGCGCCAGCGCCCGGATCACGGGGAGGACGCGGGCCAGCTCCTCGTCCAGGGGGACGGGCCGGCTGCCGGGCCGGGTGGATTCCCCGCCGACGTCCAGCAGGTCGGCGCCGGCCGCGACCTGCGCCTCCCCATAGGCCACCGCCGCCGCCACCCACTCGTCGCCCCGGATGAGCCCGTCGCCCGAGAACGAGTCCGGCGTGGCGTTGACGATGCCCATCACGTAGGTGCGCGCGCCCCACTCAAAAGTCATCGGCCCGATTTGGAGAGACACTCGTTCACCCCCGCAGGACGCTCAGGCGACACCCGGGCGTTTTCATGGCCGTTCTTCGCCAGGACCTGGCGCGCTTCGCGGTTCAAAAGGAACCCGTTCGTGGGCCGGCCAGATCAAAGGGGAGGTATCCCCCAGCCGGTCGCGCAGTTGGGCCATGGTCAGGCCGAGCACGGGATGAGCCAGGTCCGGGGCGATCTCGGCCAGCGGCACGAGGACGAAGGCCCGCTCGGCCAGGCGCGGGTGCGGCAGGCTGAGTTCGGGTGTGTCCAGGATGACATCGTCGTACAGCAGCAGGTCCAGGTCGATCAGGCGCGGCCCGAAGCGCGCGCCGGGGACCCGGCCCAGTTCGGTCTCCAGGTCTTTGAGCCGGCGCAGGGCCTCCAGCGGGGCGAGCGTCGTCGTCGCCCGGGCGGCCAGGTTGTAGAAGCGCGGCTGGTCGAAAACGTAGGCCGGCTCGGTTTCATAGCAGCGGGAGACGGCCTGGAGCGCGAAGGCCGGGGACAGGGCGTCCAGCGCCTGCCGGACGTTGCCGGCGCGGTCGCCCAGGTTCGTGCCAAGGGCCAGGTACACGACGGGCATCGGATCACCTTGCCTTGAGGCCGTTCGCGCCGAGCCGTGAGCCTGCGGGGCGAACGCCGGCTCGCGGCTATGCCGGGCGGGCAGGCGGAAGCTCGCGGCGGCAGAACGCGCTCTGCCCGAAGCTCTCCTCCACCTCGACCTCCAGCGCCCGCAGGCCCGGGACATTGCGGGCGCGCAGGGCCTGTTCCAGCTCGCCGCCGATCCACTCCGCCAGTTTCTCGGCCGTGGTGTTGGAGATGGGCAGCAGCACCACATCTTCGCGCGGCACAACGTAGCGCTTGTCGCGGAAACGGATGGTGACGCTGGCCTCGTCCTGCTCCAGGGTCAACAACGGGTTGTGCAGCGGCAGCATCAGGCGGTGGTCCAGCCGGTCGCAGATAGCGCGCAACAGCTTTTTGAGCGCGACGAAATCGAACACGTAGGCGTCGGCGTTCAGCTCGCCCTCCAGGCTGGCCGCCGCCCGGTAGTTGTGCCCGTGCAGCGCCTCGCACTTGTCGTTCTCATACGTGATGAAATGGCCCGAGCAGAAGACGGTGTAATCCTTCGTCACCCGGACCCGATATCGGGTTGAGCCGCCCGCCTCTCGCCTGAAGTGCTCGCCGTCTGCCACCTGCCACCTGCCGTCTGTTATCGGCCACCCGTCATCGGCCGTCTGCCACCCGGCTCTACGGCGTCGGCGTCGCCTGCTCCACCACCAGGCGACGCGTGACCAGGGACCAGTTGCTCAGCCCGGCAAACCGGTCGCTGGCCTCGGTCAGCGGGCCCAGCGTCACGCCGCCGACCCGGGCGTCGACGGCATAGTTGTAGACCGGGTAATAGAGCAGCAGGGCCGGGACCTGATCGGCAAAGCGCGATTGGAACTGCTGGTAGAGCCGGGCGCGCTGGGCCAGGTCCAGCGTGATGCGCGCCTGCTCCAGAAGCTGGCTGGAGAGGCGGTCGTCCCAGCCGGCGTAATTCTGGCCGCTCTCCACCTGGGTCTGGTGCCAGAGCGGATAGGGGTCCGGGTCCGGCGTGCCGGCCAGGCTGAAATCCACCAGCGCCGCCTGGAAGGCGCGCGGCTCCAGATACTGGCTGCGGATGGCGGCCGCGTCAACGGGCGCCACGTCCACGGCCACGCCGAGCGCGGCCCAGGTCGCGCGGGCCGCCTCAGCCAAAGCCAGGTGGGTGGGGTCGTTCGGCGCAAGCAGCGTGAAGCGCATCGGCGCGCCGTCCTTCTGACGCACGTAGTCGGCCGAGCCGGGGAACGCGTCCGGCGGCAACAGCCAGCCGGCGCTGTCCAGGAGACGGGCGGCTTCGGCCGGGTCGTACCTGGGCTTGGGCAGGTCCTGGTTGTAAGCCCACGAACCCGGCACGACGGGAGAGTTGGCCGGGACTGCCTGGCCGTCCAGCAGGTCGCTGACCATGGCAGACCGGTTGAGGCCCAGCGAGAGCGCCTGGCGCACGCGCTTCTCTTTCAGGAACGGCAACGTTTCGTCGCGCAGGTTCAGGAAGATGAGCGTGTATGCCGGCTCCAGGGCCGTGTACAGGCGCAGGTTCGGGAGCTGCAGAGCCGGGCTCAACTCGCTGCCGCTGATGCGGCTGACGCCCAGCACGTCGCCGTTGCGGTAGGCCGCCAGGGCCGAGGCGCCGTCCGGGTAGAACCTGAATTCCAGGCCGCTGAGGATCGGCTTCTGACCGTGATAGGCCGGGAACGCTTTCAGCTTCAACCCGGTCACCTGGCCGTTGCTGGCCTCCCAGCCGTCGAACATCCATGGGCCTGAGCCAACCGGCTGCAGGTTGAAGGCCGCCTGGGGCAACTGAGCGGCCGCCACCCCTTCCAGGTGATGCCGCGGCACCACGCCGAAGTCGGTGTAATCCAGAAACGGCGCAAACGGCTCCGGCAGCGTGAAGACGACCGTTTGCGTGCCCGAGATCGCCACGGTGATCGACTGCCAGAGCCGCTTGAGGTCCTCCGGCCCGGGATAGTTCTCGGCCTGCATCAGGCCGACGGTGAAGGCCACGTCCTCGGCCGTCAGCGGCTCGCCGTCGTGCCAGGTCAGGTCCGGCTTGAGGATGAACGTGTAGGTCAGCTGGTCCGCCGAGACGAACCAGTTGGCCAGGTCGGCTACGGGGCGGCCGGCCGAGTCGAAACGCGTCAGGCCGCTGAAGATCAGACGGTTCAGGTCGCGGTCGACCGGGTTGAAGTGGCCGAGCAGCGGGTTGAGGGCGCGCGGGGACCCGATCAGGGCCTCGCGGTACGTCCCGGAGCCGAGGACCGGCACCTCGGTGACCGTCACGATCCGGGTCTGGCCGGCCAGCAGCCCCAGCGCCAGCAACAGGCCCAGGATCGCGATCGACGCCTGCCAGCGCAGGTGTTTCATGTCATTCGGCGCGGCGCGGGGCCGAGGGCGGAAACGATAAGGGCGCACATCGGTGCGCCCCGCCGGCCCATGCGGCCCTTCACCGGATACGTCTTCAGCCTGTGGGCCTCAGCTCACCAGGACGTTGGCGATGGAGATGAGGAAGAACACCACCGACAGGCCGATGGTGATGTTGAACAGGGTCTTCTCCACGCCGCGCCGGGCGCGGAACACGCCGCCGGTATCGCCGCCGGTCAGCCCACCCAGGCCGGCCGCCTTGGATTGCAGCACGATCGCCGCCACCAGCGCGATCGACACGATGATTTGGGCAATGTCCAGGTAATCCGTTAACGCCATTCTGTGTCCTCCTATCGGACAGGAATTATATCAGGTGTAGGCGACCTGCTGGGGCGCCCCGGCGGGGCTACGCCGGGATGAAAAAGAACGCCACGCCCAGCACCAGGTACACGGCAATCAATTGCGCGCCCTCCAGCCAGTTCGTCTCCCCGTCCGCCGCCACCAGGTTCGCCACCAGCACCGCCGCGACCAGGGCCACCACCTCGAACTGGTTGAACACCAGATCCAGGTACTGGCCGAAGGCGAGGGCCACGAACACCAGCACCGGCGCCACGAAGATGGCGATCTGCAGGCTGGAGCCGAGGGCGATCTCCAGGCTCAGGTCCATCTTGTTCTTGATCGCCACCTGCACCGCCACCAGGTGCTCGGCGACGTTACCGATCAGCGGGACCAGGATCACGCCCAGGAAGAATTCGCTCAGGCCGAGGGCTTCGGTGACGGCCTCCACCTCGTGGACCAGGATTTCGCTCATCCAGACCGTCGCCAAGGTCGCCAGGACCAGCACGATCGCGGCCGTGCGCACCGACCAGTGCGGGGCTTCCGTCTCCGTGCCGCCGGCATGCTCCAGGGCCGACTTCTCGTCGCCGCGCAGCGCGTAGAACAGGCCCAGGGCATAGACGACGATCATCACCACGGCCACGCCCAGGCTGATGTTCTCGCTGATGATCTGGGGCAGCGCCTCGCCGCCCAGGGTGTGGTTAAACAGCGACGGCACCACCAGGGCAATGGTGGCCAGCACCAGCATGGTGGCGTTCGTGCCCACGTGTTTGCGGTCGAACGACTGCCGGCCGTTTTTCAGGCCGCCCAGCAGCAGGCTGGCGCCCATCACCAGCAGCAGGTTGCCCAGGATCGAGCCCGTGATGGAGGCCTTCACCAGTTCCAGCAGGCCGGCGCGGATGGCGACGATGGTGATAATCAGCTCGGCCGCGTTGCCGAGGGTGGCGTTGAGCAGGCCCCCGATTTTCGGCCCGGTCACGGCCGCCAGCGCCTCGGTCGCCTCGCCGATCAGGCCCGCCAGCGGGATCAGGGCCGCGCAGGCGATGCCGAAGATCAGCACCGGCGTCCAGCCGAGCGCGTTCCCGATGACGGCCAGCGGGATCGCCGCCAGCAGGTAATAGACGGGCTTGATCGACTTGATGAAAGCCATCGCGTCTCTCCAGAGTTTGAGGTCGCCGGATGTGGCGCCGCGCCGGGCGCGGCAGGCCGGGATTGTAGTGCAGGAAAATGGGCCGGGCAAGCTGCGGACTTCGGCTATACTTGCCGGCCATGCCAAAACACTCACAGCCGCAAAAGCCGTCGCCCCCGCCTTCCCCGTTGAGCGTCTGGCTGATGGCGGCCCGGCCGCGCACTCTCCCGGCGGCGGCCGCGCCCGTCATCGCCGCTTCGGGCGTGGCCTACTATGAGCAGGTCTTCCAGCCCGGCCCGGCCCTGGCCGCGCTGGCCGGCGCGCTCTTGCTGCAGATCGGGGCCAACCTGGCCAACGACGTCTTCGACTTCCAGCGCGGCGCGGATACGCCCGCCCGCCTGGGGCCGGTGCGCGTCACCCAGGCCGGTCTGCTCACGCCGCGGCAGGTGCTGGCCGGGATGTGGGTCGTCTTCGGGCTGGCGGCCCTGGTCGGCCTGTACCTGATCTGGGTCGGCGGCTGGCCCGTCCTGGTCATCGGGGCGCTGTCCATCCTGGGCGCCCTCGCCTACACCGGCGGGCCGTTCCCGTTCGGCTACTATGGCCTGGGCGACGTGTTCGTGTTCCTGTTCTTCGGATTGGCGGCGGTCTGCGGCACGTACTATGTCCAGGCCGGGACGGTCAGCGCCCTGGCCTGGTGGACGGCCGTGCCGCTGGGGCTGCTGGCCACCGCCATCATTGTGGTCAACAATCTGCGCGATGTGGACACCGACCGGGCCGCCGGCAAACGGACGCTGGCGGTGCGCCTCGGCCCGCAGGGCGCGCGCTATGAATACGCGGCCCTGATCATCGGCGCTTACCTCGTCCCCCTGGCCGCCTGGGGATTGGGGATCGGCCCCAACGGCCTGCTGCTGGTCTTAGTCTCAGCGCCGCGCGCCATATACTGGATCCGGCTCGTGTTTGCCCTGGAGGGACGCCCACTCAACGCCGCGCTGGCCGGGACGGGGCAGTTGGAACTGCTGTACGCCATCCTCTACGCCGCCGGCCTGTTCCTCATGCGCTGGTACGCCTGAGCAGCGCCCGCAGACACACAGAGACACGGCCCATCAGCCGTGTCCCTGTGTTTGCTCCTGTTTGAATGGCGGGACAATTACTGTTTCTCGGGGATTTGCGCGTTCGGGCTGATCTTCTTGATTTTGCTGATCAGGCGCGCGCGGACCCGGGAGTCGCGCTCGATGAGCAGCCGCGCCTTGATGGCCTTGAGCTTGGCCTTCTTGTTGCGGCGGCGCTTGATCTCGCGGTCACGTTCCACCATCGGCATAGCGTTCCTCCGTGCAGGGGGTGAAGTCTGGATCAGTATCTTAACATATCATGCGCGGGGGAGTCCACCCCTTCTCTCGCCGTGAGAGGACTGGGCAGGAGGGCCAACCAGCCGCCGATCTACGGCTGCGCCGTCGGCGCCGGCGTCTCGCCCGACGGGCCGGCGGCGCCGGCCAGGAAATCGCGGCAGATCGCCATACTCTCCTCGTAACTGCCCACCACCGTGGCGTCGTCCGGCGCGAAGCTGAGCGCGCGGCTGAGGTAATACGGCGCCTCGTTCGGCCCGCACTCGCGGTAGAACGCCATCAGGTTGCCGAGCGTGTAGTAATACTCCAGCGAGCGCGCGTCCAGCGGCATCGGCTCCACCGTCACGCGCTCCGTGTCGGAGACCTCGTACTCGCCGCCCTCAATGGCCAGCAGCAGCGCCGGCTTGGCGCTCTCGTAGTTCTTGCGCTTGAAGTACAGCACGCCCAGCCGGCCGTGGATGTTGGGGTTCCAGGGCTCCAGCTCCAGCGCGCTGTTCAGGTATTGCTCGGCCGTGCCTAGCTGGTCGATCTGGATGAACGTCCGGCTCAGGTCCAGATACGGGATGACGTTGTTGGGATCGACCGAGTTGGCTTTGCCGAAATACAGGATGGCCTGCTCGAAGTCCTTCAGCGCGCGGTAGTTGAGCGCGATCTTGCGGTAGGTCTCGATGATGTTGGGGTTGAGGGCCAGCGCGTCTTTGTAGCGCATGATGGCGCCCTCGTAGTTGCCGACGACTTCGTTCGAGTAGCCCAGCGCGATGTGGGCCTCCAGCAGCGTCGGGTCGAGCTGCAGGGCCAGCTGCGCCTCGCGGAAGCCCTGCTCGGTGTTCAGAGCGTCGTTCAGGATCAGCGAATAATAGGCGTGCGCCGGGGCGTAGTTGCCGTCCAGGGCGATGGCCTGCACGGCCGCCGCCCGGGCCTCCTCCGGCCGGTCGTTCTCGCGCAGCGCCCAGGCCAGGATGGCGCGCGCCTTGGCGCTCTCCGGCGCAAGCAGGACGGCGTCCTGCGCCGACTTCAGCGCTTCGGCGTCCCGCTCGGCGAACAGTTCCACCCGCGCCCGGCCCACCCAATAGTCCACGTTCTGCGTGTCGATCTCCAGCGCGCGCCGATAGGCCAGGATCGCCAGGTCGAACTCGCCGGCCGCAAACTGGGCGCGCGCCTCCTCCGCCCAGGAGAGCGGGTTGCGCGTCGGCAGCGGCGTCGGCTCGAACGGGGTCTGGATGGTCCCCTGGTCGAACAGGCTGTACACCCATAACGTCCCCAGGATCAGCGCCAACCACAGGATCATGCGCCACGGGTTGGAGCGCCGCTGGGAACCGCGCCACGGTACGGAACGTCCTTTCAGATACATAGCGGGTTGCCTTCTGCGCGCATCTTATCATCCGCGAGGAACGAGCGTCAAGAAAACGCCCCTAAGACGCAGGTTAGGCGCGCATGAGTGTGCGCGCCTGCGGCCTCGCCCGTGCGGTTGTGGAAGGTGATACGGTTTATAATGCATTTGTCCATCAGGGTTTTTATGTCTGTGACCGAAGGCGCGTCTCCTCAACCGACTCCGCAGTCCACGCACTCCTCGCGCCTGCTCTCCGTGCTCGGCGTCGTGTTCGCCGTCGTGCTCATCGTCGTCCTCGGCGGCGCGGCCTGGGCCGGCTATCAATCCGGTCTGGCGACGCGCGCCGAGCAGCTCCGCATCACGCAGAGCCTGGACCTCCAGGCCCAGTTCAATTTGGGCGTGGAAGACCTGGCGGCCAGACAATTCGCGCGGGCGGCCGCCCGTTTTGAGTACATCCTCAGCCTCGACCCCGACTACCCGGGCGCCCGCGAACGCCTCGCCGAGGCCCAGGCCGGCCTGCAGGTGACGCCCACGGCCATCCCGCCGACGCCTCAGCCGGTGACGGGCGAGGACCCGGCCGCAATCCTGGCCGCCGCCCAGGAGGCCGTCGCCGCCGGGAACTGGGATGCCGCCCTCAGCCAGATTACGCGCCTGCACGCGGTCGATCCGGACTACCAGGTGGCCCAGGCCGAGAACCTGGCCTTCACCGCCCTGCGCGGGCGCGGCCTGGCGCGCATCCAGGGCGACGAGATGGAGGCCGGCATTTTCGACCTGGACCAGGCCAACGCGTTCCGGCCGCTGGACCAGGACGCGCGCAACTACCGGGCCTGGGCGCGCCTCTATCTGGCCGCCAAGAGCTATTGGGGCCTGGACTGGGCCAGGACGGTGGAGATCCTGCAACAGCTCTACGTCCTCGCGCCCAACTTCAAAGACACGTCCCGCCTGTTGTATCAGGCCAGCCTGAATTGGGCCGATATCCTGAACGCCTCCGGTGACGCCTGCGGCGCAGCCGAAAACTACGCCGCCGCCCAGCAACTCTTTGTCGATCCTTCCGTGGCGGAGCGGTTGACGGCGGCGCAGACGAACTGCGCCCTGACGCCCACGCCGGACCCGGCCGCCGAGGCTACCCCAGACCCGGGCGCAGAGGCCGCGCCGGCGGGGGACGGCCAGGCGACGGTGACGCCGTAGCCCAATCAACCCGATCACCTTCAATGAACTGTGCAGGCATTACGTCCACTTGCCCGGGCATACGTTGCCTGATATATTGCCTGACCGGTGCTCCGGCGGGGGCGGCTCAATGGCCGCCCTCGTTTGTTGCCGGGCCCGCGTAGGAGTCTTCACGGTATGCGACAGGTCCTTCGACCCCGGTATCAGGCGATCCTCTGGCTGACGACGGCCTCCTTGCTCTTCAGCGCTTGCGCAGCCGGCGGCGACGCTTTTGTCCCACTGACGCGTGAGCGCCCGCTGGCCCAACTGCCGGAGGGCCTGACGGTGAGCGCCAACCCGGAGACGCTCTCCGACGACTTCGGCGTCGCGCTGCGCGCGCTGGCCCCGGAGACGGCCGACGACGAGGCGGCCGCCGCCCTGGCCGCCCGCCCCCCCTCGCTCACCCTGGTCAGCCCGCTGTTCACGCTCCGCACGCAGGGCCGGCCGCCGGCGCAGCTCTTCCTGTCCGTCACGGCCCCAAACGCCGCCGACGCCGGGCGCTACGACCTGTATGCCTGGGACGGGCAGGCCTGGTCTTTCCTCCCGTCGCAGGCCCGCGGCGGCCAGCGCGTGGCCGACGTCGCCGCCCTGCCCCAGGCGGTCGGCCTGTTTGAGGCCGCGCCCTCCACACCGCTGGCCCTGGCCCAGATAGAGCCCGGCGACCTGCTGACCGGCGCGCCGCCGGTGGATGGCCTTCTGCTCGGAGGCGTGGTGGTGCAGGCCAACGGCGCGGTCGGCGGCGTCTTACCCAACCTGCCGGCCGGCCTCGCCCAGCCGCTGTACCCCATCATCCGCGGCGACGCGCGCCAGATGGCGGCCCTGATCGCGGACCCGGCGGCCCGCGCGGTCCATATTCAGGCGCTGGCCGATTTCGCCGCCGCCGGTGATTACGCCGGACTGGCGTTGGACTACCAGAACGTCGCGGACGCGCAGAAGTCCGACTTCGCGGCGTTCGTCGGCGGCCTGCACGCCCAGCTGCGCGCCCGGGGCAAGGGGCTGCTGGTCTTCCTGGATTTGCCCGCCAGCCTGGCGGCGCCGCTCGGCGGCTACGATTGGCGCGCCCTGGGCGCCGCCGCCGACTCCCTGCTCGCCCGCCTGCCCGCCGACCCCACTACGCTTGGCGATGGCCGCGCCGAGGCCGCCCTGGCCTGGGCCGCCGGCGAGGTGGAACGCGGCAAATTGCGTGTGGCGACCTCGGCTCTGGCCGTGACCACCGGCGCCGACGGTTTCAACCTGGTCCCGGCCTCCGACGTGCTCGCCACGCTCGGCGTCCCCCAGCCGGACGGCCTGGGCGAGACGCTTTACCCGGGCCAGCCCGTGACCGTGACGCTCTCCGGCCAGGGCCAGGCGCTCGATTTCGACGCGCTGGCCTTCGCGCCGCGCTACACGTACCAGGCCGACGGCCAGACGCGCACCGCCTGGGTGACCACGCCGGCCACCGTGCGCCAGCGCCTGGCTCTGGCCGAAAAACAGCGCCTGGGCGGCGTGCTGGTGGCGGACCTGTTCCACCCGCAGGCGGCCGCCGGCGTCATCACAGCGCTGTCCGACTATCAGGCCGGCGTCGCCGCCGCCCAGCCCGCGTCGCCGCGCCTGCTGTGGACGGTCCGCAACGCCGCGGGCGTCCTGGCGCAGGCCGTCGCTCAGCCGGGCGAACCCTTTATCTTTGTGCCCGACCAGGCTGGCGACCTCCGCATCTCGGCCCAGGTCGAGGTCGGCGCCGCCGCCTCCGAGCTCGGCGCCGTCCCGCTCACGATTGCGGCTGCGCCGCCCGAGCCGGTCGCCAACCAGCCCGGCGGCGGAACCACCAACACGGGCGGCGGCAACACATCGTCCGGCGGCACAGGCGGGACCGGGAACAGCAACGCCGGGAGCGGTTCCACCGGCGGCTCGTCGGGCGGCGGGGGCACGGGCGGCTTCGTGCCTCCGCCGCCCATCGCCGCCGGCAACTTCGAGCTTGGCGGGCAGGTGCCCGGCTTCATCGCGCACCCGGCCCTGATGAAACAGGCCGGGATGACCTGGGTCAAGTTCCAGGTGCGCGGCGGCGGCGGGGACCTGATCGCGGCCGCCAAGTCTAACGGCTTTAAGGTGTTGCTGAGCGTCATCGGCGACAAGAACCGCGTCACCGACCCGGCCTACTGGGATGAGTACGCGGCCTGGGTCGGCGGGCTGGCCGCGCAGGGCGCCGACGCCATCGAGGTCTGGAACGAGCCGAACATCGACCACGAGTGGCCCGAAGGCCAGATCAGCGGCGCCACCTACACCCGGTTGCTGGCCAGGGCCTACGCCGCCATCAAAGCCGCCAACCCCGGCACGCTGGTCGTCAGCGCCGGGCCGGCCCCCACGGGCGCCGAAGCGGCCTTCCCGGGCCGGGTGATGAACGACGATCGGTTCCTGGCCGAGATGGCCGCGGCCGGCGCCGCCAACTACATGGACTGCGTCGGCACCCACTTCAACAGCGGCACCACCTCGCCCAACGCCACCTCGGGCAGCGGCCTGGCCGGCTACCACTACTCGTTCTACTTCTGGCCGATGGTCGATCTGTACTACAATTCCTTCGGCGGCAGCCGGCCCCTGTGCTTCACCGAGCTCGGCTATCTGACCGGCGAGGGCTTCGGTCCGCTGCCCCCGAACTTTGCCTGGGCCGCCAACACCACGCTCGCGATGCAGGCCCAGTGGCTGGCGGAATCCGCCAGCCTGGCCGCCAGCAGCGGCAAAGTCCGTCTGATGATTATCTGGAACGTGGATTTCACCGTCTACACCGGCGACCCACAGGCCGGGTACGCCATCGTCCGCCCAGACGGCAGCTGCCCGGCGTGCAGCGCCCTGGACGCCGTCATGCCCTGAAGGGCCGATCGCAACAAGGACAGACCATGAGTGCTACTCCTCCGGACACGGGGCCGTCCCGGCCCTCCGGCGCGCCGATCCCCCTCGGCGCCCTCGTCGGCATCCTGGTGGTGGCGCTGGTCGGCGTCGCCATGCTGGGCTACGCCCTGATCAGCCTGTTCAACTCCCGCGACGCCGCGCCCACCCCGCCCCGCAGCGCCGGCGTGGTCAGCCCGGCCGCGCCGACCCGCGCCGTGGTGATCCCGACGGTGACCTCGCCGCCGCCCGCCACGCCGACCGAGGCCCTGCCGCCCACGGCCGCCCCGACCGAGACCGAAGCGCCCGCAGCCCAGACGCCCGCTGGTTCGGCCCTCACCATCCTCCAGGCGGCTAATGTGCGCTCCGGGCCGGGCGTCAATTACGGCATCATCGGCGGCCTGCAAGCCGGCAGCACGCCGGAGGTCGTCGGCCGCGACTCGGCGGCGTCCTGGTACGTGGTCACCTATCTCGGAGGCCAGGGTTGGGTCGCCGCGCAGTTGGCGCAGTACACGGGCGACATCAACGCCCTGCCCGTGATTGCGGCCCCGCCCCCGCCGCCCACCGCCACCCCGGTCCCGCCGACGGCCACGTCGGCCCCCCAGCCCACCGCCACCCGGTCGGGCGTCCCGGTGGGCAGCTCGCGCGGCATCCGAGGCGATTACTTCCGGCTGACCTCCTCCGCGCGCGAATATGGCGTCAACCAGGACATCTGGTTTGAGTTCAAGGTGACGAACACTTCGGCCAATGTTGTGCCTTATCGCTGTCTGGGGGCCAAGGTGCCGGGCGGGCAGGCGCAGTGCTCATGGGGCAGCACGTCCACGGACGCCCTCAACCCAAATCAGGTGATCGAATGGAATGACCACATCAACATCGGCACGCCCGGCACCTACACGCTCGTGCTCGGCATCTGTTACTTGGGCGACACGGTCACCTGCCAGAGCTCCGGCAGCAATGGCTGGGAATACCTGAGCGAAGGCATTCAGATCACGGTGCGGTGACATTATGGCCAGACCTCCTTCATCCAAAAACAATCTATCGGTCTTTATCGGCCTGTGGCTTGGGTTGACCCTGGCCGCCGGAGCCGGCGTCTTCGCCCTGATCTATTGGGTGATGGGCGGAGCGGGGCCGGAAGCGGCGCCGACTGCCTCCGCCTCGATCTCCACGCCGGCCCCCACGGCGCCGGTCGTCCAGCCCACCGCCACGCTGCCCCCGGCGCAGGGCGGCGGCGCCGAGGTGCCGGCGGCCGGGCCGGCCTGCAACTGGCTGCCTTATCCGGCCTCGAACTTCGGCTACGGCATCCAGGTCCACGCGCTCATCCCCGGCACGGATAACTTCCCGTGGATGACGATGGTGCGCGACAAGCTCGGCCTGCACTGGGTCAAGCTCCAGGTGCGCTGGTACGTCATGGAGCCGCAGCCCGGGCAGATCGATTGGGCCATCCTGGACAACGCCATGGAGGCGGCCTGCGCCAACGGCCTGCGCATCATGTTGTCCGTGATCGCGGCGCCGGACTGGACGATGGCCAACCCGCTGCCCAAAGAGATCGGCGAGGCGCCGCCGGACGACTATCAGCGCTACGCCGATTTTGTGGGCCAGATCATCGACCGTTACCCCGGCAAGGTCCAGGCCATCGAGGTCTGGAACGAGGCCAACCTGGAGCGTGAGTGGAACACGGCGGGCGGCGTCAACGCCGCCGAGTTCGCGCGGCTGGTCCAGACGGCCTACGCCGCCATCAAAAGCCGTGACCCCAATATCATCGTCATCTCCGGCGCGCCCGCGCCGACCGGCGTCAACTGCAGCGGCACGTGGCCCGACTGCGGCGGCGGCCGCCCCATCGTGGTGGACGACGCGACCTTCCTGCGCCAGTTCATCGCCGCCGGCGGCCTGAACGCCGCCGACTGCGTCGGCACACACTCCAACGGCACCAACCTGCCGCCCACCGCCGATGGCGCTAACCCGCCCGATGGAGCCGGCTACACCTTCCGCGGCCCCTGGACCAACCCGCATTACTCTTGGGCGCTCAAGAGCCAGATCGAGACGTACGCACGCATCATGCAGGAGGCCGGCGTCAGCAAGCCGCAGTGCATCACCGAATTCGGCTACGCCTCGCCCGTGGACGGCGTCATCACGCCCAATTACGAGTTCGCCGCCGACGTCACCGAACAACTCCAGGGGCAGTACCTGGTGGAGGCGTTCAACTGGATGCGCGACTCGGGGCTGGTCCGGATGGCTTTCCTCTTCAATCTGGATTACGGCCCCAAAGGCGGCGACCCGGCCTCAGACGACAACGTGATGTTCAGCCTGCTTTCCCGGCAAGGCATGCCGCGACCGGCCTTCGACGCCATCAGCGTGATGCCCAAACCGTAGCGGGTCGATCCGCTCAGGTCACCGACCTCGGCGCGGCGCCCGGGCCGTCTCTGGGCACCGCGTCGCTGTCAACGGGCGGGCATTCTTCATGCGATTCTGGCGCTTCCTGGCCGGCGGGCTCATTGCCGGCCTCCTCACCGCCTGCGTTTCAACCCTGCCTGGCGCGCCGTCGGCGACGCCGGCGCGCACACCGGCGCCGCGCCTCTACCCGCTGCCGGCGCCGATGGCGTCGCCCGAGTACGGCATGCACGTCTTCCTGTGGTGGCACGCCGACAACAAGACCGGCGCCAACGATGTGGGCCTGGTCCGGGAGATGGGCTTCGGATGGGTCAAGCAGAAGTTTCCCTGGCGCGAGATCGAGCTGACGCCCGGCGTCTTCAACTGGTGGCGCGCCGACCTGGTTGTAGACCTGGTCGCGTCACGCGGGCTGAAGATCCTGGCGCGCCTGGATGTCCAGCCGCAGTGGGCCCAGGCCGATCCGGCCGCCTCGTTGCCCAACGGCCCGCCGGCCGACCTGGAGACGTTCGGCCGCTTCTGCGGCGCCATCGCCGGGCGTTACCGGGGCCGCATCGCGGCCTACGAGGTCTGGAACGAACCGAACCTGACGCGCGAGTGGGGCGGCCAGCCACCGGACCCCGCCGGCTATGTCGCCCTGCTCAAAGTCTGCTACCTGGCCATCAAGGCCGCCGATCCGCAGGCGATCGTCATCTCGGCCGGGCTGGCCCCCACCGACGACGCCCGGCCCGAGGTCGCCATGCCCGATATGCAGTTCTACCAGGGGCTGTACGCGGCCGGCGGCGCGCCTTACTTCGATGTCCTCGGCGTGCACGCCCCGGGCTACGGCAATCCACCGGAACGCTCCCCGGATGAGACCCAGGCGGATCCCTTCTGGCAGGGGCGGGTGTGGACCTTTCGGCATGTGGAAGATGTCCGCGCCCTGATGATCGAGAACGGTGATAGCGATAAGCAGATCGCCATCACCGAAATGGGCTGGACCACCGACCAGGTGAATCCCGGCTATTCGTGGTATGCCGTCACCGAGCAGCAGCAGGCGGATTACCTGGTCCGCGCCTACCAGTACGCGCGCCAACACTGGTCGCCATGGATCGGGCTGATGGTCACCATTTATATTGCGGACCCGGATTGGCCTCCATCCAATGAACAGTATTGGTGGTCCATAACGCGGCCCGTTCCGCCCGGCGACCCGCCCGAGGTTTTGCCGGCTTATGACGCCCTCAAAAGTATGGATAAGTTGGTGATCCCCAAGGATCGTTGACTCGCGCCGGGCGCGGTGTTAGCATCACGTTAGAAAAAGTCTCCGAAACGGCAAACCCGGTGAAAACCGGGGACGCAAAGCCATGGGTCTGTAGCCCGGCCAATGCCGGGCCATGATCGCCAGGCTACCGAAGAGTACCAGGCATAGTGAACAAAGGGTCTGGACTCCAGGCCCTTTGTTCTTTAATGTGGATGCCCGCCGCGGAGACCCAGTCGGTCAGGAGGTTCATCATGATGAAAGCTCACGCCCTCCCCCTCCAGTTCAACCGCCTGTTGTCGGTCACCATAGCCCTGGCGCTGTTGGCGCTGAACGTTGTGACGCCTGCGCGCCCGGCCACCAGGGCAGCCGGCGAACTCCGCTCGGTCATCGTGCAGGGCGTCAATGCGGACTCCGTCGCCGCGGCCGTCATCCGCGCCGGTGGCACGGTAACGTCCCGCCTCCCCCTCATCCGGGGTGTCGCCGCCTGGCTGCCGCTCTCGGCGCTGGCGCAGCTGCGGGCTGAGGCCTCGGTGTCGTCCATCACACCCAACGCAGCCGTGACCGCCGACGGCGACAAGCGGGGCGACGACCGGCCCGACGCCGATAAAGCCGCGCGCAACGGTCTGCCCGCCACCGACTACCCGGATGTCATCGGCGCCGACGTCGTCTGGGCGCAGGGCGTCACAGGCCAGGGTGTCACGGTCGCCGTGGTGGACACCGGTCTGGACCGGCACGTCGGTCTCGTGCGCGGCTCGGAAAGCAATCGCAATCGGATTGTTGGCTGGGTGGATTTTGTGGATGGACGGCGTCTGCCGCACGATCCGAACGGCCACGGCACACACGTGGCTGGCGTGATCGCCAACAGCCAGGTCGGGGCGGACGGCGAATGGAACGGCGTCGCTCCGGGCGTCAACCTGGTCGGCGTGCGCGTGATGGACAGGAACGGCGCCGGCACTTACGAGCGCGTGATCCAGGGCATCCAGTGGGTGGTCGAAAATCGGGCCCGCCTGAACATCCGGGTCGTGAACCTCTCGCTGTCCGCGCCGGCGCAGTCGCCCTACTTCGCCGACCCCCTCAATCAGGCCGTCACCGCGGCCTGGGCCAGCGGCCTCGTCGTCGTCACCTCGGCCGGCAATGACGGCCCGCGCGCGACCACGGTCGGCGTGCCGGGCAACAACCCTTACATTATCACCGTCGGCGCTTTCACCGATGCTTACACGCCGGCCGATTGGGGCGATGATTACATTCCGGATTGGTCGGCCTCCGGCCCGACGTATGACCGGTTTATCAAGCCCGATCTGGTCGCGCCGGGCGGACACATCGTTTCGACGATGAATCCCGACGCCCAGTTCGCCCGGGATAACCCGGACGGCCGCCGACCGCGTGGTTACTTCAGCATGAGCGGCACCTCACAGGCGGCGGCCGCCGTCAGCGGCGTGGCTGCCCTCATGCTCGCGCACAACGCCGGCCTCACGCCGGATCAGGTGAAGCACCGTCTCCATATGACGTCGCTGCCCCAGTTTGACCCGGCAACCGGCGCGGCCGGCTACAGCGTCTGGCGTCAGGGTGCCGGGCGCGTCATGGCGCCGGAGGCCGTCTTCGCAGAAGTCAGCGGGGCCGCCAATGTGGGGCTGAATGCCGAGGCTGATCTGACCGGCGTCGAGCACTACATGGGCCGGAGCTACTACGACGCCGCGGCCGGGGTGTTCCGGCTGCGCGGCGATGAGACGGGCGCCTGGGCCGGCGGCGGCGCTGTCTGGAACGGGGTTGATGCCGGCTATTCAGGCGGCGTGTGGGCTGATGGCGGCGTGTGGGCCGATGGCGGCGTGTGGGCCGATGGCGGCGTGTGGGCCGATGGCGGCGTGTGGGCCGATGGCGGCGTGTGGGCCGATGGCGGCGTGTGGGCCGGTGGCGGG
>Ga0101944_10002071_pt1 | contig 35031 bp, 35 predicted proteins | sample DewCreD2012metaG_FD_75245 | JGI IMG/M metagenome (GOLD analysis project Ga0101944, IMG submission 75245) | Hot spring sediment bacterial and archeal communities from British Columbia, Canada, to study Microbial Dark Matter (Phase II) - Dewar... ... | reverse complement strand
AAAGCCGATGAAAATGCCCTCGCTCAGGCGGGTGAGGCGGGTACCGTTGCGCTGCACACGCCAGATTTCTCCGGCATATTCGAAGCGCGAAAAGGTTTGAATCAGGATGGTGTCTTCATCAATCCAGCCCATGACATGCGGGGCGTTCCCCGAGTCATTGAACAACACCTGCGGCGCAAGGCTGCCATCCACCGGCGCAAGCAGCACCTGTCCGGCTTCATCATCCGGATTGTTACGCCCGCAGGCGTAGGCCAGCCACTCGTCCGAGGGTGAAAACTCGCCATCGCCGCAGGTGGTCAAGCCGGCAGTGGGGGGGAGCAGAACCTCAACACCGCTGGAAAGCCGGCGAACCCGCACCCCCTCACCGCTGAGTGCAGCCATGCTCAAATTATTCGAGATGGAACTGAGGCTCAACCCCAGCCGTTCATCATCGCCGACCAGCACGGTGATCGAACCGCTGGCGGGATCGTAAAGACGCATGCCGTTCCAGTCGCCGTACAGAATGTAACCGCCAATGCCGGTCGGCTGGGTGGCGTAAAGCAATCTGCCATCCGGCAGCCAGCGGTAGGGATGCAGGAGCAGAAAGCGCTCGCGGTTTTCTTCCGCGCTGATTTCATCTACTTTGCGGGCGTTGCTGCCGTCCAGATTGGCTACCCATAATTCGGAAGAGGGAGCATTTTCGCCCCAAAACTGATATGCCCAGGCGATCTGATTGCCATCGGGGCTGATGCGGGCGCTGATTGGATGTTCGGAACGGATGAAATCCAGCGTGCGCCGGCCGGCGGCGGTGATGAGCGTTACGGTGCCGTCCTCAAAGCGCGAGTAAGCCAGCCCATCGCGGAATACGCTGGTGTTGTAGGCACCCACCCCTTCAATGCCGCTGATATCGGCCTCGAAACCCAGCGGGTTACCCTCGAAGTCGAAGGCAATGAATTTTCCATCCCGCAAGGCGATAAAGCCGCGGTAAAGAGCCGCGGGCGTTGGCCCGGCGGTTGGCAGCGCTTGCGTGAGGGTTGGGAGAGGTGTTTCGGTTGGTTCGGGGCTGTGCGGAAGCGTTGTAGCCGCAGCTGCCTCGCTGGTCAATTGAGCATAGACGGTTGCAAAGGCATCGGGCGTCGGCTCGCTGTCCTGCGGCAGGCCCGGTTGACAGGCAGGAAGAATGGAAAAACTCAATAAAACAAACAGCAGCAGGGTAATTCTTGGCAAAATTTGTGCTTTCACAGGACACCTCTCTAAATTGATACGCAATGGGCGCTTGCTGATGGATTTGATTATACATCAGCGGGGGGTGGTGCGCTGAGGGATGAGCATCGAACTTGCAAATCAAAAGAATTTATGATATGATTTTTTCACCACAGCCGAAAATCTCTCCATGGGAGTGATTTTCTTTCATTTAAGCCTCGTCAGAGGGCGTGTGGGGGAAGCCCGTAATTCACAAAGCACTGAAAAAGGATTGAAAACATGCCAACCTCATTCCTGACCAGAGAGGGTTTTGAGAAGTTACAGGAGGAACTGGAGTACCTGCGCACTCAGCGCCGGCAGGAGATTGCTCAGCGTTTGCATGAAGCCATGGAAGGCGGCGAATTGATCGAAAACGCCGAGTATGAGGCTGCCAAAAATGAGCAAGCCTTCGTTGAAGGGCGCATCAAGGAGCTGGAAATCTTGCTGGCAACGGCCCGAATTGTGGATGAAATTCCAGCAGCGGATACGGTTCAGGTCGGCTGCCGGGTAACCATTCAGGAAGAGGGCAGTGACAGCCAGGAGACTTACAGCATTGTGGGTGCGGCGGAAGCAGATCCGAGTGAGGGCAAAATCTCCAACGAATCCCCGCTGGGTAAGGCGCTCCTCAATCATAAGCCGGGCGATAAGGTGCAGGTGGATGCCCCGGCGGGTTCGTTCTGGGTGACCATCGTCAAGGTGGAGTAACCCGGGGGTCGGTCAACCGCCCCGCCCGCTGAACAAGCCGGCGGGGCTTTTTTATGAAAATCTGTGTAGAAAAAAAGGATAGCCGCGAATGGAATTATCTGATCTGGAAAAAATCCGTGTAGAAAAATTGCTCAAATTACGCCAGCAGGGTATTGAACCGTACCCAACCCGAGCCAACCCCACTCACACGACGGCTCAGGTTCTTCGAGAATTTGAGGAGATGGAACAGAATGCCCGCGAGGGCGGTGAATTGCTGCCGGTGCGGGCAACCCTGGCCGGGCGTATTCGTTCGGTGCGCACCATGGGGAAGATCACCTTTGCACACATCGAAGACGGCAGCGGCCGCATTCAACTTTTCCTGCGGGTTAACGAACTGGGCGAGGATCAGCTGACTTTCTTCAACGAATACTTTGACCTGGGTGATTTCATCGAGGCCGAGGGTGTTTTATTCCGCACGCGTACCGGCGAAATCACCCTGCATGTGCATGCTTTTCGGATGCTGGCAAAGGCCATCTCTCCGCTGCCGGCTGCCAAAGATGAAGTGGTGGATGGGCAGGTGGTACGCCATGCAGCCTTGACCGATCCCGAGACCCGTTACCGCCAGCGCTACGCCGATCTGGCTGTCAACCCGGAAGTGCGTGAGGTGTTCCGCAAACGGGCAGCCATTGTGCGTGCGATTCGTGAATTTTTGGATGCGCGCGGCTTTTTGGAAGTGGAAACGCCCATCCTTCAGCCGATTTACGGCGGCGCAGCGGCGCGGCCCTTCATAACCCATCACAATCAACTCAAACAGGATCTGTACCTACGCATCTCGTTTGAACTGTACCTCAAACGTCTGCTGGTGGGCGGGCTGGAGCGGGTGTATGAAATCGGGCGTGACTTCCGCAACGAAGGGGTCAGTTTCAAGCACAACCCCGAATTTACTCAACTGGAATATTACTGGGCGTATGCCGATTACGAAAAGGTGATGAGCCTGACCGAGGAAATGCTGGCGTATATTTGTGATACGGTGCTGGGTACACGCGTGATTCAGTTCGATGGTCACACCATTGACTTGAACCCGCCGTGGCGGCGGCTTTCCCTGCGGCAGGGCCTGATTGAGGCGGTTGGGATTGATATTGCCGAGCATCCCACCACCGAATCGCTGGCGGCGGCGATGCGGGCGCGTAACATCCCGGTCAAACCGGATGCCCCGCGCGGTAAATTGATTGACGCCCTGCTTGGAGATTACCTTGAGCCGAGCCTGATTCAACCCACCTTTTTATATGACTATCCCAGGGATATTTCGCCGCTGGCGAAAAACAAGCCCGGCGATCCCAGCACGGTGGAACGATTTGAGGGTTTCATTGGTGGAATGGAATTGTGCAATGCCTTTACCGAGCTGAACGATCCGTTGGAGCAGGAAAAACGGTTTTTGGAGATGGGGCGGGCGTACGAGGAAGAGGATGAGGAACGGCATCCGATGGATGAGGATTACCTGCGGGCGATGTCCTACGGCATGCCGCCCAACGGCGGTTTTGGCATGGGCATTGACCGGCTGGTGATGCTGCTGACCGACCGGCGTACCATCCGTGAGGTGATTCTCTTTCCTCACCTGCGCGAACGGGATGAGGATTAACCGAATTGAAAAATCAACAATCAGGGCAGCCGGATGGCTGCCCTGTGGTTGATGTATGGGTGATAGAGGCCTGGTTTAGCGGCGGCCGAGACCGTTGAGGATCAATCCGAAGCCGAGCAGGGCCAACCCGAAGTTGATGAAGAGCAGGCTGGCTGTGCCAAACGGCTTGGGCTGGCTGAGGTCTCCGCCGGTAACCGGGATGAGAATGGCGGTGTTGCTGCCGGTCGGCGGTGCAAGCGTGGCGGGCGGCTGCGAGTCGCGGTCTTCATCCCGCCCGGAGCTGGTCGGCTGGGGTGTGGTGACGACGGTTTCGGTGATTTCCGGAGTCGGGCTGCCGGGGTCATCGGTGCCAACCGGGGTTACCGTCTTTGTGGGTGGAACCTCAGTTTTGGTTGGCTGTTCGGTTGGCTTGGGCGTTTCCGTCACTACCGGGGTTTCAGTAGGTGTCGGCGAAGGTGTCTCGGTTACCTCCTCGGTGGGTGTGGGCGAGGGGGTCTCGGTGACCTCCTCAGTGGGTGTCGGCGAAGGTGATTCGGTTACTTCCTCGGTGGGTGTCGGCGAAGGCGTCTCGGTGACCTCCTCAGTGGGTGTGGGCGAGGGGGTCTCGGTTACCACCGGGGTTTCGGTGGGCGTATCGGTGGGTTCTTCGGTAGGCTCTTCGCACCTGTCAGATGTTGTACTCACCGAGAGGTCATCGCCAAAAGTGACGGTGATGGTCATCGGACCCATGCCGGACACCCAGAAATCATCGGATCGATTGGCGAGGGCGGTTCCACTACCGCTTGCTGAAGTGCTGGAAACCCACTGATAGTCAATATCAAAAGAATTTGGATTGAACACTTCCCAACGTTGTCCGCCGTCGGTGCAGAAGTAAGAAATCTTTAAATCTTCAAAGGGTGTAGCCGTTGGCGTTACCGGCGTGGCGGTAGGGGTGACGGGTGTGGCAGTCGGCAGGCTGCACTGCCCGATGCTGCACTGAGTGCTCCATAAATCACCTTGAGCGGGGTGGCCGGGCCGCTGATAGGCTTTGAACATGTAATTTCCCGCAGAACCGTTGGGGTTGGTTTTAGGGTCATACGTCAGTGTTGTGCATTCGCCGGACTTAAGCGCCGGAATCGTGCCGCTGGCAACAATCGTCCCGCTTTTTGGGTTGCCGCTGGCTGCCCAGTACACTTCATAAGAACTGGTGCCTGCCATGTCTCGGTCACCGGTGTTACACACTTTGGCTTTGACCACTTCACAATTGCCGGTGCAGCTCCCTTTGAAGGATAACGAGCTTTTGTCCCACTCAGGAGCAACCGTGGCGCTGACCGGCTGGGGGAACATGCCCAGCAGCAGCCCAAGGATCAACAGGATGCTTCCTAAGGAGAATGTCAATCTGGATAGTGAACGATAAGTGTTGGTTTTGTGTTTCATAGTTGCTGCCCTCCCGAAGGCGATAGATAATGATGTAATTAAAAAAACCGACCCAGTTTTAGGTTGGCCGGTTTCGCTACTCGCTCCGCGTATGCCCCTCTCCTGCGGAGGGAAGCGACCATGTTAAGGCATACGCTTCAACGCTTCCAAAATGGTGGATTCACTGCCTGTTTGGGCCGGTTTCGCTCTGGCTCCCTGCATCCGGTTCCTCCCTGTGAGGTCCAGCGACCAGTTTCCTCGATGCAGATCATTGCCGCCTTCAGGCGTGAACCCTTGTTGATTGGTTTGTTCTCTGTATTATAAAGGGTAATACACACCTAATCAATAGGAAAATTGTAAGAAAATCTTATAATTTTTATAGAATTTTGGTGGATAAAAAGTTATAATTATTATCAATAATATAAATAATAGAACAAAAATGGATAAAAAAACCGAATCGGGAGGGCGTTTGAACCGATTCGGTTTCAGAAAAGTGGATTGGCAGGAAGGTTTCTATTCGTTCTTCGGCTTGTCTCAATCCGAGGAAACCCCTCCAGTAATGCTCTTGTGGGAACTGCTGGTTTTGCGGGCTTTGCGCATCATCTTCTCGTGTTCTTTTTGGGCGCGGCGGGCCTGCCGCTGTCGTTCACGCTCCTCGCGGCGCTGGCGGGAAAAATCGTCCTCTTTTGCCAGTTCACCGCCGGTACGCAGCGCTTCGTAAATAAAGAAAACCAGCAGCAGAGCGGCAACAAACAATACGATGGTGTTGTAAAGGGAAACCTCACCCATCGGTGTACTCCAGGCCGGGTTGCCGATAAAAAATACAACCGTGTTAGCGAGGATGGCCATGACCCGAATTTCGGTTGGGCCGATTTTCCACAACGAGATTTTGAACACGCCCTTGGTGACCATAATCAGATATACCAGAATGGAGATGTTCAGATAACTGATCAGGCCAATCAAAGCCACCCGAAAATCCACGTACGGCGAAAGCCCAATCCCGATAAAGACCAGAATTTCACTGAAGGTGTCTGTAACATGGTCAATGAAAAACCCATACCGCGGCCGTTCGATTTTGCGGTAACGTGCCAGTGTGCCGTCCAGACTATCCCCAAACCAGTTCAGGATAAATCCGAACGAGGCCAGCCAGAGAAAGTAATGACTGATGGAAGTCAGCCAGTATGAAACAAAAATCAATATGCTGGCAGCGAAACCAATGCCGGTCAACAGATCGGGGGTGACCCAGGCCGGCATTTTGCGCGCCAGCCAGGCAAGGGCCGGTCGTTCGAGCGGACCAAACAGAATGTCGTTGATACGTTGGTGATTTTTGAGTTGTTGTTCATCCATAAGGTATCTCCTTCCTTCCCTCGATTTTATTATAGCCCTCTCCGGCGGATATTGCGACCCCTTAATTTTTTTAATTGACGATAATCTGTATAAAGGCTTAATTGCAGTTCGTGGACAATTCGAGTAAAATACATCGGGAAGATAGCGAAAGGGCAGCATGAGCGGACTGCAATTAACACGGGAACAATTAGAGGAACGATTACTGGCGCTGCATCAGGCCAGTTTACAGCTGGTGCAGGAGATTTCACTCGAAACCCTGCTGGAACGGATTGCTGCCGTGGCCTGTGAACAGGCTGGTGCGCGTTATGCTGCCGTAGGTGTAATTGGCCCGGATGGGGAGTTACAATCTTTTATCCCGGTCGGCATGAGTGAGGAAGAACTGGCCCGCATGGCGCACCCACCCCGTGGTTTGGGCTTGATTGGCGCGCTGATGCATTCTCAGCAGCCAATTCGGGTGGCGGATATTGCCAGCGACCCGCGCAGTGTCGGCTTTCCGCCGCATCATCCTCCCATGACATCTTTCCTTGGGGTGCCAATTCGCCATGCCGGGCGGCACATCGGGCAGATCTACCTGACCGATAAAATTGACGCTCCCGAATTTACCGCGGATGATCAACTACTGATTGAAATGCTGGCTGCCTATGCGGCTGTGGCAATTACCAACGCGCGCATGTACCAGGAGCTGATTCAGCGAGATCGTATCCTCACCCGCCGCAATGAAAATCTTGCGTTACTGAATGAACTGGCCTCTACCCTTGCCACCTCGGCGGATATTGACCAGATTCTGGACAAAGCCCTCACTCAGGTGCTGGATTATTTGCAGATTGAAGTGGGTGAGGTGTATCTGCGCATGGAGAACAGTCGTACGCTCAAACTGGTTTTGCACCGCGGACATCAGGCAAAATCTCTGTTCGCCAGAGAACAATATCAGCTGGGTGAAGGGGTGATCGGAAAAGTTGCCAAAAACAACCAGCCCAACCTGATTTCCCTAAGTGATACCGGCACGGCTGACCTTCACCCGGATGTGCTGCTGGGCGAATTTCATCAAGTTGCCTGTCTGCCGATTAACGGCCGGCAGGGCGTTTTGGGGGTCTTGTGTGTGGCATCCTGTCATCCCCGTCCGCTAGATGAAATGGAAGTCCAGTTTCTGGCAACCATCGGTTCGTGGGTGGGCACTGCCATTGAAAATGTGCGTTTGAATTTGCAGGGCCGGCGATTGGCGGTACTGGAAGAACGCGAGCGAATTGGCATGGATTTGCACGATGGGATCATTCAGTCCATTTATGCCGTTGGGCTGACCCTTGAACATGCCCGCCTGCTGGTCAAAGAAGACCCGCAGGGAATGCTTCAACGCATTGAACAGGCCATCAGTGACCTGAACAGTACGATTCGGGATATTCGCGCCTATATTTTGGATTTGCGACCGCGTCAGCTGCGCAATGAAAACCTGATGCAGGGCATTCGGCGGTTGATTCAGGAATTCCGGGCCAATACCTTGCTGACCGTCAACCTGCAGGGCTCCGATGAAGAGATGGCGGTACTGGGCGAAGCGCAGGCGGTGGCCCTATTTCACATTTGTCAGGAAGCGCTGGCCAACATTGCCAAACATGCCCGGGCGCGGACGGTCAACATTACTCTCTGGCTTTCGGCTGAACGGGCGTTGATGGAGATCAGCGATGACGGGCGTGGATTTGACCTTGAGAAGATGCAGATGACGATTGGTCACGGCCTTTCAAATATGCACACCCGCGCCCGGAATGCCGGTGGGGATGTGGAAATCACCTCAGAGCCGGGAAACGGCACAACCATTCTGGCGTGGGTGCCCATTCGTCATGAAGAGTGAATTGAGTAACGGCGATAAAGCCATTCGCGTCCGGCGCATGTTCAGCCGGATTGCACCCCGTTACGACCTGATGAACCGGTTGATGACCGCTGGTCAGGACGTGCATTGGCGGCAGGAGATCATCCGGCTGGCGCGGCTTGAGCCCGGCGCGCGCGTGCTGGATTTGGGAGCCGGCACCGGTGACATTGCCCGCGAAGCGCTGCGTCAGCAGCCGGAGTGTGTTTCGGTTGCGGCGGACTTTACGCTGGGGATGATGCTGGCAGGCAAACCGCGAAATTTACGTGGATTGGTCTGGTGTGCAGCAGATGCGCTTAACTTGCCCTATGCCGATAATACCTTTGACGCAGTGGTTTCCGGCTTTTTGCTGCGGAATGTGGCCGACCTGCCGCGCGCCATTGCCGAACAATACCGCGTGCTTAAACCCGGCGGTCGCTGGGTGGCGCTGGATACCACGCCGCCGCCGCAAAACAGCCTGCTCACCCCCTTCATCCGCTTTCACATGCGGCAGGTCATCCCGCTGCTGGGTGAGGTGATCACGGGCGAACGAGATGCGTATGTGTATTTGCCGACATCCAGCGAGAACTTTCTGCAGGCAGAGACGCTGGCGCAAGTGGTCGAGCGGGCTGGTTTTCGTGAGGTTGCTTTCCGCCGCTATCTCTTTGGGGTGGTGGCCATTCACCGGGCGGTCAAACCCGCCAATTCAACCGTATAATTCGCGCCTGAAAAACTCCGGCAGCGCAAAAGCTGCCTGATGCACTTCGCGGTTGAGGTAGTTCAACCCCTGCGGATAGTCACGCTTCAGACCTTCCTGCCAGGGAACATCGGAGAGGTACATGAATCCAATTCCGCCGCCGGGATAGGTGGGGATATGTGCGTAGTAGTAAGCCGGATAGCGGGAAAGCGTTTTGGCGAAGGAGTAAATTTCTCGAATCAGAGCAGTATCGAAGAAGGGCTGCTCGCACTGGGTGGCGATTGCGCCGCCGGGGTTAAGGGCAGCCGCCATCAGACGGTAAAACTCCTCGCTGAAAAGCCGCTCGGCCATACCGATAGGATCGGTGGTATCCGAAATGATGACATCGAATTTTTCGCGGCCGCCTTCCAGAAAGGTAAAAGCGTCCTGAATGACCAGACGCGCCCGGGGGTCGCTCCACGGGTCACCGAATTGGGTGAAGTACTTGCGGCTGACTTCCACCACCCGCCGGTCGAGTTCACAAACGACGGCTTCTTCCACGGAAGAATGCTTCAAAACCTGCTGAAGGCTGCCGCCGTCACCACCGCCGACGATCAACACGCGCCGGGGTGCACCCTGTGCCAGCATGGGGATATGTGTGATCATCTCGTGGTAACCGGCATTATCCCGTTCGGTCAGCTGGATGATGTCATCCAGAATCAGGGCCTTGCCGAAAAATTTCGTTTCCAGCACCTGCAAGTGCTGGTAGGGGGTTTGTTCATCTTCCAGTATGGCTTTAACGCGCAGGGCTTTGCGGTAGTAAGGGTGCAGTTCTTCGGTAAACCAAATTCCGCTCATAATCCGTCCTTCAAATCCAAACCGGCTCACTCACTTCGGCGGTGCGGTCAAGATGATAAACCGAGCAGTGTTTGGCGTCGAACAATTCCTGCAAACGCTGTACCAGTGGGGAAATATCCAGGCTCAGATTGCAAGTGAACAGGTCAATCGCGCAGTAACCGTGTTCCGGCCAGGCATGTAAACTGGCATGGGATTCAGCCAGCAGCAGGAAACAGGTAAACCCGTGCGGATTGAACTTGTAAAATCCTTTATTCACGATGGTCAGACCGCTTTCGTCAACGGCGCGGGTGAATAACTCGCTGGCGCGTTCGGCGTCCAACAGCAACTCCCGATCACATTCCGAGAGATCGCAAATAAAATGCTCTCCAAGTTTTAGGGTGTTCACTTGAACCGTCACCTCCTGAAAGTGGTGTAGAAGATTGAAATTAAACAAGGGCTACATTTTCGGATAAAACCCCCCATTTGTCAATCCTTTGGAATAAATTCGTGGTAGGATTGTGCGGTATGGAAAACAGGATCATAGAAAAAGCCGCTGAACGCGGAGTTCCTTCTCAGGTCTGGCGGGCTGGTCAGGAACGCCGCTTGCGGATGATTCGTGAGGCTGCGGGACAACGCTGTAAAGGTACCGTTTTGGTGGATGGCTGTGGGGTGGGAATGTATCTGACCCGCCTGGCAGAGGATGCCCGTCAGGCGGTTGGGCTGGACATTGAACACGAGCGTGCCGTCGAGGCTCACCAGCGGGCTGATCTGGTGGTCTGTGCAGCGGGGGAGGATTTGCCACTGCCTTCCAACCATTTTGACCTTGTGCTCAGCCATGAAGTACTCGAACACGTTCAGGATGACCGGCAGTCGGTATGCGAGATTGTGCGGGTGCTGAAACCCGGCGGAAGGCTGGTGTTATTCTGTCCAAACCGCGGCTACCCGTTTGAAACGCATGGAATTTACTGGTGGGGCAAATACCGTTTTGGCAATATTCCGCTGGTCAATTACCTGCCGCGCCGCTGGCGCAATCGTTTAGCGCCGCATGTGCGGGTTTATTCGGCTGGTGATTTGCAAAAGTTATTCGACCATCTGCCGGTTAAATTCATTCAACGAACGATGATCTTTGGGGCGTATGATAATTTGATTCAACGATTCGGATTGGCGGGCAAAGCACTGCGCTTTGTCTTGCAGGCAATGGAAAAAACCCCCTTGCGCGTTTTAGGGCTTTCTCACTTTTGGGTGGTCGAAAAGACCGGAGAACTCGACTAAGGCTTAATTCAGGCGAAAATCATAAATTTGATTTTCAACCGGGAATTGCCGCCCGCAATTCGGACAGGTGATAACCGGGGGAGTATCTTCCAGGGTCGTTTGGCAGGCCGGGCAGGCAAAAAATCCGCTGACGGGATTGGGGAGAGAGGCTTTTACCGCATGACAACGGACGAAAACACTTGGACTGAGCTGCCACCAATTACCGGTCAATTGTGCCAGACTGTCCATGCCGACCAGCAGCGGCAGGGGCAGGATGCGTTTCAGCAAGTCGAATCGGAAATGAGAAACGGTCAGGGTGCGTTCGATGGCAAAACCGGATTGACGCAACCATGAACGGATTGTAGCGGGGTGGAAATCAAAATTCAACGGGGCAAATTCAACCGGTTCAGGCCCAAACGGATTCCAGGTCTGTTTTTTCAACCAGTAGCGCAGGATTGCTTTCAGATTTTGTTTGTTGGCAAATTCGAGGATAAAGACAGCGTTGTTTTGCAATACCCGCTGCACATTGTCCAGCGCGAGGCGGGGTTCTGCCATGTGATGCAGGGTGCGGATCATGGTTGCACCGTCGAAAAGGGAAGGAACAAAGGGCAGGTGATAAATATCGGCTGCCACATAGCGGTATTGGGGGCGGTCACCCAGCCGGGCACGCGCCTGTTCCAGTTGTGTGCGCGAATAATCGAGCAGCACAACCTGTTCAAAACCGGCGTAACGGGGAGTGTTGCGGCCTGCTCCGGCACCCAATTCCAGCAGGAGATGTCCCTGGCCAGGCAGCAGGCGGCGCAGAGCAACTGCCTCAACAGCATCTTCGTAAGCGCGTCTGCCCTGTTCCCAGAAGCGCTGTTGATAATCGGAACCTTCGTAATTGCAAATGGGTGGTTGTGAAGTCATCTTGCTTTAAGAAGTGCGCCGGGCAGGTTTGCCGGCGGCGCCCAGAGTGACCACCTTACTGCTGCTTCCTCTCGGACCTGACAGGGTTCGGCGGATTCTGCCGCGCCGGTCCCACCCGGACGCGCGCTTATCATACCGCAGGTGTGGCAGTCTGTCAATTCAGGCAGGGTAGATCAGGTAGGTTGCGCTGATGATCAGGAAGATCATCGAAAGCAGAAAAAGCACGCCGGCTGCCACCCAGATACCCAAAAAAGCCAGGAGGTTGCCCACAACCAGCAGGATGATCCAGGCCACCATTAAAGTTGCCACATTGCGCTGGCGATTGACCAATGGCTGATGGGTCTTAACCCACCGTTGCCAGCCGCCAAGCGTACCGGCCAGAGTCAGGAGTGCCAGCAGCAGGGTAATGTGATTTCCGTTCAACCAGGGCAGGTTGACCAGCACAATACCGCAGGTGGCTGTACGGCTGGGCAGGGGAAAACTGCGGAACAGGTGCAGACGCACCAATACCAACCGCCCCCAGGCCGCATCTTCTGCTGAAACAAACCATTCCAGCTGGCGGGTTTCGCGCGGCTGCATTTCAATAATGACACTCTCCTCGCGCATGAGGGTCACAAAGCCGTAACTGACGTGAATACGGGCAGTTTGGCGCAGGATGCGGTCGGTTGGATTTTGCAAACGAATAGAAATCGTTCCGATTTCTTCAGGGGTAATGAATTGCGGGCAGCGCAAATTATTGAGAATCACATCGGCGGAGACGGCAGGATCAAACAGCGATGCTTCCAGATCAGCCCAGGCGCTGCTGCCCCACCAGATTAAACCCGCCAAAAGCCCGGATACGAACAATATAAAAGCCAGAAGAGATGAGAGAGCTTTTGAACGATTCATGGCGGGATAAGTTTACCACGGCTTGTAGCGGAATGGTTTTTGAAGGTCTCACCCTAATGGCCTTCTCAAAGTCGAAAACGGTCAAACAGCTGCCGGCGGGTGCTGACCGATGTCTTATTCGGAATAATCCACTGATGCGTCAAATCGAGCGATTTTGCCCCCTCCTGCGCCCCCAATATCGCCAAAGCGATATTGGGGGGAGGCCGGGAGGGGGTCGTTTCGCCACAATTCAAGTTTCGATACAAAGTTTTAGGGTTGTCAAGGAACTTTGAGAAAGCCTTAAAGGTCACCCTGATGGACGAATTGTCTTGTGCATCCGATAAAATAACCTCGGAATAGGAAAAACAAAGACACTACCTTAATTGACCATCATGGTTGAAAAGCGTTATTCATGGAAAGGTGCCTTTTTCGAACGATGCAAAACTGACCGTAAAATAATCCCTGCAATGCCTGCCAGCGCGAGCAGAGTTAAGAAGTTTTGAACCTCAAAGATTGAAAACCATCCCAAAAATGGGTTTGAGCGGGTGAGCGGCGCAAAGGGCTGCACATCGGCGTGAACCACGCTATCCAGCAAGACATGGCTGATTGCACCGCTCATCGCCCCCAGCCAAACGCCAGGCGGAGAAATTTCTGCTTTTACCACGAACCGGCTCAGATGCAGCCATTGCAAAACCGTTTTCAAAATCCAGAATAGAAAGATGGTAAGGAGAGCTGCGATCAGCGCGCCCGGCAGGGTGTGGAAAAATCGGTGGAGCGGATCCTGCCGGGTGAGGGCGTAGTAAAGCGGTTCAACATCAATGATCACATTGGCGGCACAAAAAGCCAGCAGCCCAAAACGCTGCGGTGCCGCCGCTTTGGCTGCCAGACCTGCTCCAAAGTGGAAAGGGGTTACCGGCATGGCAGGATTACCCGATGACCTGTACCTTGGTGCCGCCCGGCATGGAGATGGTCATTTCGCCTACATCGTAGGGAATGTGCGGTTCCGACCAGCGGAAAATCCACTTGGCATCATCCGGAGCGGCGTTGATGCAGCCGCGTGAACGAGGGGTGCCGAAATCGTTGTGCCAGAAGGTAGAATGAATTGCCTCGCCATTGCCGGAAAACAGGATTGTCCAGGCAATGCCCGGTAGATCCCAGCCGCTGCCGCTGACTCCCCCGCTCATATGGTGAGAGATTAACTTACGCCAGGTGGGCATGGTTCCAACCGGCGTTGACCATTTGTCGGTGGGATTGCCGTCCTTATCGAACTTAGCACCGGATGAAATGCGGCAGGTGTACACCTCGCGATTGCCTTCATAACAGGAGAGCATCTGGTAGTTCAAATTAACCACGATGCGTTTGTCCTCCGCATCCGGATGGATGGGTTCAATCTCCTCGCGCGTCAGTGGTCGGAAGCCGAAAGCCGGCGCCCAGAGGATATCACCATAACCATACTTCTGCGTGACCCGGTAATACACCTCGCCATCGCTGCCGGTGCGCAGGTCGTCAATCCAAAAAATTTGACTGTAATACAGACGCGGGAATTGAGCTTCTCTCAACCATGGGGCGCGGGCTGGCGGGTTGTGGAGGGTGACATCCAGATAGGGAACGGTAACCTCAGCCCACATACCCCTGCCCAGCGGGCCGGTGGGTAATTCGCTGACTGGCTGATTGGGTAAATAACGCACCGGTTGGAGGCGTGGGGCGTAAATATAGCCTTCGGGGGTTTCCACCCAGCGCCGGCTGAGGGTCAGGCCGGGTGGTTCACCAACCACCTCACGCAGCCATATAACAATATGGTCATCATAAATGGTTTTCAACTGCTGGCTGTCGGCAGAGGGCTTTGACCAGATGGAAACTCGGCCGGAGGTAACCCGCCCAAGGCGCTCGGCATCCGGCCATTCCTGCAAAAGCCGCTGCCACGCCAATTTTGGCTGAAAAGCCAGTCCACCCAGCGCGGCTAAACCCAGTTTCAAAAACTGCCGGCGGGAGAGGGAATTTTTGTGGTTCATCGGTTCACTTTCACTCATCTTAAGACAAATAAGACGATGCCTCCCAAAATAAATAAGGCGAGCGCTGCCCACAACCAGAGCGGCGTACCTTCTTCCCGCATCACTGGCGGAAAGGAGTAATCCGACATATTTTGAGGAGAGGATTGACTTGTATTCACCGATGAAAGAGGGAACAATTCGTTTTCTTCCTCATCATCTTCTTCCCCCTCAATTTCGAGGCGGATGCTTTCAATAAAAGCCTCACTGCCTTCGCCAAACAGGTTGTCCAGTTCCTGATAGGCTGCTCGTCGTACGGGTTCGTCTTCCTCGTAAAGCGCAATTTCTGCCAGTGTGCGCAGCGCGCTCATCTCCTTAAAACGGCTCAGCGCGCGTACCGCTTTCAGGCGCAGGTTAAGGCTGGGTTCATGATTGAGAATGAACAATAACCCATCCAGTGTCCTGCGCTCCTCGGCAGTCAGTCCTCTCTCCGGCGAGGGGGTGGTTTCGGACAAAAAATCATCCATGCTGTAATTGTACCCCAGCATAACACCTGTTCTGAGCGGTGTTGCGCCAATTTACCAAAAACGGATTAACCTCAACCCCAGCCATGCCAGACCGCCTAAAGCAAGCGGGTAAATCACAAGAAGGAATAAATGGCTTATAATCGGGGTCTGGCGCAGCGCCGGCAGCCAGCCTTGTTGAGCGATCTTCGCTAAAAAAGTGTACCAGGTTGCCAATCCGAGCAAGCCGGCCAATCCGTTTAGAATGATTGCCCCGATCAAAATAATCCAACCGATTAACAGAATTTTGAGGATCATCACAGGTTTATTGTAAAGGGAAAAGATGAAAACGATATTAATCCTTGCCATGCACGGTTCACCGCCAAATGATTTTCCCAAACGTGAATTGGGTGAGTTTTTCGCCTTGCATGCCCGCTTTGAAACCGCGCCGACCAGTATGGATGAAGCCAGCCGAAGCCGCTACGCAGAACTGGATCAAAAGATGCGCCGATGGCCGCGAACAGCCGAGAATGACCCGTTTCACGCTGCAAGCCTTTCGCTCGCCCATTTACTCAGCAGAGAAAGCGGTCTGGAAACACGGGTGTGCTTCAACGAATTTTGTGCGCCCACGCTGGAAGAAGGTGTGGAGCAGGCAGTCAAAGATGGATTTGAGCGTGTCATTGTGGTTACCCCGATGATGACACGCGGCGGCGAGCATGCCGAAGTTGAAATTCCCGCCCAGATTCAACAACTACAATCTGAATACCCCGACCTTCATTTGATTTACGCCTGGCCGTTTGAAGAAAGGGAAATTGCCCGGTTTTTAGCAGCTCAAGTCCGGCGATTTTTGGAATAGGGTTTGTGGTTCAATTGGGGCTGACTGGATTCTGCAGCCAGTTCAGCAGCGAATCAGGCGGGTCGCTTTTGCAAAAGACAGCGTTAACCTGCTCAATCCAGGCCTCTTTTCCGGTAATTTGTCCGCTGCACAGGGCGGCAATCATCAGGTTGGGGCATAACAATTTGAGAGTTTCCAGCAATTCGCGCAGGCTGCGGTCATCCCGACAGGGTTTCAAGCCTTCCAATTCGGTATCCAGCAGCAGCACTTCCGGACAGTATTGGGTGGTGAGATTCAAGAGACGCACCACGTTATCCGCTTCGGCAAGCAGTTGATGACCGGGCTGATGCTCGAGAATCAGCCGTAATGCCGTGCAAACTTCGGGGTTATCGTCTGCCAGTAATATTCTCATTAGTTCACTTTCACCGTTTCGATGTTCTCAACCGGCAGCCAGTCGTCCATGTTGTTGAATGCACTGCGGTTGAATTTGAATGGTTGAATTTCCTGCAAGGAATCAATTTCAATCAGTACCAAATATCTTTTACCGCCCCAGCGGTTGACCTGCTTCTCCGAGAGGTTGAGTTGGACTTGATGATCTTTTAGAATTTCCAATGAAAGTTGCCGGCTGACCGGGCCGAATTGGTTGACCTGTTTTGCCAGTGCTGAGGCGAGAATCAACCCCTCACCATTATTTCGAGCGAAGAACAAACGATCTCCGTTCGCAACGCGGTCGTAGGGTATTTTTCGGCCACTGGCAGAACGCACAATCATCGTCTTCGCGCCATTCAATAATTGTTCCATCTCTTGCGATTTTGTATCCACATACACGATGTGATCCATGACATTTTCCTCAAGTCAATCGTTATATTTTGTTCAGGTTCAGTGTATCGAATCATGCGATATTAATCACCTGCGAGGAGTGGGATTTCTACCTGCCCGGTGGATGGAACTTTTCTTAGCCGAAAGGATAGGACGGATTAAAAAATCCCCTTACTGCAGCCCATAATAGACGGCCAGAAAGGGGTGAACGGCGAGGGTCTTAGGAATTCAGATTTTATGCTTTAGAGCCAGCGAGACGGCCTCAGTGCGGGTAGTGACTCCCAGTTTGGAAAGAATGCTGCTGACGTGCGATTTGGCGGTGGAAAGGCTGACAACCAGCCGCTCGGCAATTTGCTGATTGTTCAAACCCTCCACCATCAGCGCCAGCACTTCTCTTTCGCGTTCGGTCAAATCATCCCCCAATTTACGTTGATGAGGTCGAGATGCCTCAATCAGTACTTCAGCGGCTTCCGGCGCGAGGGTGGGCTTGCCTTCAAACGCCAGCCGGATGGCACGTGCCAGTTCATCGGCGGACAGGTCTTTGAGCAGATAGCCGATTGCGCCTGCTTCCAGCGCGCCTTTGACCAGTTCTTCATCCTTGAAACTGGTCAGGGCAATGACTTGAGTCTTTGGGAACTTCTCTTTGATACGGCGGGTGGCAGCTGCGCCATCCAGTACCGGCATCATCAAATCCATCAGCACCACATCCGGTCGGTGCTGGTTGACCAGTGCAATGGCCTGTTCACCGTTGCGGGCCTCTCCAACCAGCTCGAAATCTTCGTAAATGCTCAAAAAGGATTTCAAACCGTTGCGGACAACACTGTGATCATCGCAGAGCAGTATGCGGATTATTTTATCAGCGGTCATCGGGTTTCCTCCCTAATTGGTTTGAATATCAGTAGACTGCCAGTAGAGGGTGATGGTTGTCCCATTTCCCGGTTGGCTCTCCACAGAAAATTGAGCGCCTGCCTGTAAGGCCCTCTCACGCATGATACCCAACCCAAAATGATCGGGTTTGAGTTTTTGAAGGTCAAAACCGATGCCATCATCCCGGACAGTTAATTGCAGCCCATCTTCAGTGTAGATCAGGCTCAGCCATGCCTGAGTGGCTTCGGCATGCTTGGCAATGTTGTGCAGGGCTTCCTGAGCCACACGGTAAAAGGCAACTTTGACATCCAGCGGCAGAGGGCGGTTGCCTTCAATGGTCAAAGAGAGGGGAATGCGCGCGCGTGCGATGAAGGCGTTACCCAAATGGCGAATCAGATCGTTTAATTCGGCTTCCTGCATGGCAGTTGGCCGCAACTCCACCAGCAGCGTGCGCATCTCCGCCAGAGCGCCGCGGGTTAATTCGCGTAGCTCTTCCAGTTTTTTCTGACCTTCCTGCGGATTTTTCTCCCAAATGCGGGGCAGCACTTCGGCAGTCAGGGTGGTGGAGAACAGGGTTTGGGTGACGGCATCATGCAGGTCTCGTGCCAGCCGGCTGCGTTCTTCCAGAACGGCGGTTTCTTTAACTTGTTGGATAAGACGGGCATTTTCAATTGCCAGCGAAGCCTGGTCGGCATAGGTAACGGCCAGCTCTATCTCTTCCGGTGAAAAGTTGCGTGGTTTGGCATAATACAGGGCAAGCCCGCCGTAAATTTGGGATTTGATCACCATCGGTACCGCCAGAACAGCACCATAACGATCCGGAAACTGTTGTAATTTGGAAACCAGCCGGGAATCCAGTTGAATGGTTTCGCCCTCTGAGGAATGTACCGTGTTTCCGGAAAACACTGCCGTCGTGTCGTTGACCTGAACCGGAGTACGGGTCAGAACTGCTTTACCTAAGGCGCCCTGTCCGAGAGGTAAATGTATGGAGGCAATGTATTCCGGAGAAAGCCCAACTGAAGCCTCAGGAATAAGCAACTTCTTGTCCGCATCGAGACGGTGAACGGCGACAGCCTTTGCCTCTAACAGTTGCTGAGCCTGAGTGACGATGACATTCAGGACTTCATCGAGGGGGCGTTCGGTATTCAGGATTGAAAGAATTTCGCGCAGGCTTTCTGCTACCCGGCGACGGCGTTCCGCAACCTGAAAGAGACGGGCATTTTCGATTGCCAGCGCAGTTTGATCGGAAAGTATGCGCGCCAGCTGGATGTCTTCTTCACTGAATTTACGCGGCTGGGCAAAATGGAAGGTGATTGCGCCAAAAATCTGCCCACGGATGAAAAGCGGTGTTTTCAACAGGCTATGATAATGCCTGGCGGTTGCTGCAAGACCGGCAGCCAGTAACGGGTCTTGGGCTGAATCCTCCCGTGCCAGCCGGGGTGTGTACACAGCTGGAATGTCCTCAATGATCACCACATCGCCGTCCATGAGGGCCTGATCCGTCAACCCCTGATAGAAAGGGGTTTCCGAAATGATGTCAAAGTCGGCAGGCAGGTCACACTGGGCAACCGTGCGCACGCGGTTTTCTTCCACAAAGGTTTGCCGAATCATGGTCGAATCAGCCTGCAGCCATTCTTTTGCCTGACGGGCAATGACTTGCAGGATTTCGCTCAGCGGCTGATTAGAATTGATCAGGCGCAGAATTTCGCGCAAGCCTTCGGCAACCGCCTGACGACGTACCGACTCCTGCAGGGTGACCTGATCGGTCAGGTCAATGATCATGCCGTCGAAATGGGTAACGCGGCCGCTTGCATCGCGCTGCGGATTGGAAATGGTTTGAATCCATACCCAATCTTTTTTCTGCCGGTGAAAGACGCGGGTGACCTGGTTGTAGGGTTCACCGAATTGAGTCGAGCGGCGGTTGGCCTCGCGCACACGAGGCAAATCCTCCGGATGAATATTCTCGAACCAATTCTCAAAACGGGTTGGATCAACAATCCCGACAATTTCCTTAAGCGATGGGCTGACAAATACCACTTTACCGCCGAATGGTTTACGCGGGTCGAGTTCAATACGGTAAAGGGCAAAACGGCGGGCATTTTCCACCAGCGACTTCAACGCCTTCTGCGTTTCCCGTTCAGTTTCCTGGGTCAGTCCCTGCTCAGTGGCCTCACTGAGGATACTTACAATGCCAATTACCTGTTCGTCTTGAAGAATGGGAGCAATCACAGCATCCCAGTAAGAAAGCATTCCGCCGTTTTCAACGGGGAAGGCATTCACCTGCAGGGTCTTGCCTCTGAAGACCTCATCAAGTGAAAGATCGAAGAAGCCGCGCTGCCCGGGTCTAAAATCCGGCAGGCACACACCGGGTTTTAACTCGTCCGGGGTAAGGGAGGTATAACGTTCAGCCATCAGAGCAAAAGTGGGGTTACAGCGCACCAGCCGAAAGCGGGCATCGAAGATGGCAACACCGATGGGGATTTGGGAAAAAACCAGCTCCAGCAGAGTTGGGGAAAGCGATTCCAGAGGATTGGGGCCGGTAGAAGGACGGGTTTTCATTTCAGGTTGAAAATAAAGGACAATCCAGTCAACTTAATCATAACATTGCTTGAATTATTTTCGCCCAAAATCTGCTGGTATTTGTCCCCAGTTCTCGGTATCCCATTTCAGGAGAGGATTTTCAAAAGAATTTTCGTTCAACCACATTTCGGCGCGGTCAATTAAATCAAATAAAGGTGCGTTTCGGTCGTCTTTCTTAAGTTTGGTTTTGCATTTCTTGTCTTTTATCCATTGGAGAGCGATTTCAGAGTCCGTGTAGATTGGACTGGTGATGCCCTTTTTCTTAAGGAGCGCCAGCGCGTGGACAATTGCCAGAAATTCACCGATGTTGTTGGTGCCGTTTTCGAATGGACCTTGATGGAACAGTTCTTTGCCGCTGGTGGTGTGCACACAGCGGTATTCCAAAAGACCGGGATTGCCGCTGCAGGCGGCATCCACACAATAACTATCTGCAATTGGCGGGGGGACTACCAGAGCGGACTGCGTGAAACGGCTGGCTTGAAAACTTTTCCGTGAAGGAAACCTCAAAGCAGCCTGAGCTGCTTTGAGGTTTCCAAAAGAGAGAAATTCCGCATTTGGGAAGCCCTTAACGGCTGCCTCGCAATCTTGCCAGCTGTCAAAGATACCGGTTTTGCGTCCTTTCCAGACGACGTAAAAGGTTTTTTTCGACATTTCTTAGGATTATACTGGAAATGTTCATATTAAACTTCCATTCCAGTATTTATAAATGGCATACGCCAAAAACAGAACCACCAGGAGATAACTGCCTAACTTGCGGTTTTGAAGGGTGATGGAAGGGCCGCGTTGAAATTGAAGAAGGGTAGCAAAAACGCCGGTGATTAAGCCTGCTACCGGTAAAAAACCACCAAATGCCGCCGGGGTTAAACCATAGACAAACCCCTGAAAGGCGTGCAGCATTCCGTTCGGTTGAGCAGAACCGCTCAAAAATCGAAATACGACGTAAATGAGGGGTGTGAAAATTGCAGTGATGATGAGCATTTCAAGAATGATCAGGCCCATTGCCACCGGATAAGAAAACCAGCCCATTTGGGGTAAGAGGGTGTCTTTCCAATAGGGGAAAACATCCATTTGTGCGCCGAGTGATGAGTTGAGCGGCGTTGCGCCATTTACCCCAAAACTCCATGCGATGACCGAGCCAAGCGACAACCAGACTGCAAGCAAAGTCCAATGAATCAGGGGCATTTTCCAACTCGTTGAGAGACGAATTTGTTCAAAGAATTCATCTGGGGTGAGCATGATTTTATAGAATGGCATCAGAATGGTTTTCATCATGAACCTATCAGGCAAGATATTCTGATGTAAAGGCGGAGATTGAAGATTGACTGCCAGTCTTTAGGCATTCCCTTAATGCGGTTTCTAACACCTGCTGGAATAAAGCAGCTTTCAGGAAGACATCCTTATGGATGAAGCCGCCTGCTACCCGGTATTGTTTGTATTGCGGAAAGCGCTCCAAATATTCAGGCAGCAATTGACTGCCCCAAACTTCGTCTTTCTCGCCAATAATCTGAATCACGGGAATATCAAGCCGGATATTCTCATCCAGTCCGGCCTGGGATTCATCCAGCGTGGCTTCCAGCGCATATTGAAAAGATTTTTTGTATGATTTGGGGGTGCGCTTAAGCCCTTCCAGATAAGCCTTTACCAGTTCGCGCTGGCTGGTTGCATCGTAAGCAGGATCGAAATCGGTATAGGCCGGCGGCAGCTTGCCTAAATACATTGCAGAAGTAAGGTTGAGGATTAATTTGAGCAGTCCGGTTTTCAGCAGAAAACGTGCAATTCCATTGTTAGAACTGAGAGTTGGCGAAGAAGCCACCAAAACAACTCGCTCAATGCGAGGATCAATGGCAGCCAGATCCAGGGCAATCGGCCCACCGTAAGATACCCCCATGGCTGTGATCGGTTGGTTTAAACCTAACAAATCCAGCAGCCGGCGCATATCATGGGCATGATCACGCACCGAGAATTTTTGAGGGAGGGGGGAACTGCCGCCATCGCCGCGCCGGTCAGGCAGGATGATCATGTCAAAAAAACCTTTGTCAATTAAGTGGCGGGAGGGGCGTTCGATGAGGGTGTGGTTGCCACCATTTCCCCCGCCATGAATATAAATTGCCGCTCGTCGAGGATTGGGAGAGGATTGAAGCACCTTTACAAACATACTGGCATCAGGTTCAATGGCAATGGTCTTGGGTTCGGTCCGAATGTTGGCGTTGGTAACTCTGGCAAGCATATTTACTCCACTGATTTTTTTAATTGTTTTGTAACATCCGAGAGTATAAGCACGAAAACTTTGTAATTCATCAACCAAAAGAGAAAGTGAAAGTCATTCTCTAGGTGGATTTTTTAGCCCTCCATTGGATGGGGGAAGGGATTCCATCCATTGATCTCTGGCTTTAAGTTCGCATTCGAATAGTTTGCTTTTTACATCGAGCAGGAAGAATTTTGATGCCCAATCCGAATACTGGAATGATCTTTCAGCTGGTTTGACGTCTGCAAATTTTTCTCATCTGCTGGTTTTCCCGGTTCAGCAAGAAGGCTCATTCTGCGCCGGTGATATGACTTCTCCCTGAAATCCGTTGAATAAAGTGTGACTTGAAGCACATTACAGGTCGTTTAAGAATGGATATACTGCGATGGAGGATTAATTTTTTCAGAGGACTTAATAATGAATGCTTTACTCGTTTATCCGCAATTTCCCGATACGTTTTGGTCTTTCAGACATGCTTTAAAGTTCATTCGAAAAAAAGCATCCTCGCCGCCGCTGGGATTGGTTACCATTGCGGCGCTTCTTCCGCCAGCCTGGGAGAAACGCATTATTGACCTCAACACCAACCACCTTGATGATGAGGATATTGCCTGGGCGGACATGGTGTTCGTTTCAGCGATGGTGGTGCAAAGAGATTCTGCCTATGACGTGATTCACCGCTGTAAACTGGCCGGAAAAACGGTTGTGGCGGGTGGGCCGCTCTTTTTGGGTGAATGGGACAAGTTTGGCGAAGTGGATCATTTTGTGCTTAACGAAGGTGAGCTGACCTTACCGCTCTTTTTGCAGGATTTAGAGAAGGGTTCTCTTCAACGCGTGTATGCCAGTGAGGAATTTGCGGATATGACCCAATCGCCTGTCCCGTTATGGGAGCTGGTGGATACCCGCTATTATGATTCGCTCAGTATTCAGTATTCGCGCGGCTGCCCGTTCAACTGTGATTTTTGTAATGTAACGGCAATGCTGGGACACCGTCCGCGAACCAAAACGGCTGCTCAAATCATTGCCGAGCTGGATAAGATGTACGCGCTGGGTTGGCGCAGAAATATCTTTTTTGTGGATGACAATTTCATCGGTAACCGTAAGGAGCTCAAAGAAGAAATTCTACCGGCGCTCATTCGCTGGCGAAAGGGAAAGAAAGGCTGTTACTTCATTACCGAGGCTTCCATCAATTTGGCAGATGACCCGGAATTGATGAAGATGATGGTTGATGCCGGTTTTACCTCGGTTTTTGTAGGTATTGAAACGCCGGCGGAAGAAAGTCTGGCGGAATGCCACAAAGGACAGAACTTGCGCCGCAATCTGGTGGAAAGTGTACAACGCCTGCAGCGGTTTGGCTTGCAGGTCATGGGAGGCTTTATTGTCGGCTTTGACAGTGACCGTCCCACTATCTTTCAACAGCAGCTGGAATTTATCCAGAAAAGCGGGATTATTACGGCTATGGTGGGAATGCTGCAGGCACCTTATGGCACGCGGCTTTATGAGCGCATGGAAAGAGAAGGCCGCTTGTTGCAGGATATGACCGGTAACAACACAGACGGTTCGACCAATATTCTTCCGAAAATGGGATTTGAAACCTTACGCAAGGGATATCAACAGTTGATGGATGAATTATACAGCCCGCATAACTTTTACCAGCGCGTGCGGACTTTTCTTGAAATGTACAATCCCCCGCGCCTGAATGTTGCGATTCATTTTGAGGAAATTTATGCCTTCTTCTCCTCGATATGGCGTTTGGGGATTACCGGGAAGGAAAGAAGGGAATACTGGCGGTTGTTTTTCTGGACGCTGTTCAGGTATCCGCGCAAATTTGCGCTGGCAATTACCTTTGCCATCTACGGTTACCACTTTCGACAGGTCAATGGCAGCAGTTAAGCATCCGGTATAGCCCGGTAACCCAGCCGCTGTATTTCGTTCAGAATGCTCTCTTCGGTGATTTGATCGTCAAAAAATTCAATTATTAAAGTCGCCCGATGATAACTGGCTTCGGCTTTGATTACTCCTGCCAGGCGGTCTTCAATGCTCTCCAATTTCATTGCACAATTGGGACATTGCATGTCGGTTATTTTAAGGGAAAGTTTCTTTTTCATGGGACTATACATCCTCAAATATGATCACGCCGCCGTACATCCCCATTGAGCAGGTATAAACCAGCCGCGTTCCGCTTTTTTGCGGGGGAATTTCAATTTCCATCCTCCCGGTGGGTTTCAATAATTCCTGAATTCCCAAAGAAGGCACCGTAAAGGCTAACGAACAGGAATAAACATCCTTGGAGATTAACCGCAAGCGGGTGGGCACATCCGCTCGGGCATGAATGAGCGTGGGTTCATAACCTTCATTACGTACCCGGATGGTAATCAGCTGGGTGTCGGAGTTCTCGCCAGAAAGATCGCTTTCAAATTGGACTAACGAGGGAGTCGGGGTGGTGTTGATGGTTTGGTTAAACCAACGGGTGATCGAGATGGGCGAGCCTGCCAGAGCGATTCCACTGTCAATGGTAACAATTGCCAGTATCAAAACGATGACAGCAACGAAGCGAAGGAAGTACTTTTCCAAACGAGCGCCAATTTGAGTGGTAAAGTAAGCCACAGCAAAGAAGAGCGGTGAAGTACCCAAAGTAAAGGCAAACATCAGTGCCGCACTTTCTATGGGATTAGCAGTAGCCAGGGCGGCAGCCATCATAACCTGAGTGACTCCACAGGGGATCAAGATGGTGAAGGCTCCAAGAAAGGCAGGGGTTAACCAGGAGGATTCGGAAGTCTGATTGGCTTTTCGGCGCAGCCAGCGTCGGAGAAATGCGGGCGGTTCAATGACAAAAAAACGAAAAATGGGGTGAACATTCAACATGCGTAAGGCAGAGCCGAGCATGAAAATGCCAATTCCGATCAACAGAACGGCGCGGCTGATTGGGGAAAGCTGGAATAATTGCCCTGCCAGACCGAGCAAAAAGCCCAGGCCGGTATAGGCAATCAACTTCGCAAGTAAAAAAATCAGAATCGGACGCGCCAGTTGAGGGTGTGCCTGTCGGTTTGGATGCTTTTTGCGCTGTTTTTGAGGCGTCTGTTGAATGTTTTTTTCTATCTGGTTGGCAAGCGAGCTGGCTAACAAACCGCCCTGCACAGCCAGACAACTTAATCCGCCGGTGGTCAAACCTGTGATAAAGGCAAGCAGAATGTTGGTCATTAAATCTACCTGAAATTCGATTTGATGAAGAATGTGTAAACAATATACCACAAATAAGGAATTTTTTGTCCGATTTTTAGTTTTAAGAATATCACCCCCTGATGGGGGCGCGCGGGCGAAGATAAGATTATGCTGGCGGGGAGGGCGGGATGCGAATATCACCCCCTGATGGGGGCGGGCGGGCGAAGATTAGGCTGCGCAAGATTATGCTGGCGGGGAGGGCGGGATTCGAACCCGCGGTCGAGGTTTATAGCCCCGACAACCGCTTAGCAGGCGGCCCCATTCGACCACTCTGGCACCTCCCCAATTTGTTAACGCGAGATAGAAATCTCTGGCGGAGGGAGAGGGATTCGAACCCACGGTGAGTTGCCCCACACCTGTTTTCAAGACAGGCGCCTTAAACCACTCGGCCATCCCTCCGAAATTGGAGGTTGTCCCTCCAGCAGGCTTCATTTTATCATATTAAATCTGCCCTATACAAGAAATTGCGCCGACCTGTTGCTTGCGAAAATCATCCCGGCGAATATCGAAAAAAACCTGTCCAGCGGGTTGGCAGGATTATTGGGATTGGGGTGGAGCGGGTGGAAGACGGCCGGCACGGGTATTTTCCTCAATGGCCAGCAGCACATAGATTAATTCACCAAAACCGTAGAAAAACAAACCGCCAATCAAGCCACCGATCAGAAAATTGATCCCGGAAAACAAACCCAAACGTACCAGACCCATCCCGCGGTGACTCATTGCAAATGACACCACCCCAACCACAGCCGCGATGATGGCAGCGATCACAATCACAACTGCCAGGATCTTGAACAGGGTGGCAATGACTCGCAGCGACTGAAACCTTTTTTCCATGTCAACCTCCCGGGTAAAGACTTGTCCTTAAATATACCCCAAAATCAAAGCGGATTGGAAACTGGGTGGATTGAATAATCCAGTGCGTTGACCTTGCAAAACAGAAAACTACACCGGAAAGCGTAACTATTGGGGTACGATTGGGTTTGAATCAGTGCACTCCCAAACTCATTGAAACAGAGTCCGCGGGTCACATCCCATGCTTTGGCTGAAAGGGTTATGTGTGACCTGATCTGTGACCCTGATCTACCCTGAGGGGGATGTGACAATTGAATGAGAGAAGTACAATTCCAACATCTTGATCGAATACTTCGTTTTTCCCCAACCGCAATCATTAACTGAGGTTTTTCCATGCTTTCGGACCAATTGATGTACTGGGCCTCCCGCCCGGTGGTGCGTACTTATACGGGCACCATGTTAAAAATGGATGTTTTCAAACATCATCCTTTGCCAGCAGGACCGAAAATTATTGCTGCCAATCACCCGGCAACCACCGATCCATTTTATGTGGCTGCAATGGTCGGGCAGCAGTCGTTTATTTTGATTAATGAATTGCTGTTTCAGGTACCCATTTTGGGAGAGTACTTACGCCGTTCGGGTCACATTCCCGTGGCAGCCGGACAGGGACAGCAAGCCATTGATACCGCTTTGGAGCGGCTGGCGGATGGCAAGACGGTGATCATCTTCCCCGAAGGAGCGCTCAGCCCAGAGGGGGGCGGCTTTGAAAAGCCGCGCACCGGAGTTGCCCGCCTGGCGCTGGCGAGCGGCGCACCCGTCATCCCGGTGGGAGTTCATTTGCAGTGGGAACGCGTTCATACCATCCGTTCGACCGTACGCGGAAGGGTTGAATACGGGCGTTGGTACATTCGCGGGCCGTACAACCTGACGGTTGGCAGACCGCTTTACTTTCGGGGTGATGTTGAAAACCGTCCGCTGGTACGCTCAGCGGCTGAGACGGTCATGCATCACATCATTGAACTGGCCCACGAAAGCGAGATTCGCATGAATCAGCGCTTTAATCCGCTCACCCCGCTCACCGAATCGTTCTAAACGGAAGTCGGGAATTAGCGCGAGATCATCGGCAAGTAGATAGACCACTGCCGGCTGTTGAGATTTAGCCCAATTATCAGCGGGTCATGATCCGAGGAGCGGAAGGGGTCAGGATCATAGAGGATGTCCTGTTGCCCGGCAGATTTATATTCCAGATTGTAATCCAGTACAACAGGCTCATCGGCGTTGATGTGCCATTCAGCGGCAGCGCTGATCTGGCTGACCAGGGTTGCCGAAGCCAGAGCGTGATCGAGAGCGCCGGCCTGTCCCTCAAATACATACGAGTAACTTTGCAAGCCGTTAAAATACGGGATTAAATTCGTATAGCCGGATTGCTCCAACCAGGCCAGCGCATCTTCGCGTGCATAAGCATTCAAATCTCCGAGGATGAGAATATCGGGATCGCTGATGCCGGTTGGCGCAGTTTTGAGCCAGTTCACCAGCTCGCGGACGGCGTTGAGCCTGACCACACTGCAGTTTCCCTGCCCATCCCCGGCATCCGGAGTATCACAGGGACTGCCTTTGCTCTTGAGGTGGTTGACGTTGACCAAAAACTGCTCGCCGGTCGAGTTTTCGGCAAAGGCTTGAAGCAAGGAGACCCGGTTGCGCGGGCTGGAGTCGCGCCCATATACAAAAGCACGGCTGTCCAACACGGCGGTTGCCAGAGGTGTAACCACTGCGCGGCGGTAGAGCAGGGCAACCCTGACGGCATCGGTACCGAGGGCGTTGATTTTACCGCTGGCGGAGTCAACATCAACAATGGCATATTGCTTTTCAGGCGGCATCGTATCGTTCAGGCGCATGGTCAAGTTGGCCAGCGCGCTTTCGGCGGCGTAACCGTCGTTTTCAACTTCCATCAAGGCAATTACATCGGCATCCAGCGCGCGCAGTGCGCTAACGAGTTTGGTGGCCTGCCGTTCAAATTCTACTGGCGAATTTGCGCCGCGGCAGGCAACCGCTGCGCCATTTAACCCGGCACGGCAATTGGTGAAGGTGTTGAAGTAATTGTAGGTGTTCATGCTGGCAATTCGCAGGCGGCTTTCCATCACAGGCGGTTCAGTGGGGCGCTGATTGGCGGGTTGAAAGTTGGGCAGGTCAGCCGCCATGGCGCCAATCGGGCGAATGCGCCAGGCATTGGGGCTGGCTGAATGGCCGCCCCAGGTATAAGTCATCACCCCGCTTAAACTGCTAATCGTATCACCGCTGCGCAGGGTGTTTTCTGCCGTGAGGGGCTGCCCGCCGCGCCCAAACGGAATCGGGTCGGGATTTTGGACTTGTGACGCGTCATCGAGGAGGATGCGGTTCAGGTCGTTGGCTTGTTGAAGGAATATGGCGCTTTCGCCGGGCAGGGTGAGCTGGGTGGGCTGGTACAGACGCCCCCCGCTGGAAAGCGTTACCTGACCGAAACGCCCCAGGAAATAGGTGTCGGTCACGGTCAGTGTCTGGTCAAAGCGCACCAGCATGCCTTCGTAGCGCTCGGGTTCGGCTGAACTGCTGAAAGGCAGGCTGACGCTGATCGGTTGAATGCTGGTAAACTCGCTGTCCAGAATGATCATTTCGCTCAGGTCGAGTTGAGTTTGACCGAATGCCTCACGAACGGTTCCGCTGACCCGAACCGTTTGCCCGATTTGAACCGAATCGGCCGAATCACCGCGATAGACGAAAATCCCGTCCGAGGTGAGCGGGTTATTGTCCCCGATGGGGTCTTGTAAATAAAACCCACGCAGGCTGTCGCTGCCTTCAAAATCGCCAATGACCACCCCGCTTGTGGTAACGATATCCCCTTCCAGCGGACTGCTTTCTGTTGCCCCCTGAATGGTGTAAATGGGGATAATTTGAGGAACAATCGAGCAGTCCGCAGCGGTAAATGTGCTGTTGCGAGGAAAGGGGGCGGCAATGGAAAAATCCACCAGGTTGTCATCACTGTCTTGGCAGCCGTTTTGTACTCGTTGGGCGGCGGTCCTGTTGCTCAAAGTTGGGGCGGGTCTTCCTTCAGCACAGTTTGCCGTGCCGTATCCGACGAAATCAATGATCATAGCATTTTTCGGGCAGGTATCGCTGAGCGCAGTCTGGCTGTTGACCAGAGCGACCTTACCACTGGTGGCGCTCATGGCTATCGAACCGATTGCGTCGGGGGCGGGTAAGTCCAGTGTTCCCCCGCTGCCGCTGGCCTGTTGAATGAGATAATATTGCCCGGGTTGAAGAACGCCGCTGAGTGGTGTAACCTGCCATGTGCTTCCGGAGGCGCTGGCGTACTGCACGCTCCATCCATTCAGGTTGACCGGCGTTGTGCCGCGGTTGAATAATTCGATGTAATCATTTTTATAATCTGCTCCGCTGTTACCACCGCCACCGTAGATCTGACTGATGATGACAGTATCGGAAACGGCATTAACGACTGCAGGGCGGATGCAGACCATGCCTGAAATCAAAGAAATGATGAGGAGAATAGACTCAGCCTTGCGCAAAAGGGATAAGTCCACAGGAAGAAAAAAAAGATTTGTTTTGATTATAGAGGATGTTTGCGGGAGCGGATTACAGAAGATGGATAAAATCTTGAATCAAGAATGCTTGACGGGGTGAGATATTTGGATACAATATAAACAGCAAGTGGGGCGGTGGCGGAACAGGCAGACGCAGCGGACTTAAAATCCGCCGGTGGTGACACCTTGTGGGTTCAAGTCCCACCCGCCCTACACATAATTCTGGATGACCTGCGCAAAAGATGTGCGCAGGTTTTTTGATTTTGCCAGCATCCGGCGAGTCCCTCATTCTGCAAGCGGTAATTGTTCTTGTTTGTTCAATTCTTCCAGCAGGCGGGCAATGATTTCTTTGCGTTTACGCAGCATCATTTTGTACATCATATTATCCGCCGCAATCAGTTGTGTACGGACATCGTCTAAACTTGACTCAAGAACCTGAATGAGCAAATCGCGTTCTTCGCGGGTCAGTTCAAGGCAGAACATGGTAACCTCCTTCGATAAAAACAGAGCCGTTCGGGTTTGCGAACGGCTCTGTCAAGTGACGACAGGGCGTGGAGCCTCTGGAATGTGCAGTTTAATGTTTTTCTTCTGTGTTTCTATTGTACCCTGTCCGGTTTAACATTTCAAGCTTTCGATTGGATATTGAATGGGCGTAACCGCTGCATTCGTTGAGATGCCGGCTTTCACTTGCAGACAGCATTGTCAATTTTCCACTCGCCGCTGATTACTTTCAAGGTTAACTCAATGGTGTTACCAAAACTCGACTTAACGGTCACTCTGGCCGTATCGCCGTCCACTTGTGAAGACTGGATTTCCATTTTCTCGGGATAATCCTGAGCGCAAATGAATGGAACGATAAACATTCCCTCCTGTTGTTTTTTGTCCAGACTCTTAGAAAATTCAGGACTGAGTTGGGAAATTTCGTTGAAGGGTGTGGGCGGCCAGGCCTGCAGGTACGAGGTATAAAACCCATCCACGACCTTTTCCGGAGGGACGGTAGGTTGGCCGGTGCTGCTGGAATTGTTGCTTTTAGCACATGCGCTCATCAGCAGTGTGAGAATTATTGCTCCTGCTACAAGAAATGGTTTGATTTTCATGAATTTGCTCCTTTTTCTGATTTGACCTTCGAAATGTCCATTTCTCTTATAATGATGTTCCTCCAAGATGGCATCCACCGCTTAGCGGATTTTGGTTGCCTGTAAGATTAGTGAAAAATTGCACCAAAAGATCAGGCTGGATTAATGCGGATGACCAGGGGGAATACCGTCCTGAAAAAGGATGTTTTTTGTTCGTTATTTGGTACGCTCACAGGTGGAGAGTACTGTGCAGCCAAATGGTAAAAAGGTGGCAGTATGGCGGATCAAATCGAACCACTTATCTGCATATATGACCTGCACCGTCATTACCGGATGGGTAATGAGGTGGTGAGGGCTTTAAACGGGGTGAATTTAAAAATTTTCCCGGGAGAGTTTTTTGGAATATGCGGAACTTCAGGTTCTGGTAAATCCACATTGTTGTATTTGATTGGGGGAATGGACCGCCCCAGCCGGGGGGAGGTGGTTGTGGCGGGCAAAAACCTAACCCGGCAGGATGAAAACCAGCTGGCAGAATTTCGCTGCCGAAAAATCGGATTTATTTACCAGAACTTTCATCTTATCCCTCCTCTGACTGCCTGGCAAAATGTGGAGATTCCGATGATTTTTAACCGGGTAGCCCGCTCCGTCCGCCGGGAAGTTGCCTTGAGATTACTGGCAAAAGTAGGTTTAGCCGAGCGGACCAATCATAGACCTGCTCAATTATCGGGTGGACAGCAGCAACGCGTGGCCATTGCCAGAGCTCTGGTGAACCAGCCCATTTTATTGCTGGCGGATGAGCCGACCGGTAATCTCGACAGTCGCACCGGCCAGGAAGTGGTGGCCCTCTTGAAAGAGCTTACCGACACTCAAAAAGTGACTGTGCTGATGGTCACGCATGATATGAATTTGATTCAACAAACTGACCGTTATGTTTGCTTGCAGGATGGTCGAATCGTCGAAAGCGGGTGAGCCGTTTTTTTTTGAAAAAGGTGGTCAACAATGACTTTCTTTGATTTGATCTATCTGGTTCACGGTAATCTTTGGCGCAGGAAGACCCGGGTGCTGATGACGATTGGCGGTGTGCTGATCGGCAGTATGGCGATCATTTTGTTAATTGCCCTGGGACTGGGCATGCAGAAAAATCTGATGGAGAGTATCGGTAATCTTGGAGATTTGACGACCCTGACTGTGCGTGTGCCAGCTGCCTGCACCTTGCCGCTCAGAGAAAGGCCGCAAAGTTGTCAGAATGTTTTGCTTAATCCTGAACTGGTTGAGAAAATTCGTACGTCATCCGCAGTGGTGGAAGCCTCGCCACAGGTTTTTCTCAAAAGTTCGCCAGCCTACTTACGTTACAAGAACATGGAATCAAATGTGGTGGTAGTGGGAGTTGAACCATCGCGGTTGGCTTCAGTGGGGTACCCCCTCGCGCGCGGCGAAATGGTTATTACGGTTGGTCAAGTTGTGATTGGCCCAAAGGTGTGCGAATATATGTTTGACTTGCGAAAGCGCCAGCCGGTGCAACCTCAGTTGGATTTGCTGGAGGAATGGGTGGACTTAACCATTCAACGCACCGTTCAAACGAACGATAAAGTTGAAGCGCCTGAAGCCGGCGTGCGCCGTTTGCGGGTTCAGGTGATCGGTGTGCTGGCGGAAACGGGGGGAGCCAGCGATTATATGATCTATTATCCTTTGAGTGAGGTGGACCGTTGGAACCGCTGGCTGACCGGGAAGAACATCCGCCGCGAAGTGGAAGGATATGACCAAATCGTTATCAAAATGGCGGATGCTGTCAGCGCTGCTGAACTGGATCAGGCGCTGACCTCAGCCGGCTATGAGGTGGATGCGCCTCGCAAGGTGATTGAGCAATTCAACCGCTTTTTTGTTTCTCTACAGTGGATGCTGGGGGGTATCGGAGCAGTTGCCCTATTGATTTCCGCTTTCGGTATCAGCAATACCATGCTGATGGCAATTTACGAGCGGACGCGGGAAATCGGCTTGCTCAAATCACTGGGGGCAAAGAATTCCGACATCCTGGCTCTATTCCTTGCTGAAGCAGGCGCGCTGGGGCTGGTGGGCGGCATATTGGGGGCACTTTTGGCGGTGACCCTCTGTGCAGTAGTTACCCAAGGCGGCGCCGGGGTGTTGAGCCAGATTGACGGATTCGTCTCCATGCCGGGCATCGGCATTCCGGGTTTGAACGGCGGTACAACTTTGCTCGTCCCGCCTTGGCTGGTGTTTTTTGCAGTCGTATTTACCGCCTTTACAGGAGTTTTTTCGGGTATTTACCCAGCCATTCGGGCCGCTTCTATGCAGCCACTGGATGCCTTGCGGCATGAATGAACTTGTTACAGGTTGTAGCGGTAAAGATTGGTGTGGCGCAGTTCGAAACCTACCCGTTGATAGAGACGGTTTGCAGCTTCGCGGCTGGGTCGGCTGGTCAGGTCCACCGTTTTTGCACCTAACTGACGGGCACGCTCCAAAGCAGCGCGGGTGAGTGCCTCGCCAATTCCTTTGCCGCGCGCACTTTCATCCACAACCACATCTTCAATCCAGGCGCGAACACCGGTGGGGATGCGAAAGGTAACCAGCGTGAGTGTGCCGACAATTTTGCCTCCCTGCTCCGGGTCGCGGGCAATGAACAAGGATTCGTTTTCCGCAATTTCTTGAATTTGCTGAAGGGTGGGAATCTCTGCCGAACTACTTAATTGGGGAACCAATCGCTTGAATGCTTCCGCAATTTCCTCTGATACCTGAGAAACAAGAGAAATTTCCATCGTTTATCCTCATCCAAATTTCGGGTTTTGGTATGATTGCCTGCCAATTTTAACCGATTTTTGGTGAATGGTTTTCTTCGCGGCCATGTTGGGGTATAAATGGGGAATTGAGACTACGGAGCGGAGGGAAGAAAGGAATGCAAAGCCTGCTCTCATCCATTTATCAGGCAATTCTGGAAGGCGACCAGCTGGCAGCTCGCGAGGCGGTTCAGCGCGCGCTGGAACAGGATGTAGAAGCCGAGATTATTCTTAAGCAAGCGATGATGCCGGCGATGGAACAGGTGGGGCTTTTGTTTGAAGAAGGGGAATACTTTGTGCCGGAAATGCTGGTGGCAGCGCGCGCCATGCAGTCCGGCCTGAGCCTGCTCAAACCCAAACTGGTGCAGGCAGATGTTACACCGACGGGTAAGGTGGTGGCTGGCACAGTAAAGGGGGATTTGCACGATATCGGCAAGAATCTGGTGTGCATGATGCTGGAGGGGGCAGCCTTTGAAATTATTGATTTGGGTACGGATGTTCCACCAGAGCGTTTTGTTGAGGCAGTTCGATCCAGCGGCGCTCAGCTGGTGGCGCTTTCGGCTTTGTTGACTACAACCATGCCGAACATGAAAAATACGATAGAGGCATTGCAGCAAGCCGGGTTGAGAGGACAGGTCAAAGTCATGGTTGGCGGGGCGCCGGTTACCGAAACATTTGCCCGTCAGATTGGAGCAGATGGCTACGCCCCAGATGCCAGTCGTGCGGTAATGCTGGCAAAATCGCTGATGGGAATTTGCTAAAGAAACACGCCGCGTCAGGGTGCTATCAGGTGGGCGCGGAGGGGCTCGAATAACATCCCCCCATGGGGACGCCCGAGCCTAAAAAAACACCCCCGTTATGGGGTGCTGTCAGGTGGGCGCGGAGGGGCTCGAATAACATCCCCCCATGGGGACGCCCGAGCCTAAAAAAACACCCCCGTTATGGGGTGCTGTCAGGTGGGCGCGGAGGGGCTCGAACCCCCGAACCTCACGGGTTGACAAGTCTAGCCTGTTTATCGTCATTTTTTAATGCACTTTTCGCCCGATCGTGCTAAAATTTAGACGCGGTTGCCAGGCC
>Ga0101944_10002070_pt1 | contig 35055 bp, 22 predicted proteins | sample DewCreD2012metaG_FD_75245 | JGI IMG/M metagenome (GOLD analysis project Ga0101944, IMG submission 75245) | Hot spring sediment bacterial and archeal communities from British Columbia, Canada, to study Microbial Dark Matter (Phase II) - Dewar... ... | reverse complement strand
CTCGCTGTGCTGAAGCTAAAGGGCGATATGAAAGCGCCCATTTTGTGCCTGGTCGGCCCCCCGGGCGTCGGCAAGACATCGCTTGGGCAAAGCATTGCCAAAGCCCTGCGGCGCAAATACGTTCGCATGAGCTTGGGCGGTCTGCACGACGAGGCCGAAATCCGCGGCCACCGCCGCACATACATTGGCGCAATGCCGGGCCGCATCGTCCAATCGCTCAAGAAATGCAAGAGCAGCAACCCTGTCTTCATCCTCGATGAAATAGATAAGGTGGGCAAAGACTTCCGCGGCGACCCCTCCTCGGCGCTGCTCGAAGTGCTCGACCCAGAGCAAAACACTACCTTCTACGACAACTACCTTGAGTTGGAATATGACCTCTCAAGGGTGCTATTCATCGCCACAGCCAACACGCTGTCTACCATTCAGCCGGCCCTGCTCGACCGCATGGAGATCATCCACATTGCCGGTTACTCGCAAGAGGAAAAGATGGAGATAGCCAAGCGCCACCTCATCCCACAGCAACGCAAGGAGCATGGGCTAAAGGCCGAGCAGGTAAAAATCACCGACCGCGCCCTTGCCCAGATTATTCGGCACTACACCGCCGAGAGCGGTGTGCGTAGCCTCAACCGAGAAATTGGCTCTGTCATGCGCTATGTGGCTAAAAAAGTGGCTATGGAAGAGTCTTACGACCCTGTCATCCGGCCTGAGCACCTGCACGACATTCTCGGACCGACTAAGTTTGACCCGGAGGTCTATCAGGAGCAACAAGTGCCCGGCGTGGCCATCGGCTTAGCGTGGACGAGCTTTGGCGGCGATATTCTCTTTATCGAGGCCAGCCTCAACAAAGGCAGCGGCCGCCTACAACTCACTGGCAACTTAGGCGACGTCATGAAGGAAAGCGCTTCCACGGCGCTCAGCTTCATCAAAGCCCACGCTGCCGAGCTGGCCATTGAACCCGACGTGTTCGACAAAACCGATATCCACATCCACGTGCCTGAGGGCGCTATACCCAAGGACGGTCCTTCAGCGGGCGTAACTATGCTCACCGCCCTGACGTCGGTGTTCACTAAAAAGCCTGTTAAGCCGTTTCTGGCTATGACGGGCGAAATCACGCTGCGCGGCAAAGTGCTGCCCGTCGGAGGCATTAAAGAGAAAATCTTGGCCGCCAAACGCGCTGGATTGCAGGAAGTCCTGCTGTGCAAAGACAACGAAAAACACGTGGCTGAAGTCGAGCCGGAATACATCAAAGGGCTTAAATTTCATTACGTGGACACCATGGCCGAAGTGCTGGAAATCGCTTTGGATATACCCAACCCCGCCCGCAAAAGCCGGGCTAACGGCGCCGATAGAAAATGGGGACGCAAAAAAGAGCGGCCGCGTGCTGAAATCGCTCCCTAATGCCCATACAAGCGCATGTATCTTTGCTGGCTCACTGCCTGACTTTAATTCGCACCCACCATGTCTGACCTGAAAGCGCACATCTCGGCGGGCCCCATTCCCGCACACATTGCCATTATCATGGACGGCAACGGCCGATGGGCCAAACGCAAAGGACTGCCTCGCGTGCTGGGGCACCGCAGCGGCGTCAAGAGTGTGCGAGAAGTAACCGAAGCAGCCGCCGAAATCGGCGTTCAATATTTGACCCTATACACTTTCAGCACCGAAAACTGGAGCCGACCGCCGGCGGAAGTGTCCGCACTGATGAATTTACTGGTCGAAACCGTACGCGTTGAAATCAACGACCTACATCGCAACGGCGTACGCCTGACCACCATCGGCGACCTGAGCGCCCTCCCACCTGCCAGCCGCAAAGCCCTGCTGGAGGGCATAGAGCAGACCCAACACAACACGCGCCTTACCCTCGTGCTGGCGCTTAACTACTCCGCTCGTTGGGAAATCCTACGCGCAGCCCGCCTGATGGCTGAAAAAGCAGCCCAAGGACAATTGCAACCCGAAGACATTGACAGTGCCGTTTTCGCAAGTGCGCTGTGTACCAACGGCATACCTGACCCTGACTTGCTCATTCGAACAGGCGGCGAAATGCGCCTGTCCAACTTCTTGCTCTGGCAAGCAGCCTACACCGAGCTTTATTTCACTTCAGTTTTCTGGCCCGACTTTGGCCGCAACGACTTGTTCGAGGCTATTGCCAGCTACCAGCAGCGCGAGCGCCGTTTTGGCAAAATCACCGAACAACTCGTTGGACAGCAAGTATGAAGGACGCTGTTCGGGAACTTGCTCAGCGTTTCCAGGCCGACGTCGTCGCTTATCGGCGCCACCTGCACCAGTATCCTGAACTTTCCTTCCAGGAGGAAAAGACCGCCGCCTACATTGCTCAACAACTGGGCAACTGGGGTATAGAGCACCGTACAGGAGTAGCCGGCACGGGCATTGTCGCTTTGGTGCGGGGTAAAAATTCGCGCAAACGCACTGTGGCACTGCGCGCCGACATAGACGCGCTGCCGATACAGGAAGCCAACGACGTTCCCTACCGCTCGCAAAACGACGGAGTTATGCACGCGTGCGGTCACGACGTACACACCGCCGCCCTGCTGGGAGCCGTGCGTATTCTACATACCCTGCGGCATCAATTCACCGGCACGGTCAAATGTCTCTTTCAGCCCGGCGAAGAAAAACTGCCCGGCGGAGCCAGCCTACTGATTGAAGCCGGAGCATTAGAGAACCCGCGCCCGGCAGCCATTTTTGGCCAGCACGTACATCCGCCTCTACCCGCAGGGACCGTGGGCTTTCGCGCTGGCGAATACATGGCCTCCGCTGACGAAATCTACGTCACGGTCAAAGGCCGCGGCGGCCACGCAGCCATGCCTCACGAGTGCATTGACCCTGTTGTCATTGCCGCCCAAGTGGTGCTGGCCTTGCAACAAATTGCCAGCCGCTACGCTGACCCGGCGGTGCCCACTGTGCTTACTTTTGGCAAAATAGCTTCCGACGGCGGAGCCACCAACGTTATTCCCAACGCCGTGCGGCTGGAAGGCACCTTCCGCACTATGAACGAAAAATGGCGCACCGAAGCCCATCGACGGATGAAGAAGATGGCCGAAGCCATTGCCAAGAGCATGGGTGGCGCTTGCGAATTCAATATTGTAAAAGGCTATCCGGTATTGCATAACCACGTTCAGCTGACGCGGCGCGCACGCACTTGGGCCGTCGAGCTGTTAGGCCCGGAGCACGTTGTGGACCTTCCTATCCGCATGACGGCTGAGGACTTCGCGTACTACTCGCAACTCCTGCCGGCGTGTTTCTACCGCCTGGGCACAGGCAACGCGGCGCGTGGCATCACCGCACCCGTGCATACCAACCGCTTCGACATTGACGAGACGGCCTTAGAAACGGGCATGGCCCTGATGGCCTGGCTGGCCTTGCGTGAGCTGAGCTACGCGCCTACGCTTGGGCAATAGGCTAATAGGAAGCCTACTGTTTTTGCGCTTGCTTGACCAGGGAGTCGGAGTCGCGCAGGAGCTGCTCCAACTCGCGCTGGAGGCGCTGGCGCTCCCGCGCCAATTCGGCCTGCTGGGCAGACGTCGTGTCAGCGGCTCCTTTCTTCTTGGGTTGCTGCGCCTTTTCTCGAAGTGCCTGCTCGGCCGACTCCAGCGCGCCGAGCTGTTGCTCCAATTCCACCTTGCGACGCTCCAACTCGCCCAGGCGCTGCAAGACGTTCTGGTCCAGATATTTGGCGCCTTGCCGCAACGACTGGTATACTTGTCCTAATTGCTCCAGTGCGCGGTCGTATTTGCCCGCATCGAGCTTTTCTTTTTCAGAGCGCAAGAGCGACCAGGTGTCGCTCACGAGGTCGCCCGTTTTTCGAAAAATCTCCTTGGCCTGCTCTTTTTCAGCGTCAGTGCCGAAGAAACGGTTGTAGATGAGGATACCCACAACGAGCAGGAGCCCAATTTTGATGAGGAAACGGATCATGATAGGAGGTTGGGAATGAAAGTGGAAAAAGCGCAGCAGCCAAACTATAAGCCCGCTCACCGCTGGTAGAGGCGCCGGCGCTGGCCGTAAATATCGTGCAAATGGAGCGTATCGCCGCTGGGCAGCGGAACATCCAGGTCGTACCGAATAACGATAGGCGTGCCGAGAGGAGCGTAGTAGTACACGCGCCAGGCGTCGGCTTCGCTGTAGCCAACGCAGCCATTAGAGCTGGCCTTGCCTAACGAGGCGGGGTTGGTCGTAGGGTGAAGCATTTGGCCGTTGCGCACACCGTTGATCTCCGTTTCTATCCATGGGATGAGCGGCATTCCGGTGCGGCGGCCATCGTCTCGGCGCGTCGTGTGTAAGCGCCGGCCGGAGTGTGGGTCTACGAAAAAGGTGGGCGTGCGATTGATGCGAACGATTTTGCCTCTCCCTGTGCGTGTGCGCAGGTCTTCGACACGACCTGTTACCTGTTGAAAGCGCCGCTTGTTTTGCCCTACCCGCACTGGTACGCTGAAGAGCGTATCGCTACCGCAGACCACGCGCAGCCGAAACTCCGGAATGTTCAAATCCAGCCACAGGTTATCTATGCGCTCCTGAAGCCGTCGAGCGGTAGCGGTGTCGGGCAACTGCAGCGCATCACCGGGGCGCAATACGAGGAGCTGTTTTTGGTCGAAGACAAACTCGCCGCGCTCTTGCATGCGGTAGTAGTAGTCGGTAGCGGCTAACGTGTCTATGATCCACGGGTTGGCATGCACGAGCAGGTGTTCGGTGAGCGGATAGGGGGCGAAGCTGTCTAACCAAGGCACCAGGCGGTCGAGGGTGGCGAAGTAGTCGCGAATAGTGACCTCTCGGTTCAGCACATAGGTGTACAGCGGCTTCGGCGGCTCCGATACCGTATCCGGCACCACCACTGCTTGCTGGACGGTGTTGCTCGATGGGTGTTTGGGCTGGCAAGCAAAGAAACCGAACACGCTGGCGAACCAAAAGGCCAACCACTGGCACCAACGAGCTAGTGGTTTTCGAACAAAAAAATGCCCGACCACTGCCGGGCTTAGTGCAGATTTATTCCTCATCGTTTTTACAAACAACCAGTGGCGTGTTTTTGCTTTTTGTTGTCCATCGGCCTACCTCCTAATGAGAGAAGCCGGCCTGAATAGAACGACGCGTGGCCATTCTCTTGGCAAAGCTTCACGGACCAAGAGGCACTGAAACCAGCCTCGCCGTTGCCCAACTTATAGAAAATTAACGCGGTCAAACCCACCTTTTCTTGAGAAATCACCTGAAGTCCCGTCAGTTTTCCTGCTACTACTGCGCGGCAGAACCATCGTCTTCGATGAGTTTGCCGTTGCGGATGCGGACGATGCGCGCAGGGAAATTTTGCAGGATGCGGTAATCATGGGTGGCACACAGGACGGCGGTGTTGTAGGTTTTGGCCAGATTGCGCATGAGCAACAAGACGTCGTCGCTAGTTTCCGGGTCCAGGTTGCCCGTTGGCTCGTCAGCAATAAGCAAGGCAGGCCGATTGAGCAAAGCACGAGCCAACACGATGCGCTGTTGCTCGCCTCCCGACAATTCGAAAGGCATGGCGTGGCGCTTTTGGGCCAACTGTACGCCATCAAGCACCTCTTGGATGCGCTGATTCATTTCAACGGGGTCTTTCCAGCCCGTAGCGCGCAGCACAAAGAGGAGGTTCTCCTCCACATTGCGGTCGGTGAGCAGGTTAAAATCCTGAAAAACAATTCCTAATTGACGGCGCAACAGGTGTACATTATGGCGGGAGATGGTGCTCAGGTCAAAGCCAGCCACCTCTCCCTTCCCTTTGGTGAGGGGCAGGGCGGCGTAAAGGGTTTTGAGCAGGGAGGTCTTCCCGCTGCCGGTTTTGCCAATGAGGTAAGTAAACTCGCCTTGTCCGATAGTTAGGCTGATGTTTTCCAACACCACACGGCCGTCTTGTTGGCAGATGTCGGCGTTAAGTAGACGAACGATGGGCTGCATGGTATGATTGGGCGGTGCTACAGGGCATTTAGGAGGAATTTGCGGACCATATTGAGCCCAAAGATAGCAGCCAGCTGGATGTTCTTAAGGCGGTCGCGGGCGAAGACGTGTTTTTGGGCCACCAGCCGAGACCGATCGGCTACCGCCATCCAGACAGTGCCCACAGGTTTGTCGGGCGTGCCTCCTTCAGGGCCAGCGATACCCGACACGGAGAGGGCGACATCCACCCCCAAAGCCTCGAGCGCGCCTGTAGCCATTTCGCGCACTGTTTGTTCGCTAACGGCACCAACATGCTCTAGCGTTTCGGCGCGTACGCCGAGCAGGCGTTGTTTTAATTCGTTAGAATACGAGATAATTCCGCCGGCAAAGTAGCGAGAACTGCCCGGAACAGAGGTGATCAGGTGTGCCACATAGCCGCCGGTACAACTTTCGGCGCAGCCAAACATCTGCCCGCGTTCCAACAGCAATCGGCCTACCACTTGTTCGAGGGTGTCCTCTTCGGTACCAAAGACAAGGTCGGGCAGGAGGGCGCGCATTTGATCGGCGTAAGACTCCACTTCGGCGCGCAGGTGCTCTTCAGCATCGGGAGACCGGTCGGCGTGTGGCCAGATGCCGGTCAGGCGCAAGCGCACCTGCCCTAGCGAGGGCAAGTAGGCCAGCCGAATATGTTCAGGCAAAGCCTCTTCGAAGGCTTCCAACCGCTTTGCAATAGTGCTCTCACCTTCGCCAGCCGTGCGCAGCGTGCGGTGGGCCAGCGGGCGCCCCGGGAAATGCTGGCGCAAACGCGGCAGCACTTCCTCGGTAAGTAGGTATTGCATTTCAAAGGGCACTCCGGGAAGCGAAACAAACACTTTACCCGCACGCTCGAACCACATGCCCGGAGCACTACCCACTTTATTGGTCAGAAGCACCGCCTTTTCGGGTATGGTGGCCTGCATGCGGGCGCTCTCTGGCAGCGGTTTGCCGATGCGCGCAAAATAGGCCGATATGCGGTCGTAAGTCTCCTGATGAAAAACCAGAGGGCTATCGAAATACTGCGCCAGAGCACTGCGCGTGATGTCATCCTTGGTAGGGCCTAAGCCGCCCGTTGTGATAACGATGTCAGCGCGTTGCGCAGCGAGGTCTAATGCGGCTAAGATGTCATCGCGAACATCGGGCACCGCGGTTTTCCCAACCACGCGATAGCCATGGAGGGCTAACTGCTGGCCCATCCAGGCCGAATTGGTATCCACTACCTGCCCGAGCAGGATTTCATCGCCAATAAGCAATAGATAGACGTTCATACTTTCCAGCAGCCCGTAGCAGCGGCATTATTTGCCCGCAAAGGAATGGGATAAAAAACAAAGCCATGCAAAGGAACCGATCGGCCGTATGAGCCGAGGTTCCTCCCCCCGCTCTTGCCAGCTTTCGGCTCACAGCCCCAGCGCGCTGACCAATTCCGGGTTGTCGGGCTTCACAGAGGGGCCGAAGAAGTGCGTCAGCTCTCCCTTTTCGTTCAAAAGATACTTACAGAAGTTCCATGTAGGCTCCTGGCTGTTCCAGCCATTTTCTTTCGGGTCGGTTAGCCAGCGATAAATAGGCGCCTTGGCATCGCCTTTGACGTGCACCTTCTCAAACATGGGAAAGGTGACGCCGTAGTTTTTCTGACAAAACTCGGCAATCTCTTTGGCGGAGCCAGGCTCTTGCCCCATGAAGTCATTACAAGGAAATCCAAGTACAACTATGCGGTCTTGATGTTGGCGATAGAATTTCTCCCAGTCCGCATACTGTGGCGTGTAGCCGCATTTTGACGCCACGTTGAGCACGATGATTTTCTTACCGCGAAGCGCTCCATAGACACGGGCTGGCCATCGAGCGAGTTGACAGTGAATTGGTAAAAAGAGGATGCCTGAGCCAGCGAGGCATTCTGGGCTTTTCCTCCCTCAGGACGAGAGGCTACTTTATCTGCGCCAAAGCAGCCGCCAAAGCCCAGCACAACGGCCGCTGTTAAGAAAAGCAGGATAGGAAGAAGATGGGACATAAGACATGTTTTTTTTAAAAGTGCAATAACGGCTGGTGTCGCCAAACGGTTGAGCGCATAGACGTCCTTGTGTTATCTTCGCTCTGCAACAGGTTGGCTATGGATAGAAAAACCTTTCTCCGCTTGTTAGGGGCAGGTGTGTTGGCGTCTTTGGCGCCCTCGCCCTTGCGCGCATGGAACCGCCCTCTCTCTGCCCTGCGCCGGGCTGACTTTGGCGCTGATTTCACCTGGGGCGCAGCTACGGCGGCCTATCAAATAGAAGGTGCCGTGCGCGAAGACGGACGTGGGTCTTCTATTTGGGACACCTTCAGTCACCGCAAGGGCAAAGTGAAGACTGGTGAAAATGGCGACGTTGCATGCGACTTTTACCACCGCTACCCTGAAGACCTTCGCCTGTTGCGCGAGATGCGCTTTGGCGCCTTCCGCTTTTCCATCGCCTGGGCACGCCTCTTCCCGCAAGGCTCGGGGCAGCCCAACCCCAAGGGGCTGGATTTTTACCACCGCCTCATTGACCATTGCCTATCGCTGGGCATCCCCCCCTGGATCACACTCTACCACTGGGACCTGCCCCAAGCGCTGGAAGACCGCGGCGGCTGGACCAATCGCGACATAGTGGGCTGGTTTTCAGACTATACCGACGCTTGCACCCGAGCGTATGGCGACCGCGTGCGACACTGGATGGTGCTCAACGAGCCGCTCGTGTTCACGGCAGCGGGCTACTTCGCCGGCATGCATGCTCCCGGGCGCAGCGGGCTGAAAAACTTCTTGCCGGCCGTCCACCACGCTGCCCTGTGCCAGGCTGAAGGCGGGCGCATCGTGCGGCAGAACGCTCGGCAAGCCCACGTCGGCACCACGTTTTCCTGCACGCCCGTAGACCCTGCCTCAGAGCGCGAAAAGGACCGCAAGGCCGCCCAACGCTTCGACATTCTCTTCAACCGCCTCTTTGTAGAGCCAGCCCTTGGCATGGGCTACCCCAAAGGCTTCAAAGCGTTGGAAAAGCTGGAAAAATACCTGCGCCCAGGAGATGAGGAAAAACTGCGCTTCGACTTTGATTTCATTGGCCTGCAGAACTACTTCCGAACAGTGGCTAAAAAAGCGCTCTTTCCTCCCTACCTGTGGGCCAAAGAAGTGCCGCCCGCGCAGCGGGGCATTGCCCCGGAGAACATCACCGAAATGGGCTGGGAGGTGTATCCCGAAGGTATCTATCGCATTTTGCGGCAGTTTGGGGCCTACCCAGGGGTGCGGCAGATTGTTGTCACGGAAAACGGCGCGGCTTTCCCCGACGAACTGAGCGGCGATGCCGTGCGCGACGTGCGGCGCGTGCGCTTCTTCGAGCAATACCTCAGCCAGGTACTCCGTGCCAAACAGGCGGGCGTGCCAGTGACGGGCTACTTCGTTTGGACGCTCATGGACAACTTCGAATGGGCAGAGGGATACCGCCCGCGCTTTGGGTTGGTGTACGTGGATTTCGCCACACAAAAGCGCGTCCTTAAGGACTCGGGGCGGTGGTTTCAGGCGTTTTTGAGCGAATGAGCGCACCGAAACCACCACTGACTAAGCCACCTCCAAAGCAACTGGCTTTTCCCTCCGGTTGTCATTGCTCAAAGCGCAGGATCAAAGTTTAACCCTCCGTCAGGCGATGCTGTCTTAATTTTAGCGCCCATTAATCCCTTTACATGTTCCTACGTATTCTATCGTGTTGGGCAATAGGTTGGATGTTGTTTATGCCCGCCGCTATGCACGCACAGACGGTCTTGCAGCAACGGCTGGTGAGTGCACGGTGTCAGCAATGCGAGGTGAAGAGCATCATCCAAGACATCGCAGTGCGGTACGACATCAACCTTAGTTACCACCCGAATTTCTTTGCCGAATGCCCGCGCGTAACCGTTAACTTCAAAGACGAGCCACTTAAGCAAGTGTTGGAGCAGCTGGCTGCCTGCGCCCGCGTACGAGTGGAATGGGCAGAGAATCAGGTCATCATTCGAGCCTTGCGTCAGTACACCCTCAGCGGGCGCGTCCTGGATGCAGAGACGGGTGAATGGCTCATCGGGGCCACGGTAAAGCTCAGCACCGGCAGCGGAGAAAGCACTGTAACTAATGAATACGGCTTTTTCAGCTTGAGGGTGTACGAGGGGCGCCACCGCCTGGTAGCCTACTATGTGGGTCATCGTCCTCAGAGCCTAACGGCGGAAGTACAGGGCGACCTGTTTGTGGTGCTTCGGCTGGAGCCTGACGCCACCCTGCCCGAGGTAACTATCCAGAACATGGCCGCCGCAGCAGCTGGCTCAACAGGGCATTTGAGCAGCGGTGCGCGCTTCAGCACAACCGAGATGCGCCGAACGCCTATGCTAAGCGGCGAAACAGACCCTATGCGCTACGTCGCCTTGCAACCGGGCGTGCTAACAGGCGTAGACGGGCTGGGCGGCCTGCACGTGCGCGGGGGCAATGCCGACCAGAACCTATTCCTTCTGGACGACGTGCCGGTATACAATCCTAGCCATGCTCTGGGGCTGCTTTCCATTTTTCCTTCGGCTTCCATCAACCACGCTCAGCTGTGGAAAGGAGACTTCCCCGCGCGCTACGGCGGGCGTGCAGCGTCAGTGCTCGACATACGCTTGCGCGACGGCAACCCGTACGCTTTTGGTGGAGAAGTGTCGGCCGGGCTTTTTGCCGGCAGTGTCATGGTAGAAGGACCGCTTTCCAGAAAGTTCGCCCGAGACAAGGGGCGACAAGGGGAAGGCGAAAAAGGGAAGAGCTCGTTCCTCATATCCGCGCGCCATACTTATCTAAACCCTTGGCTTAACTTGCTCAACAGCCGATACCAAGGCGCTTTTTTCCTATCCGGCGACAATGTGCAGTATCGCTTTTATGACATGACGATGAAGGCCAACTTTAAGCCGTCGGAGCGCGACCACTTGTATCTGAGCCTGTATTTGGGCGGCGATTTATTCAAAAATCAGCTCAACCAGACCTTCTCCTCTTCGGCGGGCTTGCTTAACGACCGGTACGCGCTGGGCGCCGAATGGGGCAATAACATCGCCGCTTTGCGCTGGAATCGGACCTTCAAGTCGGGCGTTTTCGTCAAGAACATCCTGCGCTACAGTCGTTTTTATTACCAGAGCCAGCAAGACCTGCTGTCGGAGATATTTAGCTTCACCACTGGCAAGCGCAAACTGGTGGCCAACTATGCCCAGCGCTACCAGACGCTAATAGAAGACGTATCGGCACAGACGGACTGGGAATTCAGACCATTCAATGAGCTGGAAATACACGCTGGCGGCACCTATGCTTTCCACACCTTCAAACCGGGCGCCTTAAGCGTCAACTTCTTGCTGCCCGGTCAATCGCCCCTATTGGCCGACTCGCTGACTAAAGCCCTATTCAACCGGGAGCGGGTGCCGGCCGACGAGTTCAGCCTTTACGCCGATGCGGCGTGGGCAGTGTGGAAAGGCGGCCGTCTGGAAGCAGGGCTGCATATCAGCTCTTTTGAGATACGCAACCGCACTTTCCGGCTGCTACAGCCACGCTTGCGCTTGTCGCAGCGGGTGCTTGCGCATGGGCAAGCATGGGCGGGCTACCACCGAATGGGCCAATTTTTGCACCAAGTCGGCACCTTTAACCTCAACTTTCCTTTCGAGTTGTGGGTGCCTACCACGCCGCGCGCCTTGCCTGAGGAGGCTTGGCAAGTTTCTGCCGGCATAGGATGGACGCCACCGGGCTGGGCACTTCGCGTAGAGGGCTACTACAAGTACTTGTCGCGCGTGCTTGCTTTTGTGTCTTCCACTACGGCGCTGCTGAATGCAGGCGCAGAGGACGCCAGTGGCTGGGAAGACCGCATCATTGCCGGCGTCGGCTGGGCCAAAGGCCTGGAATTAACCGCCGAAGGCAATTTTGCCCATACCAACCTTTCACTCTCCTATACGCTTTCGCAGAGCACGCGCCAGTTCCCTGACCTAAACGGCGGCCTTGCCTTTCCCTTTCGCTTCGACCGCCCGCACGTGTTCAACGTTAGCGTGCGACAACGCCTGACATCCTGGCTCGACATCAGCGCCCTGTGGGTATACGCGAGCGGCAACCCCATCACCCTGGCCGGGGTGAAATTTAGGCACCAAACCCACGAGGAGATGGCCTCTCCGCGCGAAGTGTTTGTTTACGGCAGCATCAACAGCTTCCGCCTGCCCAGTTACCACCGCCTGGACATCTCCTGCCGCTTTCACTTCGAAGGGCGAAAATTTCAGCACGAAATCCTCGCCGGGGCCTATAACGCCTATAACCGCGCCAACCCTTTTTTCATGTATTTGGATGGGTCGGCCTCTCCAGAAACAGGACGATTGACGGCGACACAATACATCCTGCTGCCCCTCATGCCTGAACTTCGCTATACCCTTCGTTTTTAACCCTAACCTATGCGTGGTTTTCTGTTCCCTATTTTGATGCATTGCTACACGCGTTGTTTTGGAACCAATGGAAGAAGCCTTTCCACCAGCCCGCTGTGTCTTGTTGCCGATATGATGAAAAAACGCCGGCTCTGGAGTGCTCTCGCTACCCTCAGCTTGATGGCCTGCGTGCGTGTAGTAGAAGTGGACTTGCCCGAGGAAAAACCCAAGGTTGTGGTCGTTGGTCATTTCACTTCGGAGGAGCCTTTGCGGGTGTACCTGTCGCTTAGCCAGCCACTCAACGCCACCACTCTGCCGCCCACGTTGAGTGACGGCGACGTTACCCTAGCTGCCAACGGCATATTTCTAAACCGCCTGGAGCTGAAGCCAGTGCCCGACGGGCGGCTTTTTTGGCACAGCCGCGATGCCCTGCGCACAGGAGTGCGCTATACCATCACCGCGCGCTTCCCCGGCTTCGAGACGGTGCAGGCTTCTGACACTATCCCTGTCGGGGTTTCCAGAGTGTCCATGAAAGTGAAAACGGACAGTATCCGTATCCTCGAAGACACCTCCGGCTTGCGTGTGATGCGCGTGCCCATCAGCATCCGCGTGGACGACTTACCGACAGCAAACCGCTACTTTGCCTTTGGCCTTCAGCACGAGCTGCGAAAAAACCAATCGCCGCCTACCAACACCAGCGAGTTTCGCCTGAGCGGCTTCTTAGCCAATGGCCGAACGCTGGCGCTGACCTACGGCACCCCGGAGGGCATATACATGCTCAACGAGAACTATTGGAACGACGCCCGAAGAACACTGGACATCGAGGTCGTCATTCCCTACCGGCCTGCCGAAGAGCGCCCTGTGCGCTTGCTGCTGGAATGGCGCACCCTGTCGGAAGCGTACTACCGCTACCACCTTTCTTTGGCCACTCAAGGCTCACCGCTTAGCGAGCCCAACGCCCTGTTCAACAACGTGCAGGGCGGCTACGGCAACTTCTCTGGCTTTGCACGCCTACGGCTAAGCGCCAACCTGCCGGAATGAGGCCAGCTCAGCCCAAGGGCGAACTTTATTCGTGGTGCTATACCTTTGCTGCAAAAAGCAACTCCTTTATTTTCTGACACATGAGCAAGGTAACCGTAATTGGCGCCGGCAACGTAGGGGCCACCTGCGCTAACGTGCTGGCGCACGAAGACATCTGCAACGAAATTGTCCTCATTGACATCCAGGAAGGCGCTGCTAAAGGCAAAGCCCTGGACACCTGGCAACAGGCTCCGATCGACGGGTACTCCACCCGCGTGGTGGGCGGCGGCAACGATGCTTACCCGCTAACTGCTGGCTCGGACATCGTCATCATTACCGCGGGCATCCCGCGCAAGCCCGGCATGAGCCGCGACGATCTTATCAGCACTAACGCCAACATCGTCATCTCCGTAACGCGCGAGGTCCTTAAGCACTCCACCGACCCTATCATCATCGTCGTGTCCAACCCGCTGGATGTGATGACCTACGCCTGCTGGAAAGCGTCCGGCCTCAGCGATCGCCGCGTGTTGGGTATGGCCGGCGTGCTGGACACCGCCCGATATCGCGCCTTCTTAGCCGAAGAAATCGGCTGCTCGCCCAAGGACATCTCGGCCATGCTCATGGGCGGCCACGGCGACACTATGGTGCCCCTGCCGCGATACACCACCGTGAGTGGCATCCCAGTGACTGAACTGGTAGCCTCGGATCGGCTCCATGCCATCATCGAGCGCACCAAATTTGGTGGTGGCGAACTGGTCAATCTTATGGGCACTTCTGCCTGGTACGCTCCCGGTGCTGCCGCAGCCCAAATGGCTGTTTCTATTCTTAAAAACGAAAACCGCATCTACCCCTGCTGCGTACGTTTGACCGGACAATATGGCATTGACAACCTCTTCGTTGGTGCGCCCGTTAAATTGGGCCGCCGAGGCGTGGAGCAGATTATCGAACTGCAACTGACGGCAGATGAAAAAGCCCTATTGCACCAATCCGCTGCCGCCGTGCGCGAGGTAGTCCACGCTTTGGACAATATGAATATCCTGTAAATCAGAAATCTATGACGAGCGACCTTTCCTCCGACACCACTTTGTCCTCTCCAGAAGTATGGCGAGAAATGGCAGGTGTCTGTTCGGGCAAAACCTTGGCAGAGATGGCTGACGAGGCGCCGGTACTTCTCATCTTTCTGCGGCACTTTGGTTGTTCGTTTTGCCGCGAAGCCATCTCCGACATTTCCAAAGTGCGCAAAAACCTGGAAAAAAGAGGAGTGCGGGTTGTTTTCGTGCACATGTCGCCCTCTCGACAAACGGCCGAGCGGTTCTTTCAAAAATACCGGCTCATGCCTGTAGAGCACATCTCCGACCCAGATAAGCGGTATTACACTGCCTTCGGCTTAGGGCGTGGCAAACCTGCGCAGCTGTTCGGCCTGATGAACTGGATCCGCGGCTTTCAGGCGGCTGTTATCGAAGGCCACGGGGTATCGTTCCACAGCGACGAATTAGGCGATGGCTTTCAAATGCCAGGGGTCTTTTTGCTGTACAAAGGAGAGGTCCGGCATTCTTACATCCACGAACACGCCTGGGACCGCCCCGACTATGAGGCGCTGGTGGAGCACTGCCATTTTGACTAAACAACTAAAGCTACTTTTTTCTTTCGAATACAGCGGCCGTCCTTTCCTGGAGAAGGACTGCCGCTTTTTTTTAGATTGCTTGCCGGCTGGCTTGCGCTTCGACGTGTGCCATCCATTGTTCGGCAGTGACGAGATAGCCGCGCACTTCGCTGCGCTCGGCTAAGTAGTCAAAATCAAAGAAGCGATTTTCGTAGTGGTTAGTCCACAGGGGTAGCAAGCCTAAAAAGTAACTGTTCCAGCGGATACGCCCGCGCCCTTCCACTTCTTCTAAGGCCAAATGAAGAAAAGCAGGGTCGGGATAAAAGCGAAAAATGCCCTTGAGGGCTCGTATGATTTCTATGGCTATCTGGCGCTCTATGCGCTTGTTTTCTAACAAGATAGGGCTAATTTCGCGATAGTAGCGCCGTTCCTGCTCGGCAAAGCGGCGCTGGGCGATGCGCCGGCGGGCTTCCATGGCTGGGAAGCGCTCGGGCATTTGGCTCACCAGCTGGCGTAAGATGTCAACAGGGTCGAAACCAAAAGGCATAGCTACAGGCCAGGGCACCGCTTGAGCATCGGAGCGGATGTCTATCCAACGCAACTTGTGTTCGAGGGTGAGCTCGTCGAAGACAAATTGGAGCAGGTCGGGGTCAGGGTGCAAGTCGCGATACTGATGCAATGCCTCCAACAGCAGGCGGGTAATTTCGTAGCGGTGCTCCTCTTGTCCAGCAGGTATTCGCTGATATTCAGGCTGAATGTGGCGGCGGAAGAGGTTGTGGTTGAGAATGCGCAAGGCCACCTGTTCGGGCAAGCTACCGGGGCTGTTCAAAGCGGCGCGCATTTCCTGGACGGCGTCATAGCCTAAGGCAGTGCACTCGGGTAGCGCCAGGAGTTGAAAGGGTGAAAAGCGCATCCACAGCAGAGCGCGTTCGCCCAGTAGTTCCAGTAGAATGCGCTGCAGCAAAGGTCCTGCCTGATCGGGCGCTGCCAGCCAGGCGCTTTTCCACTCGCGCAGGCATTTTAGAATGACTTGGCGTGCTTCCGTAGGGTCGGGGCGTCGGAAGTCGCGGTATTCCAACTGCCGGCGCATATCCTCATAGCGGCGATCGGCATGAGCAACCACCTGCTGGCGCACCGCCTCGAGGAGGTTGGGATGCACCTGCATCCAGCCGGCACGGCCAGCATGGTCGCGCACGATCTTTTCCACCACGCCGACGGCGTCGAAGTGGAAACGCCGGCATTCGGGATGAGGATGTAAACGCCCCTGCTCGTCGAGGACAAACCAACTCACCTGGCCAATAGCCTGTGGCAGGGTGGCAGAAGCCAACGGGCGAAGCAGGTTGGGCAGCAGCTGTTCGATGGCAAAACGCAAGAAAGACTCTTCATCGGCGTAATTCTCATCGCCAAAGATTTTGTACCCCAACAGGGCTGCGTCCACCAATTCGAGCACAGACTCGCGCAGGTCGGTAAAATGCACGTATCGGCGCTGTTCCTCAGCCACCTGCGCTTGAAGGCGGAAGCGCTTGGCGCGCAGGTTGAACAGCAGATTTTCGCGCAGCTGTCGGTTCATCAGCTCGTCGTCGTCGGCATTTGAAATTTCCTCCAGCATGCCGATGACCTCGCGAATCTCACTCTCGATGCCAAAATCCTCCTGCGAAGCAAAGCGAAACTCGTCGTTGATGATTTCTACGCGCTGGATGTAATCGTACTTGCCGCCGTTGCACATTTCATTGACTGCCAGCTCCAAAAAACCGCGGTAGGGGTGAATCGTTCGGTAGACGACCATCGCCGTTTGAATGATTTTCGACACTGCGGCGCGATGGTCGGGCACCTCCTCTCGATGACGACCGGTGTGCAGGATGTAGTCGTTTTCAAAAGTGCTGTAAAGACGGAGCAAGGCATTAGAGAGCGCTTCGGCTGTGGCGCGCAAATTGTAGGAGTCTGCCTCCGAAGGGCATTTCCTGGCGCTTTGATACTCGGCAAAACGCCCAGCATACACGATGACTTGGTTTAGTTTGTTCCCTGTTCCATAGACGGCGTCGTAGATGATGCGGTCAGGGCCTTCTTTTTTCAAAAAAGAAAGGAGCAACAACTCGTACAGCTGGGCCGACTGTGGGTCAATGTGCGCACGCACGTGTTCACACAGAGCATGGGCGCGCGCATATTGGCCGGCGCCTAAAGCGTCTTGGGCTAAGAGCAAGTGTCGGCGAAACTCCTGCTGTTGCTGCATCGTCAGGGTGCCTGCGCCTTCCCACACCTCATCGTTACGCACCTGTGAGGGCAAGTTTAGCGTGTCGGGCATGTGGATTTCGCCAAAAGGCAAAAACAAGCCGGCCAAAGGGTCGGCCACGGGCGGCAACGGCGACCAGCCGTAGTAGCCTTCAGCAAAGAGGTTAGACCATTGGTCGCGGAACCGGCGCTCATCGATGCGGTTGATAAGATGCCCCAGGTCGAGCCGAATAGCCTGCATGCGCTGGATGAAAGCCTGGAACGACAACTTGCTGCGCTGGCTTTGTTGGCGCCATTCGGCAAAAGCATCTTCCAGCTGAAACAGGTCATCGGGCGTGCGCTCGGGGTGAAAAAGTCGCTTAAGCAGTTCGAAAAGCGGCCCCAGGTCGGTGTACTGCAACCATACCAACAGGCGCTCGCGCACGTCTTCGAATGTCAGCGAAAAGGCCGGCCCTTGAGGCAACGGAAAGAGTTCGACCGAGCGAGCAATGCCTTCTAACAAATCGCGCGCACGCGCAGCGGCGCGTTTTAGCTGACTCTCCCGACTGACGGGACCCGCCTCTACGGGCTCGTCAGGAGCGGGTGCCACAGGGAAGCCCCTTAGCACCGCAGGCACGAACGCATCGCGCACCAGCAGGACCAGCACCTGGAGCGCTCCTTGGCGGCGTCGGTATTCAGCAACAGCCTTTTGCACCTCCCAGCGCGCATTAGGCGAGTCCATGTAATGGAGCGATAAGCAAGCAACAAACAAATCAGCCCGCTCCAAAAACTCTGTAGCCTCACGCCGATAGTCTTCCTCGGCCATTTCCGAAGGGTTCCACACTACCAGCTCATGACCTTCCAACCCTTGGCTCAGGTATCGGTAAAAATCGTCGGCGGTTTGAACATCCGACTCGTTGAACGAAATGTAGATGTACCACGGGCGGCCCCACATGGGGGCAAATGTAAGGGCTGGAGGAGAGTTCCTTTCTGCCTATCAGTAGACATGCTCGAATTGGTGTTTTACAAAAAATAATCTTTTTTTGATAAGCAGAGCACTACCCAAAGCCTACATTTATGCCACAAAAGCAAAACTCACCCTTTCATCTCCCAAAAAAAGATTGCCATGGTATTTAAGAAAAGTTGGCTCATCGGGCTTGTCATTATCAGCTTGTGGGCATGTAAGAAGAATGTCCCTTCCGATACCTATCTGGAAGAGGTAGCGCGCTACATCAGCGCCTATACGGGCGGCGCTATCCACCGCAGCGATGCCATACTGGTGCGCTTTGCCCGGGCGGCTGTAGGTCGCGAGCAGGTAGGCCAAAAAGTCTCCGCGCAAGCCTGGTCTGTGTCGCCGTCCATTGCAGGCGAAGCCATTTGGCAGGACGAGTACACGCTGCGTTTACAACCCAAAGAACCGCTCCCTTATGGTAAACGCTACAAGGCCAAAGTAGCCCTGCGCCAGCTATTTGGCGATGTATCGGAAGCGGCCGAAACATTTGAGTTCAGCTTTGCCGTGCGGCCACTTACCTTTGAGGTGCAGATAGATGGAGTGCGCACTCGAGAGGATGTGCGCCAGCAGCAGGTCGTAGGCAGCCTTCGGACCAACGACCCCGTGGAATCTGCCACCGTTGAGCAGGTATTGAGCGCGCAGCAAGGCACTACGCGACTGCCTATACGTTGGACGCACGCTGCCGATGGGCGCATGCACACTTTTGTCATAGACGAAGTAGTGCGCTCGGCCACACGTTCTCAAGTAAGCGTGCGCTGGTTGGGCAAGCCCCTGGGGTTGCCCGACAAAAACGGCGCAGCCACTGTTGTTGTGCCTGCTGCGGGCGAGTTTGCCCTTCTGAGCGCGCGTATCGTTCCGGAAGCCGAACCGTACGTACTGCTTAACTTTTCCGACCCAATATCCACCAACACACCGCTTGATGGCCTTATCCGGCTGGCCGACCCATCGGTTAACCTGCGCTTTGCTGTCAATGGCAACTTCGTGCGCGTGTATCCGCGTTCGTCGCTCACAGGCATGCAGCGCCTTATTGTGGAACGCGGCTTGCGCAGCACAGGCGGTACCCTCCTGGACGGCCGCAGCGAGTGGCTTTTGGACTTTGGCGTGCTGCATCCCGCCGTACGCTTGGTGGGGCGCGGCGCTATTATTCCCAAAAACAGCGACGGCCAAGTCGTCTTGCCCTTCGAAGCCGTTGGCCTGCGCGCTGTTGATTTGGAAATCTTCAAGGTTTTTCAAAGCAATGTCTTGCAGTTCTTACAAGGAAACGACATAGAGGGAGAAAATGAATTGGAGCGAGTAGGCAAAATCATTCACCAGCAAAAAGTGGCTCTTACTGACCTAAACCCCGAGGCCGGTAGCCAAGGATGGCAGCGCTACGCCCTCAATCTGGCGGATTTCATCAATAAAGACCCCGGTGCCATCTATCAAGTGCGCCTGTCGTTTCGCCGCTCCTATACCACCCACCGTTGCCCTTCCTCTGCCAACGACGAGGGAGAGGAAGAGCTGGCTCGCTTCGGAGAAACCGACGAACGAGGACAACTGGTCAGCTTATGGGGCGGATATCGCGGCATTTATTACTCCGACAATTGGAATGACGACGAGGAATACAACTGGGAAGACCGCGATAACCCCTGCGCCCGCGAATACTATCATGCGGAGCACTTCGCTCATCGGAACGTCTTCGTCAGCGACTTAGGTCTCTCCGCTAAGTGGGGACGCGACCGCTCGCTGTTCCTCTGCGTGACCAGCCTGGCCACAGCCCAACCCGAGAGCGGTGCCAAAATCACGCTACTCAACTACCAGCTGCAGCCCATTGCCGAAACCCAAACCGGCAGCAGCGGCACCGCTATCGTCGAAAATTTGCGCGAAACGCCCTTCTTGGTAGTAGCCACCCGCGGCGACCAGCGCGGCTACCTCCGCTTAGCCGATGGAGCTACCCTCTCGCTCAGCCGATTTGATGTCGCCGGCGTTGAGCCGCAAAAAGGCCTCAAAGGCTATCTGTATGGCGAGCGCGGCGTCTGGCGGCCAGGCGACTCGCTCTACCTCAACTTCGTGTTGGAAGACAGAACCGGGCAACTGCCCGCTGCTCACCCTGTTGGCTTCGAGCTGCGCGACCCCCGCGGCGCTCTTTATTACCGCACTGCAACTGCCCAACACGTAGGCGGCGTGTATGCCTTCCATTGCGCCACTCGCCCCGACGCGCCTACAGGCAACTGGACCGCCCGCGTCGAAGTGGGCGGCGCCTCCTTTACCCAAACCCTCAAAATCGAAACGGTAAAGCCCAACCGCCTAAAAATAGCGCTGGATTTGGGCAAAAAAATCTTGACTGCCGGCGACGAGCCGCGCGCAGCTTCTCTACATGCTACTTGGCTCCACGGCGCTCCCGCCTCTGGACTGAACGCCCGTGTAGAGATGCAGCTTAGCTCCGGTGAAACCACGTTCAAGAACTTCAGGGATTTTGTCTTCGACGACCCTACGCGCAACTTCTGGAGCGATGCCGAAACCATCTTCGACGGTTACTTGGACGAAAGCGGACGCGCCACCGTACCGCTCCGCTTCGGCAACACCGGTGAAGCACCCGGCCGCCTGGTAGTGCGTTTCAAAACGCGCGTCTTCGAACGCGGTGGCGATTTCAGCACCGACAACTTCGCCGTGGACTATTACCCCTATCCGCGTTTTGTAGGAGTGAGCATTCCCGAAGACCGAGGCGGCTACAAGAGCATCGGCTTCAATGGCGGAGAAATACAGGTGGCTTGCGTAGACGTCAACGGCAACCCACTGCCCAACCGCGAGGTGAGCGTTGGACTATACCGCTGCGATTGGCGCTGGTGGTGGGACGAATACCCCTCTTACGACGTGGCCCAGTTCAACACTACCGACCACGTGGGCGCCGTAGAAAAAGCCGTACTGGTGACCAACAGCCGAGGCATAGCCACCTGGAAAATTAAACCCGCACAGTGGGGCCGCTACCTGGTGCGCGCTCTGGACGAAGACGGCGGCCACGCCGGCGGTGACTACTTCTGGACGGGTTACCCCAGCGAGCTCAATGACCTACGAGGCCGAAACGCAGTGGCTATGCTACCTTTCTCTGTAGGCAAAGAAAAATATGTCGTTGGCGAAAAGGTCAGTCTGCGCGTGCCCGCCTCTGAAAAGGGGCGTATCCTGCTCACCCTTGAAAATGGCTCGCGCGTGGTGGAACATCGCTGGTTCGAGGCTAAAGCCGGCGACAATGTGCTGACTTTCGAGGCCTCCGCCCAAATGGTGCCTAATGTGTATGCTCATATCAGCCTCTTCCAGCCTTATGCTCAGACGGCCAATGATCTGCCCATTCGCATGTACGGCGTCATGCCCGTAATGGTGGAAAACCCGGCTACACACCTCAAACCCGAGTTACAAGCGCCCGCTGTCATTCGCCCCGGTCAGCCGTTCACCGTTAGCCTGCGCGAAACCTCCGGAAAAGCGTGCACCTACACCTTGGCCATCGTAGACGAGGGGTTGCTTGACCTGACGCGGTTTACCACTCCCAACCCCTGGGATGCCTTCTATGCGCGCGAAGCCCTGGGCGTAAAGACGTGGGACGTTTACGATTACGTCTTAGGAGCCTTCGGAGCCAGCTTAGAGCGCATCCTAAGCATCGGCGGCGACGCCATCCATCAAAAAAGCCGCCAAGCCGCCCAGATAAACCGCTTCAAACCGGTTGTCCGACACCTCGGCCCGTTCCGCTTAGAAAAGGGTCAAACAGCAAAACACCAGCTCACGCTGGAAAACTACGTAGGCTCCGTGCGAGTCATGGCCGTTTGCTCAGCGCCCGCCTCCAATGGTAAAGGCGCCTACGGCGCTGCTGAAAAAACCTGCGCCGTCCGCAAACCCGTCATGGTGTTGCCCACGCTGCCACGGGTGTTAGGGCCGGGAGAAAAAGTCCGCCTACCCGTTGAGGTGTTTGCTGTGGAAAAAAGCGTAAAGAGCGCTACCGTACGCCTAGTGGAAAAGCACGGCAAGGCGCGCATCAGCGGGCCGAACAGCCACACCCTAACCTTTGACCAGCCAGGCAGCCAGGTGGTCTATTTCGACGTGCAGGTGGGCAACAAAACTGGGGTGGCTGAGTTTGTCGTCGAGGCCACAGGTGCTGGCGAGACCTCCCGCGAAGCTACCGAAATAGCCATCCGAAACCCTAATCCCGTGCAAACAGCTGTCTGGGACGGCGCCGCTGAACCTGGGCGCGAGTGGAGCGAATCGCTGGACTTGAGCCGATACTCCGACCTGAACCGCCTCGTACTGGAAGTGAGCACCCTGCCGCCCATCAACCTAAACCGACACTTGGACTACTTGCTCCGCTATCCGCACGGCTGTCTGGAGCAGATTACCTCGGGCGCCTTCCCTCAACTGTACGCGGATCTCATTGCGCCTTTGAGTAAAGAACAAGAGGAGCAAATCAGACGCAACATCACCGCCACTATCGAGCGCATCCGCCGCTACCAACAGGCCGACGGCAGCTTCGCTTATTGGCCTGGCAGCAGTTCCGCTAACAGCTGGAGCAATACGTACGCAGGCCACTTCTTGCTGGAAGCTAAGGCTAAAGGCTACGCCCTGCCTCCTGGCCTGCTCGAACCGTGGCTCGACCGCCTCGCCCAAACGGCCCGCAGCTGGACGCCATCGCCCAGCGCTCAAAGCCCATGGATGACCTACGACAGCGAAATCAACCAGGCCTACCGCCTCTATGCCTTAGCATTAGCCGGAAAACCTGACCTGGGCAGCATGAACCGGCTCAAAGAGCAAAAAGACCTCTACACTCCAACAGCTCTCTTGCTGGCCAGCGCCTATGCGCAAGCTGGCAAAGCAGAAGTGGCTCGCGACTTGACGCGTAAAAAGTGGCGCGAGGACTGGGAGTACACCTGGAGCGGCCGCACCTTTAGTTCCTCCTTGCGCGACCAGGCGCTCCGACTGGAGACTTTTACCGCCCTTGGCGACAACTCAAAAGCGGAGGCACTCGTCCAGAACATCTGCACTCAATTGGGCAGCGAACCTAACTGGGAATGGAATACCCAAAGCCTCGCCGTTGCACTGCGCGCACTGGCCAAATACGCTAACCGCCGAGGCACCGATAGCCCCCAGTACACCTATCAGCTTGCCGGAGGCAGCTCCCAAAAGGGCGACGGCAGCAAACCTATTTCCGTGGTGGACCTTACGAGCAAAGCCTCTGCAGCGCAGCGCATTAGCATCAAAAACACCGGCAAAAAGCGCCTTTATGTCCGCGTCATTGTTAACGGGCAATTGGCTCCAGACCAAGACTCTGGCGAGGAAAGTACCCAAAACATTGCCCTGGACATCCGCTATTTGGATGCCAAAGGCAACCCTGTGGATGTCTCGCGCTTGGCCAGAGGCTCCGACTTCATCGCCGAGGTGACCGTGCGTCGGCAGTCTGACCTCAAATTCCCCTTTACAGAGCTGGCATTGTCGCAGATTTTTCCTTCCGGCTGGGAAATACAAAACGCACGCATGACTAACCTGCAGCTGGGTGGCGTCAGCCCGTCCACCTACCAAGATGTGCGCGACGACCGCGTGTATACCTACTTCGACCTTCCTGGCAACACCGATAGCGAAACACGCACGTACCGCATCCAGCTCAACGCTGCCTACGCAGGGCGCTACTACCTGCCGCCCACTAGCTGCGAGGCCATGTACGACAATCGCATCCGCGCTGCCACCTCTGGCCGTTGGGTAGAGGTGTTGTAAGCCTCCTCGCTCAGCCGCGCGCCGGTATTAGCCAAGAGGAAGAAAACGCCTGCGGAGGTTCTTCTACCTTTTGCGAACTTTGCCGGCGTGCGGCTGTTTTGCTGCGCAAGTGCATTTATCAACACGGCAAAAAATTATGGCAGACTGGCTGTTGTACTTCCTTACCACCATAGCCGCCTATGTAGGCATGGAATTCATGGCGTGGTTTACCCACAAATACTTGATGCACGGACCTCTGTGGAGCTGGCACGAAGACCATCACAAACCGCGCCACGAAAAACACGGCTTCTTCGAAAAGAACGACCGCTTTTTTTTGGTCTTCGCCATCCCAAGCATGATTTGCTACCTTATTGGCGGACTGACGGAGTACACTTGGGTGCTGTTCATCGGGGTAGGCATTTCACTGTACGGCCTCACCTATTTTCTTATACACGACGTGTATATTCATCAGCGCTTCAAGTGGTTCCGCCAATTGGATAGCTTCTACTCGCGGGCTATCCTGCGGGCGCACGGAGCGCACCACGCCAAGACTACCAAAGACGGCTGTGAGTCCTTCGGGCTACTCGTGGTGTCGCCTAAGTACTTCAAGAAACGCAGCGCCGCCAAGTCGCAGGCCCCATCTTCCGAGCAGGCATAAATACACACCTCCAAAGCCTAGGCCACACTAACGCACTCTCTCTGCGCGCCGGAGAGAATGCGCTTTTTTCATTTTTCGCGCACATCACCCGCTCTGCCTATATTTGCGCGCTTTTTTCAACTCGATTATCTTTTCACCTGAACTATACGGTATGCAGATCAAAGGTGTTGTACGCTTTTTCCTGATTGCGCTGACGGTTGTTTGCCTGTATCAGTACCTGCTCATCATTCCTACCTCCAATATCGAGAACGCGGCCGCTCGCTATGCAGACGAGCGCCACGCACAAAATGCTGCGGTATCTTGGCGGACGTATTACAGCGCCTATTTGGACTCATTGTCCAGCGAAACGGTATTTTCTATACCGCTCATTAAAAAATTCACCTATGCCGACCTGAAAAAAAGCCAACTGGCTATGGGTCTGGACCTCAAGGGCGGCATGAGCGTGCTGCTGCAGGTGGATTTGAAAGACTTCGTGAAAAACCTGTCGGGCAACAGCTCCGACCCGGCTTTTCTGGCGGCACTGGAAAAGGCGGCGACCCTGCAGAAGACCCAGCAAAAGGACTTCATTTCTCTATTCGCAGAAGCGTGGAAAGAGTCGGCCGGAGGCAAGTCGTTAGCGTCCATCTTTGCCCGCAACGAAACGCTGCGCGGGCAGATTACCTTCGAGTCGCCCGATGCCGAGGTGTTGCGCGTCATTCGCCAACTGGCCAACACCACGGTAGATGAAACATACAAGCGCCTCAAACAGCGCATTGACAAATTGGGCGTTGTACAGCCCAACGTCAGCCTCGACGCTTCGCGCGACCTTATCCTGGTAGAGCTGCCCGGCATTGACAACCCCCAGCGCGCGCGCAACATGCTGCAAAAGAGCGCCAAGCTGGAATTCTGGGATACTTACCGCTACGGTGACGAAGGTCTACCTCAAGCGCTCGAGTCAGCTGATAACAGACTGAAAGTCCTCATGGCCGGCGATACGAGCATGCTGGCTACGGTGAAAGACACGCTCTACGTGTACCCCAAAGGCCCCGATGGCAAGGTGGACTCCTCGGCAACACCAGAGATGCAAATTGTAGACAAGCCAGTAACACCGGAGGGCGACGGCCCCCTGTTCCGCTTGCTGATGCGTGCTAACGAACCGCGCAGCGTCGTCATCGGGTACGCCGACAAAAACAAAATGCGGGCTATCACCGAAATGCTCGAGCGACCCGACATCCGCGCACTCTTTCCTGTAGACTTGATGTTCCGCTGGAGCCTCAAGCCCGTGCCCGAACGCGAAGGCAACTCTTCGATAGCCGGCAAATATGAACTGTATGCCCTCAAGAAGTGGCGTAACCAGGATAAGCCGCGACTGGATGGCAGCGTGGTTACCCGCGCCAGTGAGCAGCCCGACCCTAACACGGGAGAAGTGACAGTAAGCCTGTCCATGAACAACGAGGGCGCCCGCATCTGGGCCGAAATGACCCGCCAGGCCTACGAAGGCGGCAACCGCGAAATCGCTATCGTACTCGACGATGAAGTGGTGAGTGCGCCGCGCGTGATTAACCCCATCGAAGGCGGCAACTCCTCCATCACGGGTGGCTTCACCTTGGAGGAAGCCAAAGATCTGGCTAACATCCTCGAGGTGGGTAAATTACCCGCCGGCACCCGCATCGTCCAAGAGAGCCAGGTAGGGCCCTCGCTGGGCGCCGACAACATCCGCAAGTCGCTCATCGCCATGATTTTATCGGTGGTGCTGCTGTGTGCCTTCATGATTGCCTACTATGCCCGTGGCGGCGTGGTGGCCGTCATTGCCCTGCTGGCCAACCTCTTCTTCATTATCGGCACGTTGGCCTCTATGGGCACCGTGCTCACACTGCCGGGCATTGCCGGTATTGTGCTGACGCTGGCTACAGCCGTGGACGCCAACGTAATTATCTACGAGCGCATCCGCGAAGAAATACGCGGTGGCATGGAAGGTGTCAAAGCCATTGCTACCGGCTTCAGCCGCGCTCTCCCGGCCATTATTGACGCCAACGTAACCACTCTGCTCACCGCCTTCGTGCTCATGTACTTCGGCTTAGGGTCCATCAAGGGTTTCGGCACCGTGCTCATGGTCGGTATCTTCAGCACCATGTTCACCGCTGTGCTTGTCAGCCGCCTAATGACGGAGTGGTGGCTCGACCGCGGCAAAACCATGACCTACAGCTACCCCTGGTCGGAGAACTGGCTGGTGGGCGTCAATGTGGACTGGATTGGCCGGCGCAAGTTCGCTTATCTCTTCTCGGGTGCCATCATTGTCATCGGCATCGTTTCGTTCCTTCTGCGCGGTTTCGAATTAGGGGTAGATTTTAAGGGCGGCTATTCATTCAATGTTCAATTTGAACAGCCTGTGTCGCTGGACAAGCTGCGCCCGGCTCTATCGCAGTCTTTAGGTGGCAACCCTGTGGTCAAGGCCATCAGCACGGGCAATACCTACAACATCACTACGTCGTACCTCATTGACGACACCAGCCCGGACGTGATGGACAAAGTCATCGCCAAGCTGCACGAGGGTATCACTGCCGCTGGCTACTCGACAAGTCTCGACAATTTCAAGAATACCGACGGTTCAGGGACGCACATCTTGTCGTCGAGCCAAGTAGGGCCTACTGTAGCCGACGATATTCGAAATTCGTCGTTCTCGGCTACCATCTGGGCATTGGGGCTCATCTTCCTGTACTTGCTGGTGCGCTTCCGCCGCTGGCAATTCTCGTTAGGTGCGGTATTGGCCTTGTTCCACGATGTGCTCATCACGTTGACATTTTTTACGCTGCTACACGGCATCGTGCCCTTCTCGTTGGAAGTTGACCAGGCCATCGTCGCGTGCATCCTGACGGTTATCGGCTACTCTGTAAACGACACCGTGATTGTGTACGACCGTATCCGCGAGTTTATTAACACCTACATCGGGCGCCCCAAAGAAGAGGTCTTCAACATGGCCATCAACACCACGCTGAGCCGCACACTCATTACCTCTGGTACAACACTGGCTGCTGCGCTGGTACTCTTCCTCTTTGGTGGCGACGCTACCAAAGGCTTCGCCTTCGGTATGTCGGTAGGTATCCTTTTCGGTACCTACTCGTCAGTCTTCGTGGCGTCTTCGCTCGTGGTTGACCTGACCAAAGAACGCGTGCTGAGTGGAAAAGCCGTCGAGGAAAAAGCGCCTACCACAGCCAAGCCTGCTGTGAAAAAGGTGAAGGCGTAGGGGTGCTTTAAAACCTCAGTTGAAATACGGCGAGCCGTCCCTGACCTATGGGGGCGGCTCGCTGCTTTTTGGGGTGCGCTCTGCCAAGCTCCGCTTGCTCTGAAAAGAAGGCTGTACTTTTGGATGTTCGCCCGTGCTTTTCCCTGTAGAATTGCTAACCATGTGCCGCAGCATACTTTTAACCGGTCTTCTCTTGCTCTCTTTGCTGAATTCACCTTCCGCCCAACCCTTCTCCGTGCTGACGTACAACATCCGTTACGACAACCCGGACGACGGGGAGAACGCGTGGCCGGAGCGCCGGCACTTTTTGGCAGGGCAGTTGCGCTTCTATGGGCCAGACATCTTCGGTGTGCAAGAAGGGCTAAAGCACCAACTGGACTTCTTGCAAGACCAGCTGCCCGAGTATGCTTGGGTGGGTGTAGGCCGCGATGACGGGCGAGAAGCCGGGGAGTTTTCCGCGATATTTTTCCGCAAGAAGCGCTTTGTACTCCGAGAAAGCGGCACCTTTTGGCTTTCTCCGACGCCAGAAATTGTGTCGAAGGGGTGGGATGCTGCTCTTCCGCGCATCTGCACGTGGGCGTTGTTGGAGGATACGGTGGCTAAGCGGCACTTGTGGGTGCTCAACACGCATTTCGACCACATCGGTCGGGAGGCGCGACGCCAGTCGGCCTCGCTATTGCTGATGCGCCTGTGGGAGATGAATCGTCAGCGCTACCCGGTCGTCGTCATGGGCGACCTGAACGCCGGGCCTAATACAGAGCCTGTGCATATTCTGCGGCGCGAGTTGTTCGACGCGCGCACACGCAGCCAGGAACCGGCCTTTGGACCAGAGGGCACGTTCAACGGCTTTCGCTTTCACGAGCCTGTCGAGTTGCGCATTGATTACATTTTCACCTCTGCCGACCTAAGCGTGCGCAAGTACGCCGTGCTGAGCGACTCGAAGAACTGTCGCTATCCCTCCGACCACTTGCCAGTGTACGCGCTGTTAGAGTGAGCGCTCAACGACCCAACGAAAGCCCCCATACCAAGGGCAAGGCAAAATGCGCAAAGCCCAACAGCAGGAGCACCGCCATGATGTCGAGCCACAAGCCGGCGCGCACCATGTCGCGGGTATTCAGATAGCCGGAGCTGAAAACAATGGTATTGGGCGCCGTGGCTACCGGCAAAGCAAAGCCAAACGAGGCCGCAATAGCCGCACCCAACAGCAGACCGAAAGGATCAATGCCGATGGCCTGGGCTAATGCCGCCAGCACAGGCATCATCATAGATGCCGTGGCCACGTTGGAGGCAATCTCGCTGATGAAAGAGACAACGGCAAACACCACAAGGGCAATGAGCAAAGGGTGCCATTCGCTAAGACCACTCATGCGACTGCCCAACCAACCTGCTAATCCACTGGCCTCAAAACCGCGCGCCAACGCCAAGCCACCACCAAAAAAGAACAGCACACCCCATGGAATGCGCGACGCCTCCGACCAGTCGAGCAGCCGCCGGTTGGTGCCACGCTCGCCCGCCGGAAGCACAAACAGCAACAGAGCCCCCGCCACCGCCACTACCACATCGTTGCTGTTGGGCACGTAGCGGTACCACAACAGGGAACCTGTTAGCCAGCATACAATCACTGTCCCAAACAGCGTCATCAGGCGCCGCTCAGCAGAAGTAACCGGCCCTAATCGCGCCAAATATGCTTCCAGCACCTCGCGATAGCTGCGCGCATCCAAAGTTTCGGAGCGCTGCGGATAGATACGCATGAGCAACCACCAGCACAGCGTAAGCAGCAGGACAGCAAACGGAAAGGCAAAGACAAACCACTGCCAAAAACTGACGTCGAGATGCAGCTCATTTTTGACGTAGCTGAGAAAAACGGCGTTTGTTGGCGTTCCGATGAGGGTAGCCACCCCTCCAATAGAGCAAGCATAGGCCAGGCCAAGCATGAGCGCTTTACGAAAATTGGCACCTCCCCCTAACGCATGGCCTTCCAGCTGGCTGCTCGAGACCGCAACGGCTACCGGCATCATCATGACGGCGGTGGCCGTGTTAGAAATCCACATGGAGAGGAACGCCGTAGCCATCATAAAGCCCAACACAATGCGCGCCGGTCGGTTGCCCATCCAACGCACCAGCGTAAGCGCCGTACGCGTGTGGAGGTTCCATCGCTCAATGGCTTGACCAAAAAGCAACCCCGCCAAAAAAAGAAAAATGATCTCATTGCCAAACTCCGCCGCAGCCGTTTTGAGAGGCAGAATGCCACACAACGGGAAGAGTACCAGTGGCAGTAAGGCGGTAACGGTAACGTGGACGACCTCGCTAATCCACCAGATAGCCATCCAGGCTGTGATGCCCAGCGCTAAGCGAGTGCTAAGATCCATATCGGGAAAGAGCGGTGCGAAAGCCAAGACGACAAATACCAACGGCCCGGCAAGCAAAGCAAGGGTGGAGCGTCGCATACGTACGATAGAGCAGACTTTTGGGCAGCAAGGTAGCGCCCACCGGACAAATACTCGTGGTACGAAATGCTCCCAAGGCTCTTCACCAGACGAACACACATCCGCTCAAGTGTTAAGCGATTTTTGGCCATCGAAAGCGCGTTACTTTTGCGCGCTTTCTTCAAAAAAAGAAATGAGTAAGGAAAGCGCACCCACGGAGGCCACGGGTTGTTGTAACCGACGCTTTCCTTAGTTCACACCGTACTGACGCGATTATGCTTATCTTAATTACTCTTTTCTTGACGGCATTGGTCATCCTATTTGCAGGCTTAGCGCAGGCTCGTACTCTGCTGCGCGTGGTGCGCTTCGTTGGGCCTGCGCTGGCCTTGGGTCTGGCAGGTTGGTTTTTGCACGCTGGTGCGCCTTGGACCGACCGCTACGCCAGCATGTTCCGATTTGACGACTTTGCGCTGGCCTTCAGTGGAGCCGCCCTTGTCAGCACCTTGCTGCTGTTTGGCTTCACGCGCTGGGGCTTCCGCGAGTGGTCCGACACCATCGGTGACCGCTATGCGCTGCTGCTGTTCAGCCTCTGCGGAGCCTTGTGCATGTTTTCTTTTACCAATCTGGTGATGCTCTTTTTGGGTATCGAGATTTTGAGCATCCCGCTTTACGTGCTGGCAGGCAGCCGGCGCGAGGACTTGCGCTCCAATGAGGCGGCTCTCAAATACTTCCTGATGGGCGCATTTGCCACGGGCATCCTCTTGTTTGGCATTGCGCTGGTTTATGGCGCTGTGCGCAGCTTCGATTTAGCCCAAATACACTCGGTCATTGTGGCCAACGGCCATTCGCCGCAGATGCTGAGCATCGGCATCCTGCTGATTTTGGCAGGGTTGAGCTTCAAGGTATCAGCGGCCCCGTTTCACTTCTGGGCGCCCGACGTGTACACGGGTAGCCCGACAGTCATCACGGCGTTCATGGCTACAGTGGTCAAGATGACGGCTTTTGCTGCCTTTTACCGGCTCTTTAGCCTGGCCTTTGCGGGCGCGGGTGAGTTTTGGGAGGCAGCGGTGGCCGCGGTAGCCGTGCTGACGATGGTCATCGCCAACACGACGGCGCTGTTTCAGACCAACTTCAAGCGGATGATGGCCTATTCTTCCATTGCCCATGCTGGCTATTTGATGCTGGCCCTGCTGGCTGTTGACCAGCCAGATACTGCTGGGGCGTTGCTGTTGTATGTGCTGAGCTATTCCGTCGCGACCATTTGCGTTTTTGCTTGCTTCCTCATTGTTTCAGAGCAGAATCAAGACGAGACGTTTGCAGCGTTTAATGGGCTAAGCAAAAAACAGCCCTTGGTGGCGGTAGCTATGGCCGTATCGGTGCTGTCGCTGGCCGGCATTCCACCCACGGCGGGCTTTTTTGGCAAGTACTTCCTCTTTGCTGCTGCGTTTGAAAAGTACGCATGGTTGGTGGTTTTAGCGGTGCTTAGTTCCGCCGTGTCCATTTATTATTATTTTAAGGTCATCATTGCCATGTACTTTGCTGCAGAAGATAGCGCCTACGACGTGCAGCTGCCCTGGGGCTTCAAGGCTGCTATGGCCATTGGGCTGGGGCTGATAGCGCTGCTGGCAATAGTACCGGGCGGCGTATTGGGGCTTCCATAATTGAGTTGGCCATGCTCATCAATCTGCTGTCCGATACCGTTACCCGGCCTACGGAGGGTATGCTTCGAGCCATGATGGCTGCCGAAGTGGGCGACGATGTGTTTGGCGAAGACCCTACTGTGAATGCCTTAGAGTCCACGTGCGCTGAGATGTTCGGTCATGAGGCGGCGCTTTTCTGCCCCAGCGGTACCATGACCAATCAGATTGCCCTGCGCGTACACACGCGTCCATTGGATGAGGTCATCTGCGACGAGATGAGCCATATCTACCAGTATGAGGTAGGCGGCTATGCCGTTAATAGCGGACTGGCTGTGAATCTCCTTCGCACACCGGACGGCATTTTGAGTGCCGAGCAGGTGGAGGCTGCCATTCGCCCGCGCTACGATTGGCTGCCGCGCAGCGCTTTGGTGGTCGTAGAAAATACCTGCAACCGGGGCGGCGGCACCGTGTATCCGCTGGAGACGCTGCGGCAAATCCGCGCCACCTGCCAACGCCACGGATTAGCCCTGCATCTGGATGGCGCGCGCATTTTCAATGCTTTAGTTGCTCGCGGTGGCACGCCTGTAGAAGTGGGTACCGTAGTAGACAGCCTAAGCCTCTGCTTGTCGAAAGGGCTCGGGGCGCCTGTCGGTTCTGTGCTCATTGGCAATCGGGCGTTCATCGCTGAAGCGCGGCGCGTGCGCAAGGTTATGGGCGGCGGCATGCGTCAAGCAGGCTATCTGGCCGCCGCTGGCCTCTACGCGTTGAAAAACCACATCGAACGCTTACATGAAGACCATTTGCACGCACAACAACTGGCCCAAGCACTGGCAGAGATGCCCTGGGTCGAGCGTATACAACCTCCGCAAACCAACATCGTCCTCTTCGACTTGAAGCCACCGCTGTTGGCCATTCCTTTTTTGGAAAAACTCCTCCAACACGGGGTTAAAGCAGCGCCCTTCGGTCCCCGCACCGTGCGCTTGGTAACGCATTTAGATGTTAGCGACCAAATGGTCAGAGCAGCGATAGCGATCTTTCAAAAAATAGCGGTTGAAAAGTAAAACACCCTTTCAACTCCACCTCCCCTTGCCTACTGGCAGCCCAGACGGAGGCAACCTGCCTTCATCTCAGCAATGGCTTAACGCCGCTCCCTTTCTCCCATAGGATAGCTTACGCGCCATAGGCAAACCCAGTTTCCAAATTCAAGGCAGAAGCCAAAACACCCATAGCGCATCTGGCAGATGGCTGCTGTTGCGGGCGACGCATCAGTATCGCTTGTTTTGGCTTTGCTGATGTGGAAACTAAGTGAAAAAAACATCCTTCGAACTTTCTATGCCTGCTGGCATAGGAGAAGCGATAAATACAACCAAGTATCAAGCCCTTGCCAACATTTCCAACAGATTTCCACCGCATTTCCAAAAGCGCAGAGAAGAGCGCTCACATCTTTGTATGTCGTGATGGAGGTATGGCTACAGCAAATGGCCCCCCTTCTAAGTTAAAAATAGGTCACTCTTCATCATTAAAAATCAACATTGCTATGTACGCCCACATGTGCTATTTTTTCTTATGCTTACTCCTTTTGGGGTGCTCTCAGCCACCTTCAGCCTCTAACTCTGACCCGATAAGAGTTAAAAGCGGAAAGGTCTTCGAAGTCAAGTTAGAGTCACAGGTAGCCACAGGTTATCGCTGGCGACTCGAGCAGCCTCTGGATTCTGCCTATCTGCAATTGGTAGAAACCCGCTACGAACCGGCCAAAAAGGATGTAGACGGCAGCGTGGACGCAGAAATATGGGTGTTTAAAGCATTGCGACCGGGCAAGACAGCTATCCATCTTCTGTACAACCCTGCTTGGCAGGAGCAGGCGGCTGCCGATGCCAAGACGCGTACTGTCCAAGTTATTATCGAATAAATTTAACTCATCACCCTCTAAAAAAAGAATGATTATGTCACCGTTTCATCTTTCTCAATGCCATCGCCAAGGCACTCGTGTATTGGCAGCGATGCTCCTGGTATGGGGTGCATTGGTTTTACCCGCGGCTGCGCAGCCAGACTTGAAGGTACTGCCTAACCTTCCCGACGCTTACAAGGTACGGGAAGCACAAGCGCCAGCTGCTATACAGCAGCGCTTGCAGCAAACCCGCCTGGAAATCCAGCGAGAAAAACTCCTCTACAATGTAGGCTTTACGTCTGTTTCTGCCCTGGCCATCAAAGACATTACCGGAGAGGCAGAAATTCCTGCAGCAGAAGTTCAAAACCTGAGAGCGCGTTTCAGCACGAAAGCCTTTGAAGGGGCGATAAGTGACGACGATCAAGACGGTGCTCCGGTTAGCTGTGTCACCAGCATGACCACTTACGATGCACGTACGAGCAGCTTGGTAACCCCCATACGCAACCAAGGGGTATGTGGCTCCTGTTGGGCTTTTGGCGCGGTAGCCGCTTATGAGTCCAGCTACCTAAAAGTGAATGGGGTAGCGCCCGGCACAGTGGATGCCTCCGAACAGCACTCCCTTAACTGCTCGGGCGGAGGCACTTGCAGGGGAGGCTTTGCTTACAAGGTGTTCGATTGGATGGTCAGCGGCAATCGCAATCTTTGTACGGAAGCTCAGTATGCTTATACAGCTAACGATAAAGCCTGCTCTCCTGCCACTTGCTCTTCGCCTTACTACGCCGAGGCTTGGGGCATTGTGAGACCCGATAGGGACATATCAAAAATCGCCTCTATCCCAGACATCAAGCAAGCCATCTGTAAATACGGCGCTGTGTCGGCGAGTTGTCAAGTAACACCAAAGTTTCAGGACTACACCAATGGCGTGTTTTTCGACTTTGCGAGTAATCCCAACAATCCGATCTCGAATCACGCCGTGCTTATTGTGGGCTGGTGCGATGTGCGCCAAGCCTGGCTCATCAAGAACTCATGGGGCACAGGCTGGGGCGAAAGCGGCTACATGTGGATCAAATATAACTCGAGTAACATTGGTCGGCGAGCCTGCTGGGTAAAAGCTAAACGAGGCGGTGCACAAGTAACTCTTAAAGGCTATTACAAGGGCAACGATGGTGGCCATTACTATGTGCGCACGGTAGGAAATAAGGTTTATTGGTTTGGTGAACACCCCAACGGCGCATTTGCCAACGTTTTCGTGGGTACTCTCTCGGGCAGCCAAGTAACGGGTAATTTCTACGACGTGCCCAAAGGAGCTACTAGAGGAAGCGGAGTGCTCACTATCGAAATCCG
>Ga0101944_10002069_pt1 | contig 35065 bp, 28 predicted proteins | sample DewCreD2012metaG_FD_75245 | JGI IMG/M metagenome (GOLD analysis project Ga0101944, IMG submission 75245) | Hot spring sediment bacterial and archeal communities from British Columbia, Canada, to study Microbial Dark Matter (Phase II) - Dewar... ... | reverse complement strand
ACGCTTGCAATTATTGTCTGGCATTTATATTTCGTAATTTTTAATCCTGATGTATATCCCTTAAACGTTGCATTCTGGAAAGGAACACTGACAGAAGCAGAAATGCATCACGAGCATCCGCTGGAATTGGAAGAAATTAAAAAGAAGGAACAACTTGAAAGATTAAAAAAATTAACCGAGGAGAAAAAAAATCAGGGCGAGATACCTCCCAGTGATAACGATCAGACCAAACCCGATGACAGGGATGATAAAGAAAAACCGGATGATAAATAATTGGATGATTCTTATTTAACATTCCTTAATGATAATTATAAAATTTATTATTTGTTTTAGAGGAAGGATATGACTGAAGAAAGACAATTTGAAAAAGAAAAATTATTATTCCCATCATTTTACAATCCGGTATCAATATTCGGAGGGATCGTTGCAGTTATAAGTCTTTTAACAACTATCTTCCTTACCTTCGTTGAACTCCTGCAAGAAAAGAGTCCTCCTTATATAGGCATTATAGCGTATGTAATAGTACCGATTTTTCTGATATTCGGGCTTTTCCTGATGTTCATCGGAGTCGTAAGAGAAAGACGAAGACGCAGACGAGGAAAACCTGCAAGCAGATTATCCTTCACTATTGATTTAAATATTCCGAAACAGCGAGTACTGGCTACAGTAATTTCCACAGGAGTAGTTATTTTCCTTCTTTTCAGTGCATATGGTAGTTACCGGACGTTTGAATGGACCGAATCAGTAGAATTTTGTGGTGCCACATGTCATGAAGTAATGGAACCTGAATATACAGCATATCAAAATTCTCCTCATGCAAGAGTTAAATGTGTGGAATGCCATGTAGGGGCTGGCGCGGGATGGTATGTGCGTTCAAAACTTTCAGGAGCATATCAGGTTTACGCAACACTCGCCAACATATATCCCAGACCGATACCGACGCCAATTGAAAACTTGCGCCCGGCTCAGGAAACCTGTGAACAATGCCATTGGCCATCCCACTTCTCAGGCGAGAAGAAATATGTAAATACCTATTTTAAATCTGATGCAAAAAATTCACCCTGGACACTTGCACTTCTTATGAAAATTGGTGGAGGAACCGCCGGACGTATACCTACAAGTGGAATTCACTGGTCAATGAATATTGCAAATGAAATAACTTATGTTGCTGTTGATACTCAAAGACAGATTATTCCGTGGGTCAGATCGAGAAACAAACAGACAGGCGAAATAACTGAATACACTTCAATTGAAACACCCTTTTCTGCAGATAGCTTGAAGTCGTTTTCCCAAAGAACAATGGACTGTATCGATTGCCATAATAGACCATCCCATATATACAGACCTCCTGTAAGGATAATTGACAGAAGTTTGTCAAGCGGTGCAATAAGTAGAGAGTTACCAAACATAAGGCTTACAGCACTCAAGGCATTGACTGATTCATACACTACTAAAAAATCAGCCATGGATAGTATTCAGCTTGTAATAGAAAATTATTACAAAGAGAATTACCCTGAGATATATCATAATAAAAAAGATATGATTCAGTCTGCTTGTGAAGAAATTAAATTACAGTACCAGCAAAATATTTTCCCATCAATGAAAGTATCCTGGAGAGCATATCCCGATAATATAGGGCATATGACCTCGCTGGGTTGCTTCAGATGTCATGACGGCAAACATGTGAGTTCTTCCGGTAAAATTATAACCAAAGAATGCAACAGTTGTCATACTATTTTATATCAGGGAACTGAAATAAAACCAACATCGTTAAGTGTTGAAGGTCTTCCTTTTCAGCATCCCGAAGAAATTGGTGATGCCTGGAATGAGATAAATTGCACTGAATGTCATGCCTATTAAAGGAGTAATCTAAATATATGAATATCGGCAATATATCAATTTTGATCGCTTTTCTATCCGTTTCACTGGCAGGAATTTTTTACCTGATTGAAGAAAGAAAATTAAAACTGGATCAAAAAATAGCAAAACCAGAAGCAACTAGTATTTCCGACAGACTTTACTTCATCAGTTTACTCGCAAGTTTTATTGCTTCGGCAATACTGATGTATTCAATAATTACGCATCAGTTTCAATATTCTTACATAGCCCGTTACAGTTCAAGAGATCTACCTTTATTTTACCTGATATCCTCATTCTGGGCCGGACAGGAGGGAACTTTTTTACTCTGGGCGCTAATGGTTTCCATAATGGGTTTAATATTCAGGCGCATCCTCGGATACCAGGATAAATTTGCAATGGCAGTAGTTTGTTTCTTTACCGGTTTTCTATATTTAATACTTATATCTAAAAGTCCATTTGAAATCCTGACCCCAACTCCACCTGACGGGAATGGCCTGAATCCTCTGCTTCAGGACCCCTGGATGGTTATCCATCCTCCAATACTTTTTATCGGTTATTCTGCAACCACGTTTCCTTTTGCTCTTGCCATATCTGGTTTAAAACGGAGAAACTACACAAACTGGAATTCTCACGGATTAACCTGGTCACTTTTCGCTGCCATAACTCTGGGCGCAGGAATCATAATCGGGGGATTCTGGGCATATGAAGTTCTCGGTTGGGGAGGGTATTGGGGATGGGATCCGGTGGAAAATTCTTCACTTGTTCCCTGGATTACTTTACTTGCATTAATTCATGGAATCGTAATATACAAAGTCAGAGGCTCTCTTCAGAAAACAAATCTTTTTCTTGCACTCTTAAGTTTTAATCTGGTTATATATGCCACATTCCTTACCCGAAGTGGTATCTTATCAAATTTTTCGGTGCACTCATTTGGTGATCTGGGAATAAACAATTATCTCATCGCAATGATGATACTGAGTATCGTTGTCGGATTTGGTTTGTTTATAATCCGGTCAAGGGATTTTTCTTCACCAAGAATTGACATGTCAGGTTTAAACCGCGAATTCCTGCTTGTAATAAGTATGTACGCCCTTCTTGCTTCAGCCACTTTTATTTTTATAGGGATGTCGTCACCCATCATCACAGGTTTAATTGGAACCGCGTCACAGGTTGATATATCATTTTATAATAAAGTCAACCTTCCGATTGGAATTACCATTGGATTGCTACTCGGAATTACGCCCTTCCTCGGCTGGACAGAAGAAAAAAAAGGTAGTTTATTAAAAAGATACTCTTTACCTGTTATAATTGCGATCTTATCCTGCATTATCGGTTACACTGCAGGTGTTACTTCGTGGGTGCTCTTGTTATTTATCGGAAGTTCAGTATTTGCGCTTATAACAAACATCATAATTATTTTCAGACAATACAAAACAGGATGGATCTCGATCGGAGGTCCTGTTGCACACATTGGTGTAGGACTATTATTAATAGGCATCATTGGCTCTGGCAACTTTGACGAATCCAGGCAGATCATATTACAGGAAAACCGGCCAGAAAAAATATTTGGTTATGATTTTACATTCAGAGGAATTGATAATCCTGAAGGTCTGAAGCCCATAATGAAAATAGAAGTATCCGATGGTAAAACATCTTTTATTGCAACGCCTAAACTTTACTATAGTGCTTACAATAACGCGATGATGCGTGAACCAGATATCAAAGTAATGCCATTAAAGGATTTATATATTTCTCCACTTGAACTTCAAAGGTCGGGATCAATGCATGCCCACAACCCGATGTATCAGATTACCAAGGGAGAGACAACAAATCTACACGGTTACAATATAACTTTCGAACGCTTTGATGTAGGAGAGCACGGAACCAAAGCCGCAATGTCTGTGGGAGCGCAGTTAACCGTTGAACTGGAAGGGAAAAAATATCAACTCATGCCAATTTTAACCTTCAATGAGAAGGGAGAACGGGAACCGATCCCCGTAGATTTACCGACTTCATCAGCCAACTATTCTGCCGGTCAAAAACCTCAATTAATTCTTAATGGTTTAAATGTTGAGGAAAAGAAAATTATAATAGAATTTCTTGGATTTAGCCAACAAACCGCCGAACAACCCGCACAGGCTCTTGTCGTAGAAGTAAGCATAAAACCATTGATGATGGTTGTATGGACAGGAGTGGTTCTTATTATTGGCGGGTCAATAATTGCCTGGTGGCGCCGGATCAAACAAAAAACTTAATAATATGACTTGCTGTTAAAATTAATTTTTATTATATTTTATTAATTGATTTTAAATACTACCGGGCTAAAGCCTGGTGGTCCTACGACCCCATCCTCCACCTCCTAGGATGGGGTTTTTGTTTCTACTTACCGAAATTAAAATTAATTCTTCAATCTAAGTTAAAAATAATGACACAAGTGGGTGATATGACCCAGCATTTTATTTCAGAATTACTTATCTTAAATAGGAATCAAAAATAATACACATCCTGATGCTTAATTCTATTGGAAAAAAAATAATTTTTGGTGTAATCGTTGTATTTTTAGTGGGTGGAAGCATATTTGTTTACTATGCACACAAAACTGGATACAGGTTATTAGAAGAAAGTGCACAACATACAGCTAATAATGTTGCAATTTTCAGCAATACAATTTTAGAGAAATTAATGATTGACGGTGAAAATGAAAAATTACATGAAACGCTGGAAAAACTTATTGAATCAAACCAGGCATATGATGTAATGGTACTTAGAGAGGACGGCACCATAGCTATACAGTTTCAAAAAGGTGATTCCATTACTACATTTTCTCCACAACAATTGAAGGAAATATCGAATAACCCACAAAATCAATATTTTATTAAGCAGGATGGTGATTCACTTTTTCAATATTTAATTACACCAGTTCAAAACAGACAGGAATGTCTCAGGTGTCATGAATCATCAAAAGGCAATATCGGATATATCGCAGTTAAAATCTCAATGGATGAGATAAGAAAGATAGCTGATTCACACCGCACAATGAACATTATTATGACAATAATTATTTTTGTTGGGTTGGCGGTAGCAATTGTTATAATGCTGGTAATCTTAATAATCCGTCCCGTAAAAATTTTACGCAATCAGATTTCAACTCTGGAAAATGAAACTGAACATTTTGAACAGGGTGAGCAAATACACTTTTCGAAAATCAAAGCATCCAAAAAACGGGATGAGATTGGAGATCTTATTAATGCATTTAATGCATTAATACATAAATTAAATAAAGCCAATGAAAAACTGGTGGAATTAAATCAGATAAAAATGGAACATGCTGATCGGCTTGCCACTAGCGGTCAGATGGCAGCAAGCATCGCCCACGAAATAAAAAACCCCACAGCCGGAGTACTTGGAGCATTAAAGATTTTACGTGAAGAATTAAACCTGGAACCTGATAAAATTGAAATTTTTAATGAAATGATCACACAACTCGAGAGAATTAATAATACTGTAAACGACCTATTAAGTTACGCAAGACCGACATCTCCGGAATTTACATCGGTGGAATTAACTGAAATTATTAAGAAAACAATTTCATTGATGTCAAAAACTGGAAATTCTGCAAAAATAAAAACATCATTTCCCGATAAAAATATTATAATAGAAGCAGATAAAAAACAGTTACAACAGGTTCTATGGAATGTCATGTTAAATGCACAGGACGCCCTAGATACAGGCGGAGAAATTATTTTAAACCTTGAAGAAAAAGAAGATTTTATAAATATAACCATCACTGATAACGGTAAAGGAATTCCTGAAAAAGAAATACAGAATGTATTTAAACCGTTTTTTTCCACAAAACATAAAGGAACCGGTTTAGGAATGACCATTACTAAACGTATAATTGAACAGCATAATGGGTCAATTAGAATTCAGAGCAAGGTAGGAGTGGGTACAACTGTTTATATTACACTACCCAAACTTCAGAAAAAAGCATAAAAAAGATATGATTTGCAAAACAATATTATTAGTTGATGACGAAAAATTAATTCGCTGGTCATTAAAAAAAGAATTAGAGAAATCAGGATATACCATTTTAGAAGCGGAGAACGCCAGGGAAGCATTAAATATTTGTAAAGAAAATGAACCGGATATTATTCTGCTTGATCAGATTTTACCGGATATTGCAGGATTGGATATACTGCCCGAGATTCAACGGATTAACCCGACACTGCCAGTAATTATTCTTACTGCAGTTGATAAATCCCGGACAGCAGTTCAGGCCCTAAAAGGCGGTGCATTCGATTACATAAACAAACCTGTAAATATTGAGGAACTGAAAATTGTAATAGAAAAAGCATGTGAAGCAACAAGGTTAAAACGACAGGTTGCACAATTAATGAAGGATCAGCAATCAACGTGCGGAATGTTTGGACTTCTCGGCAAATCGGAAGGCATGCGTACAGTTTGTGATCATATTCAAAAAATTGCACAAAGCAGCGGAACCACAGTCCTAATTACCGGTGAAAGCGGAACGGGAAAAGAACTTGCAGCCAAAGCAGTACACTATTTGAGCAATCGACGTGACAATCCTTTTTTGCCTGTAAATTTTTCGGCTCTCACAGAAACACTGGTTGAGAGCGAATTATTCGGCCATGAAAAAGGCGCTTTTACTGACGCCCATTTTCAAAAAAAAGGTATATTTGAACTTGCAAATGGGGGGAGTATATTACTTGATGAAATCGGCGATACCCCACCCAGTGTGCAGGTTAAATTATTACGGGTACTTGAACAGAAGACCATACAAAGAGTGGGTGGCATTAGAGAAATACCGGTTGATGTTCGCATAATCGCAGCCACAAACAGACCAATCGAACAACTGGTTGAGGAAGGGAAATTCCGTTCGGATCTATATTATAGACTAAATGTGGCATCAATCAACATGCCGCCATTGAGAGAACGAGGTGATGATATAATAATCCTTGCAGAATTTTTTCTAAACGAGTTTAACATTGCATTCCATAAAAATTTTAAAGGATTCTCAGAAGACACAAAAAAATTATTTTTAACTTATGATTGGCCTGGAAATGTTCGTGAATTACGAAACGTGGTAGAAAGAGCTGTTCTGATGGATGATGGAGAATATATATTCTCACACAATGTCGAACTGGGACATCTACATTCACTTTCTCCAAAAGAATCATCTTATGAAAGAAAAATTGAAACATCCGGTAAATCACTTGATGACATGGAAAAAGAAATACTCATCAATGCCCTTGAAAAGGCAAAATATAATCAATCTGAGGCAGCACGTATATTAAAAATAACCCGTGATACACTACGCTATAGAATGAAAAAATATAACCTGCTTCCCCCTACTACGAGTCGGTAAAACCTTTCTATCAACAAATCCTACCGCTAAAACTAAAATTAGAAAATGGCACAACCTTTGCAAATCACTATAAAAGTGATTTGTAATAATTTTAAAAATAAATGAAATTAAATAAAACCGAAATTAAACCTCTAAAAAAAATTCTGATCGTAGAGGATGAAAAACTGATCGGCTGGTCAGTAACAAAACTATTACAAAAATCAGGATATCATGTTTTTATAACCGAATCTCCCGAAAAAGCCATTGAACTTTTAAATTCCCTGGAATTTCATCTCGTTCTAACAGACTTGAACCTCCCACTTTCCAATGGTCAGAGATTTGCAGAAATCATTAAACAAAAAGATCCTGCTATTCCGGTTATTTTGATGAGTTCTTCCAACCTGACCAAAGAAGAAAAAATTGAATATAAAGGTAAAGTTGATGAAATCATTGAGAAGCCTATAGATTTTGATGAACTTATCAGTCTTATTAACCAATTGATAAAATAAAAAATGGGTGCGTCAAATAACCCAATTTCTATCAAATTAGAAAAAACTTTAAAATAAAAGTAATCGACTAATTTAAGACCGCTAAATTTAAAAAAAATCAGTGTTTCCACCCCATTGAAAATGGCATAAAGTTTGCGATAATGTGTGTATCCTAAGGAAAGATATATTAATAAAAAGTTTTAAATTAAAACATTCGTGAGAGGTATACTTATGAATAAAGTTACGATTTTAATGTTAAGCATCCTAATAATCATATTTATATACCCTGCAATTGCGCAGGAACCAAACTATAGTGGGGCCTCAGCATGTCAAGCCTGCCATAGCTCTACAATGATCGGTGGTACTCAGTATACTGAGTGGGTACAAACCAAACATGCCACTGCATATGATTCAGTGAAGTTTGTGCAGAAAAAAATGTCATGCTCACCCTGCCATACGACAGGCTGGGATACTTTGAAAAGCAACCTTGGCGCAGATGATTTTATTTCTGACAATGGTGATGGAACTTTTACAGTTACCGATTCCATCGAATATAAAAAGAAAGTAAACGTCCAGTGTGAATCATGCCATGGACCCGTTCAATATGGAGTAAATCATGGGGCGGCATCAACTATAAACCTGACAGCGGAACAGTGCGGTACATGTCATGAGGGATCTCATCACCCTTACTATAGCGAATGGACAATGGCAAAACATTCAGTATCAGATACCAATGCCTCGGCATATTTAACATCACAATTCCGCAATAACCCAAATTGCACAGGATGTCATACTGTACAGGGATTCCTTGAATTTGTAAACGACCCGAATCTTGAGCCGTCTGTTGATAATCCTCCTGGTAATAATGCTCAACCACTCGTTTGTGTGGCATGCCACAATCCACATTCAAATACCAATCCCGGCCAACTGAGACTACCAACAGCACAATTATGTCAAAAATGCCACAATCCTGAATACAATCCCGATACGCCCACCCCGACAGGCGCAACATTACATCATTCTACCGCATATATGCTTGAAGGTAAAGGTGGTTATGAATATTCGGGTTATTCATATGAAAGTTCATCGCATAAAAATCTTACCGATAAATGCGTAACATGTCATATTGTCATGACTCCATATATTAGCGAAGAAAATCCCGCAAGTACAGGACATACCTTCATGCCGAAAGGGAAAAAATGTTATGAGTGCCATAACGATTTTGATACACTCAGTGTAACATTTGATTACAGGAATGTTCAAACAGAAATTGACAGTTTACTTACCATCCTGGAAGGTAATCTTGATGCAGCGACAAGCGCTGACAGCGCAACAGATGATTTCAAAAGAGCGAAATTTAATTACGATTTCGTTGAATCAGATGGAAGTCATGGAATACATAATACGAAATATGCAAGAGGATTATTGATTTCTGCCATCGAAAACTTCACCCCGACGGGAGTGGAACTAATTGACGATCAAAAACCAAAAGAATATTCATTACAGCAGAACTATCCAAATCCATTCAATCCAAGTACCAGTATATCATTTAGTATTCCAAACCGCCAGCATGTCAGATTGCAGGTATATGATATAGTTGGAAATTTAGTATCAACGTTAATCAATGAAGACATGGCGCCTGGAAGTTACCGTATAAGATGGAATGGAAATAATTCTGATAACTCACAGGTACCCAGCGGCATTTATTTCTACACCCTGGAGGCAGGTTCATTTAAACAAACAAAGAAAATGATTCTGATAAAATAACCCAAACCCCCTCCTCTGTGGGCTCGGTCAATTTGCCGAGCCCACAGTGTTTATATCTCGCCTGAAAGCAAAATATTTTGCACGTGCCATAAAATAATTATATCTCAGATTTTTATTGGTGATTTTCATTCGCTCAATTAGATAGCACGGATGATCAACTCTATTTAAAATTCCTTATTTGAGAAAACTAAAATTATTTTCTGTGTTTATTATGGAAGGATATTAAAATTATTATCATGATATGGAAAAATGTACACAAAAAAAAGATCCCGTTTTTCAAAAACGGGATCCTTCATAAAAAACCAAATCAGCGCGATGGCAAATTATTCAAACACCTTTTCAAGATTTTGATATTTTGTGTGTACATCTTTAATTGCATCTGAAACGGTTTTTTCATCATCAATTTCTTTAGCAACCTTCACAAAATACTGAACTGCTCGCTGAAGTTCCTCAACTCTCCGATTAAATTCCTTAGTCTTTGATCTCAATCTTTCGGGAAGTTCAGCATCCATTAAAGAATCCATCTTAGCTTCCATTTCTATTGCTGATGAAATTATTTTTTCTCGCTTGTATTCCGGCATGTAATAATGATAAAGAGGATAAAGAACTTTATGAAATTCATCCACCTCTTTTAAAACAGGTCTGATTATTCTTACCATCGCTTCATACTGCGAGTGCAGTTTTTCTCCGGCATCAAGTATCTTCTGCGTATCTTTTGACGAAATTGCCGCCTTGTATTCTTTTAAAATCGTGATTAATCCTTTTACACCCTCTTCCCATCGTGGCTTTTTGTCTCTCAAAATTCCAGGTAACTCTGCTTTCCGAATTTTCTCTATCCCCTTCTCAATTTCCGGGACAAGTTCACCCATCAAGCCTATATTCTTTTCCGGCCATGCATTATGCCAGAGTTTATAAATGACCGAGTGAAATGACTTTAATTCGGGTACATCACCCTGGATTTCCTCCTGTGTCTGTGTAAAAATAATGACTGGAAACACAAAAAAAGCCATTAATAGAAAAATAAAATGTCTCTTCATTAAAAACCCTTTCTTTTAAATACAAATGAAGTGAAAAAACCGGGATTTTACGGAAAATAATAACCTCTTGCTCAATATAATATTATATCATCAAACTTCAAAAATTTGGATTCTTTTATTGATTTTTGTAAATCTACAATTGGAAATGTAAATAATGCAAATTTTTAGGAAATTAAATTGATTACAAAAGATATATCAATTGAAGATCTCGTACGGGAATTACCATCCGCGGTAAAATACCTGATGGAAAAAGGTATTAAATGTCTGGCTTGCGGAGAACCAATATGGGGAACACTGGAAAGTGCTGCAAAAGAAAAAGGATTCAGTGATAAAGAGATTGAAAAATTTGTAACTGATTTAAATAATTTGAAAAATAATAATTCCTGATTTGGAGAAAAATAAATCAGGAGGATAGATCAATGATAGATCGCTTATTCCACATTTCTGAAAATGGTTCGACGGTACGAACCGAAATTATTGCAGGAATTACGACATTCATGACCATGTCGTATATTATTTTTCTACAGCCGGCTGTACTGTCAAAAGCAAATATGGATTTCGGTGCAGTTATGACAGCCACCTGCATAGCAAGTGCCATTGGTACCTTCTTGATGGGTATTATGGCGAATTACCCGGTTGCAATGGCACCAGCCATGGGACACAATTTCTTCTTTGCTTTCATGGTATGCGGACCTGTGGCAATGGGCGGACTCGGTTATCCATGGGAAATCGCACTCGGTGCAAATTTTATTGCAGGGGCATTGTTCATCATTATATCAAAATGGGGAGTACGGGAAATGATAATGGTAAGCATCCCATCATCCCTGAAACATGGCATCGCAGTTGGAATTGGTCTATTAATCGCTTTCCTTGGACTGCAATGGGGAGGATTGGTTGTATCTGCACCGGCAACTTATGTAAAAATGGGTGATCTTGGATCAGCACCGGCATTGGTGACAATTATTGGAATTGCGATAACTGCAATTCTTTTGGCAAGGAACATTAAAGGCGCTATTTTCTGGGGAATAATTGCCGGATCCATAGCCGCAATCCCATTCGGAGTAATTAATTTCTCCGGCGATATTGTTTCTTCACCACCTTCCCTTTCACCTACATTTCTAAAACTGAATGTTATCGATTTATTTACACAACCTGATTTTTTTATAGTAATTCTGATCCTATTCTTCCTAGCAGTTTTTGATACAGTCGGAACCCTGGTGGGAGTGGGTGAAAGAGCAGGTTTGATGAAAGACGGCATGTTACCCCGCGCACGCCAGGCACTTCTTGCCGATGCAATCGGAACAACTGCAGGTACTTTACTTGGAACTTCAACCATAACAAGTTACATCGAGAGTACTGCAGGTGTATCAGTTGGCGGAAGAACAGGTTTTGCAAATATCATAACAGGAATTCTGTTCCTCCTTGCACTCTTTTTTTCACCAATTGTCAGAATTATCGGAGGCGGATATGAAACTTCAGATGGTCTGATTCTTCATCCTATCACATCCCCCGCACTTATTATTGTCGGAAGTTTGATGCTTCAAAGCGTTAAACATATCTCATGGGATGATTTTACAGAAGGATTACCCGCATTTCTCACTATAATAATGATGCAATTTACTTTTAGCATAACTGAAGGAATAGCGTTCGGGTGCATATCATACTCACTTCTTAAAATTGTAAGCGGCAAAGGAAAAGATGTTCATTTTATTGTACACCTTCTCGCCATTCTTTTTGCCATTAGATATATTTTTCTGAAATCTTAAAAAACACATATTACCTGCCATTAATAATAGTACCTATCCATCTCTTGCGATAGAGCGGGGAAAATGTTACTTTCAAATATTATTATAATCAGAAAAGATATTTAACTCGGCATCCATGATTTCGGGCATTGTAATTCCAACATACGAATCATTCCCTGACAATAATATAAAAAAATTATCAGCGGATGATGGAAATCTTCGATGTAAACATATTGTTGAAACACTTTATTCTGCCCGTATTACCGATGTTGTAATCGTGACAGACAAAGATAAATCTATAAACAATTTCCCATGGCTGAAAGGTAAAATTGTTTATAAACCCGACGCCTTAAATACAGTTTTAACAAATATTCAAATGGCATTAAAAAATATTTCATCTGAGGATATTCACGGCGTTATGATATGTCCCTTGGATCATCCCTTGCTGACGCAAAAACTTCTCGTCACTCTCCTCCAAAACTTCTGGCAATCAAAAAAGGAAATTATTATTCCCGTATACAACGGCGAATGGGGCTATCCTGTAATTTACGGTGCTAATGCTTTTCCTGTTTTTGACAACGCCGATCCGGATGAAAGTCTGAGAGAGTTAACAAAAAAATATAAAAAAGATGTTCACCAGGTGGAAATTCACGACCAGGGAGTGGTGATAAAAATTACATCTGACGATGAATTTGAGAAACATTTAAGGAAATTAGAAAATGCCTGAAGGAGGATATTTACTTGGATATGATATCGGTAGTTCATCGGTAAAGGCAACTTTACTTGAACTTGAAACCGGAACCGTTAAAGCGTCTGTCTCCTCCCCAGAAACCGAGTTAGAAATAATCTCATACGAACCGGGCAGGGCTGAGCAACATCCTGAAATCTGGTGGGAACATGTAGTCCGCGCCACCCGCCTCTTAAAGGAAAAAGGCGGAATTAATCTTAATGATGTTGTTGCTATCGGGATATCGTATCAGATGCACGGACTTGTGATTATTGATAAAAATTATAAGGTACTCCGCCCCGCAATAATCTGGTGCGACAGTCGTGCAGTGGATATTGGTGAAGAAGCATTCAGATCACTCGGAGAAGAAAATTGTTTGAAAAGATTTTTAAATTCGCCGGGAAACTTCACAGCGTCAAAACTTAGATGGGTAATGTTGCACGAACCAGAAATTTTCAAAAACATCTACAAAATGTTACTCCCCGGCGATTATATAGCAATGAAGATGACAGGCGAAATCTTTACCACGCAATCGGGTCTTTCTGAGGGAATACTCTGGGATTTTCAGGGAAATGAAATCGCTGAACCGATATTACGATATTTCAATATTCCCAAAGAATTGATACCGGAAATTATTCCGACGTTTCATAATCAAGGACAATTAACACGTGAAGCGGCTGAAGAATTATCTTTAAGATCCGGGACTATCGTATCATATCGTGCGGGTGACCAACCAAATAATGCATTTTCACTGAAAGTTCTCCATCGTGGAGAAATCGCCGCAACTGCAGGTACTTCAGGTGTAATATACGGTGTTCTTGATTCTCCAGCATATGACGAAAGATCACGCGTCAATGTTTTTTTACATGTCAATCACACAATAAAAGAACCCCGATATGGAGCACTACTTTGTGTTAATGGAGCGGGAATATTAAATAGCTGGCTGAAACGTAATATGGTTACCTTCGGAAATGATTCACTTACTTATACACAAATGAATAAATTAGCGGAACTAATTCCTGCCGGTTCTGAAGGTTTGATTTTTATTCCATACGGAAATGGCGCAGAAAGAACACTGGAAAATAAAACCATTGGCGCAGCATTATGTAACCTCGATTTAAACATACATTCAAAAGCCCATATTCTGAGGGCAGGACAGGAGGGGGTCGTTTTTGCAATGAAATACGGTTTAGAAATTTTATCAGAAATGGGTTTGGAAATTCACGATGTGCGCGCAGGATATGCAAATATGTTCCTAAGCCCTGTTTTTAACGATGCTTTCGCCACCATTACAGGAACAACTATAACTTTATATAATACTGATGGTTCTCAGGGGGCTGCACGAGGTGCTGGACTTGGTGCCAACCTCTATTCTTCCTTCGATGAGGCATTTGTAGGTCTGAAAATTGCAAAGGTGATTGAACCCAATCTAAAAAATCGTGAGGCTTACCTGGATGCTTATCTTCAGTGGCATAATTATATTAAATCTTTATTAAGAAAAGAAAATTTTGAAAATAATAAATTTCAAAACTTTTAATGATTTTTAAACAGACAATACTTCCTATTTAATAAAACAGATTTACAAAAATAATTAAAGCATAAAATTATAAAATATTCTTAAGGGATAGTATGAATTGGTTAATCATTTTAGCCGCTTTATTTCTTGGTATTTTAAATTTAAATCCACAGGTAAATTTGTCGGGAGAAATTCCTGGCTATAATACCATCGCCGAAAAGGATTTAATGACTATTGTAGAATACCTTTCATCTGAAAAATGTGCCGGAAGATTATCTGGCCATTCCGGGTATGATTCAGCGGCAGAATTTGTTGCTCAGAAATTTCGTAATTTAAATTTAAATCCCATCCATGATAAAAACTATTTTCAAGTTTTAAATATTGAATACAACGAGATATTACCACCTGTACACTTAAAACTTATTGATTATATCCCACATAAAAAAAATTTTAATAGTCATGAATATGAATTAGGAAAGGATTACGTGTGCCGCGGCATGTCAGGTTCGGGCAACGTGACTGCACAAGCAGTGTTTTGCGGTTACGGTTTATCACAACCTTTAAACGGTTATGATGATTATGATGGCGTTGACGTAAATGGAAAAATAGCCATCGCATTTAAAACCAATCCTGCGTGGAAATTAAACGATACCATGGGATGGAGCGATGTTTATCCCCGCGACAAAGCCCGAACTGCTGCCAAACATGGCGCTCTCGCACTTGTAATTGTATCTCCTCCAAATCAACCAAATCCGCAAAAGGCAATTATTAGCATACTTGAAGGAAATAGTGAACAGGACATAACTTTCCCCCAAGTACACGCAGAAATACAGGTTGTTGATGAATGGATAAGACCATCAGGATATACCCTATCTCAAATACAATCAATCATCGATTCAACCAAAAAACCCTTTTCACTTCCCCTTCAGGTTATTTTAAATCTCGAGGTTAATGCCCGGTACGTCAAAGAACAACCTACAAAAAATGTAATTGGAATGATTGAAGGAACTGATTCTTTATTAAAAGACGAATATGTAGTTATTGGTGCACACCTTGATCATGTCGGAAGCCAGGCAGGCAAAATTTATGCGCCCGGTGCGAATGACAACGCCTCAGGCTCGGCATCAGTACTTGAAATAGCAGAAGCATTTGCCAAAAGCAAAGTCAAACCCAGGAGATCACTGATTTTTATTTTATTTGCAAGTGAAGAACTTGGACTATACGGATCATCATATTTTGTAAATAATCCCCCTGTACCTCTCGATAAAATAACTGCAATGATTAATCTCGATTGCGTCGGCTTCGGAGACAGTATTCAGATAGGCAATGGCTTGAGTTCACCTGAATTATGGAAAATCGCTAGCGAGCAGGATAAATTATATACGCAACAAATGGTAAGTCGAACCTGGAGCGGTGGAGGTGCTGACGCAGGACCTTTCCATAGCAAAGGTATCCCTGCCCTTTATTTTGTCACAACTAATAGTTACAAACATTTGCATTTAACCACCGATCGACCTGAGACTTTAAACAGAACATTGTTCGAAAAAATAACAAGATTAGCTTACCTCACAGCATATCAGGTTGCAAATGGCAACTATGTCAGGGAAAAGGTAAAAGAATAAAACAAGCAGAAATTAAAGAGTAAATATTATGTCTATAAAACCCAAACTGAGTACATTCGACGCAACAATGATTGTTATCAGTCTGGTTATAGGCATAGGCATTTTTCGTACACCTGCAATTGTTGCATCATGGACAGGCACTGCATGGATTTTTTTCGCGGCATGGATTCTTGGAGGATTATTCAGTTATTTTGGTGCACTTACTTTCGCCGAGATTGGTTCACGTGTACCACAGCCAGGTGCCTATTATACCGTTGTGGCTGATTGCTATCATCCGGCAGTGGCATTCATGTTAAACTGGGCTAACGTGGTAATAGTAAACACTGCCGGCTGTGCGGCTGTTGCAATGATCGGAGCGGAATATTTTATGCCTGTCCTGATACCTACCCACCTGCAGAGTCCATTAACCCTGCAAATTATTGCGGCATGTATCACGCTCATTTTAATTGGAATTAATTACGCAGGTATAAAATCCGGAGCATGGACACAGAATATTTTAACAGTGATAAAAATCGGTATGATGCTCATTGTTATTATCATTGCATTCATATCTGGCGGTAATACAAACCCTGAAACAGTGAACCAGGTGACATCAAATCAACCTTTTTACCTGGCCCTCGGATTAGGGTTAATTGCAGTATATTATACTTACGGCGGATATCAGAATACGCTCAACTTTGGTGCGGATGTGAAATCACCAGAGAGGAGCATACCAAGATCAATATTTTTTGGGATAAGCATTATAGTAATTCTGTATATTCTTATTAATACCGCATATTATCACGTACTTGGAATTAACGGTATGGCGGGTGCAAAACTCGTAGCAGCGGAGGTGGCTCGTGTATCATTCGGTGAGTCAGCATCTATAGTCGTATCTGTAATTATAGTTCTCTCTGCAATCGGATTTGTGAATGTCACATTAATGCAAATACCCCGCACATATTATGCTATGGCTGAAAGCGGTGCTCTCCCGAAAATATTTATGAAAGTAAATCAAAAAACACAGGCGCAGGAATTTACGCTTCTTTTTTATGGTGGAATGGTTTTACTTTCAATTTTTTTCCTTGGCACTTTTGAGAGTCTGGTTAATTACATCATGTTCTTCGATAACATCAATAATGCAATTGTAGCATCAACAATTTTCATATTGAGAAAAAGGCTGGTTGGGTCATCGGGTGCATACAAAATTCCTTTTTATCCGATATTGCCCGGGATTTTTGTGATTTTTCTAATTGCCATTTCGCTAAATGTGATTATCAGTCAACCCACCGACACATACATTGGTTTAGTCATTCTCGCGGTTGGTTTTCCCATATATTATATCATGAAAAAAATATCAAATCCCTGAATTTTTAATTTTGAATTCAGAGTAAAAATATTTCTGGACATTACCACTGACCTCCTTTCCTCCTCAACAACGCATTTAAATCTGGTTCTTCATATGAATCTCTTATAGAGAGTCATAACATCTTTGCTCCCTCTTTTTTCAAGTATATTCTGAATTCATTCGCTATCGATCTCTAAAATATCCCATATTCTTGCAATCTGAAAAAACAAAACAACTGTTTATTGATCCACAAAATGTTTGATTTTTCTGAAATATCCTATCATAAGTCAAATAAATTGATTTTTTTCACACCTTGCTACCCTTTAAACCCATTTTTCCCCCTAAAAAACCTTTAAAACTTAAGAAAAAAGGGCTTTTTATTTAAAAAATAAGTAACTGCTCGATTGTTATTAAAATGTTAAAAAAATATTAAATTTTTCTTGACTTTGAATAAAATTTCTATAAATTTGAGTTTCACGGTGGGGAAAAGTGGGGAAGAATGGTGGGGATTTTTATTCATTTTTATAGATAATTTAAAGTACATCAACAATGTCGTCGTTCAAAGGTTCATACATGTACTCTGTTGATGAGAAGGGAAGAGTTAGCCTTCCGGCTAAACTCCGTAAATACGTGTCTCCAGAGGCAAATGATACATTCGTCGTAACTCGCGGATTTGAAAAATGTCTCTTTGTTTATCCGCTTGATGAATGGAATAAATTAGAGGCAAATTTGCGTGGACTCTCTTCTTATAATTCACAGCATCGACTTTTTCTTCGGGCGATTCTTGAGTTAGCGCAGGACAGTCAACTTGATGCCCAGGCAAGAATCACAATACCCCCGGAATTACGGGAATATGCCGGCATCCAGAATGAAGTCAGAATCATCGGAACACTCGATAAAATTGAACTGTGGAATCCGAACATCTACGAAGAGTACAAGAAAAATCAGTCGGAAAGCTACGAGTCGATAGCAGCGTCCGTCATGAAATAATCATGACCCCGACAGAAAAATTATATTCCTCCATCATTAATTGATGATGAGTGTTTACCATGAACCGGCATTAGTGAAAGAAGTCCTTCACTACCTCATATCCGATCCGGAGGGAATCTATGTAGATGGTACCGTTGGAGGGGGCGGTCATGCAGAGGCCATTCTGACAAACATTTCACCGCGCGGAAAGGTTGTCGGAATAGACCGGGATTGTGATGCGATAGAATTTGCAGGTAACCGCCTCAAAAAATTTGGAACCAGGGTTACTCTTCTACATGATGATTATTCAAAAATCACGCGTGTGTTAAATACAATCGGGATCAATTCCGTTAACGGTCTTCTGCTGGATTTAGGAGTTTCATCCCATCAAATTGAAAGTGGAAAAAGAGGATTTAGTTTTCAAATAGATGAAAAACTGGATATGCGAATGGATAGCAGACAGGTACTGGATGCATGGACGGTAATAAACAAATACGATGAGAAACAATTACAGCAGGTATTAAAAAATTACGGCGAAGAAAGACATTCTGCCCGCATTGTTTTTAAAATTATGAACGAGCGTAAACAAAAATCTATTAATACTACAAAACAATTAGCTGAAATAATCGAATCTGCAGTCGGTAAAAGATACCTCATCAAGTCCATCGCCCGTGTATTTCAGGCAATACGGATTGAGGTAAACAGAGAACTTGAAAATATTAAAGAATTCCTGAAGCAGGCTCCGGATCTTCTGATTCACGGGGGTAGAATAGTAATTATATCCTATCATTCACTAGAAGACCGTATTGTTAAGGATTTTTTCAAAGAAGAATCAAAAAAATATGATCAATCAGGAAACAAATTTTCACCCCAGATATCTCTTAAACCGCGGCTCAGGGTACTAACAAAAAAACCCATTGTTCCATCAAAAACGGAAATTAACCAGAATCCTAAATCAAGAAGTGCAAAATTGAGGTCAGCAGAACGCATATGAAAAATTCAAACCTAACAACAACAGAACCCACTGTCTATTCAAACCACACGGATCAAAGATATGTTTTTAACGGTTCGTTTAAAAAAAACATTGATAATGAAACCCGTAGATCTAACCGACCGGTTAAACCACGAAAACGTTCTTTATTTTCAATAATTACAATTATACTTGCAACCTCAATTTTAATCACCTTTTATGTCTGGAATAAAATATGTGTAAAAAATCTTGTTGAGGAAAAGACATTGATAGAAAGAAAGTTAGAATTAATAAAAATAAATAATGATGATTTAGAATCTGAAATTGCAAAAAGAACCAGCCTTGAAAAAATTGATTTTCTAATTAATTCAGGACGTCTAGATTTAATTTTTCCAAAAGAAAAAGCTGAAACGTTTTCAATTGACGAAGAAAAGTTGAAAAAAATTCTGGAATCAACTAAGTAACAGATGTACGAACAAAATAATTATATCATCCAGCCTCAACCCCCCTCTGTTTCGAACAGTCGTTTCAGAATTCGTATACTTCAAATATTACTTCTGATTTTATTCTTTGCAGTTGCGCTCCGACTGGTTCAAATACAAATAATTGGATTTGAAAAGTACCGGGAGATGGCCAGAAACCAGCACATCCTGAAAAAAATCCTCCCTGCAGAAAGAGGTACATTCTTCGATCGATACGGTTATCCCATTACTTCAAACACGAAGAAAGTATCTATTGCCGTTGATCCATTGATGGCAAAAGACAGCGCATCCAAGATTGCAGAAACATTATCAGTTATTTTTAAAAAACCTGCAAAATATTTTCTCAAAAAAATCAAATCACCCGGAAGGTTTACATGGCTTATTAAAAATGTTGATATACAATATAGAGACAGTGTAGAATCAAAAAAACTGAAGGGTATTATTATAAAAACAGAACCAAGACGACTTCAGTATGATGATCAAATTGCAGGACAATTAATTGGGACTACCGATTATCAAAACAGAGGAAATTCCGGACTCGAACAATATTACAACAAAGAACTCAGCGGAAAAGACGGATATGCTATTTATGAGCGGATTGGTAAAATTAAAATTCTTCCTTCAATTGATTATCCCCGTCAAGAACCGATCCATGGTAACAATATATATTTAACCATAGATCTGCGGCTTCAGGCAATAGCAGAAAAAGAATTAAGTAAAGGTGCAAAAAAAACAAATGCCAGGGGTGGAATTGCTATTATAATGCATGCTGAAACAGGTGAAATCCTTGCATTAGCACAGTATCCTCAAATTAATCCTGACACATTTGGTGAATCCGATCTTGAAGATCAAAGACTCCGTGCAGTTACTGATATTTTTGAACCCGGTTCCGTTTTTAAAATCGTCGTTGCTTCCGCCGCGCTGGAAAACAATCTCGTCTCGCCAAAAAGGGTATTCAATGCTGAAAATGGAATATACCGCGTAACTGTTGGGAATTCTTCAAGAATTATAAGAGATATAGAAAAAGCAGAAAAATATTCATTCGAAGATGCTATTAAATATTCCAGCAATATTGTCATGGCAAGAATAAGCGACATTGTGGGTAATAACCTGTTCTATAAAATGGCTCGAGATTATGGATTCGGAACAAAAACCAATATTGATTTCCCCGGCGAAGTAAACGGAATATTAAAAAAGCCAAAAGAATGGTCCGGTACTACCCGCAATACCCTCGCATATGGTTATGAAGTCAGTGTAACACCGATCCAGCTTGCATGCGCCTATGCCGCGATAGCAAATAAAGGAAAACTGATGCAGCCACGTTTGCTCAAAAAAATCACTGACCATTCAGGCAATATACTGCATCAATCATCACCCCGATTGATAAGAAAAGTAATTTCAGAATCTACCGCTGAAAAATTGACTCACATGCTCGAAAGGGTTGTCGAAGGCGGTACCGGTGAGAATGCAAAATTACCCAATATTCGAATTGCAGGAAAAACCGGAACATCAAAAAAAATTGTCGATGGATCCTACTTTACTAATAAATATACTGCTTCATTTGTCGGATTCTTCCCGGTAGAAAATCCAAAAATTGTTTGCCTTGTCATAATAGACGAACCCTCTGGTGACGAAATATACGCGAGCAAGGTCAGTGCTCCAATTTTCCGTGCCATTGCTGAACAAGTAATTAATCTAACAGATTATTTTACACTACCGAACAAGCCTTTAATAACGGTTAACCAAAATAATAATGCTATCAGAGAAGCGGAAACTGTTCCTGAAAAAAATCAGAATCTTGTTCCAAATGTTTGCGGACTTAGCATAAGGCGGGCAATCGATATTTTAACAGCATATAAACTAAAACCCAGGATTTCGGGATCCGGAACTATAGTTAGCCAGATCCCACCGCCTGGCGCTAGAATAAATAAAGACCGCACTGTTAAAATTATTTGTGAAAATAAAATATCTGCTGCAATAGGATTCCGTTAAGATGATGCTAAAAAAATTACTAGACGGAGTTACTGTAACTAAAATGTTTTACCAGGCGTATGGTCAACAAATAATTATGGATGATTTAAATATCCACCATATACAATATGATTCACGCATGGTCAAGGAGAATGACCTGTTTGTTGCCATACGTGGTACAAATACAGATGGACATAATTTCATAACCGACGCAATTAACAACGGTGCGTCAGCAGTTATGCTGGAGGATGACCTGAATCCGCCCGATTCCTACTTTTTACACACAGGAGTTGCAAAACTGGTTGTACCAAACACCAGAGAGGCTTTAGCAAAAGTAGCCGCTAATTTTTATAACCATCCATCAACGAAACTTACTCTCATCGGAATTACCGGTACAAACGGTAAAACCACAACGGCTCACTTGATAAAATCAATCCTCGAATTAAACGGCATAAAAACGGGAATGATTGGAACCATAGAATATTCTCTCGGCAACAGTACAATACCGGCATCAAATACAACACCTGAATCACTTGAACTCAACCAATACCTGACACAGATGATTAATTCGGGCTGTACACATGCCGTCATGGAAGTCTCTTCCCACGCATTACATCAGCATCGTGTGACCGGTTTAGACTTTAACGTGGGGGTATTTACAAATCTTACACAGGATCATCTTGATTATCACGGCTCTATTGAAAATTATTTCTTAGCCAAACGGATTCTCTTTGAAAAACTTGGACAAACTTCCTTCGCAGTTGTAAACATTGATGACGAGTGGGGTCAAAAATTTTTGACAGCAACAAAAGCCCGAACTATAACATACGGAACAACCGCAAATGCAAGTCTGCGAGCAAGCGATATCCATCTTTCACTTAACGGAATTTATTTCACTGTTACTTATAATCACTGCAGGCTGGATATTACCTCACAGCTCCTTGGCCGATTTAATGTAAGTAATATTCTTGCAGCCATGGGAGCATGTATTGCAATTGGAATTCCGATATCTCAGATCCGTGAAGTGATGCCAAAAATTAGAGCGGCTAGAGGTAGATTTGCACAGATTTCATCTCCCTCGGGATGGACAGCCATAATTGATTATGCTCATACACCTGACGCTCTTGAAAAGGTACTGAACGCCATACATGATTTATTTAATGCTCCAGATAGAGGTAAAATAATAACAGTATTCGGATGCGGTGGAAACCGCGACAAAAGTAAACGTCCATTAATGGCTGCAATTGCAACTGCACTCAGCGACATTGTAATAATAACCTCGGATAATCCTCGATATGAAGATCCAAATTCAATCATCGATGAAATAATGACAGGTGTAAGAAAAGGATCTCATGTTTACAGGGAAATTGACAGAAAAAACGCGATCATCAAGGCGCTTTCCATCGCACAGCATGGTGATGTGGTTTTAATTGCAGGAAAAGGACATGAGGATTATCAAATTATTGGTAATAAAAAAAGTCATTTCAATGACATGGAAATAGTTGAAGAATTTCTTCAAAAACAAATATGACTGTTACATTAAACGATATTCAAAATATTCGGCACATTGCGATTTATAATCTTGATACTGTAACAGCTCAATCTGCTATGGGTGTATCTATAGATACACGCACAATAAAAGCAGGCGAAATTTTCTTTGCAATTAGAGGCAATAATCATGATGGGCATTCATTTATCATCGATGCATTTAATGCAGGTGCAGCATGTGCTGTTATCGATCAAAATGCAGATCGTACCATGTTCCTTGATAAACCAATTATGGTTGTCAGGGATACGGTGAAATCTCTAGGAGAACTCGCAAATCTGTACAGAAAAAAATTCTCAATACCGATAATTGCAGTAGCTGGAAGCAATGGCAAAACGACAACAAAAGAAATGATTGCTTCAGTATTATCCACGCAGTACGATGTTTTAAAAACCGAAGGAAATCTTAACAACCATATTGGGGTACCGTTAACACTTTTTAGACTACAAAAAAATCATGAAATTGCTGTTATTGAAATTGCTGGTAACCATTTCGGAGAAATAAAATATCTCTGCAATATCGTCTCCCCCACACACGGATTAATAACAAATATTGGGCATGAACATTTAGAATTTTTTAAAACCATACAAGGTGTAGCAAAAGAGGAATGCGAATTGTTTAAATGGTTGAGTAAATCAGGAGTTGCATTTGTTAACCTGGATGATCCATTTTTAAAAAGTGAGTCAAGTTCAATAAAAAAGAAAATTCTTTACGGATTCTCCGGAACAAACAGAAAAATCAGCGGCACTATTATAGAATACAGTGATGATGGTTGCGCTACATTAAGTATTCATCCAAAAAATCAAAGATTATTCCGAATAAAACTTTCAGTGCCGGGAAAACAGATGGCATCAAACGCACTTGCAGCTGCTGCAGTCGGACTTACTTTTAAAATTAGGCCAAAAAATATACAAATTGCACTGAAAAACTTTTCTACCATAGGTAAAAGGATGGAAACAATCCGTCTGAATGGAATAACTATATTAAATGATACCTATAATTCAAATCCGGACTCCGTGATCGCTGCATTTGAAACAATACAGTCAATAAAAACAAACGGTAACAAGATTGTCATCCTGTCAGACATGCTTGAACTTGGAGCATCTGCGAAAAAAGAACATGAACGGATAGGAAAACTCGTTTCAAAATATGGAATTGAATATCTGCTTACCAACGGGCAACTTGCAAAATTGATATATGAAAATGCAGACGTTAAAATGAAAGCACATTACGATCAAAAGAATATCCTTGCAGAATACGCAGCTGAACTGATAACAGGTCAGGATGTCGTTCTCGTTAAAGGCTCTCGTGGAATGAAAATGGAAGATGTTGTTACCTTTTTAATAGAAAGAATAAGAAAAAAACAGTTATAGTCTTATGCTATATTTTCTACTGGATTATATAAATCGCACTCTCAATCCGCCAGGTTTTGGAATGTTTAAATACCTGACCGTAAGAGCAGGAGCGGCAACATTGACAGCCCTTGTGATTGCCTTCTGGCTCGGCCCGAAGGTAATCCGATTGCTGAAAAAATATCAAATTGGAGAATCTGCTAAAATAGAAGCACCCAAAACCCATTTAGCCAAAGCAGGAACTCCAACAATGGGCGGAATTATCATCCTCGGTGCAATTTTAATTCCATCACTACTCTGGGCAGACCTGACCAATGGATATGTATGGTTAATCATTTTTGTAACAACTACCCTTGGCTCTATCGGTTTCTTAGATGATTACCTCAAAGTTGTTAAAAAGAAACCTAAAGGTCTTATTGAAGAATATAAATTAATCGGTCAGATTACAGTAGGACTCATTATTGGATCAGTGATTTATTTTTATCCGCAGTTCATTGATCCTGACCTTTGGAAATTCAAATCGTCCACCACTATTCCCTTTTTCAAAAATATGGAGTTTGATTTCGGAATCTTCTACATACCTATGGTAATTTTTATAATAACTGCAACGAGTAATGCAGTAAATTTAACAGACGGACTTGACGGCTTAGCAGCAGGGCTTGTTGGTATTGTTGGAATAACACTTGCAATAATCAGTTATATTTCTGGAAGACCTGACCTGAGTCAATATTTAACTATTCCATTTTTACGCGGAAACGGCGAGTTAAGTATATATTGTGCAGCTCTCGTTGGTGCAACACTTGGTTTCCTCTGGTATAATGCTTACCCAGCACAGGTATTCATGGGAGACACGGGATCACTTGCACTTGGCGGCGCGATTGGAGCATTATGCGTCCTGATAAAAAAAGAACTTCTTCTCCCAACACTGGGAGGAGTATTTCTGATGGAAACATTATCAGTAATTATACAACGCACCTATTTTAAATACACAAAACACCGGTATGGTGAAGGCAGACGAATATTTGCCATGGCACCACTTCATCATCATTTTGAAATGCGTGGTTGGCCAGAACCAAAAATTGTAACTCGATTTTATATCGTAGCCATACTGCTTATGATTTTAAGTCTTGCAACATTCAAGGTCCGATGAACAGGTTAAGAATATATGCTTACTGAAAAAACGCAGAAAAAAATAATTAGCAAAAATAACATCGCTGGGAAAAATGTCTCGGTCCTGGGCATGGCAAGAAGCGGTCTGGCGGCCGCTAAACTGCTCAAAAAAGCAGGTGCAAATATTTTTGTAAGCGATAACGGATCAATACAAAATCTTAATAACGCAATTATTGAGCTGGAATCTTCAGGAATAAAATATGAGACCGGAGAACATACAAAGAGAATACTCGATGCAGACCTTTTAGTAGTTAGTCCTGGTATCCCATCAAACTTAAATATAATTCGTGAAGCAGAAGAAAATGGCCTTACCATTATTTCAGAACTGGAACTTGGAAGCTGGTACTGTCGCGCCCAAATTGTAGCAGTGACCGGCACCAATGGAAAAACTACAACAACAACTTTAATCGGAAAAATACTGGAACATGCAGGTAAACCTTTTAAAGTAGGCGGGAACATCGGAACCGCATTCTGCGAGTTTGCTCAGGATATTGATGAAAATTCAATCGCAGTACTTGAGGTAAGTTCGTTTCAACTCGATTTTATTCATTCATTTCATCCAAAAATATCCATACTGCTTAATATAACCCCGGATCATTTAGATCGATACGATCACAACATGGACAGATATATTGCCGCGAAGTGCCGCATATTTGAAAATCAAACAACAGATGATTACCTGATCTATAACGATGACGATGAGGAAACAAAGGAACAGGTACGGAGATTTGCAAGCCTTCACGTCAAAATAATCCCTTTCAGTGTAAGAAAAGAACTGGAAGTCGGAGCCTTTGTAAAAAACAACGAACTTATACTAAGAATTAACAATAAAGAATCAAATTTACTAAAAATTGAACGGATAGGAATCAGGGGAACTCATAATCTCTATAATGCTATGGCAGCAGCATTGGCCGCAAAACTTTCAGGAATTGAGGATAAAATAATAAAAGAAACTCTAATCTCTTTTCAGGGTGTTGAGCACCGACTTGAATTCGTCCGTGAAATTAATGGCATAAAATTTATAAACGATTCAAAAGCAACTAATGTTGATTCCGTCTGGTATGCCATTCAGGCATTTAATGAACCATTAATTCTCATTCTCGGTGGAAGAGATAAAGGAAACGACTATAAAAAATTAGATGAGTGTGTGACCAGACATGTAAAAACAATTATTGCAATCGGAGAATCAGCACAAAAGGTTTATGATCATTTTCATGAAATTAAACCGGTTATAATGGCAAATTCAATGGAAGATGCTGTTAAAAAAGGGATGCTAAACGCATCAGCAGGAGATATAGTTTTACTCTCACCTGCCTGCGCATCATTTGATTGGTTTAAAAACTACGAACATCGTGGCATAGTCTTTAAAGAAATTGTTATGTCTATAAAAAATTAATCATGGAACGAAAGAATCATATTGACTTTACAACATTAATCTGTGCACTGACACTAATGTTCATGAGTCTAGGAATAGTTTACAGTGCATCGGCGACAATTGCTGCAAAAGAAAAAGGAACAAGTGAATTCTACCTGATACAGCACGCCATAAAAGTTGCTGCGGGTATTGTTTTCCTTTTCTTCTTTATGCGATTTGATTATCATCGGATTCAACGCCTGTCAAAACTTATCCTAATTGGTACAATTCTTCTCCTTATCGCTACAATATTAATTGGAATAATAGCACAGGGTGCTAAGAGATGGCTAAATATTGGTCCATTAAATCTGCAACCATCTGAGCTTGCAAAATATGCTCTATTATTTCATCTCGCCGCTCTTATTGTGAAAAAAGGTGAACTAATACAGGACTTAAAAAGAGGCTATGTTCCTATGCTGATCTGGATTGCACTGGTAACGGGCCTTGTCTTGCTCCAGCCAAACTTCAGTATGAGTATAATGATATTCGGTCTAAGTTTATCCCTACTCTACATTGGCAACGTCAGATTACAACATCTGGTTATGACATTTGTGACACTTATTCCTGCAATTTTAATTTTTATGATTTTTAAACCGTACAGCATAAAACGGATTACAGATTTTATCAACAACATTTTTGGATCCAGCCAGAACCTGGGTTATCAGTTAAGCCAGTCTATTATTGCATTCGGCAATGGCGGGATTTTTGGTGTGGGTCCCGGTGAAAGTAAACAGCGCGATTTATTTTTACCGCTTTCTCACAACGATTTTGTTTATTCAATAATTGGCGAAGAATATGGATTTCTGGGAACAATGACTATCCTTTTTATCTTTTTTCTGATTATGTTGAGGGGATTCAAAATTGCCCGGAATGCACCCGACCCATTCGGCCGTTTTGCAGCCGCCGCGATTACACTGGCAATCACCACTAATGCACTCGCCAATGCCTGTGTAACTGTTGGCCTTTTCCCAACTACCGGATTACCGATGCCGTTTGTAAGTTACGGTGGCACATCAATGCTTGTATCATCAGCCGTTATTGGTATACTCCTTAATATATCATCACAAACAGATATGAATCCGCGCATTCAGGAGATACCAGTTTTAGGTGAAGTAAATGCAGATACAATAAATACAAGAAAGGTGTACTGATGTGGCTTCCATTAAAATTATATTCGCAGGTGGTGGAACAGGCGGACACCTCTTCCCTGCTCTCGCAATTGCGGATGAGATTAAAAGAACAGACCCTGATGCAGAAATTCTATTCGTCGGCACGAAAGATAAAATTGAATCGAAAGTCGTACCAGAGGCAGGATACAAATTACGAACAATCTGGATCAGCGGATTTCATAGGAGTCTACGCATGAGCAATCTACTCCTTCCACTGAAAATGATTGTTTCCTTTTTACAGTCGTATTTAATTATGCGCCAATTTAAACCGGACGTGGTGGTGGGAACAGGCGGATATGTTTCCGGCCCGGTCTTAAGGGCAGCAATTTTATGTCGAATACCTACACTGATTCATGAACAAAACAGCTATCCTGGTGTAACGACAAGATTGCTTGCTCCCCGAGTTACTGAAGTGCATTTAACTTTTGAAAAAACACGAAAATATTTAAGTGATAAATCCAATACTTTTATATCAGGTAATCCTACAAGAACTTCACTTGAAGCTGTCGATAAAATAGAATCTTTAAAATATTTCGGTTTTTCACACGCTGATAATTCAAAGATCATTCTTGTTTTCGGCGGAAGTCTGGGTGCCCATTCAATAAACAAAGCAATACTGTCAATATTACCTGAACTGATGAAAAAAGAAATTAAGTTAATATGGCAGACCGGCTATAATGACCTTGAGGAAATCAGGGAAATCACAAAATCATACTCCACCGAAAAAATATGGGTGAATGCATTCATCGACAGAATGGATTATGCTTATTCAGCAAGCGACATTGTTGTTTGTCGTGCTGGTGCAACAACAATAGCTGAAATAACAAGGTTGGGAAAAGCTTCAATACTAATTCCTTATCCACACGCTGCCGCCAATCACCAGGTTGAAAACGCATCATCGCTTGTTGAAGCAGGCGCTGCGTTTATGGTATATGATAATGAAATGAAAGAAAAACTTCTACCGACGATAATGAAGTTAATAAATGAAGAACAAATTAAAATAATGAGTTTAAAAAGCAAAGCACTTGGTATACCAGAAGCAGCAACAAAAATAGCAGAACACATTAAAAAACTTGCAGACAAACATGGAAGAAAATAAAATACCATCAGGAGCCAAGGTATTCAAATACAAACTCGATTTCTATTATCAGCAATCGCTCTTATACCTTCTCACACTGATACTTTACGCAGGTATTCGAGGAACATTTAAATTTGAACAACTTCCATCAATGGCTTCTGATCCTTTGCTTTATATAATTATTCTTTTCGTGGTAATGTCGTTCATTATCTTATTATTGAACAAATCACGGGATCGAAAATTAATAATTGCACAGGATAGAATAATATTCCACAACAAATACAGTGAACAGGAAATTGCTTTTGATGACATAGAGTGGATGCACATCGGCAGAGAACGCCGTGTAAAAACTGCAGGAGTATCGCAAGTTATTGTTTTTAAATGGAAAAGCAGGCGACGTTTATTCAGAATAAGAATCGGACGATATGAGCGGGAAAAAGAGCTTTTCAACGAAATGCAAAAAATTTCCCAGAAAGTCCCCCGTGGAAAACGTTCGATACTCAATATAGAGAATAAAAAGAGAGGAAGGATCTCATTATGACGGAATTTTTACAGTATATAATTCTTGGATTCATCGCGGGAATTGCAAGCGGACTGCTTGGCATCGGTGGTGCGATTGTTCTGGTACCGTCTCTGGTATATATCTTTGGCTGGAAACAGCACATGGCACAGGGAACAACTTTGGCAATGCTCTGCATGCCGATCGTGATTCTAGGTGCCTATCAATATTACCGTGCAGGGAATGTCAATATTCAGGTGGCAATATTAATGGGATTGGGACTTTTTTTCGGAGGTTATTTCGGCGGATGGATTGCCAATAGCATTGACACAAATACACTGCGCAAAATTTTTGGTATAGCATTGCTTTTAATTTCTATCAAGATGATAATAGGAAAGTGAATTTAAATAATGTTTAGTTCAATAAAAAAACTGCACTTTGTCGGAATCGGCGGCATTGGAATGAGCGGAATCGCTGAACTTTTAATTGATCAGGGTTTCATAATATCAGGATCGGATAAATCCCTCAGTGAAACGACGGAACGTCTGCAAAAATTGGGTGCATCAATTTACGAAGGACATAAACCAGAGCATGTGTCTCCTGATGTAGATGTCCTAGTGTATTCCTCTGCAGTACCACCTGATAATGTTGAAATATTAGAAGCACAACATAGAAAAATTCCCGTAATCAGACGGGCCGAAATGCTTGCAGAAGTGATGCGATTAAAATACGGAATTGGAATTGCCGGCACCCACGGGAAAACAACGACAACCTCCATGGTGGGTCTGGTTCTCATAGAGGGTAACCTGGATCCGACAGTAATTGTAGGGGGCCGGCTTAGCGGACTTGGCGGGTCAAACGCCCGACTTGGTCGAGGAGAATTTATCGTAGTCGAAGCAGATGAATTTGATCGATCATTTCTATCAATTACTCCTACAATTGCAGTACTTACAACACTGGAAACCGATCACCTAGATTGCTACCGCGATCTGGAAGATATTAAGGGTGCGTTTGTCCAGTTTGCTAACAAAGTTCCGTTTTACGGATTTATTGTTCTCTGTCAGGATGAACCCGCTTTGCAGGATATAATGCCTTTACTAAACCAGAAAAAGGTTATTGGATATGGACTCAATCCGCAAGCCGATGTACAGGCAACCGAGATATCGTATCATAACAGCACTTCAACTTTCTCGGTAATAAAAGATGGTAATTCACTGGGACAAATTACAATCCAGCTTCCAGGCAGACATAATATTCAAAATGCACTTGCCGCTATTACAGTCGGACTGGAATTAAAAATCCCATTCGACAAAATAAAGAAAGGAATAGAAAAATTTTCAGGTGTCAACCGCCGGTGGGAGAAAAAAGGTGAAATTGACGGAATCTCAATATATGACGATTATGCACATCATCCCACCGAATGCCGTGTAACTCTCATGGGTGCAAAAACCGGATGGAAAAGAAGAACAGTGTGCGTCTTCCAGCCACATTTATTTTCAAGAACCAGAGATTTCTATGAAGAGTTTGCAAAAGCGTTTCTTCTTGCCGATGTCCTCATTGTTATGGATATCTATCCAGCAAGAGAAGAACCAATTCAGGGCGTAAGCGGAGAACTTATAGTCCATGCGGCTAAAAAATACGGACACAAAAATGCTCACTATGTTCCAGATAAAAATAAATTACCTGAATTTATCCGGGGTATGGTTAAAAAAAATGACATCATAATAATGATGGGCGCCGGCGACATCTGGAAATTAACCGGACAGGTAATATCTGCAATTGAAACGAAAATAAAGAAACAGGGCAATTGAAAAAGTGATCAGTATTGAAGAAATAAAAAAGTTTTTCCGGGGTCGAATCATGCTTAGCGAGCCGCTCAGTTCATACACAACTTTTCGAATAGGCGGGCCGGCGGATTATTATTTCGAACCGATCGACAAAGAAGATACCACCGTGATAATAAAATATCTGCAATCTCAGGAGGTACCGTTTGCAGTCATAGGAAAAGGGAGCAATTTACTGGTCAGTGATTCCGGATTCCGTGGTGCGGTGGTTAATATCAATAAAGGCCTCAAATCAATGAAGGTAGAGAATGCAACTGTTTATGTAGAAGCGGGAGTACAGTTAAACCGCTTTATAGACTTGTGCATACAAAACTCCTTAAAAGGTGTCGAGATGTTAGCAGGTATACCTGGAACGGTTGGCGGTGCAATATTTATGAATGCTGGAGCATACGGCGGTGAAATTTCCACATATCTCACAGAAATAGAACTAGTGCGAGAGGGTAATTGCATTGTAATACCCAGGGAAGAGATAAAATTTTCCTATAGAAAGGCATCTTTCTCCGATCATGACGTAATCATAAGTGCAAAATTTCAATTACCTCGCGGTGAAAAAGCTGAATTGGAGAAAAGAAAGAATGAACTTTTGCTCACTCGAAACAGGAAGCATCCGGTTAATTATCCAAATTGCGGCAGTGTTTTTAAAAATCTTCCCGATGCTCCTGCTGCAAAATATATTGAGGAAAGTGGGCTGAAAGGAAAACAAATAGGAAAAGCACAGGTGTCGGAAAAACATGCCAATTTCATTATTAACCTTGGCGGTGCAACAGCATTAGATGTTTATAACCTGATCAGCCTGGTAAAAAAAACAGTATTTGAAAAATTCGGTATCAATCTTGAACTGGAAGTAAAACTTTTAGGATTTGAAGAAAGTAATAACAATAAGGTTTAAAGTGCTGGAAAATTTAAACAAGAAAAAGTTGAATTTAAAACGCGCAGGTCTTTATTTGATGGCAATGCTGATAGTCATATTTTTTACACTGGTAGTGTTTGCCGGTAAATGGAAGACATCATTACATGTTGAATACCTAGAGATCGACGGTGCTCGCATTCTTCCCCACCATTTACTGCTCTCAGCAGTGAATGTTCCAATGCAATCTCTTCTTGACACCGTTGATCTCTATATTATAAAAAACCGACTTCTGCAACATCCTTATATTAGTGCAGTGAATATAAACAGATGTTATCCTGATGGATTGCGAATTGAGATTACAGAGCGCGAACCAATTGCTTCAATTTTGAATGATCATTTATTATATGTCGATACTGCGGGAACACTTCTCCCTGCAATTGAGTCAGAAATTCCTATGGATCTCCCGATTATTACAGGAATTTCTGATTTAAAGCCAGAGGAAATAGGTACAAAGTTAAAAAATAAGGAAATTGAAACAGCAATTAAAATCTTACAAACATCCATTAAAGTTGATACAAGCCTCTTTCATTTTATTTCCGAGGTAAACATGAATTCGGGTCAGGACATTATTATAACGACAACAGAACCTGCTGTTTCAATTATTTTAGGACGGGATGATTACCCCGTGAAACTTTTAAAATTTCAATCATTCTGGACTAATTTTGTAAAAACAAATGATGTAAATAAAGTACAGCATATCGACCTGAGGTTCACAGATCAGGTTGTTGTCAAATGGATAAATGATAAAAATAATTAACAAAAGAGGTTTTGAAGGAATATCATGAAAGACATAAATGTAACAGAGCCAGAAATAATAGTAGGACTTGATATAGGAACAACAAAAGTTTGCGCCGTAATTGCTTCTGTAGATGAAAATGGAAAATTCAATGTCCTCGGCGTTGGCAGAAGTCCATCCGACGGCCTAACCCGCGGTGTAGTGACCAACATAGACAAAACCGTCAGATCAATCCAGAGCGCCGTTTCAGAAGCTGAAACACGTGCCGGCGTAAAAGTTCAGGCAGTCATTGTGGGAATTGCAGGCGATCATATACAAAGTTTCCAGAGTAGAGGAGTCATTGCTATAAGCGGACCGGAGAAAGAGATAACTCAGAATGACGTTAACCGACTCATAGAAGACACAAAACGGGTGGCACTTCCAACGGATAGACAGATTATACATGTTATTCCGCAGGAGTTCATCATTGATGGACAGGATGGTGTCAGCGATCCTGTTGGAATGTCGGGAGTCAGGTTAGAAGCAAATGTACATATTATTACCGGACTTGTCACAGCCGCGCAGAATATTTTTAAATGTGTAAAACGTGCAGGACTAAACATTAATGATATGGTCCTTGAACCACTCGCATCAAGTTATGCTGTTCTCGATGAGGAAGAAAAAGAAGTCGGAATTGCTCTCCTCGATGTAGGCGGAGGGACCACGGATCTTGCAGTTTTTGAAGACCGCACAATTAGATATACAGCGGTAATACCAATAGCAGGAAATCAGGTAACAAATGATATCCGTCGCGGACTTGGTGTACTGACCGAACAGGCTGAAAAATTGAAATGTCAGCACGGGTTTTCATATCTGCCTGCTGTTGTGGACAATGAGCCGATAACGTTACCCGGAATTGGCGGCAGACCTCCGCTTGAAATTGATAAAAAACTTCTTGCACAAATTATACAACCGCGAATGGAGGAAATATTTGAAATCGCAGCCATGGAAATCAAACGGTCAGGCTACTCACGCCATCTCTCCGCAGGTGTAGTCCTTACAGGTGGCGGATCATTAATTAAAGGAGCAGCCGACCTGGCACGTGAAGTTCTTGGACTACCTGTAAAAATAGGAATACCCGGAGGCTTCAATGCTGGTTTAGTCCGTGAAATCGAAAATCCAATTTATGCAACGTGTGTAGGACTGGTTCTTCACGGACTACGGCACAAGGAAAGGACACCTTTTGAGTTTGGAAGTGGAAAAGAGGGTGGTTCACTGAAAAAAGTATTAATTAAAATGAAAAGCTGGTTTGATGAACTATAAAAAAGACAATGAAATTAATTAATAACAATTTAAACATTCACCACAAACAATACAGGAGATACGATAGTGATAGAACTCGATAATTTTTTCAACCAAGGAGCGAAGATCCGTGTAGTCGGAGTCGGCGGCGGCGGTGGCAACGCCGTGAATAGCATGATCGACAAACGAATGCAGGGAGTTGATTTCTTCGCCATCAATT
>Ga0101944_10002068_pt1 | contig 35083 bp, 33 predicted proteins | sample DewCreD2012metaG_FD_75245 | JGI IMG/M metagenome (GOLD analysis project Ga0101944, IMG submission 75245) | Hot spring sediment bacterial and archeal communities from British Columbia, Canada, to study Microbial Dark Matter (Phase II) - Dewar... ... | reverse complement strand
AATACCCTTGCTCCCTCAGCTTAGAGAAGTTTGGAAGCCGGCCTTCCTTCATGTATTTCATGGTCAGCCTGGGGTCAAGGCCGTCAAGACCGACGACGATGACCCTTTTTGCTTTGGCATTGGGGCTGATCTTTTTGCCTGCGATCTTTTTCCAGAGAAGGCGTATGGGCCAGAAGAAGAAGAGGAAGACGGCGACGGCAAAAGTGGCCAGAAACCCGAGGGCCGAACCGATGAGGGCAAAGCCTGCTCCCGGCCCGATGTAGGCCTGAGCTTTCTCTGGGAAGAGCAGAAGACTCAAAAGCACAAAGACAATGTTGACAGGATTTACAGGATTCACCGGATCGTTTCTCAGTTTCCTGACGAAACTGAGGAGGGGTTCATCTTGGCGAGTGATTCTATCGGATGTTGAATATACTCTCATGGTTCCGGTCAAGGATCTACTCATATCTATCTTAAGATTGACAACATCCTTCTGCTTTTCATGCCGAAAAGCAGAAGATGTTTTATCTTGTCAATCCTGTTGATCCTGTCTAATTGATTTATTGCCGTATGCGCTATGCTCTCTGCTCCATGCCTCACCTATCACCGTGAGATGATACCGGCACGGTTCAGAATCTCCATCACCTCTTCGGCAGCCTCTACCGGCGTCACGGCGGCAGAATGAATGACCAAGCTTGGATTCTCCGGCGCCTCGTAAGGTGCCGAAACTCCGGTGAACTCCTTGATCACGCCCGCCATGGCTCTCTGATAAAGGCCTTTGGGATCTCTTTTTGCACACACTTCAACAGGACACTCGACATAGATCTCAAAGAATCGGTCATCCCCAACGAGCTTTCTCACCACCTCCCGGTCCGCCCTGTAGGGTGAAATAAAGGCGGTAATCGCGATGATGCCCCCGTCCACAAAGAGCCTGACCATTTCCCCGATACGGCGAATGTTCTCCTTACGATCCTCCGGCGAAAAGCCGAGATCCCTGCACAGCCCGTGGCGCACGTTGTCCCCGTCAAAGGAGTAAGTCGTGCATTTCCTTTCATAGAGCATCCTTTCAAGATAATGCGCGATCGTGGACTTGCCTGATGCGGACAAGCCTGTGAACCAGACAACGGCTCCCTTATGGCCGTGTAGCGCCTCCCGCTCATCGCGGGTCAAATAACCGTCAAACCAGGTGACATTTTTCGATGCAAGAGTCATAGGAGCCTCTAAAACGACAATCGAAAAACACAAAGAAAGACATTAGACAGGATTTAGAGGATTCTCAGGATTCAAGAAAACCCTCATCTCACACCCGCTCGCCCCAGCTCTCTAGAGGCGCAGAGAACACAGAGAAAATTGCTCTTCGCAAAGAAATACAGTGAGGCTCCTGAAATGCCGAACCAAGCAAGCGTGTTTCAGCATTTCTCGATCCCCACTGCCTCCAATGGTTCCCCATTGAAGATCCTGCTCCGCAGTCATTTTGCGCGAGGAGAATCTTTGAATCATACGGGGCAAGGAATACATGGAGAAGACTCCTCGCTCAAGCGGAGCTTGCTCCTGCCAATGCTGCGCACCGGCTGCCTCCCTCGGAGGCGCCTCCTGAGGCGGGCAGGTCTTGAGCGAACGCACCGACAAAACTAACTCTATGGAGATCATAAGAGGATTGCTGTTCTGCTCTCATCGCCTTCTTGGCGCTCAAAACAGTCCCGCTGAGCGGGGCTGAGTGCGAAGCACGGAACGCAGGGAGTCGAAGCGGCAAAAGCAAGCTGGCTTGATTTTGGTGATTCCTCATCCCGTGCGGGTTATGAGCGGCAATGCGTTTCTCATCTTCCTCTGCGACTCTAGCGACCCTGAGTTCGTCGAAGGGGAGCGGGCGTGAGACAGTGTTTTCTCTCTGGACCCTGTACATCTTGTTAATCCTGTCAAATTGTTCTCCGTGTACTCTGTGTCTCTGTGGTGAATCATATTTCGACCTTGAGCCAGCGTTTGAACGCAAGCCCGCTGGCGATCGACACCACACAGAACACCCAGAGCCAATGCATCTCGAAGCCGAACACGTTCACATCAGCCCCAGGATACCTGATCTCCACTGACTCGATCTTCGACTCGGAAGGCAAAAGCTTTTCCCCAGGATAGATCAGTGCGTAGAAAAAGCTCTTGGTCCTGAGGGGTTCTACTCTATCTTGCCCATCTCCAACCCAGACCGATTTCGAATACCCGTGTCCTGCATTCGATATTTCGATCGTATGCCTTCCCGCCGGCCCGGCCTGCAACCTCCAATCCACTTCGCCGCTGTCCCTTATCCGCAGTGCCGGTGTTACAGCCTCAATAGCCCCAGTCGTCGTAAGGGATATGTCATGAATGTGCTTTTTGTCCTCCACATGAACGTACAGGTTGAACGGTTCGCCGACCGTCAACGGCCGATATCCGTACCGGACATTGAGCTGTCCAAGCAGGGGCACGCACACGATCACCAGCACAATCACGGACGGAAGCGATGCCGCCAGGTATTTCACGTTGGCGACCAGCATCTTCCCCTGCATCCTCAGCATGACCCTGAAATCATTCCTGTAGAGCACGATCCCGAGGAGGCTCGCCTTTATCTGATCTTTCGCTTTTCTGATCTTCTCCTGATTTGAGAACACTCCGAACAGCTTGAGCATTACAATCCCAGCCACCGCAGAGATCACAGCCAACCCAACCCAAGGAGGGAAATAGTCAAATGGCTTCAGAACCAAGTCAAACAGAGCGGTTATCCCGACAAGCACTATATCCATCGGTAATAAAGCACAGCGCAAAGCGCAAAGAGCAGAAATTAGACAGGATTAACCCGCCGTCGCCCATTCGACAAGCTCAGGGCTATGGCGGGGCAAGCAGGATTTACCGGATCTTTTCTCAGTTTCCGGACGAAACTGAGAAAGGGGAGGGCCGAAAAGCAGAAGACATTCCTGTTTGTCCTGTAGATCCCGTCTGCTCTACTCTTTTCTCTTCGCCCTTTTCTCCTTGCACCCTGCACCTTGTACCGTGTACCACTCTCTTCAATCGATATACCCTAATCCTTGCAGCTGTTTCTTCACGGCTTCCTCGCTGCTGCCAGGGTTTGAGCCCGCTATTCTTTCGACCTCTCTTTCGAGCGCCGCCTCCACAAACTCCTGGACTGAAGAGTATCCGGCCTTTTCCGACACTTCTTTGATTCTCGCCATCAGTTCTTTTGAGATTTTGATTTTGTCCCCGAACACGTTTTTGGCTTCTCCTAAGATCGTCGCAAGAAATTCAAGAAAACAATTTTGACAGCATTTACAGGATCTTCAGGATTATTTCTTCTCAGTTCCCTGCCTCCGGCCCGGAGGGGCCTACGCCCCAGAGGGAAGAAACTGAGAAGTAGCTTATCCAGAGGGGGATTATTATCAACTCATGTATTTCGTCTCATTCGCACTGCAGGCAACTGGCGATCTTGATATTGTATCTAAGAGCACAGTTCTGCCTTTCGTCCGGAAAGGCAGAACATTGTTCCTGTTGATCCTGTTAATCCTGTCTAATTTTGCTTTGTCGTTTGCTTTTTGCGCTATGCTTTTTTCCTTTGTCTGTATAGCGATTGCTCCACCGCTCCGACCATCTTTTCCACTTCCAGCCCATTCCCTAGAAAGGCATTGACTTTCGCTGCGTTTTTTCGCGGCTCCGCGATCACATCACCGTAGTCTATGTAAACCACTTCAAAGTCTTTTCTTCCCTTAAGCCAGGCCCGGATTTTTCCCAAATGGCTTTCGAAGTTCGCTATCATCTGGGCATCACTCAAACCAGCCCCACTCTGACCTCTCCGCTCCAGCATCTTTTTCTGGGAGGCAAGGACTTCCTTCATCTCTCTTAGCATAAAGATCACCTTGTACCTGTGATTTCCGTTTAGCGGCAGGTCATAGAGCAGCGCCGTGATCATTTTGACGACCTTGCCGTGGCAGTCGGGCAGCCAGGATGCGTCCTCTTTGATCTTCTTGGCTCGCTCGAATTCGTAGTAGCCGCGAGGGTTGTCGTCGTCGGCCCTTCGGATGTTGTCCGTCAGGATTTCCATGCCGCCGGCTTCCAGCATCCGCATCATCATGGATGTGCCGGACCTGGGCAGCCCTGATACGATAACGATAGCTTCATTCATCTTGTTATCCACCAGCCCCTCAAAAAAGAATTAGACAGGATTTACAGGATTCACCGGATCGTTTCTCAGTTTCCGGACGAAACTGAGAAAGAGTCTAATCCAAGAATAGGATGTTATTGTGCATGAATATTACTTTCAAAGCTGCGTCCAGGACCTGGCGACATCTACTTTAACGCTGATCAACCCTTCTGCCTTTCATCTGGAAAGGCAGAAGATCTCGATCCTGTAGATCCTGTTAATCCTGTCTGATTTGCTCTATGCGCTTTGCGCTGTGCGGTTTTAAACGTCGTACAGAGGTTGGCCGGTCATCTGCGCCGGGATCGGAATGCCGAATTCCGCCAGGATCGTCGCCGTCACATCGGGCAACGCCGCATTCTTTTTTGTTATGGGCCTGTTGGCCAGAAGCACGGCAGGCACCCACTGCGGGTCTATGCAGTGATCCCCGCTCCACTTGTCATCATTGTCCGCGAAGACTTCTTTGGTGTATCCGCCGAGCACCGTCTCCCACGATGCCCTGTATCCTCTGTTCCAGCCGATGACCAGGTCTGGGGTTTTGTCGTCCCTCCGGCCATAAATCTCTCTACCGGCCCAGACGTTGGACACGGCATTCGCGCCGTTCACTGGGTCCTTGAGCGCCAGAAGCTCAGCTTTCACCTTGGCAATGAACTTCCCATAGTCCGTGCCCCTGACAGTCCCGTATCGCTCCCGGCCGTCAAGGTTAACGTAGAGGGCATTGATCCCAAGACCATAGGCTTTTGTCTTCTGCCAGTGGACATTCTCGAAAAAGGAATATTTTTCAAGGGAAGATCGATCCATGACTGAGGCATACCCGTTCTCCAGCAGCCATGAATTGAGGTTCACGCTTCGGTAAAACGGGCCAAATCCATGGTCCGACATGACGACCAGCCTGAAGTTCGGATCCGTGATATCAAAAGACTTGTACAAATCCCCCAGCACCCGGTCCATCTCCATATACATCGCCCTGATCGTGTCCTGGAATTCCTTTGCGAGTCCCGGTGTGTACATGGGGTGGTCTGGATCAATGGCTCTCCAGTACATATGGCTGTCCTGGTCCAGGTTCGAGAAGTAGAAGAAGAGGAAGCCGGTACTTTCCTTTCGCAACCTCTCCAACTCGTAACGGAAAGCCTTCCTGCTCTCGTCCAAGATCTGGGCCGATGACTGGATATACTCCCGTTCTGACAGAATCCCGTAGCTGAGAGCTTTTGTGTCAGCAGGGAGGCCCTTGGTTCCAAATAGCCCGATAGCACGCCCCAATTCCTTGCCATAGGATTCGGGTGAAGTCACCGGCAACGATTGATTCAGGGGATCAATATTAATAGGTGAAACGTACATCTGAAAATCAGGATGAACGTTCTTGATTAGAATTTTACAGATACCGGTCACCGATTTGGCAAAGGGCATTATCTCGAAGGACACCCTGAGCCAGCCGCTCCATTCTCCTTTCCGAAGGATCAGCTCGTGATCTTGAATCTTCACCTTCACGACGTCATTCACACCGTCCCGCCAAACGGTGAACGGCACCTTTGTGGTAGGTTTGTCTTTCCTGAGACCGTTCACCGGACCCGGCAAATCTCCAACGATCTTGTTGTCGATCATTCGAACCGGAAAGACATTCCCTCCTGTGATTTCTTTGCCGCTCTCGGCTGCCGGATTTGATGTGAAAAGGGAAAACGTACCATAGGACCCGACAAGATCAGGAGTTCCCATGCCTGAAACGCAACGGACATCCTTGCTTTTCACGGGAAATTCGCCGGGCATCCTGAAGACTGTCGAAGGAACTCCTTTTCCCGCGAGGAATTCCCAGAACGGCTTGCCTTCACGAAGATTGATTACACTTCCGCCGCTCAGGGGAATCTCCCATCCGCCCATCGACACAGTCCTCTCGGGCGCAGACACTTTGGCGGTTGAAAGATAAGGGATCATGGTTGCAGGATCCCTGTGGATGAAATCAAAAATTCCGTGAACCCCCGCGGACGCACCCACTGAAAGATCCGACCAAGCGACCGGACTTTGAGGAGGAATGCTGCTTCGCATGATCGAAAACCCGCCCGAATTGATCAGTCTCAGAAAATTAGGCATTCGTCCTTCTTTCACGAACTGGAGGAGGAACTGGTGATCCATCCCGTCTATGCCGAGGACGACCATCTTCTTAGCGGCAGAAGAGACCTTCAAGTTCTTGCAAGCGCCCAGGTGCGGCAGCAGGGCAAGGCCAGCACCGGCCTTGACGGTCCTGGAAATGAATTCTCTTCGGCCCATCTTTCTCATTCTAGTTTTCCTGGGTGTGCCTGTATACCGTGCTTGCGACGTGGAAGAGCTCTTCGAAGTATTTCTTGTTCTGCAGGGCCAGGATCCCAAGGCTCATGAGCTGTATGGAAATAATAATGGTGATCCCGCTTACAATGAAGGAATGCGGGGACAGCGCAAAAGCTTCCCCTATGGCTCCCGACAACCGGTAACCGAAAGAAAGGTCTGAGCCTGCCAGCTTCACATAGAAATTGATCGTGTGGATAAAAACCCATGCCAGGGGATACAATGAGATGACCAGCAGGCTCAGTCCGGGCAGGAAGAAAAACATGAAGGGCCTGAAGATGAATCCCGAGATAAGACTGGCGAGAATGCTCCTGAGGATTCGCATGCCCGATTTCCGGGCTTTGCCGCCCTGCTTCGGGACCTGTTCCACACCCCAGTCAAGATGGGCCGGAATCTCCACGATCCTGGCTCGTAAGATCATTGCCTTATAGATAATCTCGGGGTTGATATCCATGTCCATGGCTTTCAGATTGAGCCTGGAGAGGAAGACACGGTCATAGGCTCTCACCATCCCAGTTATCGTCGTTAGCCTGTCCAGATAACGATCGCGTGCAAAGAAGGCGATAAAACGGTTCGCCCAAACACTCATCACCTTCCGAAGCCATGGGACGTTAGACACTTTGCCGCCCTTCGCGTAGGGCGAGGCAATAACGATTTTAGCCCTCGACTCCTTCATCCTGGCCAACATCCTGCCGATGTGGTCCGGCGAGTAGCTCAGGTCCGAATCCATGACAACGACGATGTCGCCGCGGCAGTTATTGAACGCGTAGCGGAGTGCCTGGCCAAGGCGGAAATTGAACATGTGGTGAAGAACCGTCACATTGTCCCGTGTCTTTCCAAAATCATCGGCTATGTCCCCTGTCTCATCCGTGCTGCCGTCGTTGACGATGACCATTTCCCAGTCGTATTCGTTCTCGAGGCCCTTCATGTAGTCGCAAAGGATACCGAGGTTCTTCTCAAGGATCGGCGCCTCGTTGTACGCAGGGATGACGACAGACACAGATGGCTTTCGGTCAGAATTCATGGAACAACTCCATATAGGCCTTGACAGGATTAACAGGATCTTCAGGATTGTCTTTTCTCAGTTTCCTGATGAAACTGAGAAAGAGTCTTGTTCAAAAAGGAATTATCATCAGGCGGTAAATTCGGTCTCATTTTCACTGCAAGCACCTGCCGGCCTTCATTTCATGTCTAAGGATATCGTTCTGCCTTTCGACTGGAAAGGCAGAACATAAATCATGTAAATCCTGTCAATCCTGTCTGACTTTCACTGTCTTTAGGTTTTTGTTTTCGAGCAGAGCCTTGGCGTGGGTGGTCATGTTAACCAGTTTATAGTGTTTGCTCAAGGTACAGATGACCTTGTCGAAGACTTGCAGCTTCTTGTCTGAAGACAGATCCATCCCCGGGAAAAACGCCAACTGCGGAATCTGGTCTCCTCCGATCAGGTCGAGTGGGTGGAGCAAAAAGCTCGGCAGCGTCCCGGTCATCCTGCACATAAACAAGGCCGTCCCAAGATATGTGGACATCAGCAATTTCGAAAATCGGCTCAAGTACAACAGGTAACTCAAATGAAATGGAGACTTGAACCATGGAATCGTTGTCACCGGGATCTCCAGGAGACTGCTTCCATTACCAAGACTCCACTGATAGGCCTTGACCGGTCTGAACCCCTCTTTATAGGTCCCGAAGAGCTCCGCCCTCTCCTTCTTTTCCTCTTCTGTCAATTTCGCTGTCCAGAAGTAGTACATCCGGGCCAAAGGCCCTAGATAGGTAGGCAGGGTCGACGCATCAAACAGATAATTTCTTTCAACCAGAACCTCGAAAAGATCCGGGCTCCAACTAAAACCAGGCCCCCTGAAGCCGCAGGGACTTTGTCCCGTCGCCTGCTTTATGCTGTCTTCTGTCTTCTGAATTTCCTGCTGAATTCTCTCTTTCGCATAAAGATGCAGCCAGGGCTCGTGATCAAAGGAGTGATTGCCGACCTCGTGGCCTCTCTTCGTGATCAGGCTCAAGGCATCCTTGTTTTTGTCCAGTGCCGCATCCTGGCCGACAATGAAGAAGGTGATCTTGAGGTTCCAGCGATCCAGAGCATCCAGCACGTGGGGGATGAAAACATCCAGGTAAGAAGGGAAAGATTCCCAGCCCAGGTCCCCGTGGGTTTTCATGTAGGACCAGAGGTTGTCCAAATCCAGGGAGATGCTCGCCATCGGCTTGGAGTTGCTATTTATCATTGGACACAGACCCACACAGATGAACACTGATAAAAACAGTCTCTCGCAGAGACGCCGAGAAACGCAGAGAAAGCATCTTGACAGGATTTAAGGATTCACAGGATAAGAGGCACCGCGCTCAAAACTGCGCTGGAGGTATCAGCCGAAAAATCAAGCAGGCTTGCGTTTTCGGCTCCTCCCTCCTGACGCTGCGTGCATGCGCACTCATCCTGCTTCGCATGCTGTTTTGAGCCGGTGCAGAGGCCTCTCTCACTGCTGATTAAGGGACTAGGGGAAAGCGGAAAGCTGATCTTAAATGGATAAAAAGAATAATCAGGATAACTGTTTCTTAAGATGCAACGGCCAAACATCTTGTTAATCCTGTTGATCCTGTCTAATTGTCTGCAGCGTTGCCTGAGATTCCGCGCAGAATACTAATCTATCTTGGTGCTCCCTAACTCGATCATTTTCCATGTTGGATAAGAGGCTTCAAGAGTCTTGCTCAAAAGCCTCGTTTGCGAGGGCTCTCAACGCTGGCGCACTGAGAGCAGAGAGGGGAGATGTGGGATCCTCAAGTTCATTTGGGTCCCCCGGATATTTCCGGTTCCGGGGGTTGTGACTCACTCTCAGTCCACATTATCTCCTTTATCGCGGCCAATAGGACAGGGAGATCGTCCTCGATGATTTTCCAGACAATCTCCAAATCGACCCCGAAGTATTCATGACTAAGCAGATTTCGAAAATCCTTAATATCTTGCCATTCAACGTCCGGATGGCTTCCTTTTAACTCCTCGGGTAGTTTGCCTACCGCCTCACCAATTATTTCAAATTCTCTGATTACCGCTGAATACGTCTTTCGATCTTTACAGAATTCTTCGAAGGACAGGCCCTTAACAAATTCACAGATAGCCGCGCCCGAATCCAGGATGTCTGTACAGTAAAGGCGAACGTCCCTTTCAGACATAGATGACTTTCCCTTTGATCCTCTCTCTAACGATAGGTTTCATAGAACGCTCAAATCCAAGGTCCACCTTCCTTGAGAGCTCACTTTCCAGCAGTCTCCTCAGCTGAAGAAAAGTGTGAATATTTTTCTTGCTTTTCTCAATCTCCACAACCAAATCGATATCACTCTTCGGAGTCTGCCCATCCTGTGCAAAGCTTCCGAAAACACCCATACGGGTTACCCCGAACTCTTCACGGAGGAAAGCCTTTTTCCCCCGCAGATACTTGACTAGTTCGCCTGTTGTTGAGATTTCCATCTCCTCATCACCTTGGTCTTCTCGGGTGGAGTATAGATCCATTCGCTCCGGGCTTCTTGACTGTAATGCCCGTCTCCCAACTTCTATTCGACATTACTCGAATTCCTTGACTTTGTCTATGGCTTTGATCGTGCCGATTTATGTCCAGAGAACATGGTTTTGATCCGTGCCCGCTCAAGGCTTGTCCGCCTCCCTGAGGCGGGTAAACCTCAGGAGGGGCATCCGAAGGAGGCGGCCGATCCGGGAGCGTCGACAGGTTGTGGGGGGCTAGGCATGGACTGTGATAGGCTTGCTCTCCATCCTGCTCGAACAGACTGTTCACCCTGTTAAATAAGCTCAAGTCCTCAGAGCTTAGCTTCACGTTTTCGGAGCCATTTGTCACGTGTAATTCGGAGCCGTGCAGAGGTCAGTCATTTGCTTGCTGACCACTCGATAGGTGAAGCTATTTAACAGGGTAAACAGGCCAAGTGCGACAGCACGGGGCACAGGAAGTCGAAGCGGCGAAAGCGAGCTCGCTTGGTTTCGCAGCTTTGGCTTCAGGTGCCGAGTTTGAGCAGGAATTCTCCATCCTGTAGATCCTGTTAATCCTGTCTACTCTTCCTTTGAGGTCTCAGCGTCCCGCCAGAGGCGGGTAAACTCTGTGGTGAGAGATGGGTTAGTTCTTGAGCAGGCCTGCAATTTCGGCAGACTTCCGGTTGGCCAGTCCCACCAACTCGTTTACATTCATCGTCCCGTTCGGGATCTGCGCGGAGTTGACGATGAACACATTCTTCATAGACGTCTGCATAGGAGGCAAAAGTTCCTTCGAATAATTCAGCGTCGTCACCGGCATCACATCTTCCGCCCTGCAAACCGTTGAAGCCACGACATCATCCTGAGACAAAGCCGGATACATTCTGCGGAGCGCTGGGAAAAATACTTGGTTCACCCTCTCATCGCTCTGCTCCCAGAGGGGATCCGATTTGTCAGCGTACAGCGGCAAATAGACCAGGGAATGCCCACCGAAATTCGACTTGTCCACCAAGGCCGTCATTTCGATCACGGCAGTGAATGGGACCCATTCCTCTGTGATATTGGTAATGTAATACCCCCCAAGAGGCCTTTTTAAGACATAAGAGGCACAGATGACACCTTGGTAAGTCACCGAGGCAAGCCTTTCTCTTTCAGCTTCACTCAGTTCCGGGCAGATCCGTGCCGTTTGTCCGCAGGCGCCAGTGAGAACCACGCTGTCAAAGCCTGCAGCGCCCGTATTGAATCGAACTTCGACCTCATTCCCGCTGCTCACGGCCCTAACCGGCGTCCCAACAACGGCCTTCACCCCTTGCTTCTTCAGTGTCTCTTCAAAGCGCTTGAGGACGTTGGCATATCCGCTGGCCACATACCCGAACATTTCCTGCTTGAGGCCGGCCTTCCGGGCTGCATACATCCTGGCGATCGTCGTCCAGATGAAAGCCGCATTTGTAATCTTGTAATTTTCACCCAGCTTGCACTTCAGTAAAGGCAGCCAGACTTTCTCAAAAGTTCTCTTGCCTGAAAGCTTGGTCAGCCAAGCCGACACCGAAATTCCCTCTAAACGCTCCCAGCTCTTGATCCTGGAGGCATAGAAAATAGAAGCCCCAAGCCGAAGCTTGTCCAGCAACCCCAGTGGAGGAAAGGCGAGGAATTCGACGGCACTGGACATGGAGTGAAGCCTGCCATCTGTGTAAAAACCGGTCTTTGTTGTTTCCCACTGGACTTTGTCCTTAAGCCCCAGTTCTTCCAGCAGGGAGAGGGTGTTGGTATCCGACATGAGGACGACGTGGTAAAAGCGGTCCCAGGTATAGGGGCCGATCTGCATGGGATGGAGAAGACCGCCCAGCTCGGAGGAGGCTTCGAAGAGGGTGACGGCAAAGCCCGCCTGCGACAAGCGCAGGGCCAGGGTCATGCCCAAAATGCCGCCACCAACAATGCAGATTCGCTTAGTCATTAGAATGTGTCGGTTGTCCGTTGTCAGTTGTCAGAAGAGAAAACAATGGGACACGGATGAGCACACATCACCACGGATTCTCACCACCCGCTTCCCCAGAGACACGGAGTACGCAGAGAAGAAGACGCTCGCTCAAAACCGGCGCCGGAGGCCGAAGCATCAAAACCAAACCCTGAGCAGAATCGGAGGGCTTGCACAAGACATTTCGTAGGCCACCACAGCGTCTCAAGCGAATCCGTGTTCATCTGAGTCCCAGCTCGTGTTCTCTGCATGCTCTGCATCTCTGCGGTGAATCCTATTTCTTCTCTTTTTGCCAGGCATCGTGGGCGCATTTGACGAGGCGCGGGACGAAGCCCTCATAGCTCGGCACCGCATCTACTGGCCCCGGGTCCACAATCGAGCAGCCCGTCACGCAAGTGCCGGCGATGCGCTGCACATCTTCGAACTTGATGCGGTTGAACTCGTCCATGGCGTAATGCTCGTTCAGGAACTCCGCCAAGGCCTGGACCTCATTCGCCACACCGCACTCGACTGCTCTGAATCCCTGATACACAAAATCCACGAACCCGGCTGGGGGTCGCTTGGTCCCTCGTCCTATGCCGGCATACCTATAGCCTTTTCCTGCAACATCATCGCGGGAATACAGGTTGCAGCCGTCCAAAATCCCTCTCAGCCCGTTCGCTTGAGCAAAGATCTTATCACGCTTTTCCAAGTAAAGCTTGTGGGCCGTGCAAAAAAACAGAACCTCAGCCTGTGCAACAGCCTGCCCAAGATCCTGGGTGAAATACCTTTCCAAGCCAAACTTTAGCAGATTCTGGTCGGTCGGCTTCACATAGGGATCGTGAATGGTCACCTTGCACCCTTTTGAGATCAACTGACGTGCAAGATTCAGAGTGGGCGAGTTCCTTGTGTCTTCCGAGTTGAACCGGTAGGCGGCTCCAAGCAGGGCAACCGTCTTCCCCGAAACATTCCCAAGAGACCTTTCTGCGAGCCGAATGGTTTCTGAAGGCGACTCGTCATTGATTTTCCGAGATTCCAGAATAAGGCTCGCGTGCGAATCCAATCCGGTTTCGAGCTTTCGCCACCACAGGAGGATTCCATCTTTGGGAAGGCAGTGTCCCCCTACACCGATGGTTGGAACCAGCAGGCCGCCGCTGGGCACTGCATTGGGGTCTTCACAGGCGCAATCGACCTGAGCAAGCCGTGTATTCACTTCCCGCCGCACAGGGTAAAAGTCAATGTCCTGCTCGTCGCAATATCTTACGATCTCCGCCGCATAGGCGATGCGGACATCGCGGTAGGCGTTCTCCAGGGTCTTGGTGACCTCGGCCGTCAGGCTGTTGGCCCTGTGGAGGGCCCCGTCCGTCACTATATTCGAGTAGAGTTTGTAAATCAGCTCAGGCGTCACGGGGTTGAGGCCCGCCACAATCTTGTCGGACCCGGCAACCCGCTCCACAAGGCGGCCGGGCATCACCCGGTTGGGGCTGTTGCCGAGAAGAATGTCTTTCCCCTCGGTGAGCCCGTGCTTTTCGAAATGATCCTTGATCAGGGTCGCCATACTGGAGGGAGCCAGAGTCGATTCGAAGACGATCAGCGGGATTTTGTCCTTCGGCTTCTCCTTCAGAGCTTCCGCCACCCCATTAAGGGCCTCGAACATAGGTCCATAATCAGGGCCGAAACCCTTCTTGTCCGTCTGCACGCAGACCAGGATCACATCCGCATCTCGGGCCTCTTGGTAGTCATGGCTCGCTCTTAACAGGCCTTGTGCAACTGATTCGGCCACGATTTTGTCCAGATCAGGCTCAATGCCGCCGATGACGGACTTGCCGGCATTGATAGAATCCACCTTCCAGCCGGAGGTTGGGGAATTGCGTTGAATGACGACGACCTTGGCAGGCTGGTCTGTGCCGATGCGTATCTTCGCGTGGGCGAGCATGGTGGCCATGGGCATGCCCACAATTCCAGGACCTACAACGACGATCTTGTGCACTTGCCAAGTTTCAGGATCTAACATCATTCACCTCAATACCGCGCAAAAACATTTATTAGACAGGATTAACAGGATTTACCGGATCTTTTCTCAGTTTCCGGACGAAACTGAGAAAGGGGGCTCTCCAGAAAAGAAGTATTACCAAGTGGAGTGTTCAATTCCGTCGGTGCTTTAAGATATGTGGTAATACCCAGCTTATGATGAAACCCTTCTGTCTTTCTTCCGGAAAGACAGAAGATTTCTTGCTTGTCAATCCTGTTTATCCTGTCGGAATGTATTTGTCTAGGTATCCCACGGAAGGGGCTTGTCCTGAGCTTCCTCCCGTGCAGGATTTCTGTATTTGCGCTTTACTTGAACCCCTGCGGATCCGAAATTGATGAGAAGGCCAACTTCCTTCTTGACCCCATTCAAGTAATTCACCAATTGGACCTCATGCTCTTTTGCAATGGACTGAATGGACTTCAGTTCGACAACGATTTCATCTTGAACGAAAAGGTCAATGAAGAAATCTCCTAATACCTGATCTTCATAATAGACTTTGAGGGGCTTCTCTTCTTCGGCTTTCAGCCCCCTTTTGCAAAGTTCAATGAGCATGGCTTTTTTGTACACGCCTTCTAAAAAACCGAACCCTAAAGCCTCGAAGACTTTGTAGGCGGAGCCGATGATCTCACCTGTGACTTGTTCAAATTCCATTTCAGCTGGACAGGATCTACAGGATTCTCAGGATTTTTTCTCAGTTTCCCGATGAAACTGAGAAAGGGTTCATATCCTTATCCTTAAGAGAACCGAGCCTCGCACCTACCCTCACGGATTCATCCAATCAACAAGTAACCTTCATTTTGAGCTCAGGAAGACCCTTCTGCTTTTCATCCGGAAAAGCAGAAGACGTTCCTGTCTATCCTGTTAATCCTGTCTAATTGTTCTTTCTTGTCTTTGCGCTGCATCATTTATCTATAAAGGTTTGGAACCATAGTTCCAGGTTGAGCAAACCCCACAGCCGCCGTCCAAAGGCATTCTCTTTTTCGATCAGCTTTTCCACTTCCGGGATATTGAACAGCCCCCGCTCCCTGCACTTCTTCGAAAGCAGCACATCGCTGAAAAAACCTTTGGCTTGGTTTCGGGCCCAGATGTGAAGGGGCACAGGAAAGCCCATCTTCTCCTTTCGCTCCATGATTTTTTTAGGTACGAAGTCCTTGACCGTGCGCTTAAGGATGTACTTCATCTCAGCCCCTTTGAACTTCATAGCAGGGGGCATGCTGGTGACCAGGTCGGAGATCCGGTGATCGAGGAGCGGCACACGGGACTCTAACGAGTTCGCCATAGTCACTCTGTCTTCCACCTGAAGCAGCGCCGGCAGGCTCGCCACCATATCGAAGTGAATCATCTTGTTGAAGTAGGACATGGTTTCAGGGTGATTAAAGATTTTCTGGAATCGCGCGAATGTTTCTTCATGATGGGATTCATCGTAGAAGTCCCGGTTGAAAAGCCCTAGACTTCCTCCGCTCCGATCCACCAAGGTGAAGTACCGCCGGTCCATGGGCTCGAAAGCGTCCCTCTCCCAGAACCTGGACAGCATAGGGATGTACTGCTTTAGGTACGGGAGATTCGGAAGGATCGATTTGAGGGAAACGATGTGTTCGCCTTCTTCCGTGGTTTCAAAAATCGCCCCTTTGAGCGCCTGCTCCAGGTAAGCGACCACGTATCGAGCATAGCCCCCGAAGATCTCATCCCCACCCTGTCCGCCGAGTACCACTTTCACGTGCTTGGAAGCCAGCCTGGAAACCATATACTGAGGGAAGAGACCCGGCCCGGCCACGGGTTCGTCCATGTGGTAAACAAGACGGGGGAGCAGATCGATGAAATCCTGCTCCGTAGGGTAGGTCTCGAAGACCTCTGCGCCGCACGTAGAGGCCACTTCCCTGGCGTAAGCTGTCTCATTGAACTGAGGCCCTTCACGAAAGGCGCCCGTGAATGTTTTCAGCCTTCCCGGGTACTTGGAAGAAGCCAGGAGCGTCACGATGCTTGAGTCCATGCCGCCGCTCAAATAGGCTCCCACCGGCACATCGCTCCGCAGTTGCATGGTGATGGTGTCATGCAGCAAGCGCCGCAACTCATAGACAAAGTACTCCTCCGTGTGGTTGATATCCACGGAAAATCTGGGTTCCCAGAACTTGTGAGTCCGCACCTCCATTGTGTTTAGATCGATCAGCTGGTATTGGCCCGGTAGCAGTTTGTGAATGCCCTTGAACAAGGTTCGGCTGTTGAGTACGAACTGGAAGGTGAGGTAATCTCTGATGGAATCGAGGTCCGGTCCAGCCACTACCGCCGGATGCTCCAAGAGGGCTTTGATCTCAGAGCCAAAGAGAAGGTGCTTTTCGTCCTGGTAATAATATAGAGGCTTAATCCCGAAATGGTCCCGCGCCACGATGATCCGCTTCTGTTTCTTGTCGTAAAGCAGGAAAGCGAACATCCCGTTCAGCCGGCTCACAAACTCAGGCCCGTATTCTTTATAGAGCTCGAGGATCACCTCAGTGTCCGACTGGGTCTTGAAAGAATGTCCCTGGCTTTTCAGGCTCTCGCGCAGCTCAATGTAGTTGTAAATTTCTCCATTGAAGACGATGGTCAGGCCGTTGCTCTTCATAGGCTGCCGGCCTGTGACCAAATCAATGATGGACAGCCGCTTGTGGTAGAACCCTACAGGTCCTTCGATGCTGTGACCCTCCTCATCGGGTCCCCGGTAATAGATCTTCTCTGCCATGGCCTTGAGCAGAGAAAGCTCCACCTTGCTTCCGTCTCTATTGATGATGCCTACGAGGCCGCACATCGACATTCAACTCCCAAATGTATGGAATAGTGAACTGTCCCCTTAAGCTTTTTTGAGCTTCCCAAAAGCCTCGACCCTCCCAAAAGCCATCCCCGGAAAAGTTCAAGGCAAGTACGCCGCATACCGCATTCTTGCCGGCGGGCAAGGGAGGCCGAGCTCCGCTTATAAAAACCCCAAGACCTCGCGACGCATAATGAACTGCAGCAACGGGGTCATCCCTTCCTTGGAGTCCACATGGTTTGTTTCCGGCCCATAAGGAATTTGATCGAAGCATGAGCCACTGCAAGATTGAGCAGGAGGAAATAGTTCAGAAAATACAGTCGCCCGAGCGCCCCTCTGAACCTCACAAGCAGAGGATTGAAAGAAGCCAGGAGATAGGCGACATTCTGTACCACGAACATCCCCTTGTAGAAGCCGCCTGCCGACCACAAGGCGAGATTTGCCAGGTACACTGCAATCAAAAATACAAAAGCGTTGTAGCGCAACACCTTATGAGACCACAATTGCCACGGGTAAAGAACAGAAGCTAAGAACAGGCGAAGGTTAGAGGGTGAGTCATTGCAGGCATCCGGCGATGAGACGAGAAGGTGCCGCATATCCCACAGAGCCCATAGAGCCCTCAAACTGACCCGAACCCGCATCCGGTATTCATCCTTTGAATCCTTCAAGGACGCTTCCTTCAGGACCGCTTCCGGTTCGTACACGACTCTGCTACCCTGTTGCACAACCTTCAAGGGCATCACGAAGTCCGGGAGCTGGTCAGGGTTCATGGGCTGGTATAGGTTTTTTCGGATGGCGTCAATCCCTCCATCCACACCCACGATAGATCCGATCTTCGTTTCAAAATCCCTCAGGCGGTTCTCGTATCTCATGTAAGCCGTGCACCCGTCGCCCACCATAGACCCATCCGGGTTTGTGTAAATCATTTTCCCGGTTACATACCCGACGGAAGGATCATTGAAGTTCTGAGTCAGTTTCCGAAGGGCGCCGATATCCCAAAGGGAATTGGCGTCCGAGAAAGCGAGGATTTCGCCTCTTGCCTGGGGCACAGCCATGTTGAGGGCGGACGTCTTTCCCGCTCGCGGCTCTTGGCGTATCAGCCGCACCCCCTGGCCTTCATACTTTCTCACGATCTCATCTGTTTTATCAGTCGATCCATCCGAGATGACGAAAATCTCAAGCTTGTCCTTGGGATAATCCAGTTCGAGCTTGTTCTTGATTGTCTTCTCGATATCCCGCTCCTCGTTATGTGCGGCGATGAGAATGGTCACAAAGGGTTGGATCGGGGCTTTGTGGACTTTCTTGTTCCTGATTAGCCCAATTAGACTAATCAGCATGGGATAGCCGAGGTAGACGTAGAAGAGCATGAATAAAGAGAAGAAGAAGAGGAAACGCATCAGGAAAACTGGAATAGTGGAATTATGGAATCAGGAATTCTGGAATAATGGATAAAGAAAGAATACAGAATACAGCCGGCGTCGCCCTGCGGGCTTCCGCCGTCGCTTTTTCAAGCTATGGCGAGACAAGATGCCGCGCCAAGGGAGACAGCATGAAGAAGTGCCTAAAATGCCCCTCCGGGCCGTAGGCCCTACAGGCTGGAGGCTAAAGTGCCCCTCCTGGCTGCAGGCCTTACAGGCCGGAGGCTAAAGTGAGCTAAAATGTCTGGAGTTGGATGAGGAAGAAGACAGAAAGCCTCAGAGTTTGGCGTCCAAATCCAGTGCAAAGGCAAGGGCGCGCTTGATATGAACCATCAACTCATCCGGAACTACCCCCAGTTTTCTCTCAAGTCGTGCCTTTGGTAAAGATCCAAGCCCTTGTACATTCGCCGCTGAATTACGGTCAAGAAATTGAAGACTGGGTAATGCCACCTCGTAGGGACTCTGCCGGTTCTGAGTGGTCAGCGGCACATAGAGAACCAAGGCCCGCGGTGGCTCCGCGTCATAACGCGAGACAATGACGATTGGCCGGGTTTTAGCCGCCAATCCCAGATCAGCAAGCCAGACCTCACCGGGTTTCGGGTTCATCTAGCGCATCCAACACTTCTTGCTCTACAGCGCGTGACCGTAGCACATCCAAAGCGTCCCGATCAGCCATTTCAATGATTTCTGCTATGCGCTGCCGCACCTGATTTGCCATTTCAGGCTGCCATACGCGGAATTTTGCATCTAATTGTTCAACTAAAGTATCCATCGAAACCTCCCTCAGTGGTCCCTTTTCTATATCGTACTCCATACCTAAAGACTTGCCAATGGAGAAAATTCGAGTGACACGAAATACAAATCCAACAGGCTAGGGTAGGGAGCGAAGGGTCAGAGAGCTGGGAAATAAGCTCGCCAGTCGAAGGCGCTCATGGCCCTGTCGAAGACCCTGAGCAAGGTCGAAGGGAGTAGAATCGAAGGGCTCATTTGGATTTCGAGCTGCCCACACGATCATCATTGCAAGCGGCTATCCGTGTGTGTCTGTGCGGATCTGTGTCCCAATTCTCCGTGTCCTCTGTGACTCCTTGGCCCGCCATAGCCCTGAGCATGCCGAAAGGGCGAAGGCGGCTGTGGTGAGATCGTGTTCATCCTGTTAATCCTGTCTAGATTTTGGCTCTGTCCTTTCTTATTTTCCTTCTTTGCCGTCCCTGACGTAACTCAGGAACACCGGGTAAAAGGCCTTGATGAACCTGACACCGGTTTCATAGGCTTCTTTTTCGCTCATCTCGTCCATGGGCACGGTCACACGCACAAAGGCATTGTCCTCCCGCTTCCGGGAGTATTTAGACAGGAGCACGTAGATTTTCTGCCAAAAGGTGCTGGGCGAGGTTCGCTCAAAGGCCTGAAACCAGTACACCAGGAGCTCTTTTTTCTGGGGGGTCGAGGCCAAGATGGTCATCAGGCTGATGTCGTTTTCCCCCACCTGCACCGTCTTCTCCTCGAATTTGGAAAGGAGCCACCCCTGCCCAGGGAAACACACCAGGGGGGAATGGGCCGCCCCGACGTCCTTGGAGGTCAAATAATAACCGATATAAAGGGAGACACGGTCCCTGCCCCTGCTGAATTGGTTGTTCACATAATCGTCGAGCTTCAACTCCTGCACAATCTTGGTATCGAGGGGCACAACCCCGCTGTTTCGCCACCCGTCGATCCCGGCAAGGGATTTCTCCAGGGATAGACCCTTTTTTGCAGGCGTTACGTCCGGCTGCCGGTAAACAACGACGGCTGCCACAAGAAAGCAGGCTATCACCACTAGGATTCTTCTTTGGCTGATTCCGGCTCCCAAAAGGCCAGCACTCCTTTCATCAAGGCAATCAGCACCAATGCGAGGGCGAAAATCGCCACCCCAAAAACCGTGTGGGTCGCGCCTGAGGTCAAATCAAAGTCAAAACAATAGAAAGCCGCGATCATGACCAGGACCCGGACAATATTGACGATGATCGCAGCGGGGATGCTGAACACCAAGAGAATCGTTCGCGAAAGGTTTGACCTGAGGGTGAAATACCCGAAAACCGCAGCCAGGGTCAGAAGGGTCATCATGGAGCGCAGCCCGCTGCACGCCTGCACCACTTCCAGCGTCCGGTGGGGCAGAAAAATCACGTTTCCCTCCCTGAAGACCGGAATCCCTGCAAAACCCGCAATTCCTGTGCTGACCTGGGAAACCAGGAGCTGTAGGGGAATCGTCAGCGTGGAATAGATCTGGGCCGGCACCGGGATCATGAAGAGGAGGATGAACAGGGGAAAGGCCAGTTCTTTGAGGAACTGGAAACCCCACAGGTACAGGACGACCCCGGCCAGCACCACCACCATGGAGAAGGATGACACCGTGGCAATCTCGCCCAGGCTGCCGATAATATACATGAGAAGGGCCAAAACAAGGACACCCAATCCCCAGGCCGACGGTCTGGTCGGCGTGCGCGCCAGATTGTTCCACTTTTGCCAGACGATGTAGAGCGATATGGGGATGATGAAAAAGCCGTGGGAATAATCGTCCGAGTTGTACCATGCCGCCACGAGGCCTTTCCACACCGGGAGATAAGCGAGCACAAAGCTTCCCAGAAGCAATCCAAGCAGAATCAACTGCTTTGTGTTATATCGCAAAACCGTCGTATTGGGGACGTTGGTCACTTTTGTAAGTTATTTGGGTTGATTGGGTAACTTGAGTTACTTGGGTTTATCGGGTTGCATGGGTTTGAAGAAGCATAGAGCAGAGAGCAAAGAGCTTGGAGCAGGGACCGAAGCAAACCATGCCGGAGTCAGGCACACCTCAAAGGTCAAGAATGCACTTTCACTCACCTCGTTCCGTACCATTCCGAGAATTCTTCCGGCGTAATTCGTAAATCTCTCGCAACCGCTTCCACCAGACGAGGAGGATAGCTTCTGGTGGTTCCGTGTTTTATGTGCACGGTGAATGGCTTGCCTTCCCGCGTTAAGCCGATCCATTTATTGTTCCGAAACTTGAGAGAATCAGTCATGCTAAATTGCTGTAGGAACTGCTCGAACTCCCGTCGATGCAACTCCGGATACTTCTTCACACTGCTACCTCAATGACCTGTACTTGGGTCTGAGGCATCAAATCCTGAAATACTTCATTGTGTCCATATTCTTTGACCATTTCATCAATCGCTTCACGTAGATTCTGAATAGCATCGTCCGGTGTATCGCCTGTTGCCGTCGCCCGGACCTCTTCACAACGGGCCATATACCCACCCCCCTTTAAGGGTGTAACGATCACGGGTATTCTAATTATCATATCTTACCTCCAGGCGTAGGCCGCAAGGCCATATGTTTCATCACAGCAATCCAGTCACCTGATTCACCATGGCGAACAGTTACCTTCTTGTCAAGGGAAATTGGCCTGGGCCACGACGATTAACGGAAGTAAATTGTCCGTAGTCAGTTGTCCGTGGTCCGGTGTCAGTAGTCCGTCGCCAATCATTCGTTGGCAGGAATTGAAGGTTATTTAGGTTCATGCAAAGCCACAGGTCGGAAGTCAGAACCCCGGTCCCCTACTGCCCCGCCAGAGACGGGCAGATCTCAGAGGTCGGAAACTTTATAAAACATACATCGACAGAAAACATAAAGGCTACTTTTCTTGCAGGTATTCACGGCATGTAACCAAACGGCAGTCGTGGAACTTTGTCAAAAGGCTTCTCAGCTTGCCCTCTGTTTTGTCTAGATTCGTGTAATGCTTGAATCGTGAGGACACTGGAATGCCCACGGGTCTAGGCTGATCAGGATCGACTTCCCAGGGATGAATGTAGAAGAGGTAAGCCTGCTGCTGTCGCAGTATCTCCCTAACCCCAAGCCTGAACACCAGAGCCGGGATCAACCGAAAGTAGGCGCCCCCACCCCAAGGCAAGTAAGAATGCCTAAAATGCCTAAAGTGCCCTAAAGTGCCTAAAATTGGAAAACAGGAAAAAGGCAAGTTGCTTATGGCCAATTCGTAAAAGCCATCAAAGACTTCGTAACCAATGCCGGTTCTCCGGTTTCCATTCAAGGATATCTTTCCGTACCGGCCGTGGGCACTGAAGGAATTGTAGCTCGAATCATATAGATAGCCTGCATCTGCGATCATTCTTAGAATATCGTCACTAATGGAAAAGCTCGGGGCACGGTAGCCGTAAACCCGATCTCCTATGATGTCCTCAAGCAGCTTTCTGGTTCTTGCGAGGTCTTCCCTGAGGTCTTCACTTGAGCTCTCAGTGCACAGTCCATGGCCGTACCCATGGGAAGCCACCTCGTGGCCGCGAGCAGCGATTTCCCGAACCAGATTGGGGAGGCGTTCGGCGAGCCAGCCCAACACGAAAAAGGTGGCGCGCACTTTTTCGTGTTGTCCATTGTCCGTTGCTCGTTGCCCATTTTTACCGCAAATTGGGGTTTGCCTTTGTACTTTTGTCTTCTGTCTCCTGTCTACGGTATTCTCCAGTTTAACTTCATCGAAGAGGTCAAGCAGCCGATGCGTATTTTTTTCGACGCGCAGCTCCCGGGTCGGCCATGACTCGAAGGAGATCGCCGACTTCAGGTTCTCCACCTGGAACCAGTCTTCAACATCAATGGTCAACAGAATATGATAACTACAAGGCATAAATGTTAGACAGGATTAACAGGATTATCGGGATTAGTGTGTCTAAAATGCAAAGAATTCACTTCTTCTCAGTCCCGCTGACTCCGGTGGACAATTCCTTTTTCATCTATAAGGGGCTTTCTGTATTTTCGCTTAACTTCCACTTTCGAAGGTCCGAAGTTGATAAGAAGCCCCGTCTCCTTCTTAAGGGCGGTCAGGTAGTTCACTAATTGCACTTCATGCTCTTTCACTAGATGCTGCACTGATTTCAATTCAACAACTATCTCGCCGTTTATATACAGATCCACATAGAAATCTCCGACGATCTCGTCTTCGTAATGCACCTTCAGCGGTTTTTCCTCCTCTACTTTTAGGCCGTCTCTTGCTAATTCAATAATCATGGCATTTTTGTAAACGCTCTCGAGGAAACCAAATCCTAATGCATTGTAGACTCGGTATGCCGCACCGATTACCTTATGCGTGATATCTTCGTTTTTCATACTGGGCTGAACAGGATTTACGCGATTCTCAGGATTTCCTAGTTGCTAAACCCAAAGAAAACATATCCTGTTTATCCTGTTAATCCTGTCGGACACTCTTTTATCTCGAGCCGCGGCCGAGAAGAACAATTTTCACGGTGTGGAAGAGAACCATGAGGTCCATGAAAAGGGACATGTTCTTGATGTAGTAGAGGTCGTACTTCAGCTTTTCAAGAGCGTCTTTTTCAGTGGCTCCGTAAGGATACTTGACCTGGGCCCAGCCGGTCACTCCGGGCTTCACCGCGAATCTCTCTTTGTAATAGGGAACCTTGGTTTTCAGCTTTTCCACGAAATAGGGTCTCTCAGGCCTCGGCCCGACAAAGCTCATGTCCCCTTTTAACACGTTCCACAGCTGGGGCAGCTCGTCGATCCTGAGCTTCCTGATGATCCTTCCCACTCTCGTGATCCTCGGGTCATCCTCCTCAGCCCACACGGGCCCGCTCACCGCCTCAGCATCTTCTCTCATGGACCTGAATTTGTAGACTTTGAATATCTCTCCATTTTCTCCGACTCTTTCCTGGCTGAACAGGACAGGCCCCTTTGAGTCCAGTTTAATGGCAATGGCTACGATCACAAGCAAAGGAAACAACAGGATCAGCATGACCACCGACAGGAAGAGTCCAATGAGCCTCTTGGTGAGCCGCGTGAACATGGATTTCGCAAAACCGTCAGAGAATATGAGCCAGCTCGGATTGATTCTCTCCACCAGCAGTTTGCCCGTGATCCTTTCATAGAAACTTTCGCCGTCAATGATGGAAATCCCTCTCACTTTGCAATTCAGCAGCTCTTTATAGGGCATCACGCCCCGCTTCTGATCGAGGGCGACAATGATGCTCGAGGCCTGCTCTTTTTCCGCCATGTCACAGAGGTTTTCGAAACCGTATCGGATGGGGATGCCTCGCAGTTCTTTCAGGGAACAGTCCCCGTTTTCCTGCCCGATCAGCAGGCTTACGTCATAGGTGATATCCCCTCTGCTCTTGATTTCTTCCAAGAGATCTTTCGCAAGCTCTCCATGGCCCACAATCAACGCTTTTTCCGTGAGAAGCTTTTTCTTCACGGCGTAGGCATACAGGAACCTCCACGAGACGATAAAGAAAATCACGAAAATGATGCTGACAAAGAAGATCCATTGGCCGATCATCGCCTCTTCCCAGAGGAAGTAGATGACTGCCAGCACGATCGACGTCACACCGATGGACTGGACGAGCCGAGTGCCCAGTTCCAGCAAGTTGCCCACAGGCTGTACTTCGTAGAGGTCATCAAAATACAAACTCAGTTGGGCCACCACGGTAACCAGGAAAATCTTCCACCAAGCGATTTCAAGGAGAACGGAAAAGGACATTTCATGCCGCGTCAGGGCAAAGGAGGCCATGGCCACAGCGCAGTAGATCAGGATGGCTTCGCCGAGGATAAAGATGGATTTGCGGATGGAGAAGTATTGATGGAAGAGCTGGAGCATGGGGTTAAATCAGGGGACAGAATACAAGAGAAAGCATGGAACCAGTCATCAGTAAACAGTCATCAGTGAAGCTTCCCGCGCTCCCGCGCGGGGCATCAGTGGCGAAGCCAAGCGGAACTGCGCCGAAGCCACCCGTCTTCGACCTGCGGGCTACGCCGCGGTCACCTGTCGCCATTCCTCCCCGTGCTTCCATACGGGGCATCCCGCCCAAGGCGGGCAAGCCTGGCGAAGGCGAGTGATCAGTAAGAAAAAACGAGAAAATCAAAGCCATTCACCACGAAAGCACGAAATCTGGAAAGCACGAAAGAAGATGGTGTTATACTGAACACAATGCTTTATTTCCCATTTTCAAGATTTCGTGTTTTGGTGATCATCTCTGATTGGATTTACGGTATCGGCCGCCGGCGGTCTGCTGTCGCTTTTCTTCATTCTTTCACTGTCTTTCCATTCAGATAATTGAAGATGGTGGAGCGAACAATTTCCGCGATTTTGGCGGCTACTGCGTCGGCGCCCTGCTCGTTGCCTTGCGCAGCTTCGGCCTTGACCCGTTGATTCATTTCGCGCCGGATGTCGGTGAGGCTCATCCCCTTGTCCTTGAGCCCTTTGATCTCGTCGATGATATCGATGTGTTCCTGCGAGTAGCGGCGCTGGCCGCCCTTGGTACGGTCAGGGATGATGATGCCGTCAAGCACCCTTTCCCAGAAACGGAGGGTGTGGGTGGAAAGGCCCGAGCGCTTGCTCACTTCCTGGATGGTCAGGGTCTTCATATGTCCTTGAGCGGGTAGCGAAAAACAAACCGCATTTCAGCGCAAAGAGCGCGAATCACAAAGAGAACCATTGAATTTCGTTTATCCTGTCCGTGAAAAATCGGAAGGACCTACAAGGCTAGGCCTTTAACTCTAAGTTCGAGCTGAAGCTAGAGTCATGTCTGGAGCCTACAAAATGAGCGGGGCGGCTAACGCGCAGGCTCCGCCCCTTTGGATTACACTCCATCTCTGAAGATAAACATTTGATTTTAGTTGGTTTATTTTGCAAAAAAACTTTGTGCTGCGAATGTTTCTTCTTTTCCGCCTGTAGGAGGAAAAGAGGCATGTCCCTGAAGGCAGCCACTCTAACTCTAACTTTTCCTTTATCTGTGCAAAGGGGATGCCACGGAAAGGGGATATACAATTTTTGCTTTTTAATAAATTATTTCAAGTCGTTATTTAAGAAGGTCGCCGAGACTCGGCTGGGAACCTGCCCATGTGGGAACTTAGAGTTACAAAAAGTGGGTAAAGAATTACCCAAAAGTGGCAAAAGAATACGTAGGAGAGAGAACGGAATAGTGGAATTTTGGAATATTGGAATAATGGCTAGTGTAGTGCGTTCAACGCTTCTTTATATAAATCCCAGCGGGATGATGTGAATGAAAGTACGTATTCCCTTGTAAATACTGGATTCCGGGTCAAGCCCGGAATGACGGACAAAGGAAAGCAATTTACGACGCACTACACTAGCCATCTCCGCGGCGATCTCTTCCTTGCGAACCCTGTCTTTGGATTCTGGGAAGCAAGAGGCGCCGACTGCGCCAGCGCTTGGCGCCTTCATTCCTGCTCAAAGGCCTGTGAAACAGGCGGAGTGCGGCAGCACAAGCACAAGAGGCAGAAGCCTCAAAAGCAAGCCCTCGGGGAAATCGAATCGGCTTGGTTTTGAGGCTTCGAATTCTGGTGCCGGGTTTGAGCAGGAATCCCCCATCCCGCGAATCCTGCTTGCCTCGCCGACTTGTCCCGCCATAGCTTGACAAAGCGACGGCGGAAGCCTCGGCGTAGGCGGGTGAATCCTGTCTGCCCCGCCATAGCCCTGAGCGTGTCGAATGGGCGACGGCGGGTCTAGTTCTTCTCAGTGTGCTCTGAGTCCCTGCCCGCCATTGCTCACGCGCAGGCGTGGCAGGCGGGTCTGTGGTGAATCGGAGGGTTATCTTTTGTCGTTCCTCTTGTAGTAGCGGTCGTAGTACTGAGAGTAGCTCTTACGCACCTGTTCGTAGCCGTTGAACACAAACCCGAGGATCTTCTCCCGCCCGAGATTATCGATCGCCTTTTCAATGTCCTTCCTGGGAGTCTTGTTCGCCATGACGACATAGATGATTCCGTCCACGTACTGGGCGAGAAACTTGCTCTCAGCCGTAACGCGACTCGGGGGGGAGTCGATAATAATGAAGTGTTCCTGGTATCGTTCCCTGACCTCATTAAGGAACTGTATCATCATGTTTGAAGAAAGAAGTTCCGTGGGATTTCTGGGGGGAACACCGGCGGGGAGTAGGGACAGCTTGTCGATGCCGCTCTTAAGGATGAGATCCTCCAACCTGTGGCCGCCGATCAGGTAGTCGTGCAGTCCTTGTACCTTGGTGTATCCGAAGAGCCTGTGAAGCGTGGGCCGTCTCAGATCCGCATCGATCACCAAGACGTGTTCGTCCACGCTCAGCGCCAGAGTCGCCGCTAGGTTCGCTGCCACATAGGTTTTTCCCTCGGCCGGAAAGGTGCTCGTCACGAGCATACACCGGGGCACCTTACGGTCCCTTGGAAATAGAATCTGGCCCCGCAGGACTTTGAAGGTCTCCGCGTCCGCAGAATCAGGAGAAGAGAGCACCACTAGGGTGTCACTGAAATTTTTCAGGGCGCCGAGCGCCCTGACTGCAGCAGCCTCAGGCTCTACCGGTTCGAGTCTCTGGGGCTTTTCCTCCTTGAGATCTTCCAGGGAAACGAACTTTTCCTTGTCGTGACGCTCGAGGGCGTCGGCAATTTTGCCCATCACCTCACCGCAGAGACGCAAAGAACACAAAGATTAAGAACTATATACTACCACGAAAACACGAAAAATGGAAAGCACGAAAATTGGCAAAAAACAACAATCAAAGTGTCTGTCTTACGACCGTTCGCTTACGACCGCCAGAGGCGGACAAGCTCGCTTCAGGCACAGAGAATACGGAGAAAACATGCGGGCCCAAAATCGACACACGGAGTCTGCAACCGGAAACCCAAGCCCTTCGATCTTCAATCAGGGCTTGCGTTTCCGGTTTCCTCCTCCTCGTGTTTTCGTGCTGTCGCACTCCGCCCCTCATCGGGGCTCTTTTGAGCCAGAGCAAGAGCCCTCCCCCTTCAGGATTGGAGGAGGACGCAGAGATAAGTATTTTGTTCTGAAGCAATGCACTCATTGCTGCGAATCCTGCAAGGGCGGGAAAAAGAGCTTCTGGCCGGGGAGGATGAGGTCGGGGTCGGTGATGGCCGGGTTATTCTTGCGGATCAAATCGAGCACTCGTTCATTGGAGCGGCCGTAGACCCTGCTCGAAAGCTTGCCGAGGGTGTCCCCTCGCTCGACGACTATGGTCTGTCCGGCAGGTTGCCCAGGGCCTTCAGTAGGGCCGGCTCTTGCATCAGAAGACCCGGGCTTTTCCGCAGCAGGGGCAGATGGGATCGCCGCATTCGCAGTGAGCTCTGGTTTGACCTGTTCAACAACAAGGGCCGGTTGCTTCTCCTGCTCCGACGGGACTTGAGCTGTTGCCGCAGCTTCTTTTTCCTGGTTGTTCACGGCTTCGGGCGCCTTTTCATGAACCCTCTCAGTTTTTGGCCCAGGCGCCGTCGAACGCACCCTCTCCACCTTTGGTTTAGGGGGTTCGACAAAGGCTGTTCTGAATCCGGACAGGATCCGATCCCCGTAACGAAGGGCAAGGAAGGCCAGAATCCCTGCGACCAGGAGAACCGCCGCCGCCCATTTCCACAGTGGTCTGAAAGCCCCCGCATGGGCCCCTGGTTCAGCGACACCTCCCTTTTTCACCCCTCCCGCCTTTTCCCCGGAATCGCCCAGGCGAAGGTCCTGATAACAGGACTTGACCATGGCCGGCGAGATCATACCCTCCCCTTTGGAGTATCCGAGAAGCATGGCGTTGTCGGAAAGGATGTTGATCATTCTCGGGTAGCCCTGAGAATATTGATGAATGGCATCCGTCGTCTTGACGGGAAAAATCTCCTCCGCCCTTTTTGACCCCGCCTTCTTCAGGCGCGTCATGACGTACTCCCTTGTTTCCTTCGCATTGAGGGGAGGGATGTGATACCGCACGCTGATGCGCTGGAGAAGAGGCCGGCACCTCGGCTCGTTCAGCCTGTCGTTCAGCTCAGGCTGACCCACCAGGAAAATGCTGATCAGCTTCTCCTCAGCCGTTTCCAGGTTCGACAGGAGGCGGATTTCCTCCAGCAGGTCAAAAGAGAGCTTGTGGGCCTCGTCAATGACCAGGAGGAAGTGGCGGTTTCTCTGCTGGATTTTTGTCAGGAAGGCTTCAAAGGCGACAATGAACTCGGCTTTGCTCTTGAAGTGGATCTTGTTCTCGAAGGCAGAGAGGATGAGATAGCCGATGAACTCCCTGGGCGAGAGAAGAGGGTTTGCAAGGTGCACGTACTTGACGCTCTTGTCCAGGCTCGACAGGAGGGCGCGGACCATAGTGGTCTTTCCAGTCCCCACTTCTCCGGTGAGGAGGACAAAGCCCTGCCGCTCCATCACGCCGTACTTGAGGATGGCGAGAGCCTCCTTGTGCTTCTCGCCGAGGTACAAAAACCTGGGCGAGGTGCTCAGGCTGAAGGGCTTCTCGATCAGTTCAAAAAACTCAGTATACACCGAAACTCCTCTCTCACCACGGAGGCACAGAGGACCCAGAGAATAATGGGACACAGATTAACACAGATCACCACGGAAAAGAACAGCCTCTCGCGGAGCCGCGGAGAACCGCAGAGAAAACATGCTGGCTCAAAACCGACACGGAGGAAGAAGCCCGAAAACCAAGTAGACTTGTTTTTCCGCCTTCTTCCTCCTTGTCTTTCGTGCTTCGCACTCCGACTGCTTCGCAGTCTCTTTTGAGCCAGCAGGTAACCTCCCTAAGCGGTGATCAATCGGCTTGATCCAGAACCCTCGTATCTTTTTAGAGACGTTCCTGTTTGCGTGCTCGCTCGGGGCCTCTGAAGGAGGCAGCCGATGCGGACTTGTCCGCCTCTGGCGGAGCTGCGGCAGGAGTGGGGTCGAGGAGTAGTCAAACAAGCTGGCTTGGTTTGACACTCGTTGACCCCATCTCCGTCATGAACGAGCGTCTGTGTGAGTCTGTGGCTAAAACCTCCGTGGTCTCTGTGCCTCTGTGGTGAAATTTCGATTTATAGGCCGGCCAGTTCTTTTATGTACTCAATTGTCTTGCCAAAACCTTTGGTGCCCACGACAACCGCCGCCAGACATACGCCGAATCCCGCTGCTACCCCAGCGGCCTTCAAAATTTCTTTTCTTCTTCGAGCCCTCAGCTCCTTCTCCGTGTGCCGGAAAGGAATGCTCACCAGAATGGGAAGTTTGAGCTCCTTTTCGATCTCATCCGGGTTCCTATAGGATGTGTCCATCATCTCCACCAGGTAGGCCAGGCCTCCGCCCAATCCCAGCCCCAAGGCAAGAACCATCAGGAAGATTTTCCTTATATCAGGGTCCACCGGATAAGAGGGAATTTTGGCAGGGTCAATCACCCTGAACTGCTCGCCCTTCTGCTTCTTTTCCATGCTGACGGCTATATCCGCTTCCAGTTTTCTCTTCAGGAGAGAGTCATACAATGATTTCAGGTTCTCGTAATCCCTCTGGATGGAGAACAACTCCTGCTCCCTCTTCGGGGTGTCTTCCACTCTTTTCTGATAGACGGCCATTTCTGCCTGAACTTTTCTGATCTCTGCTTTTGTGCTCGCAATGTCCAGTTCAATGTCCCTCAACTGCTGGATAAGGGTCTGCTCTGCTTTTGAGAGGCCGGTGGTCTTTCCGGATGCATCAGGCACTTGCTTGGATTCCGAAGCCTCCAGTGTTTCAATCATTTTCTTAAGCCGTACAACGTCCGGGTGGCTAGGCGTGTACTTTGCCTCGAGTGCAGCCAATTCATTTCGCAGGGATGCGAGATCTCTTGTTTCTGGTCCCTGGGTAGTGGTCGAAGGGGCGAGGACCTGTCGTCCCCTTCGAGTGTCTTCCACGGTCTGTTGAATCAGGATCTTCCGGTTCTCCGCATCCGCCAGGTTCTTGCTGAGCTGGTCCGCCTGCGACTGAAGCCTCTGGAGCATGGCGATGTTGGCGGTCAGCTGATCCGGGAGCCCTCCCATGAATCGTTCCCGGTATCCTTTGAGCTCTTCTTCCTTCGCCACCAAACGTTTCCGAACCGACTCGAGTTCGTCGGCCAGGAATGCGGAAGTGCCCAGGACTTGGGATTCTCTGATTTCCAGGTTTTGGGAGATAAATTTAGAGGCTAGAGCATTTGTAACCTGCATGATCTTCCTGGGGTCCGATCCTCGGTAGGATAGAGTGAACGCGCTTGTCGTGCCCCTGCCCGATCCTCCCTTGCTGACATCGATCTTGATTCTTTTCCTGACGGCCTCCACCTGTTGGTCGATCGTCAAAGACCCCCCCAAATCCTCTGACAGACGATGCTCTTTAATAATCGCCTCGAGATTGGTGCGACTCGTCACCTGCTGACTGATGGTCCTTAACCTGTCCTCGACCGCCTCCGTCACAATGGAACGCACGAAGTCCTGCGGCACGCTCTGGGATTGCACCAGAATCAGCGTTTGCGCCTCAAAGACCTTGGGGGCGATCAGGGTGTAGGCCAGTCCACCCAGGATCGATAGCAGGAAGGGGATGATGATCCAGTACCTGCGGCGCCGCGCCATGTCCAGGTACTTGGTAATTTCATTTGTATCCACAATGAACCTCAAAAGAAAGAATACAGAAGACTGTAGACAGAAGACAGAATATCAAAAACCAGAATACAGAAGATAGGAGTGAGAACAAAAATCTAGAAATCTAGAATACTGGAGACAGAAGTCAGTACAAATTGCAAAGAGAAAATCACAAGACAGGACGAATTGCTCCAAACCAAGAATCTGACTCACTCGTGCAAGGTGATGGCCTTCATGTAGCCGTCAAGTAGGCGTCCAAGTTCATCGGCTTCTTTCTGCAAATCCTCCGTCTCAGCGTAACCCAGATCACGCGCCAGAATAAGATAATACCTTGTCTCCTCAAGTGAACCCTGAGCGATATTAAAAAAACGGACTTTGTCCGCCTTACCCCGCCTTTTAAATCCTTCCACAATATTTGCCGCGATGGAAACGGCCGATCTTCTGATCTGAGATGTTAAACCGAAAAGCTCGCAGTCAGGAAAAGATCTTGTGAGCTTATATATCCCGAGCACAAACTGGTGACTCTTTTGCCAAACCTTCAACTCCTGAAATCTTCAAGCCTTTTCCATCGTCTTCTCTCCCGCTCAAAAAATGCCCTATTCTCGTTCAGCTGTTTCCCCCTGTCTTTCTTTATTCTTAATTCTTGTTTTCTCCTGGTTCCTATATGCTGTCTTCTGTCTACTGTCTACTGTCTTCTCTCTTCTACCATTGAAACAAACGACTGGCGCCGAGGGTCAGCATGATCCTGTTCCCTGTGTATTCGTCAGCTCCGAGATCCGAGCTCCTGTCCACATAGGAGTAGTCGAGGGCCGCATAGAAATACCGGAGGAACTCCCATCTCACGCCGCAGTTTCCTCTGAAGTAATCCGTGCGGTCAAGGGTGTACTTGTCATGCCTGTAGGACAATCCGGCGTAGATGTTCACCCGCTCCAGGATCTCGTACCTGCCGCTGACATAGCCCCCATAGTATTCACTGAACCCGCTGGTCGCTCCCGCGCCCTGCTGCAGGTTTTCATAGGCCCATCCCCCGTTTCCTCCCACCGTGATATTTCCCCGGGCGAAATTGCGTGTCAGTGAAGCCGTGTATGTAGGGCCGTCCTGATTATCGGTCAGGTCGTTGACCCTGATGAAATATCCCACGCTTGCAGAGACCGTGTACTCGGGAGAAAAGGAGTGGTCCAGGCCCACAAGGCCGTTGTGGACATTGAAATCCTGCGGAAAAATCCTGTCGTAATTGTACGTCGAGTAGTTGTAACCCACATAGCCTGTCGAGTTAGGCGTGAATCGATGCAGGTAACGCAGCCCTGTGGAATGTGCCGTGTAATCGCTTTCGCCCCTGAGAAAGCTGTTATCTCCAGAGTAGTTCGCATCGGTGTAAGAGTAGGTTACCTCCGCACCGTTCTGCACGTTAAACCAGAAGGTGAGATTGGCATAAGGGGTCTGGATCTTGCTGTCATCCAGGGTGGCCTGGTCATTCTCGTAAATGTTGTACCTGTAGCCCACGTTCACCCTGCTCCCAGCGCCGAAGAGGTAACTGAAATTCGCGTCGGTCGCGTTTGTCCAGTACTTGTTTCTGGTCTGTCTAATCCCCTGCAGGTTTTGAGGGTCCTCCAAGGGGTCATCGGATTTCAGGTAAGCATCCGTCAGATTGAATTTCAAGTACTTCGTCAAAGCATAACCAAAGCTGAGACCGGCTGAATGTCGCGTAGTGTTGTTTTCGTCATAGTCCACATACCGCACAAAGGATGGATAATAGGAAACGAAGAGGTTTGTCTTTTCGGCCTCGACCGCCAAACTGGCCCCGGGAGTCACCGTGGCGATGTAGTCGCTTTTCTTTTGTGTCTTGGTGAGATCGATGTTGTCGTCGTAGGCCTCGCTCACGGTGATCATGGGGGTCACTTGGATGCGCGTCTGAGCATGGGCCCTAGCTTCGAGAAGGCCACATAATAGCGCACACGATAAAAGCGTTTGTACCAAGTTATATCTTCTTATTGACTGCATGGCTCACGCTCCCAATGTCAAAATCAGTGTCAAATTAAAAACCAACAATCCTTAGAATCCGCTTCATCCTGTCTAATGAAGCTTTGGTGTTGCCCTTTCTGTGTGCTCGCTCATAGCCTCCGAAGGAGGCAGCCGATGCGCAGCAGAGGCGGACTTGGGGGTCAGAGAGTGGTGAAACAAGCCCGCCAGAGGTTTACCTGCCTATGGAAGGCGGACAAGCTTGCCATTCGACCGCGCCCTTCCAGGGCCTCAGGGTCCTGAGCAAAGTCGAAGGACTCATGGCCCTGAGTTGAATCGAACGGGCTTGTTTCGACACTCGATGATCTTCAAGTCGCTCTTGAGCGAGCGTCTGTGCAAGTCTGTGTGCGTCTGTGGCTAAATTCTCTGCGACCTCCGTGCCTCTGTGGTGAAGGGTTGCCTTAGAGTTTTTCACCCAAAAGCTCCAGGTCTGCAAGGTCCTTGTGGCGCCTCATAGTCCGCTTGTTCTTGACAAAAGCCTCTCTTCCCAAATAGAAAACATCGTGAGGACCCAGCTTGCCCTTTTCCTTTGTCTCCCATATTTCGTCAGGGATCAGACCATCAATTATTGTGATGATGTCGATCCGCACCGGCGGAAAGCCTAGCTGAATGATCTTGCCGGAAATGATTTCCTCTTCGCGAATATCAAGCCCCCCGAATCCGAAATCCCCCAAGGCTTTGATCAGAGCCTTTGCATTGGAGGTCGTCGGCCGAATCCAGAAGTCTATGTCACCGGTTGCCCTGGGACTCCCATGAAAGGCTAGTGCAAAGGAGCCAACGATAACATACTCCACATGGTTGTCATTAAGAGCTGCTACAAAATCGCTGAAATCAGGATGAAGTTTCAACGTTCCACCATCTGTAGCTTTTTGATGAGACGTGGAACCTCTTTATATCCCCGGATGACGTAGTACTGCTCTCTCAGGAATTCGACAGCCTCCAATCGCTCCTCCGGTGATTTGCTTTGCCAGAAGCGGCGTGTGTCGGCCTCATTCTCCCGGCTCAATACGCGCACCACAAGGTTTCTCTTCTGCATGCCCAACTTTCTCAATCAAAGAGGGGTTGACAGGATTTACAGGATTATCAGGATTATTGTTCCAAAATACAAAGGCCGAGAATCCCGTAAATCATGTAAATCCGCCTGAGGCGGATGAATCCTGTCTAACAAAGATTGGCTGTTGCCCTTGCTGTGAACTCGCTCAAGTGATTCGCGGAGCGAACATGGCAGCGCTGAGGCGCTGGCAGGCCGTGGGGGGTAGAAATGCGTGGACAAGCTGCCCTTGTACAAGACATTTCGTAGCCCACCACGGTCCCTTGAGCGAGCACTCTGTTATCCTGTAGATCCTGTTAATCCTGTCTAATGTTCTTCGGCGACTCTGTGGTCCTTATGGCACCACGATCGTGTCGCCCGGCCTGAGGAGAATGTTCTGCTCCATCTTTTCGCCGGCCGTGAACTCCTTGTAGTTGAAGCGGAGCTGGGTTTCTTTCCCCCCTTCTCTTCGCACGATGAGGATGTTCTTGTGGTCCGCCCACTCGGCAAAGCCACCGGCGGCGGAGAGAGCCTGCATCACGGTCATATTCGGAGCAAGGGGATAGGGGCCGGGCCGC
>Ga0101944_10002064_pt1 | contig 35183 bp, 33 predicted proteins | sample DewCreD2012metaG_FD_75245 | JGI IMG/M metagenome (GOLD analysis project Ga0101944, IMG submission 75245) | Hot spring sediment bacterial and archeal communities from British Columbia, Canada, to study Microbial Dark Matter (Phase II) - Dewar... ... | reverse complement strand
CAGATGATGCACAGCGAGACCGTCACCCTGCTCAACGACGCCTGTCTCTTCGCCCCGGGGAGCCTGCTCGACTTGCCGATCCGCTGGCGTGAGCTGGACGCGCGCAGCGTGGAAGCGACGTACACGAATGGCCCGCACACCATCCGCGCCGTGCTCGTGTTCGACGAGTCCGGAGCGCTGGCGAACTTCTGGTCCGACGATCGCCCGGCGCTCGCAGAAGATGGGAAGACCCTGCTTCCCCAGCGCTGGTCCACGCCAATCCGCGACTACCGGGCGATGGGACCCTACAGGCTCGCCTCGCGCGGGGAGGGCCGTTACGCCGCGCCGGATGGAGAGTATGCGTACATCGAGATCGAGATGAACGAGGTCACCACCGAGGTCGTGCCTCACAACGGAGGCAGAAGATGAACCCGTCCCGAGAAAACCAAGCCCCGTTCGAGTCGGGTGCAGATCCCACATTTCACTACCATTCCAAACACTTTGACAGATCCCGTCATCAGTCTCACGACGCCGCCTTGTAGGGTTCGGCCGCGACCGGCCGGGCCCCAAGGGTGAAGCCCTTGCGTGACGCGATGTGCTCGCAAGACTCGTCCCACTGGCCGTTCAGCACGATGCAGCGCAGGTGCAGCATCAGCTCGGAACGCCGCCGACCCCAGCGCATGCCGGCCGAGTCCAGACGCAGGGCGATCAGGTTGCGCACGGCGCCCTCCACGGCGCCACTGCCGATGTCCAGATCCCGACGGCGAAGGTCCCGGTAGCGGAGTCGCTGGCGGTGCTTGGTGTCGACCTGGATCACCAGCACCTCCCCGTCGTCGTCCGGCGCCGGCGCCTGCTCCAGGAACGGCCGCGCTTCCTCCCCCGTCGCGTCGACCATCCGCATCACCGCCCGTGGGCTCGGCGTCCACTCGTACGTGCTCCGGAACGTCTCGCGCGCCGGGCCGTACGCCATCTGCGCCACCAGCCGCACCATTCCGAGCACCGTGCCCAGGGTGAACCCCGCGCACAGGCCGAGCTCGCGATCCACCGGCAGGTCGCACGCCGCTCGCCGCGACGCCGGCCGACGGCCGATGGGCCGGGTGAACGACACCTTGCCGAAGCGCGTCCCGATCTCCGTCGTTCGTTCGCCTTGCAGGACCCACAGCTGTCCGTCGTGCCGATACTCCGCCGGCCGCGGCCGCGCCGCCTGCCGGGCGAAGTACAGCGCCATCAGCGCCCGGCCCAACGCCAGCAGCATCGAGAACAGCGCCTTCTCGAACGACCACGCCGACTGCCTCGCATCCGAGTCGGTGTAGGAGAGAATCGCCGCGAACGTCGACTGGACTTCCGACCTCGCCTCGTCGATACTTGTCGCCATCGGAGCCTTCTCCTTTTCCACAACATGGCCGGAATATCACGGCCGGAAGGCTCCGTCCATCGATCAACACGCCGCTACCCCCGCGAAACTCCTACGCTCCCAGTGGGAAGATCGGGAAATGCACCCAACCCGCGTTCGCGGCCCGGGTCGGCAGTGCTTCTTGGAACTCGACTTCGCCCGTTCGCCAGTGATAGCTTCCATGCAAGGCCTCCCGCGGTATCGGACCTTTCAGACAACCGTTCAATGCCACGGTGGGCCCCAACCTGTCCAAACCTAGCCCCCCAACTTCACAGGCGAATTCAGCTGTCCACGGATGGGCCGCCGCGGCCCTGCGATCGCACCGCGACCAGATCGGGTCGCGCGCCGCCAACGCGACCCGGGTCAGTGAAGGGTACCGCCCGCAGAAGTCGACGAACGCCGCGAGCAGCAGCGATGGATCGAACCCGTCGCGTTCGGCGCACTTTGTGCCCCCCGCACACATCGGCGCACATCCACCGCACCGCGGCCTCGTGGCGTCGTTCGGTGAATGCGGCGAGGTGGAGGGCGAACTCCCGGGCGAAGGTGTCGGCCAGGCCGGAGAGCAGCGCCGTCTTGTGGGGGAAGCGGCGGTAGAGCGTGCTCTTCGAGATGCGGCTGCGGGCGGCCACGTCCTCCATCCGGACCTTCTCGTAGCCCAGGCGATCGAACAGCTCCGCCGCCGCCAGCAGCACCGGGTCGATCCCAACGGACGGGACGGCAGTCGGCGTCGATCCATCGGCGGCACGAACCGATCTCGTGCGATCCTCGTTGGACATGGCTCCTCCCCACCGGAGACGGATGCGGCGTCTCGTGTATCAACCTTTCGCGGCAGGATCACCGGACGATTGTGGCGGCGTCAAGCGGGAATCGGGCCCGCGGTTTCCTCTTGAATCGTCCCCCGGCCGGATTCATAGTCCGCGGGCCGGCGCGGGAGCGGGGGATTCGCGACGGCCGCGGCGAGGAGACAGACCGAGAGATGGACGACGGCGTGCCAAGTCCGAAACGGACGCGCAGGATGCTTCTCCGGTAGGTCGGGACGCGCGGCCCGCCGCCGGAGCACGGGAGGCGGGCGATGGCGCTGAGCAGCGCACAGACGCAGGCGATTCGGAAACTGCTGCGGACGGGGGCCACGGCGCGGGTGGCGCGCGTCCTCGAACGGCATCACCCGGCGGACGCGGCGGCGCTGTTCGCGGATCTCACACCGGCCGAGAGCCGCTTGCTCTTCGACGCGCTGCTCGACCTGCCGCGAACAACCGAGGTCCTCGAGGCGCTCCCCGAGCCGCTGCTGGAGGAAGCGCTCGGACGAACGAACGACGACCGGCTGGCAACGGTGCTGGCCCACCAGCCGCCGGATGACGTCCTGCGGCTGCTCGACCGGCTGCCCGAAGACCGTCGCGGCGGGGTGCTCGACCGCCTGCCGAGCGCCCTGGCCGAAGAGGTGCGTCGCCTGCGGCGCTACCCGGCCGGCAGCGCCGGCGCGATCATGAGCCCGCGGTTCCTGGCGCTGTCGCGCGAGCGCACCGTGGCCGAGGCGGTGACCGAGGCGCGGCGCCTGGCCCCGGGCTCGGGCACGATCTTCTACCTCTACGTCACGGAGGCCGACGGACGGCTCGCCGGCGTTCTCTCGCTCCGCCAACTTCTCCTTGCGGAGCCGGACGTGCCGCTGCACGAGGTGATGACCGCGGAGCCGGCGTCCGTCGAGGCGACCGAGAGCCAGGAGCGAGCCGCGACCATCGCCGCGCGCTACAACCTCCTCGCCGTACCGGTGACCGAGAACGGCCGGCTCGTCGGCGTGGTCACGGTCGACGACGTGCTCGACGTGGTGGAGCGGGCGGCGACCGAGGACATCCAGAAGATCGGCGGCACCGAGGCCCTCGACGAACCGTACCTCCGCATACCGCTGTTCCGGCTGCTGCGCCGGCGCGCGGGCTGGCTCCTCGTCCTGTTCCTCGGGGAGATGCTGACGGCGACCGCGATGGGCTTCTTCGAGGAGGAAATCGCGCGCGCGGTGGTGCTCGCGCTCTTCGTGCCGTTGATCATCTCGAGCGGCGGGAACTCGGGCTCGCAGGCCGCCACGCTGGTGATCCGCGCCATGGCCCTGGGCGAGGTGCGTCTGGCGGACTGGTGGCGCGTCCTGCGACGCGAGTTGCTCTCCGGGCTGAGCCTGGGAACCGTGCTGGGCAGCGTCGGCTTCCTGCGCATCACCGTCTGGGCGCTGGCCTTCGACCTGTACGGCCCGCACTGGCCGCTGGTCGCCGTCACGGTGTTCCTGGCGCTGATCGGCGTCGTTCTTTGGGGTACGCTTTCCGGATCGATGCTGCCCTTCCTGCTGCGCCGTCTCGGGTTCGATCCGGCCGCCTCGTCGGCTCCGTTCGTCGCCACCCTCGTCGATGTGACAGGGCTGGTGATCTACTTCGTCGTCGCTTCGATCGTCCTCCACGGCACCTTGCTCTAGCCGCGCTCGCGCGCCGGGCTTCCTCGCCTTCCTCGGCCTGGCGACCCTGTTCCTGCCGTGGATCGAGGCCTGACGGCGGGCGGAGCCGGGCCGGGCGCCGTCGTCCCCGGCGCGTCCGCCGGGAACGGGTCGGGCGGCGGCCCGCCGACCGGGTCGTGCGGCAGGCTGCCGCGCGAGGCGCGCAGGTAGGCGAACGGGGTGTGGTGCAGGAAGTTGGAGACGCGGGAGGTGTAGATGTCCGCCGACCGTTCGAGCTGCCGGGCGAGGTGGCTCTTGTCGTTGCCGGCGCGCAGGAGCAGTCCCCAGTGCGGGTTGGACAGCTCGGTCGTCGCCTGGGCCAGCGGCGCGATCCGCTCGTCCAGCGCCGTCAGCTCGGCGCGCAACCGACCCAGCTCCCGCTCCAGCTCCGGGATCGACTCGCGCTCGGGCCCGCCATAGCCGCGCTTGCACCGCTGGAGCCGGAGCCGGACCCGGGAAATCTCGCGCTCGCGCCGCTCCTTCTCCCGCATCATCGCCGACAGACGACCCTCCAGCTCGCGCGCGCCCTCGATCGCCGCCAGCTCGCCCTCCAGCTCGCGCAGCACCAGGCAGGTCCGCCAGCGCAGCACGCTCTTGGACACCGTGACGTCGCCCCAGACGTGGTCGCCGACGTAGAGGATCTGCTCGCCGGACAGCCCGAGGTATCGTTCTACCTGCGCGGCATGTCCGCCGTGCCACAGTCCGGGCCGGGCGATCCCGCCGGGGGCCGGCCGCAACAGCCCTTCCGGCTCGACCACCTCGAACAACGGCAGGTCGCGGGCGAAGAAATCCGGCTTGCGCGCCGCGACGAGGATCAGCTCGAACAGCTCCCGCCAGTGCATCCCGCGCGGCAGGAAGCGATCGAAGGCGTACTCCATCATCGCCGCGGTGTAGGGCCAGTCCGAGTTGGTGACGAGCAGCAGCTTCTTGCCCGCCTCGCGCTGGTCGAGCAGCGCCGGGGGCAGGTCGGGATCGAGCTCGACGAACCGGTCGGGGTCGGCGACGATCTCGGCCTTGAGCCGCCCCGCCATGTGCGCCTCGTCCAGCTCGGCCTTGACCCGCCGGTACAGGTCGGCGTAGCCGAGGACGCCGGGGAGGGCGCGCCGGTCGAGCACGTCGACGAGCTGGGCGAACATCCACGCCTCGGAGAGCGAGAACAGCGTGTTGAGAAACACCCAGCGCGGCTCGGACAGGTCGACCAGCGTCCGGGCGTAGACCCGGCGCTGTTCCTCGAACTCGAGGAACCGGGTGCCGTGGCAGGCGCGCTTGACGTAGCCGAAGCGGTCGGCCTTGACGACGTTGCCGAGTTCGAGGTCGAGGACGAGGCCGCGGATCATGCGCCGCGGGTCGAACTCCAGCGCCTCGACGGGCCAGCCGGACCCGGCCAGCGCCGTCCGGAGGTGCTCGTAGGCCCGCCGTTCCCACGATTCGACGCGGTAGTGCACCAGCGTGTAGTCGAGGTCGTAGCCCACGGCGCCGATCGCGCGCAGATTGAGCGTCCGGTTGCAGAAGATCGTCATCGGTCGCTGGTCCCGCCCTCGGCGTCCTCGCTTGCGGCCGGTTCGACCGGTCCGGCCTGCGCCTCCGCCGGGGCCGCTTGGGTCGGTCCGGCCTGCGCCTCCGCCGCGGCGCTCTTCTCCGGTTCCGCTTCCTCCGCCGGCGTCTCGACGACCGCCGGCGCCGGCGGGGCCTTGAAGAAGACGGCGGCGAGCGGCGGGACGGTGATCGAGATCGAGCACGGCTGGCCGTGCGAGGGCCGGTCGACGGCTTCGACCCCGCCCAGGTTGCCGACCCCGCTGCCGCCGTAGATTTCGGCGTCGCTGTTGAGGATCTCGGTCCAGCGGCCCGCGCGGGGCACGCCGAGCCGGTAGCCGTGGCGGGGGACCGGGGTGAAGTTGCAGACGATCAGCACCACGTCGTCCGGGTGCTTGCCGGTGCGCAGCATGCTCAGCACGCTCTGGTCGGCGTCGTGGCAATCGACCCACAGGAAGCCGTACGGCGAGAAGTCCTGCTCCCACAGCGCCCGTTCGCGCCGGTAGACGTGGTTGAGGTCCTGCAGCCAGCGCAGCAGGCCGGCATGCTTCGGATACCGCAGCAGGTCCCACTCGACGCTGGCGTCGTGGTTCCATTCGCGCCACGACCCGACCTCGCTCCCCATGAACAGCAGCTTCTTCCCCGGCTGGGCGTACTGATAGGCGTAGAGCGTGCGCAGGTTGGCGAACTTCTGCCACTCGTCGCCGGGCAGCTTGCCGAGCAGCGAACTCTTCCCGTGCACCACTTCGTCGTGCGACAGCGGCAGCACGAAGTTCTCGCTGTAGGCGTACATCATCCGGAACGTCATCTGGTGGTGGTGGTACTTGCGGTACACGGGGTCGTGGCCGACGTACTGGAGCGTGTCGTGCATCCAGCCCATGTCCCATTTCATGCCGAAGCCGAGCCCGCCGACGTAGATCGGGCGCGAGACCATCGGCCAGCTCGTCGATTCCTCGGCGATCGTCACGATGTCGGGGAACGAGCGGTACATGTCGGCGTTGAAGCGCCGCAGGAAATCGATCGCTTCCAGGTTCTCCTTCCCGCCGTAGCGGTTGGGAATCCACTCGCCCTCCTTGCGCGAGTAGTCGAGGTACAGCATCGAGGCGACGGCATCGACCCGCAGGCCGTCGGCGTGGAACACGTCGAGCCAGTAGTGCGCGTTGGAGAGCAGGAAGCTCCGCACCTCGTGGCGGCCGTAGTTGAAGATGTAGGTGTCCCAGTCGGGGTGGTGGCCCTGGCGGGGGTCGGCGTGCTCGTACAGGTGCGTGCCGTCGAAGTACACGAGGCCGTGGCCGTCCTTGGTGAAGTGCGAGGGGACCCAGTCGAGGATCACGCCGATGCCGTTGCGGTGCAAGGTGTCGATCAGGAACATGAAGTCCTGCGGCGTGCCGTAGCGGCTCGTGGGGGCGAAGAAGCCCGTGATCTGGTAGCCCCACGAGCCGTAGAACGGGTGCTCCATCACCGGGAGGAACTCGACGTGGGTGAACCCCATCGCCCGCACGTGCGCCGCCAGCCGGGGGGCCAGCTCGCGGTACGACAGCGACCGGTACCCTTCCTCGGCCACGCGGGCCCACGACCCGAGATGCACCTCGTAGATCGCCATCGGCCGCTCGGCCAGCGGCCCGCGCTTGCGCTCGGCCAGCCACTCCGCGTCGCCCCAGTCGTACCACAGGTCCGCGACCACCGACCCGGTCTTGGGCGGCGTCTCGGCGTGGAAGGCGAACGGGTCGGCCTTGTCGAAGGACTGGCCCCCGAACCGCGAGACGACGCGGTACTTGTAGGTCATCCCGCGGCGCACCCCGGGGATCCACCCTTCCCAGATCCCGGACATGCCGCGGGGCCGCAGCGGGTGCCGGAACGGGTCCCAGTCGTTCCAGACCCCCATCACGAACACGTCCTGGGCGTTGGGCGCCCAGACGGCGAACAGCGTGCCGTCCTCGCCGTCGACGGTCAGCGGGTGCGCCCCCAGCTTCTCGTACAGCCGCAGGTGGCTCCCCTCGTTGAACAGGTAGAGGTCCTGGTCGTTGAGCAGTGTCACGTCGTAGCGCATACTTGCACCTCTCACGCCGGCCCCACCGGCAGGCGATTCCTACCGCGCTTCGCGGCGCCTGTCACCGCCCGCCGCGCGGCGACGGCTCCGGGAGCGGTTCGGCCGGCGGCGCCAGCGGGTCGAGGCGCGCCAGCGACCAGAGGCGGGAGAAGACGCGCAGCCGACCCAGGAGCAGCGCCAGGAGCGGCCCCAGCGCGGCCGGCAGCCAGACGTGCAGCGTCGGGTCGTCCAGGACATCGAGCGCGAGGAAGTAGAGCGCCAGCAGGGCGCCGGCGGACAGCAGCAGGGGCCAGACCACGCGCGACCCGAGTCCGCGCACCATCCGCCAGAACAGCGGGAAGCGGCGGAAACCCCGCCGCTCGTGCAGCCGCGTCCGCACCACGGCGTAGGCGCGCCCGAAGATCACCGCCGCCGCGCCGAGGCAGATCCCCGCGACGAGCAGCAGGAGCAGGGCGACCGAGAGCAGCGCGAACAGCAGGCCGGCGTCCGGCAGGCCGGCGCCCGCGAGGACCGCCGTCGAGGCCGCGAGCAGGGTCTTGATCAGCACGACGACCGCCCCGAAGGTCAGCACCCGCACCGCGGCGACGGCCAGCACCGTGAACACCAGCACGAACAGCAGCATCCAGGCCGCCGCGCGGATCTCCTTCCACAGCAGGCCGAGCTGCCGCAGCACGAACCGGCCCAGCCGCGGGGCCTCCGCGCCGGACAGCGCCTCGAGCGGGTAGCGCACCAGGTTGCGCACCAGCGGCACGAGCATCCGGTAGGCCACCAGCAGCGTCGCCGCCGCGAGCAGCGGCCCGTACAGCTGCAGCGCCCGCACGACCAGCGAGAAGACGTGGCGGGCGAGCCAGAGCGCGGTCGAGTCGAGCGCGCCCTGGACGGCCATCCAGATCCCGCCCAGCGCCCCCAGCCCCGCCAGCGGGTTCTCGCGCACCGCCTCGGGCGCCGACAGCACCAGCCGCAGCAGGTGCTCCAGCTCCGCGTCCGCGCCGAACACGACGTAGTGCAGCAGCGCGTCCGCCGCCGCCGCGGTCGGCGTGCCGAAGGCCGCCACCGACACCTGGACTTTCTCGACGTCGACCACCAGGCCGCCGAGCAGCTTGAACATCCACAGCACGACGGCCGCGGTGACCACGAAGTACGGCACCGACATCCGCCACGGCGGCGGCGCGGTCCCGGGCGCGGCGCGGCGCCGGACCCACCACGGCCCGAGCAGCAGGACGAACGCGCCGAGCGACAACACGTCGAGCAGATCGCTCAGGCGGTCGAGCCAGGCGGTGCGCGCGTGGATCGTCTCGTTGATCAGCGCGAGGTTGGTGTCGAGGCGCAGGTCGGACAGGCGGTCGCGCAGGCGGCCCAGGTCGAGCCTGCCGGCGAAGTACTCGGCGGCCAGCGCCAGCAGCCGCTCGTGGAACGTCGGCGCGGGGACGGACTCCGCGGTTCCCGCCGCGCCGGCCGGCGCGGCTTCGGCCGGCTGCTCCGTCCGCTCTTCGCTCGCCTCGTCGCCGACCCGGAGAACGATCGGCGGCCGCTCGCCGTCCCCGCTCTCGCCGCCCCGCTTCTCGCCGCAGGTGAAGTCGCCCCGGACGCCGACCCAGAGGGCGAACAGGCCGGCGGCGGTGATCAGGCCGGCGCGGAGCCGCGTGCGCGGCACATCCGCCTTCGACTCCGGCGGCTTCGACTCCGGCTCGCCCATCCGCACGCCCCGCCCGGCGACGAACTCCTACCACCGGAACGACGGTCGGGTCCACGGTGCCGCGCTCCCGTCTGGAACCGCGACCCGCCGTCCCGCCGCGCGGACCGGGGGCCGGGAAACCGGGGACGGCGGGCGCGACTTCCCGGTTGACTCGCCCGCGCCGCGCGGGTAACAACCCCCTGCACGGCAAGGAGGTGCCCATGCCCTTCGAGAAGTCGTTCGTCCCGTACGGCTGCTACTGGTCGACGCCGTTCTGCCGGTGGCAGGGGAGTTTCGCCAACCTGCACGCGCTCAAGTTCGCGGCGGAGGTCGCCCACCGGGCGCTGACGGAGCGGAAGGTCCCGATCGATCAGATCGAGACGTTCATCCTGGGCTGGACGATCCCGCAGAAGTCGTGCTTCTACGGCGCGCCGTGGACGGCCGGGATGCTCGGCAACGCGCTGATCACCGGTCCGATGATCGGCCAGGCGTGCGCCACGGGCGCGAAGTGCGTGCAGACCGCGGCGCACGAGATCGAATGCGGGGCGTCCGGACTGTGCCTGACCGTGACCGCCGACCGCTGCTCGAACGGCCCCCATCTGTACTTCCCGAATCCGCTCGGGCCCGGGGGCACCGGCGAGAAGGAGGACTGGGTCCTCGACAACTTCGGCGACGACCCGTTCGCGAAGAACGCGATGATCGACACGGCGGAGAACTGCGCGCGCGAGTACAAGGTGACCAAGCAGGAGCAGGACGAGCTGGTGCTGCTGCGCGAGAAGCAGTACCGCGACGCGCTGGCGAACGACCAGGCGTTCCAGAAGCGGTACATGGTGCTGCCGATCGAGGTCAAGGACCCGAGCGGTCGGAAGGTGCTGGCGACGGTGACGGGGGACGAGGGCCCGCGGAACAGCACGGCCGAGGGGCTGGCGAAGCTCAAGCCGGTCCAGCCGGACGGCACGGTCAGCTTCGGCGCCCAGACCTTCCCCGCCGACGGCAACTGCGGGATGCTGGTGACGACGCGGGATAGGGCGCGCGAGCTGTCCCTGGACAAGAACGTCGAGATCCAGGTCCTGTCCTACGGCCAGGGCCGCGTCCGCAAGGGTTTCATGGCGGAGGCGATCATCCCGGCGGCGAAGCAGGCGTTGGAGCGGGCCGGGATCGGGATCAAGGACGTGGCGGTGATCAAGACCCACAATCCGTTCGCGGTGAACGACGTGCTGTTCTGCCGCGAGTTCGGCGTGAAGTGGGAGCGGCTGAACAACTACGGCTCGTCGCTGGTCTACGGCCACCCGCAGGGCCCGACCGGCATGCGCCTGATCATCGAGATGATCGAGGAGCTGGTGCTCCGGGGCGGCGGCTACGGCCTGTTCGACGGCTGCGCCGCCGGCGACACCGGCGCCGCCGTCGTGGTCAAGGTGACCTGCAAGTAGCCCGCGCACTCCGTCCCGTCCGTTCCGCCGTTCCGTCCATCCGCCTGCGACAAGCGGAGCCTCGGACTGCCGCGGGGGGTCCTGCGGGCGAGGAACAGCGAGGATGCCGGGCCGGCAACCTGCCCGTCCCCCCGCCCGCTCGCGATCCGGGCCCGCGTGGTCGACGTCCGCGGGTCGTCCGGTCTCCGAGCTATTCGGCCCTCGTGAAGTGCTGGAGGAACAGCCCGCGCCTCCGCGGACTCGTCCAGTCGGTCGCGTCGAACAGCACGGCGAAGCCGTCGTCGGACCACGTCACGTCGTACGCGAGGAAGCTCCTGATTTCGCTGGCGGCGGAGACCACGTCGCGCGCCGCGCTCGTTAGCACTCCGTGCCGGTCGGCCCGGAAGTAGGAGAGGCGCTCCACCGAATCCCAGGCCGCAAGCAGCAGCAGGCCGCGGTCGCCGGCGGCCAGCCGCATCGGTCCGTCGAAGAAGCGGGGCTCCGTCACGACGTTGCGGACCGGCGGACCGGCGAGAGTGCCGTCGGATTCGAACATCGCGATCCGCACCTCGGGAACGGCAACGCCCGGCAAATCGTCGGAGATCGACCACGCGGTCACCCACCGCGACTCGCCGGGAAGCCATTTCACGTCGCCGTACACGAGTTGCCCCAGGACGCCGGAGTGCACCGGTGACTCGAGGTTCCGGTCCAGCCGCACGAAACGAACCGCACAAATGGGCGGCACGTCCGAAGCGTGACGCAACGGGAACACCAAGCCGACTCCGTCGGAGCCGACGGCCACGTCGGGCGGCCCCTCGGCCCGCTCGTCCACCGTCACCACGGGCCCCGGCAGCCGGCCATCGATCGTGACGATCCGTACTCGCACCAGGTCGGGCGGATCGGCCGGATCGCAGCCGCCCATGCCGACGGCGCTGGTCTCGCAGAGCCAGGCGACGACGAACCCGACCTCCGGGATCCAGTCCGCCGCCGGAGCGCGGGCGCGCGGGTCGGCATCGACCAGCCTCGGAGTGCCCATCGGCTTTCCCTGGGCGTCCAGACGCAGGTACCACAAGCCGGTCGCCATCTCGGCGAAGAACAGGCCGAAGCCGGACCCGGTCCAGACCAGTTCCAAGCCACCGTAGTTCGTCACGACCGGCAGGCGCCACTCCGCATCGAGCCGACGGCCGCGACCGTCGAAACGCCACATCCGAAGCAGGCCCAGGCCGGTCTCCGAATCGAGCATCTCCCAGAAGGCGGTCGCATATTCCCTACCGGTCCAGACCAGCGTCATCCGTTGATAGGGGTTCGAACTCGGCTCGCCGCCCGCCACGGCGGACGCCTCTCCGGTCGGCACGTAGTCCGGGGTGGTCGGATCGGGGCCGGGCGCCGGTGCCCCGTCGCCCCGACGACAGAGCCAGTCGCAGCCGTCCCCGTCGAGCCGGTTATTGTCGTCGCACTCCTCCCCCGGGTCGAGGACGCCGTCCCCACATCCGGTCATCGGCGGCAGGACCACGTACTCGGAGCCCTCCCAACCGGAGCTGTCCAGGACGAACCCGTCGCCCAGCATGTCCAGATCGAACGCATCGGGTTCGTCCGGCTCGCCGTCGCTCTCGGCGGGCGCGTCCGGACGTACGTCAGTCCCGCCATCGGTCGCGTCCGTAGCGGCGCCGTCCTCTCCGGACGACACACCGCCACCGTCACAGGCCACGTGGGCCAGGGTCCACAACAGCACGACGAGTCCCCGGACGGCACGCGAGCGGTCAAGCCTGCCTGTCATCGCCACAGCCTCCTCGACGTCTCCCCGCCACAGCACCGCGCAGCATTCCGGCCGAGGCGCGCCGGACAGAGCCGGGCCCTATCAGGTGCAGCTGCCGCACTGCGCGTCCCAATCCTCACAAGCCGCATCTCGGTAGCCTCCGTTCGTTCCGCAGGAGCAGTAGTCGCCCGGGGAGCTTCCACCTCCCGGGTCGTCCCCGTACAAGTAGTCGCATCCGGCGCCGCCCCACATGCTGTCGCTGCCTGAGCCGCCATAGATGGAGTCGTTTCCGGACCCGCCTTGCACCGTTCCGTCGTCCCCCGGACCGGCGTAGATCCAGTCGCCGCCACCTCCTCCCCAGATCGGATACTCGCGACCGGCCTCGCCGAAGATGTAGTCCGGACAGTAGCTGCCGTAGATGTCGTCATCGCCGGGCCCGCCCCAGGCCACGTTGGGTAGTCCGGCGCACGGAGGGGTGTGGCCCGGGTCCTCCGTGCGTGATGGCGCAAAATCGTCGGTCAGGCTGATCAGGTCGCAGCCGCCGTCCCCGGCGAAGATGTACCGCGAACCCGACGGAATGTCGCGGTAGATATAGACGCGCGGACGGCCGTAGCCGAGCGAGTAGCACCACTCCGGGTCGCCTGCGGTGCCGTCCGCCAATCGAATCACGTCGTTTCCTCCGGTCGCATGGTCGCCGTTGTTCAAGGAGACAACCCAGGTCGTGGCCGGAACTGTGGTCGCCCTGTAGTCGACGAACTCGGCGCGATTGTCGCCATCGCACGTCTCGTTGATGCGCTTGAAAACGCAGACACCCCAGCCCTGGTCACGCCAGACGCCGCTGCCGATCGCGGTCTCGGCCACGACGCGGCCGAACACCAGGTACTTCCTCTCGCTGCTGCACTCGATCCGACAGAACGTCGGGTCGCAGCTCGCGCCGAAAACACACCAGGGCGTGGCCTGCGCGGGCGCGGACTGGAGCAGGACGAGCAACCCGGTCGCCCATGTCGCCCGTCGAACGTCCCACGTTCCTCTTCGCCAGGTCGTGCCCATCATCGTCCTCCTTTCGCCCACTCGGGCAAAGCGGCGCACCCGTCGCGCCGCCGCGCACATTTCTCGCGTGCGTGAGGACGATGATCCCGCGACAAGAGACGACACGGGGCCCGTTTTCGGCGACACCGTGTCCCCTCCGGACAACACGATGTGCGTCCCTCCCGACATGATGTCCTTCGAGACACGACGGTTGCCGTCCCGGGGAAAACACCGTGGCTCCTCGACCCGATTCGGCCTGCCGTCCGATCGGACAGCGCGCCGCTGTCTTGCGATGCCGTCCCGGGTGGGAGCGAGTCCCGTCATCCGGCCTCCTCGGCCGCCGACGCCGCTGCCAGCTCCGGCAGCAGCTCCGCCACCCGCCGCCAGCCCGGCTCGCCAACGACCCGGGGCGCACGGGGGCTCTCGGCCCGCGCCACGCACGCGAGGAGCTCGATGGCCAGACACAGCACCTCGCGGGTGGGCCGGGCGCTTCCGAACTGAAGCGCCACCAACTGCTCGAACTCCCGCCGCGACGGCGCCGTCGCCCGCGCCAGCCACGGCAGCTCGCGCGCCGCCAGCGCCACCCGGGCGAGCGGACCGCGACCTGCTGCGTAGTCGCGCATCGCTCGGGCGAGCTGCTCCAGCCGCGTCGCGCGATCCTCGACACCCCGGTCGGGATGGCCGACGGGGTCCCGCCGCAACACGTGCCGCACGAAGCCGCCGCAGAACTCGACCACGATCGCCGCCAACAGGCCGGGCTTCCCGCCGTAGCGCGCATGCACCGTCTGCCGGCCGACGCCGGCGCGCTCGGCCACCTGGCCCATCGTGGTCTCATCGTACCCCCGCGTTTCGAACAGCACGGCCGCCGCCTCGATGATCGGATCGAGCCCGTCCGGCGGCAACCCGGGTGGTGCCGGCCGCCCGGCCGGCGCACCGATCGAGGACGACCGTCGCCGCTGGTGCTTCGCAGCCCGCATCACGACGCGCCTCCCCTGCCGCGCCCTATCCAACCTGGGACGAACCCCGGTTGCCACCTGCCGCGAAACGCACGTCTACGAGAGAGAGAGAGAGAGAGAGAGAGAGAGAGAAACATCCTGCTCGGTGCCCGGCGTTGCGGGAACCGCGAGAAGCGTCACACGATGGCCCATCGTCCACCCCCGTTCTGTTTGTCCGTTCTCTCCATTGAGAAAGCGTAGGGTCCCCCGGCCACGGCTGTCAAGCGCGATTCCCGAGGCCGGACCCGAAGTCCGCGCTGGGGAGCCGGCGCGAACGGTGCGACAGGTCGAGCGCCGACAACGCACGCTCGCGCCGCGCCCGGGTCGGCCAGGGAAGAGACCGCAGGTTTCCTTCGCCCGGGCGCTACCGCAGCGACTCGCCGCTCCACAGCCGCGCGCAGAACTCGCGCGCGGGAGGAACTGGTTTCGTTCGTCCGTGCGACGAGGGTTTGGACCGCGCCGAAGCCGTCGTCCGACTTCTCGGCCCCCGGTCACGGGCGCAGGGAAGCACGGATGGCGGGGGAACGGAAGCGGGCAGCGGGTCGGAGGCTAGAAGTCCATGCCGCCGTGGGAGTGGCCGTGGCCGCCGGCGGGCTTCTCTTCCTTCGGCTTCTCGGTGACGATCGCCTCGGTGGTGATCATCAGGCCGGCGACCGAGGCGGCGTTCTGGAGGGCCGAGCGGACGACCTTGGTCGGGTCGATGATCCCGGCCTCCATCAGGTCCTCGTACTTGTCGACGGCGGCGTTGTAGCCGAAGGCCTTCTTGCCTTCCTTGACCTTCTGGACGGCGATCGAGCCGTCGATGCCGGCGTTCTCGGCGATCCGGCGCAGCGGCTCCTCGGCGGCACGGCGGATGATCTCCATCCCGTAGCGCTGCTCCTCGGGGAGCTTGAGCTCGTCCAGCGCCTCGAGGGCACGGATCAGAGCGACGCCGCCGCCGGGGACGATGCCTTCCTCGACCGCGGCGCGGGTGGCGTTGAGCGCGTCCTCGACGCGGGCCTTCTTCTCCTTCATCTCGGACTCGGTGGCCGCGCCGACCTTGATCACGGCGACGCCGCCCGCGATCTTGGCCAGGCGTTCCTGGAGCTTCTCGCGGTCGTAGTCCGAGGTGGTGTCCTTGATCTGGGCGCGGATCTGCTCCATCCGGGCCTTGATGTCGGCCTTCTTGCCGGCGCCGTCGATGATCGTGGTGTTGTCCTTGTCGAGCTTGACGCGCTTGGCGCGCCCGAGGTCGCCGAGGCGGACGTTCTCGAGCTTGATGCCGAGCTCTTCGGAGACGACCTGGCCGCCGGGGACGCCGGTGAGGATCGCGATGTCCTTGAGCATCTCCTTGCGGCGGTCGCCGAAGCCGGGGGCCTTGGCGGCCGCGACCTGGAGCGTGCCGCGGATCTTGTTCACGACCAGCGTCGCCAGCGCCTCGCCCTCGATGTCCTCGGCGATGATCAGCAGCGGCTTGCCCGAGCGGGCGACCTCTTCCAGCACGGGGAGGAGGTCCTTCATGTTGGAGATCTTCTTCTCCGAGATGAGGATGTAGGGGTCGTCGAGCACCGCCTCCATCTTCTCGGCGTCGGTGATGAAGTACGGCGAGACGAAGCCGCGGTCGAACTGCATGCCGTCGACCGTCTCGAGCGTGGTCTCCATCGATTTGGCCTCCTCGACGGTGATCACGCCTTCCTTGCCGACCTTTTCCATCGCGTCGGCGATGATCTTGCCGATCGCCTCGTCGTTGTTCGCCGAGATCGTGCCGACCTGGGCGATCTCCTTCTGGTCCTTGGTCGGCTTGGACAGCTTCTTCAGCTTGTCGACGATCGCCTCGACCGCCTTGTCGATGCCGCGCTTGATCTCCATCGGGTTGTGGCCCGCGGTGACCAGCTTCATCCCCTCGCGGAAGATCGCCTGGGCCAGCACGGTGGCGGTGGTGGTGCCGTCGCCGGCCACGTCCGAGGTCTTGCTGGCGACCTCGCGCACCATCTGCGCGCCGATGTTCTCAAACTTGTCTTCGAGCTCGATCTCCTTGGCCACGGTCACGCCGTCCTTGGTCACCACCGGCGCGCCGAAGCTCTTCTCGATCACGACGTTGCGGCCCCGCGGCCCCAGCGTCACGGCCACCGCGTTGGCCAGCATGTTCATCCCGCGCAGCATCTTGGCCCGCGCGCTTTCCTGGTACATGATCTCCTTGGCTGCCATCGCTCACCTCCCGGACGCGGCGCCCCGCACGCCGGCGGGGACCGGTCGAATCGCCTTCGCGGCGGACTACTTCTCGATCACGCCGAGGATGTCCTCCTCGCGCAGGATCAGGTGCTCCTCGCCCTCGATCTTGACCTCCGTCCCGGAGTACTTGCCGAACAGCACGCGGTCGCCTTCCTTGACGTCCAACGGGCGCACCTCGCCGTTCTCGAGGATCTTGCCCTTGCCGGCGGCAACCACCCTGCCCTCCAGCGGCTTCTCCTTGGCCGTGTCCGGGATGATGATCCCGCCCTTGGTCTTCTCCTCCTCCTCGAGGCGCTTGACGATGACACGGTCGTGCAACGGACGGATCTTCATGGCTCAACCTCCTATCTCGGCGATTCCAAAGCGTTTCCCGCCGCATCCGCGCGGGTTCGCTGCCGGAGCGGCGGCACCATAATCACGGCCCCGGACTTGTCAACGGACCCGGGGCCGTCTCCGGCGACGGCGGCCCGTCGTTCGGGTCAACGCGGGCCGACGGCGTCGGGCCAGTCCCAGTCGGCGCAAGCCCCGAGCGATCCGCCGTCGTCGGCGCCGCGGGCCAGCCGCGGGAGGGCCGCGACCCCGACCATCGCCGCGTTGTCGGTGCAGTCCCGCCGCTCCGGCAGGTGCAGTTCGATCCCGGCCGTCGCGCACGCCGCCGCCAGGGCCTCGCGGAGCGCGCCGTTCGCCGCGACGCCGCCGCCGATCGCCAGTCGCCGGATGCCGGTCGTCTCGCAGGCGCGCAGCGACTTGGCGACGAGCGAGCCGACGACGGAGCGCTGGAAGGCGGCGGCGATGCGCCGGACCTCGTCCCGCGACGGGGCCGGGCGTCCCGACAGCAGGTCGGCGACCGCCGTCTTGAGTCCGGAGAAGGAGAAGTCGAGCGTGTCCTTGCGGTGGAGCCCCTGCGGCAGCCGCAGGTCGCCGGGATCGGCGCCGCGGGCGGCGGCATCGATCGCCGGGCCGCCGGGATGGGGGAGGCCGAGCAGCTTGCCGACCTTGTCGAACGCCTCGCCCGCCGCGTCGTCGCGCGTCGCCGCCAATAGCGCGATCGCCTCCGGCGCCTCGACGCGGTACAGCGCGGTATGGCCGCCGGAGACGACGAGCGCGACGTAGGGGAAGCGCGGCGGAGGCGCGCCGGCTCCCGGACGGCGCACGTGGGACGAGAGCAGGTGCGCGTGGAGGTGGTGAACGCCGACCAGCGGCACGCCCCGGGCGTGGGCGATCGCCTTGGCGACCTGGATGCCGACGAGCAGCGAGCCGACGAGGCCGGGGCCGGCGGTGACGGCGAGCGCATCGATCGCGGCGAGGTCGCAGCGGGCGCCGTGCAGGGCGCGCCGCAGCACCGGCAGGATCGCGGTCAGGTGGCGGCGCGAGGCGAGTTCCGGGACCACGCCGCCGTAGCGCGCGTGGGCGCGGACCTGGGAGGCGACGACGTCGGCGAGGACCACGGCCTCCGGCAGCGCCGCCGACGGCGTCCGGCCCGGCCCGGGCCGCGCCGGCAGACCGACCTCCAGCACCGCCGCGGCGGTCTCGTCGCACGAGGTCTCGACGGCCAGCAGCCTCACGGCGGGGGGTTGGAGGAGATCGGCGTCCCGAGGAGCCGGGCGATCTCCTTGCGCAGCCGGTCGACGCGGAACGGCTTCTCGATGAAGCCCGAAAAGCCCTCGCGCCGCGCCCGCTCGCGGTCCGCCTCCCGCACGCTCGCCGTCAGCGCAGCGATCGGCACCCCCGCCATCGCCGGCACGTCCCGCAGCCGGCGCGCCGTCTCGTAGCCGTCCATGCCCGGCAGGCCGAGGTCCATCAGCACGAGGTCCGGACGCTGCTCGCGCACCAGCGCCAGCGCCTGCGTGCCGTCCGTGGCGTGCACCACCTCGTGCCGGTCGTAGGCCAGGATCTTCCGCACGAGCTGGAAGTTCGGCTCGTTGTCCTCGACGTACAGGATGCGCATCCCCACCTTCCACGGCGCGCGAGCGCGCCTCAGTCCGTCGACTCCTTCCGCAGCCGGAACAGTCCGTACAGCCGATCCGTGCCCGAGATCAGACGCACCTCGACCGATCCGTCGTTCATCAGCGACAGCACCGCCAGGATCTCGCGGTTCGCCAGTTCCGGCGGCGCCGCGGCCGACGCGCGCACCCAGTACATCCCGGAGCGCAGCCGGCCGGCGGGAAAGGTCAGCCCGGACAGGGTGTCGTGCCACAACGGCCCGATCGACAGCAGCGGCGCGTCCGCGAGCAGCCCGTCCGAGGTGGTGAGGCGGGCGACGTTGTCGGTCTGGAACTCCTCGAAGCGCAGCGTCAGCTCCATCGTCGTTCCGGCGGCGAACACGTCGTCGACCGTGTCCCCGTCGGCGTCGAACCCGGTGCGGACGTCGTCCGCGGAGACGATCGACCCGCGGTAGACCTCGCCGGCCGCGGTGGAGAACCCCTCCAGCTCGCGACACCCGGGGAGGGCGAGCAGCGCGAGGCCCGACGCGACCAGCCTCCACGACCTCCGGACCCGGCACGGCGACGACATCGGTCGGAGTTTACCAGCGCTCTCCGGCCTCGTCCACGGCTCGCCGCGACCCCGCGGATGGGCCGGGAGGCGCTGACCACCGGACCCGGCAGGGTGCGCGCCCGGCGAGGTCGCCGTCGGCGGCGTTGCCGGAGCGGCACCGGCGTTGAACCTTTCGGGCCGCAGCTGCGCTATACTGCCGGCACCCGATGCGATGCCCGACCGCCACGCCGCGATGCCCCGCCCCTCGCCCGGGCCGGCGGCTCCTCGCCGTCCTGGCCGGCCTGCTGCTCGCCGGCTGCACCACCGTCACGGCGACGATCCACGGTCCCCGGCTCGGCGCCGGCATCGACCTCGACCACAACCTCGACGTCTCCCCGCGCTTCGAGGCCGGCTACACCTACCTGTCGTACCGAGACGCGGCCGGCTGGCTCGCCGGCGGCGGCACCTCGTACTCCCCGCTCACCGGCTGGACGCAACTGTGGGCCGAGGCCGGCGCCTGGCTGTTCCCGCTGCTGCCGCTGTACCAGATGCCGCTCACCTTCCGCCTCGGTGCGGCTTTCCACCCGGACTGGGATCCGACGCTCGCGATCTCGTTCGGCCTCGGCGGCGTGCTCTACAAGCCGCCGGCGAGCTGCAACCCACCGCTCGAGGGACCCTGGGAAGGGTGCCCGCCCGGCGTCTGGCGGTCGACCGACACGGTCTACCCCGACTGGGTGCCGCAGGTGCACTACCTGGCGACGGTGCTGCCGTTGTTGGACCAGGAGGGGTGCGCCGACGGCAACTGCCCGCTGGTCACGCACACGCTGCTGTTCGACCCGATCTTCGCCTGGTTCCTCTCCGGCGGAGGGACACGGTGACCGCGCGCCGCCGAATCATCCTCGCCGCGCTGCTCGCCGCGACCGGTTCGTGCGTTCCCGTGCGCTACGCCGACTGCGGCAGCGGCACGGTGCGGCTCGCGGACGACCCGAACCACTGCGGCGGCTGCCACGTGAGCTGTCCGGAGGAGGCGCCGTGCGTCGCCGGACGGTGCGCGCTCCCGGAGCGGGTCCCCGTCCGCCCGGACCGGGACGACCCGGAGGGCGAAGCTCCTCCATAGCGCCGGTCCGAGGCAGCGACGTGCGGCACGCGCGACCCGGCGTTCGCGCGGGAGTTCGATGAGCGCACGACTTCGGGCAGCGACGGAGTCCACCGCATCCGCGCGAACTCGGGTAGAGTCCGCGCCGAGGAGGACGACGATGGCGCTGCGAACCGTGAACCCGACGACGGGCCGGGTGCTGGGCGAACACCCCGAGCTGGGCGACGACGAGCTACGGGCGATCCGGACGCAGGCCGCCGAGGCGTTCGCGGCCTGGCGCGCCACGACGTTCGCCGCCCGCGCCGAACGCCTGACGGCGGCGGCCGGAGCGCTCGAACGCCGCCGCGAGGCGCTGGCGCGGCTGATGGCGCTCGAGATGGGCAAGCCGCTGGTCCAGGGCCGGGCCGAGGTCGACAAGTGCGCCTGGGTCTGTCGCCATTTCGCGGAGCACGCCGAGCGGCTGCTCGCGCCGGAGCCGGCGGCGACCGAGGCGACGCGGAGCTACGTCGCCTTCCGGCCCCTGGGGCCGATCCTGGCCGTGATGCCGTGGAACTTCCCGCTGTGGCAGGTGTTCCGCTGCGCCGCCCCGGCCCTGATGGCCGGCAACGTCGTGCTGCTCAAGCACGCCTCGAACGTCACCGGCTGCGCGCTGGCGATCGAGCAGCTCCTGCACGCGGCCGGAGTGCCGCCGGCGGCGTTCCGCACGCTGCCGGTCTCCGCGGCACGGGTCGGCGGATTGATCGACGCGCCCGAGGTCGCCGCCGTGGCGCTGACCGGCGGGACCCCCGCGGGCCGCGCGGTGGCCGCCCGGGCCGGCGCCGCGCTCAAGCCGACCGTGCTCGAGCTGGGCGGCTCGGACCCCTACCTGATCCTGGAGGACGCCGACCTCGATGCCGCCGCCGCCGCCTGCGCCGCGGCCCGGCTGCTCAATGCGGGCCAAAGCTGCATCGCCGCCAAGCGGTTCATCGTGGTCGAGCCGGTCCGAGAACGGTTCACCGAGCTGCTCGGCGAGCGGCTCCGGGCCGCGCAACTCGGCGACCCGCTGGCCGACGAGACGACGGTCGGTCCGCTGGCGCGGGAGGACCTGCGCGCCGAGCTGCACGGCCAGGTCGAACGCTCGATCCGGGCCGGTGCGCGCCTACGGCTGGGCGGCGTGGTGCCGGACGGGCCGGGGTGGTTCTACCCGCCGACGCTGCTCGACGGGGTGCGCCCCGGAATGGCCGCCTTCGACGAAGAGACCTTCGGCCCGCTGGCGGCGGTGGTGCCGGCGCACGACGAGCCGGACGCGGTCCGGCTGGCCAACGCCACGCCGTTCGGTCTCGGCGCCGCGGTGTTCACCCGCGACGCGGCGCGCGGCGAGCGGCTCGCGCTCGAGGCGCTGGAGGCGGGGAGCTGCTTCGTCAACGACTTCGTCCGCTCGGACCCCCGCCTGCCCTTCGGCGGGATCAAGGGCTCGGGGTGGGGTCGTGAGCTGGGGGCGTGCGGAATTCGCGCGTTCACCAACATCAAGACGGTGGTCGTGCGGTAGGATGCCTTCCCGCCGGCTCGGCGGCCGCGCACGGCGCCGGCTGGACCCCCGGCGGCGGTGAGGTTCCACGATGAGCGGTCCGTCGCTCGAATCCAGGCTTCCCCAGCGGCCGATCGACCGGCTGCTCCAGCCGTTCCAGGCCTGGGCCGGCCACCAGCTCGCCGGCGCACTGTTGCTGATGGCCGCGGCGGTCGTGGCGGTGGTGTGGGCCAACTCGCCCTGGGGCCACGCCTACCACGACTGGCTGCATCTGCCGGTGCGGGTCGGGTTCGGCGACTTCACCCTGGAGAAGACGCTGCACCACTGGATCAACGACGGGTTGATGGCGGTGTTCTTCTTCCTGGTGGGGCTGGAGATCAAGCGCGAGGTGCTGGCGGGCGAGCTGTCCACGCGGCGCAAGGCGGCGCTGCCCGCGATCGCCGCGCTGGGCGGGATGCTGGTCCCCGCCGCGCTGTACCTGGCGTTCAACCCGGAAGGGCCGGGGCGCGCCGGCTGGGGCGTGCCGATGGCCACCGACATCGCCTTCGCCCTCGGCGTGCTGGCGCTGCTCGGCGACCGCGTGCCGCTCGGGCTCAAGGTGTTCCTGACCGCGCTGGCGATCGTCGACGACATCGGCGCGGTGGTGGTGATCGCGGTGTTCTACACCGGAGGCCTGTCGCTCACGAGCCTGGCGGTCGGGTTCGTCGTCTTCGGCCTGGCGCTGCTGGCCAACCGGCTCCAGGTGCGCAACTGGCTGGTCTACTTCGCGCTGGGGCTGATCGTCTGGTTCGCCTTCCTGCAGTCCGGGGTGCACGCCACGATCGCCGCGCTCTTGATGGCGTTCGCGATCCCGACGCGCCCGCGCTTCGGCCGGGAAGAGCTGGCCCGACGGCTGCGGGCCAAGCTCGACGAGCTGGAGCAGGCCCTGCGCACGGGGGACGAGCATTCCCGGCACCGCGCCGCCGGGCGGATCGAGCTGCTGCTCGAGGGCTCCGGCTCGCCGGCCGGGAAGCTGGAGCACGCATTGCACCCGCTGGTGTCGCTGGTGATCCTGCCGCTGTTCGCGCTGGCCAACGCGGGCGTGGTGCCCGGCGGCGACCTCGGCTCCGCCCTCGGCGATTCGGTGACGCTGGGCGTGGTGGTCGGCCTGTTCGTCGGCAAGCAGGTCGGGGTGTTCCTGTTCACCTGGCTGGCGGTGCGGCTGGGACTGGCCGACCTGCCCGACCGGGTGAGCTGGCGTCAGGTGTACGGCGTCTCCGCGCTGGCCGGGATCGGCTTCACGATGGCGCTGTTCATCGCGGGGCTGGCGTTCGCCGAGCCGGCCGGGCTCGAGGCGGCCAAGCTGGGCATCCTCGCCGCCTCGGTGCTCAGTGGCCTCGTCGGCTGGAGCTTCCTGCGCTTCGGCTGCTCGCCGGACGGCGGACCGTCCCCGCCCTCGCCGGACTTGCCGGAACCGTAGATCGTCGTTATCCAACCGGGGCCGCGGCAGCCCACGGGATCATCCGCCCGGCACCGGGAGGGACCCATGAACAACACGATCTTCCGCTTCGATCCGCCGCAGAGCGAGCCGGTGGCGAGCTACGCGCCGGGGACGCCCGAACGCGCGGCGCTCCAGGCCGAGCTCCGCCGCCTGGAGCTCGAAACCGCCGAGATCCCGCTGATCATCGGCGGCCGGGAGGTCCGCACCGGCCGGCTCGGCCAGGTGCGGATGCCGACCGAGCACGGCCACCTGCTGGCGACCTACCACCAGGCCGGCCCCGAGGAGGTGCGCCAGGCGATCGACGCGGCGCTCGAGGCGAAGAAGGAATGGGAGGTGCTGTCGTGGGTCGAGCGCGCCTCGATCCTGCTCAAGGTGGCCGAGCTGCTGTCGCAGAAGTACCGCTTCGCGATCAACGCGGCGACGATGCTGGGCCAGGGCAAGAACGCGCACCAGGCGGAGATCGACGCCGCGGCCGAGACGATCGACTACCTGCGCTGGAACGCCTACTTCGCCTCGCGGGTCTACGGCTACCAGCCCAAGTCGGGTTTCGACCAGCTCAACCGGATGGAGTACCGGCCGCTCGAGGGGTTCGTGCTGGCGATCTCGCCGTTCAACTTCACCGCCATCGCCTCCAACCTCAACCTGTCGGTGGCGCTGATGGGCAACACCACGGTCTGGAAGCCGGCCTCGACCGCGCTGCTGTCGAACTACCTGCTGATGAGGATCTTCGCCGAGGCCGGGCTGCCGCCGGGGGTGGTGAACTTCGTCCCCGGACCGGGCGCGGCGATCGGAGCGGCGGCGTTGGCCCATCCCGAACTGGCCGGGATCCACTTCACCGGCTCGAACGCCACGTTCAACCGGCTGTGGCGCGGCGTGGCGGAGAACCTGGACCGGCTGCGGACCTACCCGCGGATCGTCGGCGAGACCGGCGGCAAGGACTTCGTGTTCGTCCACGCCTCGGCCGACCCGCAGGAGGTGGCGACCGCGATCGTGCGGGGGGCCTACGAGTACCAGGGCCAGAAGTGCTCGGCGGCCTCCCGCGCCTACGTCCCGCGCTCGCTGTGGCCGCAGCTCCGCGACCGGCTGGTGGGGATGATCCGGGAAATCAAGGTCGGCGACGTGCGCGACTTCCGCAACTTCGTGAACGCGGTGATCGACGAGCCGGCCTACAACCGGATCACGGGCTACCTCGAGCGGGCCAAGGCCTCGCCGGACGTCACGGTGCTGGCGGGCGGCAGCGGCGACAAGTCGGTGGGCTGGTTCGTGCAGCCGACGCTGCTCGAGACGCGCGACCCGCACTTCGTGACGATGGAGGAGGAGATCTTCGGGCCGGTGATGACGGTCTTCGTCTACGAGGACCGGGAGTTCGAGGCGACGCTGGAGCTGTGCGACCGGACCTCGCCCTACGCGCTGACGGGGGCGTTCTTCGGCCGGGACCGCTACGCCTTCGTGCAGGCCTGCCGCAGGCTGCGCTACGCGGCGGGCAACTTCTACCTCAACGACAAGCCGACCGGGGCGATGGTGGGGCTGCAGCCGTTCGGCGGCTCGCGCGGCTCGGGGACCAACGACAAGGCCGGCGGACCGCTCAACCTGTTCCGCTGGGTCAACCCCCGCACGATCAAGGAGACCTTCGTCCCGCCCACCGACTTCCGCTACCCCTTCCTGGAGGCGGAGTAGCGGCGCCCGACGGCCGCCCGCGGGGCCGGGGAGCGCGCCCGTCGAACCGGCTTGGCCGGACCGGGGACGCTACTTTCCCGCCTGTTCCCGCAGCGCCCGGAGGATCCGTTCCGGGGTGAACGGCGAGCGGAAGAGGCGCACGCCGACGGCATCGTAGATCGCGTTGGAGATCGCGGGCAGCGGCCCGTTGATGCTGATCTCCGACACGCTCTTGGCTCCGTACGGCCCGGTCGGCTCGTAGGACGGCACCAGGATCGTGACGAGTTCGGGCAGGTCGCGGGTGGTGAGGATCTTGTAGTGGCCGAAGTTCGGGTTGCGGCAGCGGCCGTGCTGGTCGAAGAGGAGTTCCTCGGTCAGCGCGTAGCCGATCCCGTTGACCACCGCTCCCTCGGTCTGACCCTCGGCCAGCTTGGGGTTGATCGCCGTGCCGCAGTCGACCGCGGCGACGTACTTCACCACGCGGCAGAAGCCGGTCTCGGTGTCGACCTCGACCTCGGCGAAGTGCGCGGCGAACGGCGGCGGGGAGGCGTGGGTGATGTGGGAGGCGAAGGTGCCGATCTGGTGCTGGTCGGCGTCGTACAGCGCGTGGAGCGCGACCTGGGCGTAGGTCACGCTCCGGCCGTCGGGCGCGTGCACCGCGCGGTCGGCGGTGCGCAGCATCGCCGCTTCGCCCGGGGGGAGTCCGAGCATCCCGGCGGCGACGGCCAGGATCTGCTCGCGCACGATCGCCGCCGCCTTGCGCACCGCCTCGCCCGAGAGGTACGTCGTCGAGGAGGCGTAGGCGCCGACGTCGAACGGCGTGAGGTCGGTGTCGGAGGAGTAGACGATCACGTGGTCGAGCGGCACGTCGAGGGTTTCGGCGGCGATCTGGGCCAGCACGGTGTCGGAGCCGGTGCCGAGGTCGGTGGCGCCGACGAGCAGGTTGAACGAGCCGTCGTCGTTCAGCTTGAGCGACGCGGCGCCCATGTCGATCTCCGGGATCGAGGAGCCCTGCATCAGCGCGCACATGCCGACGCCGCGCTTGAGGCGCTGCCGCGTGTTCCGGTCGCGGCCCCGCTTCTCCTTCCAGCCGATCGCCTCGGCGCCGCGCGTCAGGCACTCGTCGAGCTTGCACGAGCCGATCTTCTGCTCGACGCCGCTCTTGCCCTCGCCGAGCGCGCGGAACACCGCCGAGCCCTGCCCCTCGCGGATGTGGATCTTCCGCCGCAGCTCCACCGGGTCCAGCCCCAGCTTCTCGGCGGCGATGTCCAGCGCCACCTCCATCGGGAAGGCGGCCTGCGTCGCGCCGTAGCCGCGGTAGGCGCCGCCGACGGGGAGGTTGGTGTAGACCGAGTCGGCGCGGAAGCCGACGTTGGGGCACGGGTAGAGCGGCAGGGTCTTGGAGCCGCAGTTGCAGGCCACGGTCAGCGCGTGCGAGCCGTAGGCCCCGGTGTTGACCAGCATCTCCAGGTCGATCGCCTGCGGGGCGCCGTCCCGCGCCAGGCCGAGCCGCACGCGGCCGCGGGCGGGGTGGCGGGTGCGCGAGGAGACGAACTCCTCGGGGCGGGTGTACTCGTGCTTGACCGGGCGGCCGGTGCGCAGCGCGAGCATCGCCACCAGGTCTTCGAGCACCTCCTGCTTGGCGCCGAAGCCGCCGCCGATGCGGGGTTTGATCACGCGGATCCGCCGCACCGGGATGCCGCACGACTGGGCGACGATGCGCCGGACGTGGAACGGGACCTGGGTCGAGGTGCGGATCACCAGGCGGTTGTCGGCGTCGAGCCAGCAGATCGTGACGTGCGGCTCGATCGGCGTGTGCTGGCCGTAGTGCGTCTCGCAGGTCACCTCGACCTGCACCGGCGCCGCCGCGAAGGCCCGCTCCGGGTCGCCGATCTGCAGGTCGACGTGCCCGGCCAGGTTGCGCTGCGGGTCGTAGGGGACCGGGATCACCGCCCGGCAGTCCGGTTCGTCGTGGATCACCGGCGCTCCGGGCTTCATCGCGTCGCCGAGGTCCAGCACCGCCGGCAGCACCTCGTACTCGACGTCGATCAGCCGGAGCGCCTGCTCGGCGATCGCGCGGGTTTCGGCGGCGACGGCGGCGACGCGGTCGCCGACGTAGCGGACCTTGGCGTCGAGCATCGCGGTGTCGTAGGGCGAGGGTTCGGGGTGGCCCTGGCCCGCGGTGGTGTGGATGTTGCGCGGTACGTCCTGGTGCGTCAGCACGCAAACCACGCCCGGCAGCGCCCGGGCCCTCGACGCATCGATCCGCACGATCCGGGCATGGGCGTGGGGGCTCCAGAGGAACTTGGCGTGGAGCATCCCGGGCAGTTCGATGTCGTCGGTGTAGGCGGCCCGGCCCGCGGCCATGCCGAGGGCGTCGATCTTCGGCTCGCTGCGCCCGACGACCTTGAACTCGCGGCGGTCGCTCATCGCGCGCCCTCCTTTCCCGCGCGCAGTCGCGCGGCCGCCTCCAGCACCGCGTCGATCTGCTTGACGTAGCCGGTGCAGCGACAGAGGTGGCCGTCGAGCGCCTCGTGGACGTCGTGGGCGGTGGGATTCGGGTTCTCGTCGAGGAGCGCCTTGGCCGAGAGGATCACGCCGGGGATGCAGAAACCGCACTGCACGGCGCCGGCCTCGACCATGGCCGTCATCAGCGGGTGCGGCCGATCCGGGCTTCCGAGCCCCTCGACGGTGGTGATGCTGCGCCCGGCGACCTGGCCGGCGAGCAGCATGCAGGAGGCGAGCGGCCGGCCGTCGACGAGGACGGTGCAGGCGCCGCAGTCGCCGGCCTCGCAGCCGCGCTTGACGCTCTTGCAGCCTGCCGCGTCGCGCAGCACGTCGAGCAGCAGCGCCTCCGGCGCGACCTCGAAGACGCGGGGCACGCCGTTGATCGTCAGTTCGAGTCTCATGGGGTCCTCCCGACGGCCCGGCGGACCGCCGTTTCCAGCGCGCGCCGCACCAGCACGCCGCACAGCTCGCGGCGATATTCCACCGACGCCCGGAAGTCGGCCGAGATCTCGGCCTCCGCCGCGCCGGCCGCCGCGGCGGCCGCGAGCGTCTCCGGGTCGGGCGCGCTGCCGGACAGCATCCGTTCGGCGGCGGCGAGCCGGGCCGGCAGGGGCCGCAGCCCGCCGACCGCCACCCGCGCCTCGCCGATCGCCCCGCCGTCCAGTCGCACCCACGCCGCCGCGTCGCACAGCGTGTAGTCGACCGCGGAGCGGGCGAACTTGAGGAACGCGCTGCCGGTGTGCGGCGCGGCGCGCGGCACCGCGATCTCAACCACCAGCTCGCCCGGCCGCAGGACCTTGGACGGATGCCGCGCGACGAAGTCGTCGATCGCCACCGCGCGCGAACCATCCGCACTGCGCAGGCGAACCGTCGCGGCGAGCGCCAGCAGCGCCGGCACGGTGTCGGACCACGGGTAGAGTGCGACCAGGTTGCCGCCGAGCGTGATCTGGCGCCGCAGCCTGCGCGAGGCCGCCGCGCCGGCCGCCTCGGCCAGCGCGTCGAGCCCCGCCTCGGCCACCGCCCGCGTGCGGGCGACGGCATCGAGCGTGGCGGTCGCGCCGAGACGCAGGGTCTCACCCTCGAGGACAACGGCCTCGAGGCCGGCGCGGGAGAGGTCGATCAGCACGCGGGCGCGCCGGTCGGCCAGCGGCACCAGCCCCGTGCCGCCCGCGATCGGCCGCACGTCGCCCGGCGACCCGGCCAGGAGCGCCAGCGCCTCTTCCACCGAACGGGGATGGGCGAATCCTTCGAGCTTGGTCATCTAGCCTCCGCCGACGGGCAGCAGGATCTCGACCCGGGCGCCGTCCGGCACCGGCTCGTCGGGTCCCCGCCGCGTCCCGTCCACCAGCACGGTCAGCCGCGTGGTTTCCTCGGGGGCGTAGCCGAGGCGTTCGAGCAACGCGCGGACGGGGATCGACCCCTCGATCTCGAGCGACAGGGAGCGCTCGCGGCAGGGGCGACGCACCGGTCCGACGAACTCGACGGTCACGCGACGCATCGCGCCAACCTTACCCGATCGTCCGGCGGGGCGGAACACCTTGCGGGGACCGGCGACGACCCGAGCCCCGTTCCGGTCCGCCGGCGGCCGGGTCGCCGGGAGCGGCGGGCCGAAGGTCTTGCAGACAACGATCGATCTCCCGCCAGGACACGGCACGGCCCTCCGCCCGCTCCTGGGTTTCCTCGCCGCCGTGGACGAGCCATCCGGCGGCCGATCCGCCGCCGACGAGCGTCCGCCAGTACGCCAGCCCCCGGAAGGCCTCGCGGGTCAGCGTCGCGCCGGACTTCGCCTCGATCGGGACCGCCTGCGGCGGCGCGCCGACGAGCAGATCGATCTCGTGGCCGGCGTGGTCGCGCCAGAAGTAGAGCGGCAGGTTGCCGCCGAGGTTCTGGCCACTCTTGAGCACCTCGGAAACGACCCAGCTCTCGAACACGGCGCCGCGAGCGGGATGAATCGACCGGTCCTCCGGGCGCCCGATCTCGCGCAGGTAGCAGAGCAGTCCGGGGTCGAGCAGGTGCAGCTTCGGCGTCTTGACCAGCCGCCTGGCGACATTGGCGTGGTGCGGCCGGAGCAGTCGAGTGCCAGAGCCTGGAGACGGCGAACCAACCGTCACGGAATCATGGTGGAAGCAGCACATTGGCCACGAAAACTGTCAGCAAGGCTATCAGCCATCCAGGCCCTTGCACGAAGACGACCGGAACCAGGGCATGGCGGCGTTCCAGGAGCGGCCGGCCGCCGGGTTGCCCGCCGCCCGGAGTCCCGGTAGCATGGCGGCGATGACGGACGACTTCGAGACGTACCTGGAGGGCTGGCGCCGCAGGATGCGTGAGGCCGAAAGCGCGCGGACGGAGAGGGCCCGGCGGGCCCGCGGGGTGCTGCCGGTCCTCGTCGAGTGTCTCGTCCGCCGATACGGCGCGCGCCGCGTCATCCTCTGGGGCTCGCTGGCCAGCGGCGGCTTCGGCGACGGCTCGGACATCGATCTCGTGGCCGAGGGGCTGCCGCCCGGACGGGAGCTGTTCCGTGCGCTCGCCGAGCTCCAGGCCATGGCCCCGGAGTTTCGCGTGGATCTCGTGCCCTGGGAGGATGCGACGCCGGAGGTTCGCGAGGCCGCCGAACGCGACGGGGAGGTGCTCCATGGGGGCGGCGTCGCCTGAACGCGGCGGGCTGGTGCGTCTCGCGGCGACCGTGCGGGCGGAGATCGCCGCCGTCGAGCGCGTGCTGGCCGCGCTCCGGCAGACGCTCGCGGCGCACCCCGAGGCGGAGCCCGAAATCGCCGTCGTGCACGGCACGGGGGGCCTCGTCCACGACTGCTACACCGGCATCGAGAAGGCGCTGCGCGCGATCTCGCCGGCGCTCAACGGCGTGGACCCCAGGGGTGAAGCCTGGCATCGCGACCTGCTGCGCGCCGCCACGCTCGATCTGCCCGGTGTCCGGCCGCCGGTGCTGCGCGAGGTGAACGCGGAGCGGCTGCACGAGTACCTCGCGTTCCGCCACGTCTACCGCAACCTGTACGCCTTCAGCCTCCGCTGGGTCCGGATCCGGGAGCTGGCTCTCGGCGCGGACGCCCTCTGGCCGGCCGTGCGCGCCGACCTCGAGCCGTTCCTCGCCTTCCTCGACGCCGCGGTCGACGACGGCGCGATCCGGCGACACGCGGGAAAGACGGGGAGGTGCACATGACATTGCGAACGATGGGATGCTGGCTGTTCGTGATGTCCGCCACCGACTGCTCCTCGTCCGGCGGCGAGACCGGCGACGCGCGAACGGACGACGCGCCCGACGTCGAGGAGGAGTGCGAGACGATCCGCTGCTTCGTCGATTTCCCGTGCCAGAGCGGCTCGTACTGTTCGAGCGAGATCCAGGTGCAGCCGTGCCGGACCTTCGAGTGCTGGGAGGTATGCGGGACGCGCTGCTGCAGCGGGGCGACCTGTCGGACGCAGGATCCCATCGCCTGCACCGGCGACACCGTCTGCTGGGAGATGCACCAGCCGGGCTGGGGGATGCGGCCCCGGCGCACCGCCGAATGCCGGCCGCGACCCGCCGACCCGCCGCCTCCGCCGCTCGACGGCGGCGGCGACATCGACGAGGACGTCGGGGACGAAGCCGGGGAGGACGACGGGGAAACGGCGGACGGAGGCCCGTACGACGTCTGGCTCCCGCCAGGCTCGTATGAACCGGCAAGCGGCTGTTACTGACGACCGCGGATCGACCGCACGTCCGGCGGCGTCGCCCTGCCGCACGGCCGCACGCGGAGAAGGAACGGACCCGGTGGAACACGAACGGCGATACTCCGGCACGGCGGATCGGCTGCGACGCCCCGAGCGACTGGCGTGGCTCGAGCTGGACCGCGTCGTGCCGTTGTGCCTGGAGGGGATCGAGGTCGCCACGGCGCTCGACGTCGGTACCGGCAGCGGGCTGTTCGCCGAGGCGTTCGCGGCGCGCGGGCTGGGCGTGACCGGCTGCGACGTCAACGGCGAACTGCTGGAGGCCGCCCGCGCCGCGGTGCCCGGCGCCGGGTTCGTCCGGGGAGCGGCGGAGCGGCTGCCGTTCCCGGACGCCTCGTTCGACCTGGTGTTCCTCGGTCACGTGCTGCACGAGGTCGACGACCTCGAGCGGGCGCTGGCGGAGGCCCGGCGTGTCGCCCGGCGCCGCGTCGCGGCGCTCGAGTGGCCCTACCGCGCCGAGGACCGCGGCCCGCCGCTCGAACACCGGCTCCCGCCGGAGGTCGTCGAGGATGCGGCGCGTCGCGCCGGGTTCGCCGCGATCGAACGGCGCGACCTGGCGTTCATGGTGCTGTACCGGATGGACCTGCGGGAGCCGGCGCCGTGAAGGACCGCCGCGATCCGCGCCGGGGGAGCCGGCCGTGAAGGTCGCGCCGTTCGGCCTCTCGCGCGACGAGCAGCGCCGGGAGCTGGACCGGATCCGACACCCCTTCCGCGTCGTCATCGATCGCGCCAAGAACCCGTTCAACATCGGCACGATCATCCGCACCGCCCACTCGTTCCTCGCCGCCGAGATCGTCCTGCTCGGCACGGAGCGCTGGTACGAACGCGCGGCGATGGGGATGCAGCGCTACGAGCACGTGACGGAGATTCCCACGGTCGAGGCGTTCCTGGCGCGGGCGCGGGCCGAGGGGTGGCGGCTGACCGTCTTCGAACGCGAGCGGGCGACGACCGATCTGTGGCGGGCGGATCTGCCCGAGGACGCGGTGCTGGTGTTCGGCAACGAGGACGACGGGGTGGCGCCCGAGATCGTGGCGGCGGCGGCCGAGGTGGTGGCGATCCCGATGTACGGGATCAATCACTCGTACCCCGTGGTCGTCGCCGCCGGGATCGCGATGGCCGAATGGGCGCGGCGGCGGTACGAACGCGGCCGGCTCGTCGTCCCGCGCGCCGAGGCATCGCGCGCCGAGACGCCCGACGCCGGGACGGAGGCGGGGGCACGCCGCGCGAACCCGACCGACGCGCCCGGTACCAGGGCGCGACGCCGGCGATAGCTCGACTGTGCAGGTTCGAGGGATCCGGGTGTGTTCCACAGCACACGCTGGTTGCACGGCCGTCTTTCCCCGGAGGTCGGGGAGGGCGCAGCGCGGCGCCGGTACGAACGCAGCGCGGACCGTGGCCGCGCAAGTCCTCCCGCAGCGACGGCACGGGGTTGCGGGATGATGTGGGGCGCCGCACGGGTGGGACGGGAGGACTCGCCGCCGGGACGCCTTCGCTTCGCTGCGGCGTCCGGCGGCTCGCCCTCCCCTACATCCAGAGGAATGTCCCCCGTCTTGGTCTCGACACAAAGCTCTTGATCCCGTCCTTCGGGGCGGAGCCTCCCTCGCAGCGGCGCGAGTTGCCGGGCGCGGCGCCGATGGCGACCCCGCAGTCGTGCGGTGAGTGCGGCCAGCAGACGTCCTGACCTGCAGCGGGGGGAGCAGGAGGACGACGGATGACCCGCACCATGGCGCCGACGATGCCGGCGAGCATCAACGACCTGCGGCAACGCATCGACCGATGGCGCCGCACGCGCGAGCGGCGGACCGCGATGCCCGCCGAGTTCCGGGCCGAGGCGGTCGCCCTGGCCCGCGCCGGGCGACCCTACGCCGTCGCTCGGGCGCTACGGCTCAACTTCGAGGCCCTTCGGCGGCGGATGGCGGAGAGTGCAGCCGGTCCTGCCGCCGCCTTCGTGGAGCTGGCCGCGACGCCGATGCTCGGGACGGCGGCAGCGCCCGGCGCGGTGGTCGAGCTGTCGGACGCCGCAGGCGCACGGCTCACCGTGCGCCTGACCGGCGGGACCGAACTGGACGTGCCGGGCCCGGTGACGGCGTTCCGGAGGCGGAGTCGGTGATTCAGGTCACGCCGCAGATGCGGGTGCTGGTGGCGATCGCCCCGGCCGACTTCCGGCGCGGTATCGGATGGTCTGGCGCAGGTCTGTCGGTCGGCGCTGGGGGCCGATCCGTTCCCCGACACGGTGTTCGTGTTCCGCAACCAGCGGGGGACGGCGATCGAGCTGCTGGTGTACGACGGGCAGGGGTTCTGGCTGTGCCACAAGCGATGGTCGCGGTCTCGCTTGCGCTGGTGGCCTTCGTCGGTGGAGGCGGGGCAGACGTTGCGGGCGCACGAACTGCAGGTGCTGCTGTGCGGCGGCGACCCGACGCGGACGCGGGTGCCGGCGGAGTGGCGAAGGGTGGGCGAGCCGGCGGCTTGAAGAAATCGCTTGCGTTCTTCGCGGGGCCCCGGTCGTCAAGGGCCATGGACGCCTCCGCGCCTCCTTCTCCTCGTCGTTCGCGCCAACGTTGGCTAGGACCCGCGTCGTCGTCATCTGCTCGCGGCCGCCGAGATTCGCTCGGCTTGGCCCTGCGGGCTCCGGCAAGCTTGCCGGCCGGCGTTCCGCGTCTCGAGTGGTGGGCTCTCAACTCGACGTGTCGTGTCTGTACGGGAAGGTCGGCGCATGCCGCCCCACGTCTTGATGCGGGATGCGGCGGCGAAGGAAGCTGCGGACCATCTGGATCATCGTCGACCGGAGGGAACGCGACGCTTCTCGTCGGTCTGAGGCGCCAGCCTCGTTAGAAGAAGTCGGGCGGCGTCCACGCCACGCGGGCCATGATCCCGCCGTCGGGACGCCCTTGCGGGTCGAGCGTGCCGGCGATCTCGGCGAGCATCTGGTCCAGGGGACGAGCCCGGACGCCGAAGGCGAGCCGAAACAGCTCGTGCGGCGGGTCGTGGGCGTAGACGCGCGCCTGGAAGTCGGCGACCAAGCCGATGAACTCCCAAGGGAAGACCGCGAAGCCGACCGCCGGAGCGAACCACACGAAGGGATCCCAGATCTCCACGACGGTGGGGAACGACAGGTTGATCGTGACCCACGAGTGCGGGCGAAGCGCGGCGTGGAATCCGAGGCCGACCTCCCAGTCGCTCCATAGTCCGCAATCCCACAGGCCGAACGGCGGGCCCGACCAGATCACCCCCTCGAGATCCGCCGCCACGTCGAACCACGAACCGGAGGCGAAGTCCCACTTGACCCGCGCGGCCCAGGCGCCGACGGTCTCGATTGTCTGGTCGACGCCCTGGGTATCGTAGTCCTCGTGGACGTGCCGGTACAGCTCGCCGTCCAAGGCCACTTCGAAACCCGCCGGCAACGCGACCTGCCCCTCGACCAGCAGCGACGCGCTGTCCAGGTGGTCGTCGTCGTGCGGGTCGTCGATGAAGAAGAACCGACGCTCCCAACTCGAGTAGATCCCGACTCGGGTCTCCGGCACGGCGGAGCGGGGCGAATCGATCCTGCCCGCGTTGTACATGCCGAACCCCTGGATCACCTCGAAGGGGCCGCGGAAGCGTCGCTCCGCCCCGTCCCAATTCGTGGACTCCGGTTCTTCCGACGCCGTGTCGTCGGGCGGCGTTTCCGGAAGCGGTTGGGCATTCGCGAGACCGAGCGACGCGGCCGTGCACGAGGCGACCAACGTCGATGTCCGCACGCGACAGCGTCGGAAATCCAACGCCGGTTTGCTTCCCCCCGAAACGACCGCGCGACCTGGCTCCATGGCGGAAGGGGTAGCATTCGGGGCTGGTCGTGGCAACGGGACCACCGCGGGAGCATCACGCGAGCGGGATGAAGATCAATCCTGCGCGTCCGGCGGGACCTGGGAGGGGTCGGCGTCCAGCGGAAGCGGGCAGTCCTCCTGTCACGGTGGGTCGGCGAAACCGTCGGCCGAGGGCGGGCCACCGTCGCCCGCGGGCCGGGCGACGGATGGAGGTCCGGGACCGGCCGTCCGGTGCGGGCGGGAGACGTCGACCTCGTCCGGATCGCGTGGAGGAGCGAAGGTCGCCGGCTCGACAGCGAGGCCGAGGCGTTCGAGGTGGTCGCGGATGTCGTTGGGTGCAGATCCTCGTTTCCCGTCGTGGGCGTGGGCGATCCCGTCCGACGCGTCCGGTACCGGGCCGCGCCACCGGCGATCGATGGGATGGCCCCGCGCCCG
>Ga0101944_10002062_pt1 | contig 35215 bp, 21 predicted proteins | sample DewCreD2012metaG_FD_75245 | JGI IMG/M metagenome (GOLD analysis project Ga0101944, IMG submission 75245) | Hot spring sediment bacterial and archeal communities from British Columbia, Canada, to study Microbial Dark Matter (Phase II) - Dewar... ... | reverse complement strand
GCATGGCGCGCAACGGACCGTCCCGTACCAACATCCCCAGTGGCTGGATATAATCACACAACAGCGTCGATAGGCGCTGAACGTCATCCCTGACGCATCGCATAGAGCCTCCTTGCAGTTGTTGGCCTACTACTGCATAGGGGGCCTGCGCGCCCAATTCAAATCAGGGAAGACTCCAGCCGTGGACGGTGTATGCGCCGGGCACACTCCACCTGCAGGATGCGCCGGCCTGCACCGGCCACATCGCTTCCCCCGACGTGCACGTGGATGATGCGCGTCGCGAAATCCGAATGTATTTCCATGGCCCGGCCAAGAGCGGTGGCGGCCAGAAGTCATTTGTCGCCGTCTCCGGGGACGGCTTGCGGTTCAAGGCCTCGGACGAAGCGCTCGGGCGATTCTATTTCCGGGTCTTCCAGTGGCAGGATGCCTGGTTTGCGATGGCGAAGGGCGGCTTCCTGTATCGCTCGGACAACGGCCTGACGCGATTTGTGCCGGGGCCCAATCCGTTTCCCGACGGCAGCACCCGCGATGAAAACGCCAATACGCCCGGCCCGCGCCATGTCGCGCTCCATCGCGTGGGCGATGAACTTCGCGTCTATTACAGCAACATCGGCGACGCGCCGGAGCGCATTGTGCGCAGGCGCATTCAATTGACCTCGGACTGGCGGACCTGGAAGACCGGCCCGGAAGAGCAGGTCCTTGGGCCCGCGACCGAAGCAGAGGGAGCGAACCTGCCTTTGCGGCCGTCGGTAGCGGGCGCGATGAAAGGGCGCGAGAACGCGCTGCGTGATCCGGCGATCTTCGAAGACGCAGACGGGCGAGTCTACCTGCTCTACTCGGTTGCGGGTGAGGCCGGGATCGGCATTGCGGAACTGACCGCAAGTCCATGAAAGCAATGCACCACCGTGCCGCGGTATCGCCCAGACGCGAGGGGGTGACACTTTTGTCCCGGCTATGGGGTGACAGGACTGCTGCGGTGCAATCCCTTGTTCTGCCCAGCAGGTTGAGTTTTCCGGCCCGACGCATATCCTTCTGAAGACCAGCCGTCTATCAGGGCCAGATTGGAATGTTTGGTTTCCGAAAAGCTGAGGCGGAATCCGGACCTCGCGTCAGCACCAAGTTCTGCACCGACCGCTTCAACGGCAAGTATCCTCACGTTGGGCTCTACGACGCGTGCGCACGCAAGGTCTGGGTCTGCAAGCCGCTGGGCGGCCAGGCCATTCGCACCTCCCACGCCCGCCTGATCACCGGGGCCGACAACGCCACCAGCACCGTCTGGAAGGACCGCTTCATCTGCTACTGGTTCTACACCCCAAAGACGGGCGAGGGATATATTCACGGATATCCCATCGACTGGGATGAAGGCCAACTGCTTGTGCGGATCGATCCCAACTGGGATTACGACCGCCAGCGGTTGATTCCCCCCGAACTGGAGGACCACGTTAACGCCAACATAGAGCGGCAGTTGAAGCACGGGGAGCGGATCTTTGATTTCTTCGCCGCATGCAGACTTCCCTACGCGTTCAACATTCACTACGTCGGGCCCAGGGCCACCGACAGCCTGTTCTACGTCAAGCGGTGCGAACCCCGGCAATGATCCTGTTCCCGGCTCTTGCGGAATTTGCGCGCCGGTGCGATACAATCAGTCGTTCTCGAACCGGGCGATTCGGCCACGATGGCGATATATCGCTGTTCCGAGAGGGAACGCGTGGCCGATAACCTCGTGGTTCCAGGTCATTCGGTTTTCGACAACTTTAAGGACTGTATCGACCGTGTGAAACTGACGAAGTACAGGATATAGGTGCGACACAAGTCAGGTCGCACGGTCTGGATATGGAATAAAGAGGTGCGTTGATGCAGGGACCCATTTCGCCGACGATTCGCACGTTCCAGGTCTTCCCGGACCTGCCGGAGCCCCTGGCTCCGCTTATGGAACTGGCGAACAACCTGTGGTGGTGCTGGCAGCCCGATGGCGTTGAGCTTTTCTGGCGTCTGGACCGCAAGCTCTGGGATGAAGTTCATCACAATCCCGTCAAACTCCTGGGCACCATTGAGCAGGCCAAGCTCCAGGCCGCCGCCCAGGACGACGGCTACCTGGCCCATCTCAAGCGCGTCTACGAGCGGTTTCGCCAGCAGATGGACGAACCGGGCTGGTTCAAGAAGCACCATCCCGACAAGAGCAAGCTCCTGATCGCTTACTTCTCCGCGGAATTCGGCCTGCACGAGTCGTTGCCGATCTACTCCGGCGGCCTGGGCGTGCTGGCCGGCGATCACCTCAAGAGCGCCAGCGAAGTCGGCCTGCCGCTGGTTGCTGTCGGCCTGCTCTACCGTAACGGCTACTTCCAGCAGTATCTTTCGGCGGACGGCTGGCAGCAGGAAGCCTACCCCGAGCTCGACTTCTACAACCTCGCCGTCGAGCCCATGCGCTACAACGACGGCTCCGAGGTTCACGTCCGTGTCGATCTGCCCGACAACGCCGTCTTCTGCAAGGTCTGGCGGGCGAGGGTCGGCCGGATTCCGCTCTATCTGCTCGACACCAATCTCCTGGAAAACAGTCCCGCCGATCGGGAGATCACCGCCCGCCTCTATGGCGGCGGCACCGAGATGCGCATCCGGCAGGAGATTGTCCTGGGCATTGGTGGCGTGCGCGCCCTGGATGCCCTGAACATCAGTCCCACCGTCTTCCACATGAACGAAGGCCACTCGGCGTTCCTGGCTCTGGAGCGCATCCGCATTCTCCTGGAGAACAGTGCGCTGACATTCGACGAGGCCCGGCAGGCCGTCATGGCCACCAACGTCTTCACCACGCATACCCCGGTTCCGGCGGGCATCGACACGTTCTCACCGGAGATGATGACCAAGTATTTCAAGAACTACATCCCGTCCCTCAAGCTGGACGAGGAAGGCTTCCTTGCGCTGGGGCGGGAGAACGTGGCCGACAAGAAGCAGGGTTTCTCGATGGCCGTCTGCGCCATCCGCCTGGCCGATCACATCAACGCCGTCAGCAAGCTCCACGAGGGTGTTTCCCGCAAGATGTGGCGGAACCTCTGGCCCGGAGTGCCCGTGGACGAGATTCCCATCGGCCATGTCACCAACGGCATCCACGTCAACTCATGGATTTCGCCGGACCTGAGCTATCTGCTCGAGCGCTACCTTCCCGGCCGCTGGCATAAGGACCCCACGGACCAGGGCGTCTGGGAGGCTATCAACAACATTCCCGACGAGGAGCTGTGGCGTACGCACGAACGGCGTCGCGAGCGGCTGGTCTCATGGGTTCGCAACACGCTCAAGGAACAACTGATTCGGCGTGGCGCTTCCTACGACGAGGTTGCCGTCGCCGAGGAGGTGCTCGACCCCGAGGCCCTGACCATCGGCTTTGCCCGCCGGTTTGCCACCTACAAGCGAGGCGCCCTGCTCCTGCGCGACCCCGAGCGACTGCGCCGTCTGTTGGAGGACACCAAGCGGCCCATCCAGTTCGTGTTCGCCGGCAAGGCCCATCCGGCCGATACCGAGGGCAAGGAGCTGATCCGGGCGATCGTCCAGTTCTCACGCCAGGCGGGCGTGCGCCGCCGCATCGTCTTCATCGAGAACTACGACATGAACGTCGCCCGCTACCTGGTCCAGGGTGTTGACGTGTGGCTCAATACGCCGCGTCGTCCCCACGAGGCCTCAGGCACCAGCGGCATGAAGGCCGCCGTCAACGGCGTGCTCAATTGCTCCATTCTCGACGGATGGTGGGTCGAGGGTTACAACCCCGACGTGGGCTGGGCCATCGGCCGGGGCGAGGAATACTCCGATGCCAACCACCAGGACCAGCTCGAAAGCCATGCGCTGTACGACCTGCTTGAAAAGCAGATCATCCCGCTGTTCTATGACCGCGGCGTGGACAACATCCCGCGCAACTGGATCACGCGCATGAAGAACTGCATCCGGCGGCTCACCCCCGTGTTCAACACCAATCGCATGGTTCGCCAGTATGCCCAGAAGTTCTACGTGCCGGCCTTCGACCGCGGCGAGATTCTCAGCCAGGAAGGCCTCAAGCGATCTGTCGAACTGGCCCATGCCAAGGACCGCTTTCGGCAGCGGTGGGGCGGCATCAAGATCGTCGGTGTTCACGCTGCCGGTAACGGCCACTACAAGGTCGGCCAGAACCTCCAGGTCGAAGCCCTGGTTGATCTGCCCGACATCAGGCCCGACGAGGTTTCCGTCGAGCTGTACGCCGGAACCGTCAACGCGTTCGGCAACTTCGAGGGTGCCGTACCCCTGCCCATGACGCACGTGCGCGAGATGGGGCCCAACCGCCACCTGTTCTCCGGGCAACTCGAGTGTCGCACCAGCGGCCGGCACGGCTATGCCGTCCGCATCGTGCCCAAACACCCGGACCTCGCCACACCGTTCGAACCGGGCCTGATTCTGTGGGTGTAGAGCCGGGATTAGCCGGCGAGGGATGCCTCGACCTGTACAGCGCCAGGAACCACGGGCCCGCGGAGTTCCGCTCCGCGGGCCTCGTTCACTTCCGCCGGCAGACGCCGAGCTCGTTACGTCCTCTGTCAGCGGAACGAGCGGCGCCGGCGCTTGCGCCCCGATGTTGCCCGTTCACGGCGCCCGTCGGCTACAACGACAACAGGAACTCCACCAGGTCGTCCAACTGCTCCGGGCTCAGCTTTGACGTTGCCCCGTGCCGGTCGTCCGGGTTGTACTTTGTGAACAGTTCGTGGAGCGTCGTGGCCCGCCCATCGTGCAGGTACGGCGCCGTGCGCCAAAGCTCGATCAGCGTCGGCGTGTCAAAGACCTTATGTTCCTTGTGATCCAGGGGCCCCTGTGTTCCCACGTCGTACTGCTTCAGGTTCGTGAACAACTCGCCCGAGTGGCATCCCGCGCAGTGCGTCGCCTCACTGTTGAAAATCGCCTGCCCGCGTCTGGCTTTTTCCGACAGCCCGCCGTCGGGCAGCCGATGCGGGCTGACCAGCGGCGAGAGCGATCGAATGTACGCCCGCGTCGCCTCCACATCCTCCGTCGGCGGTTGAAGGGCCGCGAATCGGAATCCCGCGGCCGTCGCCGCATCCATGTCCTCGCGGATCCCCATGGACATTGATGGGGGGGTCAGATGGGCAAACAGCAGCGACTTGTTGTTCTTCGGATTGCCGATGCCGTCGTTGGGCAGGTCCCAGTTCATCGCGTCCACCCGGCCTTCGTTCGGATGGCATGTGGCGCAGCTCAGCCATTGCTGGAAGGCGTACCTGGCATCATGGAAAATCGATTCCCCGCGCCGGACAATGTCCGCCTCCGGCTGATCCCCCATCGACAGCGTCGCCGCCAGTCTGCTCGTGGCCGTGTCCAGCAGCAGAACCTGCCCGCTGAAGTACATCCCGACAGCCAGCTGCTTGCCATCCGGCGACAGGGCCATCCCGCGCGGACCTTTGCCCGGCAGGTTGATCCGCGTCATCACGTTGGCCATGTACAGCGCCGTCAGATCGTTGACCAGTTCCGCCCGCACCTTCGGGTCCGCCTTGATCCGCGCCCACACGCTCGGCGTGGTCGAGTGCTTCGACGACGCCATCGCACTCTCCGGCGGCGTGCCCGCCAGGCACATGTGCAGCGTGCCGATGTCCAGTTTCGCCACCTGGTGCGTGCCGGCGATGCTGATCCACATCGTCTGGCCGTCCTTCGACAACTGAATGCCCCAGGGGTCCGCAGACCCCTGCGTCAGGTTGTCGATCAGGACGGTCGCGTAATGGTTCTTGCCGGCCAGGTCGATGATGCTCAGGGCATTGGTGTTCACCCACCCTCGCTCAAGTTGCGTCGCCGGAAGCGTCGTCCGGCCCAGCGTATGCACCGCGTATGCCCACTTCCCGTCCGGCGACACCGCCACGTGGCGGATGCACGCGCTGTTTGGCGGCAGCTTCACGTCCGTCCGCTGCAAGGTGTTCAGATCGATGATCGACAGGCAGGTCGAAATACGCGGGTCGGCCGCGCTGCCCACCGGCAGCAGATTGCCCACGACCGCCAGCGACTCGTCGGCGTTCACCGCAATCGAAAACGGCTCGCGCAGGCAGGGTACCCGCCCGCTCTCCTTTCCGGTGTTCAGATCGATCAGCGTCAGGTCGTGGGATCCGGTGTTGCCGACGATCAGCAACCCGCGCCTGCCCGCAACGGCCAGGCCGATCGGATACGCCCCCACCCTGATTCGCCGAACGATCTTCCCGTCGGCCGGGTTGATCTCAGCGACGGCGTGCTTCTGATACTCCGTCACGTAAAGCCCCGAACCGTCCGGCTTCCACGCCACCGCGCCCGCCTGCGCCTCCAGCGCCGCCTGCCCCGCGATCTTTTCCCCGGAGAACAGCGTCACGTTGTTCGCCGTGCGGTCGGATACTGCCAGCAGTCTCCCATCCGGCGACCAGGCCGCGTCATACGGCGATCGATACCTCGTTTCCGCGGCCGGCGACGCCGCGTTGATGAGCAGGGCACAGATCACCGCGCAGAACAAACGATGCATGAGACGCCTCCATTCATCGGGCAGCGGGCAGATGCCAAAGCGAACGCCAATACTGCCGATCCACCGCATAAACGTCAACGCCGAGGGCCGGATCAAACGACGCCGGCAGCACACCATATCGCTTCATCTCTCGCACGTAAGCCGGGTCGGGCTGAAATCCGGGCATGTCAAACCGCTTGAGGGCCTCCAGCCGCGCCTTCCCGGCGGTTATCATCGCCAGGATTCTCTGGTAGTCCGCATCGTCCTTCGATGCAAACGGGGCGTTTGTGCACCGTCCGAGGCCGCCGGCCTCTCTGGCCAGGGGTGCCAGCAGCACCATCGACTTTTCCGGTCGCGACAGGTTGAACACCAGGTGTCGCGCCCTGGGCAGCCGGGGATCGTTCCAATCCGGCCGCCAGAAGGACACGTCGTTCTCGTCCGAAAGCATCCTGGGAATGCTCATCGGCCCGGCATGGCAGGATGAGCACCTCCGCGCGATCGCCTCGGCCGCCGACTTTGATTCAGCCCAATCAAAGTCCGTTTCCACCTGGTTGTTCTCGTAATACCCGCCAATCATCCCGGTTCCCAGCGACGCGTACGTGCCGGGATACGGCGATCCCGCTTCGATCCAGTATCGGATCATGTCGATCTCGCGGGCCGACAGCTTCGCACCATAGTGTTCGCCGTTGAGCTTCTTCATCAGCGGCGATGCAGACGAGCCGATGCTCCGCGGCGCGCGGTTGCTCCTGGCCTCATTCCTTCCGTCCGCAAACTGCCGCTGGATTGTCAGCGTGTAATAGCTGTGCGAGAACATCGGTCCCCGATCGCCCGTCAGCACGACGTTCCCGGCCCTGGGGCCGTGTTCGCTGCCGACCGCCTTGTCATAGTCATGGCAGCTCACGCAGTGCCTGTCCAGGATCGGCTGGATGTCTCGTGGAAAATCGAATACCTCCGGAATCCCCTCCAGCGGTTGAATCACGCTCGCCGTTCGCCGCAGCGCCAGCAGGTTTGGCGGCGGCGCCATCGTCTGGTTCCGCTGCTCATGGCAGCCGATGCAACTGGCCGTTTCTCCCGGCTGCACCGTCGTGAAACTCTGCATCCGCTTCACCGACAGGTTCCGGTCGTCCATCGCCACGAAGAAGAAACTCCGCAGCGCCGGAAGCTCAAAGTAGGCCGACCCGTCCGCTTCGACCGGAACCGTCCCCACGATCCGCTCCAGGGTGAATGACCCGCCATACGTCAGCGGATCCATCCCGCCCGTGAAATTGATCGGCTTGGGCAACGACTCGACGATCAGCAGTTTCGTGATCTCCCCACGCTTCACGCCCTCCATGTTCCGACCCACATGCACGTCGGCCAGCACCATCTTCCCGGTCGCCATGGCCGGGTTGACCCGCGGGGGAATCACCGGCTCCCTCGGTCTGGCAACCAGGGGCCTGGGTTCGTGAAGGTCCAGTTTCGCGTCGGCGAATAGTTCGACCTCGTTTCCCTGGTAGTCCGCCAGGCGAATGCTTCGCCCCCTGGAGTACAACAACGCCTCCTGCGACACGGGGTACGGATCGCGCCCCGACAGCGACCCGATCTTCTTCGCCCGATGCGTCTCGTCGGGGCCGACATCCGGATCGACCACGTAAAACGGCCCTTCATGTTCGCGCTGTCCGTGTCCCGGCGAGAAGACCGATAGCACCCGGTTGGTTCCCGGTATCGGCTTGGCGTCGATCATCACGGTTCCCGGCTGTTGATTGCCGAAGTAGACCGTTTGGTTTGTCCCGTCGGGGTTCATCGTCCACAGGTGGTGATAATCCACCTGCGATCGGTCGATGTACTCCCACCGCTGGTACAGGATGCGGCCATCCGCCAGCGGCCAGGGCGTGTTGTCCTGCTCAAGGTTGGCAGAAAGCGGCCGGATGTTGCTCCCGTCCGCGTCGCAGCGATGAATCGTCGCCACCTGGGTCAGCCAGCAGTTGACCCAGCGCTTGGCCCGCGTGGAACAGAAGACAATCCCGCCGTCCGGCAGATACGCCGGCTCGATGTCATCCCAGTCGCCGCCGGTGAGCTGCCTGAGGCCCGACCCGTCGGCGTTGATCTCATACAGGTTGTAGTGCTCCGTCCCGCCTTTTCGATACGAGAACACGATCCGCCCGCCGTCGTAGTGAACCTGCGGGTCGCGCACCGCTCCCTGTGGATCATCCACCAATGTCGTCACCCGCCCGGTCGTCACGTTCAGCCTGTACAACCTGCCCCCTGGAGCGCCGTATGCCTTGCGCTCCGGTTGTCGCGCGTAGTACGCGAAGTTCGCATACCAGTGACCATCGTCCCCCAGGTGTCGCCCTGCAAAGACGATGTCGCTGACGCCATTTCGCTGCAACTCCTCCATCAGCCGCGCCCTGGTCCTGGTTATCGCCTCGCGCCGAGCCTGCATTCTCGCCTCGGCCGCGGGGCCCAGTAGATCAACTTCCCAGATCGAATACAGGCCATGTGGGCCGGGCCTGGTGCAGTAGATCCGCACGAACCGTGCCCGCGCTGAAAGCCCGCCAATCTCTTCCCGCCCGCCCTTGCCGTCTTTCTTCGCGTACAGCGTCTTCCACGCCTTTCCATCCTCCGATTCCTGCACCTGATACTCGGCCGCGTACGCGTGTTCCCAATGGATCACAATGCCGTCAATCTGTGTCGGTTTGCCCAGATCAATCTGAAGCCACTGCGGCCTTCCAGCGCCCTGGCTGGCCCAACGTGACTGCCTGTCACCGTCGAAAGCGGCGGCAGGGGGGTAGTCGTCCGAATGAACCGAGGACGCCGTTACCCCCATTGGTTCCGCCAACGCCACACCCGTCATGGCCAGCAGCACAAGCGTCGCCCAAATGGACTTGTTAGCCATCGATCCAATCCTCAAGTGGCACGGGCGTCCCGCCCGCGATCAGAACACCGGCATGCGCAACTCCGTAGCACGGACGTCCCGCCCGTGCCCCGACTACCTGCCATTATCCGCTGCCCAATAACGGCCCTATTTAATCCGACATCCGGAAGTACATACAGCTTGCCGGGCCGCATGTTCTAGTCCTGGAATGGTGCGATATGATTCGGTCTTGGGCCGGTCGGTTGCATGTTCCTGCGGCCGGTGGCCGGACCTTGCCAACAATCTCTCTCTTCGTTCGTATGACTGGTAACAGGCTCAGGAAAAACCTTACAAACCTGGTGGTGTCAGCATGGCGTTGGATGTGCGCGGCGTGGAAAGCAACGGAGTAAGCGAATGGTATCTGCTGGCCACGCCCGAAGAAGATGCTTCGCCTGTTGACCAGGCACGTCAAGCCTTTTCCGCTGTGGCCGACGCCCTCCGTTCTCGCAACGCGGCCATTTTCCAGGAGCGGGTCTTTGCCCCGGTCGATGCGGTTCCTGACCTTCGTCCACTCCGCATCAAGGTCTATGGAGACCTGCACGATGGGGTGGAACCCTGCTGGCTCGCCGGCAGCGGGCCGGTCGCGGTTCAGGTCCATGCCCTTGGTGGTGCCCAAAGGCCCATCGCCATGAACGGTGTCGGCAAGGGCCACGCTCGATCGTTCCGCCACCATGACACGACTTGGATTACTGCCAGCGACCTCGGGGCCGACCCCGCTGTCTCGCCCCACGAACAGGCCCGAATCGCCCTTGAACGGGCCGAGGCGATTCTCTCGCAGTCCGGCGGCGACCTGCGCAACGTCGCTCGCACCTGGTTCTTCATGGACCGCATCCTCGACTGGTATGGCGATTTCAACAAGGTTCGTACCCGGCTGTTCATCGAGCGGGGCGTCATGACCCCCGGTGCCAGGGACGACCGCATGCCCGCCAGTACCGGCATCGGTGTCAGTCCCGCCCGGCCGGGCCGATGCGCCCTGGATCTGTTTGCGATCCTGGGCGATCCGGCCGCCATTCGCCGCTATCATGCCGCCGGCAGGCAGAGATCGGCCTATGAGTACGGCTCGGCCTTCGCCCGCGCCGCCCGAGTCACAGGTCCCGCCAGCCGCACCGTCTTCGTTTCCGGCACCGCTGCCATCGACGCCACGGGCGCTACCTGCTTCGTCAATGACATTCCCGGCCAGATTCGCATGACAATGGAAAACGTTCTGGCCGTTCTCCGCGAGATGAACTGTTCGCCCGACCAAGTCGTCCAGGCAATCGCCTATTGCGTCAACCCGGAAGTGGAGCGGTGCTTCCGTTCCGGGTGGTTCAAGCAATTGAACTGGCCCTGGATTGTCGTTGCCGGCGACGTCTGTCGTGGCGACCTGCTGTTCGAGGTGGAAGCGACCGCGTGCCAGAGGGCGTAATCCGCCGGTCAAGTACTGCTCGCTGGACGGCCCCGGCTTTCATCGGCGTGCTGGCGCACCTATACTCACCCCATGTTCAGAATCTTGCAGTACTACGCCCGCTTTCAGTCCTCCCGCTCGCGGCTGAACTCCCTGCCCTCCTGGGCCCGGGCGGTTCTATTCCTGTTAGCGGTTCCCGGAATTGTCCTGCTCCTCTTGTCAATCCTCGCCGTGGGTGTTAGTATCCTCGCCCTTTTACTGCTGACTTTGCCGGTCTACCGGCTTATGGCGGCGATTCTGCCGGACAACCGGCCGGCGGATAAGTTTGAGGGTCAGCAGCCCATCCCGGATATGGACCCTTTCGGCCCGTTCCGTTCGATGGATGCCGACCAGCCCTCACCCGGCCGGCGGCGTGTGGATGTGACAATTATTGAGCCCGAGCGACCCTAGGGGCGGCGAAAGCCGCCGTCCCGGCCGGCAGTCAGCAACCGGCAACTGACAAGAGTGAACCATGGCCAAGAAAGAGATTACCGTTCAGTTCAAACTCCAGGCTCCAGGCGGCACTGCCACCCCGGCACCCCCGATTGGTCCGGCCCTTGGCCAGCATGGCGTCAATCCCGGGCAGTTCATCCAGCAATTCAATGCCGCCACCGCCGCCCTGAAGGGAAAGATCGTGGGCGTGCTCGTGACCGTCTACAAGGACCGCACCTTCTCCTTCGAGGTCAAGAGTCCTCCGGCCAGCGTGCTTCTCAAGGAAGCCGTTAAGGCTGAGAAGGGCAGCGGTGAGCCGAACAAGAACAAGATCGGCAAGGTCACCATGGCACAGTGCAAGGAGATCGCCCGTCAGAAGGTGAAGGACATGAACGCCTTCGACGAGGATGCCGCCGCTCGCGTGATCGCCGGTACGGCTCGCTCCATGGGCATTACGGTGGAAGGCTGACGCGGAACCGGGCGTGTACCGGCTTTTCATCAAATAGAGAAGGCGCGGCCGCCCGGTAATTCCTGCATTAGTTGATTTACATTTTCGGCGTTGGGTGGAGAATCGTGCGGCGACGTTGATGATATTCCCCGCGTCGGTGCCTGCTTGGAGCTTGGGCACGCGTGGGGAGGCTCATGCCGCGGGGGCCGCCATCCCGGGTGGCCGATCGCGGTGAGTGTTAAACCCGCGGTACGACATGCGGTAATCCGTTTTTCGGGCCTCTTGTTATGGGTGCCCCAATGCTGTAAGATCCTTCCCATTGCCGCCAGGGGTGCTAATCAGCCTAGGCGGCAACGGCGGCGGTTTCAGTCGCCGCCCCGCTGGGCTGGACACCGGCAACCAGCCGAGATTTGAGTGCCTAACCACGGGCCGAAACAGTGGGAGCTTACGACGGCAGCTCTTTTCAGCCGTCCAGGAGCGTTCGCCAGCATGGCAACCGTTCTCGAAATCCGTTCCAAGCGTTACAAGGAAGACGCCAAGAAACTGCCCGACAAGGCCCTGCCTGTCGATCAGGCCGTTGGCGTCGTCAAGACCTTCAAACCGACCAAGTTCGACCAGACGATCGAACTGATTGTGTCCCTCGGCATCGACGCGACCCAGGCCGATCAGATGATCCGCGGCTCGCTGTCGCTGCCCCACGGCATCGGCAAGGCCAAGCGAGTAATCTGCTTTTGTCCCGATCACCTGGCCCAGCAGGCTCTGGACGCCGGCGCCATCCGCGCCGGGGGGCAGGAGTTCGTTGCCGCAGTTGAGAAGGAGAACTTCACCGACTTTGACGTGGCCATCTCCACGCCCGACATGATGCGATTCGTCGGACGCCTGGGCAAGGTACTGGGTCCCAAGGGCCTGATGCCCTCTCCCAAGGCCGGTACCGTTACTGCTGACATTACCACCGCGATCAAGGAGTATGCGGCCGGCAAGATCGAGTTCCGGAACGACTCGGGCGGCAACATTCATGTCGCCGTCGGCAAGATGAGCTTTGAGCCGAACAAACTGGTGGACAACATCAACGCGATGCTCAATCATCTGCGGCGGGTGAAGCCGGCGACCTCGAAGGGTCAGTACATCAAGAAGGCCATCATCAAGGGCACCATGACCCCGGCCGTCGTCCTGGACATCCATTGAATGAGTTGGCCGAGGGCGGTTGGCAGTTTGCTGCCACCCGTTCTCAATGACTGCCAACTGAATACTGCCAACTGAACACCGAAGGTGAAGCAATGAGCAAATACGTCAAGAAACTGGTCATGCGGGATGTCGCGGCCCGCTTCAAGGATGTTGATGCGGTGGCGGTTCTGAGCCCCAGCGGCATCAACGCCACCAGGAATAACCAGATCCGCCGCAAGCTTCGTGAGCAGGGCCTGCGGATGACGATCGTCAAGAACAGCCTGGCTCGGCAGGCCCTGGCCGACAGCAAGCTCAAGGGGTTTGACAAGCTGCTGTCCGGGCCCAGCGCTCTGGTTTACGGCAAGGCGAGCATTTCCAAGATCGCCCGCATGCTGCTGGACGAGAAGAAGGCCGACGACAAGATCCAGCTTCGCGGCATCTACTTCGATGGCGAAGTATATGTCGGTGAAAAGGGCGTGGAACAGGTCAGCAAGCTGCCCACGCGCGAGGAGGCAATCGGCCTGGTCGTGGCAGCCATCCTCTCGCCGGGCCGCAAACTCGGCGGCATCTTCAAGGGGCAGGGTGGCAAACTGGCCGCCATCCTCAAGACGATCGAGGAAAAGGCCAAGGAAAAAGAATCAGCCGCCGCTCCCGCGGCTCAGGCATAAGTCCGGCGGAGCCGACTGCCCCGCAAGGGTTAAATCGCCTCGATGTGAGGCGGGCTATCGGCCGGGACAGGAATCGACACGTTTGGGGACACGATACGTCCTCGGAGAATTGTCATGGCAGAGTATGCTGCAGAAATCAAGGAACTCGGCGACAAGATTGTTGGTCTGACCCTGAAGCAGGCCGTGGATCTTGCGGCCTACCTGAAGGAAACCTATGGCATCGAGCCCGCCGCCGGCGGCGCGGTCGTGATGGCGGGCGGCGGCGGTGGCGCTGCGGCCGCGGCGGCCGCCCCGGCCGAAGAGAAGACCACGTTTGACGTGGTTCTCAAGAGCGCTGGCGACAAGAAGATTCAGGTCATCAAGGTCGTGCGTTCGGCGACCGGTCTGGGCCTGAAGGAAGCCAAGGACCTGGTCGAAGGCGCGCCGAAGGTTGTGAAGGAATCGCTCCCGAAGGCGGACGCCGAGAAGCTGAAGAAGGAACTGGAAGAGCAGGGTGCAACTGTCGAGTTGAAGTAGAACGATCAGTTGAAGCGAACAGGGCAGGAGCGGGCTCGGCGACGGGTCCGCTCCGCTGCCTTTTTGTGGCCGCACGATGCTGACAATCGGAAGCGGAATTCTCTTGACATGGCCGGAGGGGGCTTGTAGAGTTTTCGCGGTCAGTTGATTGGGATCTGAACAATCTCGGTAGACGTCCAGACTTTGCCCTCGCCTTCGGGGAGGGGGAAGTTCTGGCCGTGCTGTTTTTGCGCTTGACGGGTCTTTTATCACCATTATAATGCGATGTTCATCCGGTAGACGGACAGGGCGAGGCCAAGTCCGGGAAGGATTTTCCTAACCGGTGGCGGCAAGTGACTTTATCGGAAGGCGAAGGCCGAACGGCAAGATCGAAAAACGTTGGCATGATCCAGGCGGGCAACCGGCGGCGTCTGGATTGATTCCCTCCTCTGGCAAAAAAGGAAGAGCTGATGCGAGTGCATGAAGTCCGCGACTTTAGCAAGCGCGGAGACGCGCTGCCGATCCCGAACCTGATTGATATCCAGATTGAGTCGTACCAGCGGTTTCTCCAGAAAGATGTGCCCAATGAGAAGCGGAAAAACGAGGGGCTGGAGTCGCTGCTGCGCGAGGTGTTCCCGATCGAGAGCTATGACGGGAACCTGAAGCTGGAATACCTCAGTTACGACCTTTCCGAGCCGCGGTACACCACCGACGAGTGCCGGGCTTTGCGGCTGACATACGGAATGCCGTTCCGCATCCAGGTTCGTCTGATCCGCAAGGACAAGGACGAGGTCAAGGAAGACTCCATCTACCTGGGCGAAATCCCCATCATGATCGGCGGGGGCGAGTTCATCATCAATGGCGCTGAGCGCGTGATCGTGTCCCAGCTCCACCGTTCGCCGGGCGTGGACTTCCTGGTCGAGGTGCAGGAAGGCGACCGGCCGCTGCACGGCTGCCGCATCATTCCCGAACGCGGAAGCTGGATCGAAGCGTCCGTCACCAAGAAGGATGTGCTGGCGGTGAGGATCGACCAGTCATCCAAGATTCCGGCCAGCACGTTCCTGCGCGCACTGGACCCCAAGTACGGCTCGACCGAGGCGATCATCAAGGAGTTCTACGCGGTTGAGAGCGTCAAGGTCGGGCAGTTGCAGCCGTCTTATTACGCGGCCGCGCCGATCATTGATGCCGAAAGCGGTGAAGAGCTGGTCAGGGCCGGTGCCCAGATTGCCGAGGCGCTGAACAAGATCCAGGCCTCAGGCCTCAAGAGCGTGGACGTGGTGACGAAAGTCAGCGATCCGCTGATGCTGAACACCATCGCCGAGGACACGGCCGACAGCCACGAGGCCGCCCTGATGAAGATCTACGCCCGGCTGCGCCCGGGCAACCCGCCCCAGCTGGACAAGGCCAAGACGCTCTTCCAGGAGAAGTTCTTCGACGAGAACCGCTACCGGCTGGGCCGGGTGGGCCGGTTCCGCATCAACCGCAAGTTTGATCAGAACGTGCCCGAGACGGTGATGACGCTGCGGAGCGAGGACTTCGTCAATTCGCTCAAGTACATGTTCAAGCTGCGCAGCGGCGAAGGGTATGTTGACGACATCGACCACCTGGGCAATCGCCGCCTGCGCACGATCGACGAACTGGCCAGCGAAGAACTCCGCAAGGGGTTTCTGAAGCTGCGGCGCACGGTCCAGGAGCGCATGAGCCTCAAGGACCCCAACGAGCTTGGGCGCATCGCGGAACTGGTCAACTCCAAGAGCATCAGCAGCGCGATCGACTTCTTCTTCGGGCGCGGCGAGTTGTCCCAGGTGGTGGACCAGACCAACCCGCTCAGCCAGCTGACGCACGAGCGCCGGTTGTCGGCCCTTGGCCCCGGAGGGTTGAACCGCAAGCGGGCGGGTTTCGAGGTGCGTGACGTGCACATCTCGCACTACGGCCGAATCTGCCCGATCGAGACGCCGGAAGGCACGAACATCGGCCTGATCGCCTCGCTGGCGATTTACGCTGACATCGACGACTACGGCTTCCTGATCACGCCTTACCGGGTGGTCAAGGACGGGAGGGTGAACGGGCAGTACAAGTACCTTCGGGCCGACGAGGAAATGAAGACGGTGCTGGCCCCGCCGGACGCGGTCGAGAGGGAAGGGCACCTGGCCAAGGGAGCGGTCCTGGCTCGCGTGCAGGGCGACCTCTCGACTGTTCCCAGCAAGGAGGTTCAGTACATCGACATCAGCCCGCGGCAGACGGTGTCGGTGTCGGCGGCACTGATCCCGTTCCTGGAACACGACGACGCCAACCGCGCCCTGATGGGCTCGAACATGCAGCGGCAGGCGGTCCCGCTGCTGCGCACCGAGCCCCCGGTGGTGTCCACCGGCATGGAAAAGCCGGTGGCTCACAATTCCGGCATGGTGGTTCGCGCCGAGCGCAGCGGCGTGGTGACGTACGTCGATGCCCAGCGCATCCTGATCGACAACGCCGACGAGTATGTGCTGCGGAAGTACCACGGCCTCAACGAGCGGACCTGCCTGAATCAGCGCCCGATCGTGAAGAAAGGCCAGCGCGTCAAGAAAGGCCAGATCATCGCGGATGGGCCCGCGGTTCACCAGGGCGAGTTGGCGCTGGGTCGGAACGTCCTGGTCGCGTTCATGACGTTTGACGGCTACAACTTCGAGGACGCGATCGTGATCAGCCAGCGGCTGGTCAAGGATGACATCTTCACCTCGATTCACATCGAGGAGTACGATGTGGAGATCCGCGAAACGAAGCTGGGTCGCGAGGAATTCACCCGCGACATCCCGAATGTCAGCGAGCGGGCGCTTGCGAACCTCGACGAGAACGGCGTGGTGCGAGTGGGGACGCGCGTGGGCCCGGGCGACATTCTCGTGGGCAAGGTCGCGCCCAAGAGCAAGAGCGAGCTGACGCCGGAAGAGAAGCTGCTGCACGCGATCTTCGGCCGGGCCGGCGAGGACGTGAAGAACGACTCCCTGGAAATGCCGGCGGGCGAGGAAGGCGTGGTCATTGCCACGCAGCGGTTCAGCCGCCGCATGCACATGACCGACGAGCAGAAGAAGCAGCTCAAGAAGGACATGGATCGCTTTGAGAAGGAGATGAACCAGCGGGCGATCCAGATCTTCAAGCAGATGGTGGCCGAGATCAACGAGGTCACCGGGCAGCAATTGGTTGACCCGAATACCAAGCAGAAGGTGGCCCAGTCGGAGAACATCGACGTTCTCATGGAGCAGATCGATACGTTCGCCATCGAATGGGTCAAGGGATCGCGCGAGGCCAAGGAGCAGGCCGAGAACACGTATAGCCGCTTCTGGCCGCGCGTGCAGGCGGTGCTGAAGGAGAAGAACCGCCGGCTCGAGCACATGAAGCGAGGCGATGAGTTGCCCAGCGGCGTGCTCGAGATGGTGAAGGTCTACGTGGCGACCAAGCGCCAGTTGTCGGTTGGCGACAAGATGGCTGGCCGGCACGGCAACAAGGGCGTGATTGCCCGGATCGTTCCGGAAGAGGACATGCCGTTCCTGCCGGACGGGACGCCGGTGGACATCCTTCTGAATCCGCTGGGCGTGCCGAGCCGAATGAACGTCGGGCAGATTCTCGAGACGCACCTAGGCTGGGCGGCGGCGGTCCTCGGGTTCCAGGCGGTGACGCCGGTGTTTGACGGCGCCCGTGAAGACGAGATCCACAAGGCGATCGAGGAAGCTAACAAGGCGGTCGGCGAGCGGCGCAAGGCGCGCGAACGCGACCGCAAGCCGCTGGGCGATCGCGAGCTGGACGTGCAGATGCCCTACGGCGGAAAGATCCAGCTCCGCGACGGGCGCACGGGCCAGCTCTTCGAGCAGAAGACGACGGTGGGCTACATCTACATGATGAAACTGCACCACCTGGTGGATGACAAGATCCACGCCCGCGCGACCGGTCCCTACAGCCTGATCACCCAGCAGCCGCTGGGCGGCAAGGCGCGGACGGGCGGCCAGCGTTTCGGCGAGATGGAGGTATGGGGCCTGGAAGCGTACGGCGCTTCTTACATCCTCCAGGAACTGCTGACGGTCAAGAGCGACGACGTTGAAGGCCGCACGAAGATCTACGAGAGCATGGTCAAGGGCACGAACACGCTGGAGGCCGGCACCCCGGTGAGCTTCGACGTGTTGTGCAACGAGATCCGGGGCCTGGGGCTGAACATCCAGCTTGAGAAGAAGAAAGGCGCCGGGCGCGAGGATGAGGATGGAGATCTGATGTGAGCCGCCGATGGGAGACAGTGCTTGATCCCCGGCCCGGAGTCAGCATGGCAGCGAAAGAAACTCCGGGCGTCCTGCGGACGTTCGCAAGCGGCGGAAGCGGAATCCGTCTATTCCGTTCAGGCTGGTGATGACCGGCCGCATGCGTCGTAGCGGCCAACGGACCGCGGTCGCTTCCGCGGGGCATTGTTGAAACGAATGATCGTCGCGGGCTACGTCGCCCGCGACCCTGGAATAGAAAGAGAAAGAAGACAATGGCTGAAACCGTCTACGATCGGATTAACGACTACGGTTCTGTCCGCATTCAACTCGCCAGCCCGAACGATATCCGTTCGTGGTCCTTCGGCGAGGTGAAAAAGCCGGAGACGATCAACTACCGCACGTATCGCGCGGAAAAGGACGGCCTGTTCTGCGAGCGGATTTTCGGCCCGGAACGCGACTGGGAATGCTCCTGCGGCAAGTACAAGGGCACGAAGTACAAGGGCATCATCTGCGACCGCTGCGGCGTGAAGGTGACGCATAGCCGTGTTCGCCGCAAGCGCATGGGGCACATCAACCTGGCCGCCCCGATCGTTCACATCTGGTTCTTCAAGGCCCTGCCGAGCCGCCTCGGCGCCCTGCTGGACATGAAGACCAGCGACATCGAGAAGATCGTCTACTTCCAGGATTACGTCGTCACCGATCCCGGCAAGACGCCGCTGAAGAAGAAGCAGATCCTGACGGAGGACGAGTACCGCTCGGCCTACGAGAAGTATGGCGACGAGTTCGAGGCCGAGATGGGGGCCGAGGCCATCAAGAAGCTGCTGGGGGGGCTGAATCTTGACGACGAGCAGCGCAAGGTCCGCGCCGAGATCGAGAAGACCAACTCCAAGCAGAAGGTCAAGGACCTGACCAAGCGGTTGAAAATGATCGAGGCCGTCCGCAACTCGGAGAACAAGGCCGAGTGGATGGTCATGGACGTGATCCCCGTGATCCCGCCCGATCTTCGCCCGCTGGTGCTGCTGGAAAGCGGCAACTTCGCCACCAGCGACCTGAACGACCTGTATCGCCGCATCATCAACCGCAACAACCGCCTCAAGAAACTGGTTGACCTCAATGCGCCGGAGGTCATCATCCGCAACGAGAAGCGCATGCTCCAGCAGGCGGTGGATGCGCTGTTCGACAACGGCCGGTGCCGCCGCCCGGTGCTGGGCTCCAGCAACCGCCCGCTCAAGAGCCTCACGGACATGATCAAGGGCAAGCAGGGGCGTTTCCGTGAGAATCTCCTGGGCAAGCGCGTCGATTACTCGGCCCGTTCGGTCATCGTCGTGGGCCCGGAACTGAAGCTGCACCAGTGCGGCCTTCCCAAGAAGATCGCCCTGGAACTCTACCAGCCGTTCATCATCCGCAAGCTCAAGGAGCACGGGCTGGCCGACACGATCAAGAGCGCCAAGCGCATGCTCGAGCGGCGCGACCCGGAGGTCTGGGACATTCTCGAGGAGGTGATTTACCAGCACCCGGTGCTGCTGAATCGCGCCCCGACGCTGCACCGCATGGGCATCCAGGCGTTTGAGCCGGTGCTCGTCGAAGGCAACGCCATCAAGATTCACCCGCTGGTCTGCAAGGGTTTCAATGCCGACTTCGACGGCGACCAGATGGCCGTCCACCTTCCGCTGTCGATCGAGGCGCAGGCCGAGGCGCACATCCTGATGCTGGCGCCGAACAACATCTTCTCGCCCGCCAACGGCAGCCCGATCATCTCGCCGTCGCAGGATATCGTGCTGGGGACGTTCTACATCACGTCCGAGCGCGAAGGCGACAAGGGGGAGTGGAGCCGGTTCAACAGCGTGGAAGAGGCGATCATGGCGTATCAGCTCGGCAAGATCGCCATGCATTCCCGCATTTTTGTCCGCCTGAAGGACCGCACGCAGGTGGTTCCCGACGACAAGTCGGCCTTCACGCCGATCCAGGAGGTGGCGTGGAAGGGGTGGCAGACCTACCTGCAGGCGAAGGACCCCAATTACGTGCCCAGGCCGCGGCCGGCGAATTTCAACAGCCGCGTCATCCTGACGACCGTCGGGCGCTGCATCTTCAACGACATCCTTCCTCGCCAGATGCCGTTTTACAACTACCCGCTGACAGCCAAGGGCGCCAGCCGCGTGATCGCCGACACGTACGCGACGCTCGGCCGGCCGGCAACGATCAGGCTGCTGGATGACCTGAAAGCTCAAGGCTTCAGGTACTCGACGCTGGCGGCGCTGTCGTTCGGCATCACCGACATCCGCTCGCCGGACACCAAGGAGACGATCCTCCAGGACGGCCAGAAGAAGGCCGACAAGATCGAGAAGAACTACCGCATGGGCGCGATCACCGAGCAGGAGCGTTACGCGCAGCTGATTGACGTGTGGGGTCACGCCCGCAAGCAGGTGACCGAGGACCTGATGACGGGCCTCAACAGCGACTACCGCGATGCCGACGGGCGGCCCATGCCCAAGGACGAGGCTCGCCAGAAGGGCGTGCTGCGCTACCTGAACCCGATCGCGATGATGGCCGTGTCCGGGGCACGCGGCAACGTAGACCAGATTCGCCAGCTTGGCGGCATGCGCGGCCTGATGGCAAAGCCCTCGGGCGAGATCATCGAAACGCCCATCAAGTCCAACTTCCGCGAGGGCCTGTCGGTTCTGGAGTACTTCAGCTCCACGCACGGCGCCCGCAAGGGCCTGGCCGATACGGCGCTGAAGACGGCCGACTCGGGCTACCTGACCCGCAAGCTGGCCGACGTGGCGCAGAATGTGATCGTCAACGAGCTGGATTGCGGCACGCTCAACGGCATCAGCAAGACGACCATCTACAAGGGCGAAACGGTCGAGGTGGAGCTGAAGGACATGATCATGGGCCGCACGGCCCGCGACACGATCCGCAATCCCATCACCGACGAAACGATCGTCGAGGAAAACCAGGTCATCACCGGCGAGATCGCCGACAAGATCAAGGAGCTGAAGCTCGAGTCAATCCGCGTGCGCAGCCCGCTGACATGCGAGAGCTCGCGCGGCGTCTGCGCGCGGTGCTACGGTGTGGACATGTCCACGAACAACCTGGTCGAGGAGGGCCTGGCGGTGGGCATCATCGCCGCCCAGTCGATCGGCGAGCCGGGCACCCAGCTGACGATGCGAACGTTCCACACCGGCGGCGTGGCCACGGGTGCGTTGACCGAAAACGACATCAAGGCGTCCGCCGGGGGCACCGTGCAGCACCGCGACATCAACGCCGTCGAGGTGATCGACTCCAGCGGCGATGCGCCGGTCAAGCGCATGATCGCGCTGAAGCGGAACGGTGAAATCGCCATCCTCGATCCCAAGGGCCGCGAGCTTGAGAAGTACAAGGTTCCCTACGGCGCGCAGGTCATGGTGCATGACGGCGAAAAGGTCAAGCCCAAGCAGCAGCTGGTGGTGTGGGATCCGCACATCACGCCCATCCTGGCCGAGAAGGGCGGCACGGTTCAGTACGAGGACATCGAGGAAGGCGAGACGGTGCGTGTCGAGGAGGAGAAGAAGGGTGCCGGCGGCAAGCTGGTGGTGATCGAGCACAAGGGCGAGCGCCATCCCCGCGTCACCATCGTGGGTGACGATGGCAAGATCCTCGACTTCCACTACCTGCCGGCCAAGGCTCGCATCGAGGTGGCCAATGGGCAGAAGGTGTCCGCCGGGCAGATGCTTGCCCGCCAGCCGCGGGAGGCCGCCGGCACGATGGACATCACGGGCGGTTTGCCGCGTGTCACCGAGATCTTCGAGGCGCGGAAGCCGAAGGATCCGGCCGTGCTGGCCGAGATCTCGGGCACGGTCGAGTTGCGCAGCGACCGCCGCCGCGGCAAGATGACGATCATTGTCAAGTCCGAGGCGGGCATGGAACGCGAGCACCACGTGCCGCAGGACAAGGAACTGCAGGTGCACGCCGGCGACTACGTGGAGGCAGGCGATCCGCTGATCCGCGGACCCTGGATCCCGCACGACATCCTTCGCATCAAGGGCGAGGAAGCCCTGCATCAGTACCTGCTCACCGAGGTGCAGAACGTCTACCGCAGCCAGGGCGTGAAAATCAACGACAAGCACATCGAGATCATTCTCAACCAGATGCTGCGCAAGGTGAAGGTTGAGGATCCCGGTGACAGCAAGCTCCTGCCGGGCGAGGTGGTTGACAAGTTCCGTTTCCGCCAGCACAACGAGCAGCTTGCGGCCAGTGTCAAGGTGGACAAGCCGGGCGGAACCGGCTTCAAGGAAGGCCAGATCGTAACCCGCGAGGAGTTCCGCGAGGCCAACGACGCGGCCGAGGCCGCCGGCAAGGATCCCGCCAAGGGCAAGAAGCCCAAGCCGGCCCGGGCCAAGACGCTGCTTCTGGGCATCACCAAGGCCAGTTTGCAGAGCGAGTCGTTCATCAGTGCGGCCAGCTTCCAGGAAACCACCAAGGTGCTGACCGAGGCGGCGCTGGCCGGCGCGGTCGACACGCTGGTGGGCCTGAAGGAGAACGTGATCCTGGGCCACCTGATCCCGGCCGGCACGGCGTTCCCGCCGTACCAGCAGATCAAGGTCAAGCATCTGGCCGCGCCGCCGGCTTACGAGGAAGAGGAGCCGATTTCGGCACCGCCGGTCTCCCCGGCCGCCTCGCAGGTGCCGCCGGTGCCGCAGGCCGGCAGTTGATGCAGGAGCCTTACAGTGAATCAGCCCGGGTGGACGCGGATCGCATCGGTTCGCGTCCACCTGCCGTTTAAGCCGACCCGATTTGGCGGCAGGATGTGGCGCGACCTTCACCAGCCCGCTTCGCGGATGTACGCCTTTGCCCCGTAACTGCCGGCCAGGGCCTGGCCCATCTCGGGCTCCAGCACGCTCAGGGCGGTGGAGAGCGCATCGGATGTGATTCCCCTCTCCGCGACGACCGACACCAGCAGCCGATTGGTCAGTCCCACTCCCGTTCGCGGGTCAACAATGTGCGAATAGCGGCGACCGTCGAGCACCACCGCCTGCTCGGTGTCTCCCGAAGTGGAGACGCCGGCGTTCTTGACGAAGATTTTGCGCGATGGTTTGTCGCCATTCTCGCCGGTCACCTCGATGATCCAGCCGGGTTTGCCGGGCGGCGCATCCGAGCAGACCAGTTCACCGCCGAATTCGATCAGGGCCGAGTTGACGCCGAAGCGGCGCAGCTGGGCCAGTGCCTCGTCGCAGGCATATCCCTTGCCAATGCCGCCCAGGTCGAGTTTCATGCCCGGCACAAGCAACTGGACGGTGCGCTTTTCGCGGTCGAGCTTCATTTTCCGGAAACCCACCAGCTCGCGGGCCTCCTGCAGCTTTCGGCGATCGGGGAAGGCGCCGGTCTTGCGGGCCTCGCGCCAGAGATTCACGTAGGGGCCGACCGTCACATCGAATGCGCCCGCCGACCGTTCAGACATCTCGTGGGCGTATTGCAGGACATAGAACAGTTCTTCGCTCACCGGCACTGGCGCGCCGCCTGCTTGGCGACAAAGGCGCGAAAGTTCGCTGGAAGGGCGGTAGTCGGAGAGGATGTCTTCCAAAAAAGCGATCCGATTATAAGCGGCACGACAGGCGGCCTCGGCGGTGGCATCGTCCGGCGCGTAGCAAACGATGCGGGCTAGCACTCCCATGTGTATTTGCTTATATTCCCTGACCTTGAGCGCAGGCTCGACGGGTTGTGTGGCGGACGCGTCAGCGGGTTCCGGCCGTGTGTGGCAGCCGGTTCCGAGGGCAAGTGCCATCCACAACGCAACGGTGCAGGCGCAGGCGTGTAAGTACATGTGAAAACACCCGCTCAAGTGCGGGCCAAAACAACCAGAAGGAGCAGCACCAATGATCCGTAAGCGAGCGTTAGCCATGATAACCGGCCTGATGATCGGCCTGCCAGTGGGCATGCTTCAGGCTCAAGAGAAGATGACCGTGAAGCTGCCTGAGAACCTGGCGGAGTTCGAGATGGTCAAGATCCCGGCCGGGAAGATCAAGCTCAAGATCGGCGACATCGAGGTGGAGCGCGAGATCAAGCCGATCTGGATCGGCAAGACGGAGGTGACCTGGGACACGTACGGCATCTACGCTTACGGCCTGGATATCCACGACGAGAAGGAGAAGATGGAGGCCATCGCCAAGACCCGCCCGAGCAAGCCCTACGGCGCGCCGGATTTCGGTTTCGGTTACAAGAATTTTCCGGCCGTGGCGGTGACGTATCACTCGGCGGAGATGTACTGCAAGTGGCTCAGCGAGAAGACGGGCAAGAAGTTCCGCCTGCCCACCGAGGCCGAGTGGGAATACGCCTGCCGCGCCGGCGGTGACGGTTCGGTGGACGTGGACAAGGTGGCGTGGGCTGCCGACCCCGACCACGAAGGCACGCACGAAGTGGCCAAGAAGCAGCCCAACGCCTGGGGCATTTACGACATGCTCGGCAACGTCGTGGAATGGTGCATCAAGGACCCCGAGGCCGACAAGGTGGAGAAGGAAGACCCGAAGAAGAACAAGCCGGTGGCCCGCGGCGGTTCCTGGAAGACCGACAAGGAGAAACTCCGCTGCGACTACCGCCAGATCCAGCAGCCTTCCTGGAATGTGACCGATCCGCAGGACCCCAAGAGCAAGTGGTGGCTGTCCGACGGGACGTTCACCGGGTTCAGGGTGGTGTGCGAAGAGTAGCCGCGAGTCTTGAAGTTCATGCAGGCGCGAAGGATGATACCTTTCGCGCCTTCTTTATTGGTGTGGTGAACAATGAAACCAGGACGACAGGGCACGCGCAAGACCCGGATCTCGATTGACTCCGCCTCGAATCAAATTTCCCGCGATCTCTTTTCCACCGGCCTTCCTTCGTTTACGATCTGCTCAGCCCTAAACATAACTGGCTGCGGGCAGTAACTCTATATGAAGTGCGCAGGCTCCGCGTCGCGGGCCTGAAGGGCATTGGAACCATCCAACATGCGGGCCTGAGAAGGCCGCAATCGCAACGGAGAATCGGTATGCAACACAAACGGACTGCGGTGAGTCGGCGGGATTTCGTGACGGCGTCGGCGGCGGTATCGGCGGCGGCGATGATGTCCAGCCTGGGATCGAATTTCGCGCATGCCCAGGGTTCGGACAAGATCAAGGTCGGCCTGGTCGGTTGCGGCGGTCGCGGTCGCGGTGCGGCGGCCAACTGCGTGGAATCGGCGCCCAACGTTCAGATCGTCGCCGTTGGCGACGTGTTCCAGAATCAGGCGGAAGGCGCCAGGAACGAATTCGCCAAGCGTCCCAAGGACCAGTACGACATCGGCGACCGCTGCTTCTGGGGCCTGGATAATTACCAGAAGGTCATCGACAGCGGCGTGGACATGGTGATCCTGGCGACGCCGCCCGGGTTCCGTCCGATTCACTTCGAGGCCGCCATCAAGGCCGGCAAGCATGTCTTCTTCGAAAAGCCCGTTGCGGTCGATCCCGTTGGCGTCCGCACCGTGATCAAGTACGGCGACATCGCCAAGGAAAAGGGCCTGGGCGTGGTAACCGGCACCCAGCGCCGGCACCAGAAGAGCTACGTTGAGACCATCAAACGCATCCACGACGGCGCCATCGGCGACATCCTCCACATGAGCGTCTACTGGAACGGCGGCGGCATCTGGTGGCATGCCCCCAGGCCGGGTGAAAGCGATGTCGAGTACCAGATCCGCAACTGGTACCACCACAACTGGCTCTGCGGCGACCAGATCTGCGAACAGCACGTCCACAACCTCGACGTGGCCAACTGGGTGCTGCGCGCACATCCGATCAGCGCCTATGCCATGGGCGGCCGCCAACTTCGCGACAAGCTCGGCCAGAAGGGCGAAATCTGGGATCATTTCGCGGTGGAGTACGAATATCCCAACAACGTGCGGGTCTTGAGCTTCTGCCGTCACTGGGCGCAGAGCGACGACAACATCAGCGAGTTCGCGCTGGGCACCAACGGCACGGCCAATCCGAACAACTCGATCCGGCCGAAGAACGGCCAGGGCTGGCGGTTCCAGGGCGAGGAGACCAATCCGTATGTCCAGGAGCACACGGACCTGATCGCCTCGATCCGCGCGGGCAAGCCGTTGAACGAAGCCCGGCAGGTGGCCGAGAGCACCCTGACGGCGATCATCGGCCGGATGAGCGCCTATACGGGTCGAAAGGTGAACTGGGATTGGGCCATGGAGAAGTCCAAGCTGGACCTGGTGCCCAAGGACCTGGACCTCAAGGGCAAGGCCCCCGAGATCAAGCTCCCGCAGCCGGACGTCGACGAGCTGGTTTAACAATGGGAATGCCAACAGGCGAGCTGGGAACACCGGCTCGCTTGTTTTTTGCCGACCGGGGGATTGGAAAGTGAATATGACAAACCCATCGAATACAGCCGTTTCTTTATCGGCCGCCGCAATGATGGCGGCTCTCGGCAGCAACTTTGCCCACGCGCAGGGGTCCGACCGCATCAAGGTCGGCCTGGTCGGCTGCGGCGGGCGCGGCCGCGGGGCCGCGCGGCAGGCCGTTGAGGCGGCGCCCAATGTCCAGGTCGTCGCCGTGGGCGATGTCTTCCAGAAGGCCGCCGAGAAGACGAAAACCGACTTTTCGAAGGAGCCCAGGGACCAGTTCGACATCGGCGACCGCTGTTTTTCCGGCCTTGATGCCTACAAGCAGGTTATCGACAGCGGTATCGACATGGTAATCCTGGCCACGCCGCCCGGGTTCCGGCCGTATCACTTCCAGTACGCGGTGGAGCAGGGAAAGAACGTGTTCTTTGAGAAGCCGGTGGCAGTGGATCCCGCGGGCATCCGCATCGTGATGAAGTATGCGGATGTCGCGGCGGAGAGGAAACTGGGGGTGGTCGCCGGCACGCAGCGCCGACACCAGGCTCGCTACATCGACACGATCAAGCGAATCCACGACGGCGCGATCGGCGACGTTCTGCACATGAGCGTGTTCTGGAACGGCGGGGGAATCTGGTATCGGCAACGGCAGGCCGGCATGTCCGATGTCGAGGCCCAGATCAACAACTGGTATCACTACGTGTGGCTTTGCGGCGATCAGATCGTCGAGCAGCACGTGCACAATCTCGACGTGGCCAACTGGGTGATGGGCGGCCACCCGGTCAGTGCTTACGGCATGGGCGGCCGCCAGCTCCGTGACAAGCAGGGCCAGGTCCCCGGCCAGATCTGGGACCACTTCGCCATCGAGTACGAGTATCCCAGCGGCGGGCGCGTCCTGAGCATGTGTCGCCACTGGTCACAGAGCGACGGGGCGGTTTCGGAATGGGCGCGCGGCACCAAGGGCGTGGCCAATCCGGCCAGCTCTATCACCCTCAATTCCGGCGAGCGATGGAGTTCCAGGGCCGAAGGCGCAAATCCCTACGTCCAGGAACACACCGACCTGATCAATTCGATCCGCGCAGGCAAGCCCCTGAACGAGGCCAGGCAGGTGGCCGAAAGCACAATGGTGGCCATCATGGGCCGCATGAGCGCGTACACCGGGCGGAAAATCACCTGGGAGCAGGCGATGGCGAGCAAGCTGGACACCATGCCGAAGAACCTGGACCTGAAGGGTTCGCTGCCCGAGCCGAAGGTTCCCCAGCCCGATGAAGAGGAACTCGTGTAGCCGAAGGCGAATCGCATCGTTACCGGCGCGGATTCACGCCGGGTCGGCAGCCAGTTCCTCAAGCATTTCATCGGTGCATTGCGGATCAACCGCCCGGCAGGAGGCCGCAAGCGCGTCGGCGATGGACTTGAGCGTCGCTTGCCAGAGGTCGGCGGCCATGTCGCGCGGCGTGAGCTGGAAGAATTCATCGCACAGGAGCACCATTCGCAGCAGGTGCTTGAAGATGATGCCTTCCTGCTTCACAAGATCCCTGGATCGCACGAACTTGTCGAAGTCGCCTCCGTGGACCAGCAGGTCGCCGGCACACCAAACGGGTGTTACCGACAGCCCTCCGGCGTGGTCGATCGTGTTCTCGAACAGCAGGCGCACCTTCTGGGCCAGCGGAATCGGGTACCTGCGAAGCTCCGGCGGCAGATCGCCCTGGTCGGCTTGGGGGTACAGGTCCTCCTGGGTTGCCAGGCCGCGCGTGAGAAGTGCCGGGTCGATCACCTCGATGGCAAGCCGGCCCGGCGGCAACTGGTCGGGCCAGGGGACTCTCACATGGCGCGCCACCGAGCCGGGCATCTCCAGCAGACTCTCGAGAATCTGGATCAGTTCGGGCTGATCAGCTTTTCCCAGATGGTCCATCAGGAATACGCCGTAAAGGGGATGCACGGCCCGAAAGACCATCAGTTGCTTGATCTTGTCGGTGGGGGTGGCCAGGACCGGATCATAGGGTTTGGGCTGATCCGCCGCGGCTCCGGCTGCGGGGGACCTGACGGCGGCGCGGGCCGTGCCGAGCTTCAGGCGCGCGAGCAGTTCGGACACACTGGCGGAATTGGACGGTTCATCCTCTTCTTCCGAATCATCCGCGGGTGGAGACGCAACGGGCGGCGAGGCTTCCTCCGCGGCGGCCAAACCGGGTTTCACCGCGTTGCGCCACGCCTCGGGCGGCGGGGGATCGAGAATGACGATGCCCAATTCATTCAACGTGACCAGCATCCGCGTAAGGCGCTTCAATTCTCCCTGAATCCGGGGCGAATCCATCAGGCGACGGCGGATCACCTGTCGAATGGGCTCGACGGCAGGATTGGCCTCCAGCAGATAGGCGAGCCAGCGCCAGGACAGGCTGCCCTTGCTGGCCAGTTTCGCGGGCGGGTGAGTCTGCAGCTTGGCGAACTGGTCGGCGTTCCAGTAGGCGAAATTCGCCCTGCGGCTCGGTTTCTTCTTGAGCAGGGCCTTCTTGGCGGCCATCAGCTTGGGGTCCTTCTCCGTGTCGGGGATCGAATCGTACTTCTCCTGCCATCGCGCGAGCTTGACGTCGTCCTCGTGGGCAAGAACGTAGATGTGCCCCTCGGTGTCGAATTGCGGCCGGCCCGCGCGGCCGAACATCTGCTGGGCGGAACTGGCGTCGATCAGCTTCTTCCTGTCGCGAGGACCTTTCATCAGCGTGGTCAACAGCACCGAGCGCGCCGGCAGGTTGATCCCGGCGGCGAGCGTTTCCGTGCAGACGCACACGGGCAGCAACTTCTCCTGGAAGAGCTTCTCGACGATGCGGCGATACTTGGGCAGCAGGCCCGCGTGATGCAAACCCACGCCGCGCGCAAGGAACGTGCGCAGCTTGTTGCCGCAGCCGATCGAAAAGTCGAACTCCTCCAGCCGGTCCAGGAGTTTCTGTCGCTGGCCCTCGGCGAACAGGTCGCGGCCCTTGAGCACCTCCGCCGTGTTCCAGCAGACCTCGCGATCGAAGCAGAAGACCAGCGCCGGCGTCTTGCGGGCGGCCTCGTCGCCCCTGGCAATCTGCTCCAGGAAGTCGGGAAGCAGTTCGTCGCCGACCCAGTGGAAATGCAGCGGGACCTTGCGCTGTCGGCCCTCGATCAGCGTCACGCGGCGATCGAGACTGGCGGCCATCCAGTTGACGAATTGCTGGGCATCGCCCACCGTGGCCGACAGGAGCATGACGCGAATGTGCCTTGGCAGCAGTGACAAGGCCAGTTCCCAGACGATCCCGCGTTCAGGCTCGTTGAAGTTGTGGAATTCGTCCATGATGACCGCGCCGACCCGATCGAAATCGAAGATCTCCGGGTGCAGCAGGCGGTTGAGCAGCACCTCGGCGACGACGACCTTGATCTGGGCCTGGGGGTTGATGGTGCGGAGGCCCGTCACCAGTCCCACGCAGTCACGGGCGTAGCCCCAACGGACGACGGTCTCCTGGAGCTCAAGAAACTTCTGGTCCGTCAGGGCGATCAGCGGCGTGGAGTAATAGACACTCTGGCCTGTGCGCAGGCCCTCGTAGACGGCCGCCTCCGCGACGAGGGTCTTGCCGGTGCCGGTCGGGGCCGACAGCAGCACGCCCTGTTCGCAGCAGGCCCACGCAAGCATGGCCTCTTCCTGGATGGGATATGGGGTGTAGGGCAGGCGCTCGATGTATTCGAGGATGATTTCGTCGCGTGAGGGCATTTCGTGGATTATGCCAGGAATTGCATGAATGGACACCAATGATCCTCGTAATCGCGCTCATTCGTGAGATTCATGGCCGGGTCGATCAGGCATTGCCGCGATTTTGTGCGCAATCCGCATCCGTGTCGTCTTATAATGGGGCGGTTGACCGGGAGGCTGCATGCGCATCTCGTGGACGGTTGCGGTGGTGATGGCTCTGGCCGGGTTGCTCAGGGCTCAGGACAATGGCGGGGGCGAACCGCAGGTTTTTGGCATTCGGATCGACGCCAACGGCAATCTGATCTATCGCCAGAGGGAAGCGGCAGACAACCTGATTCGAAACCGTGCCGCGCGTGCGGCAGTGCGTTTTGTCTCGCTCCGCAGGACGCTGGAGCAGGCCCGCGAGCTTCATGGGAAGGGCGCGGTCCTGCCCGCGGAATTGCGTTGCCTTGAGGGGATTACCCAGCTGCAATACGTGCTGGTTCGTCCGGAGCACGCCGATCTGCTGATCGGCGGGCCGGCCGAGGAGATCTCCACGGATAATTCGCTGCAACCCCGCGGCAGAGCCTCCGGTCGGCCGGTGTTGCAACTCGACGACTTCGTTGCCGCGATGCGGATGTCCGGTCCACGCGGGGTGGAGAGATTTGGCTGCTCGATTGATCCGCCCGCCAACTCGGTTCAGATCGCGGAGCAGGTAGGCAGGGAACTGCGAGGCCGGCCTCGCGGCGAAATCGCCGAAGCGCTGGCGCAGCGGATGGGATCGCAGGCCATTCGCCTCTTCGGAATGCCTGAGGACTGCCGGATCGCCTTTGTCTGCGTGGCGGCCGACTATCAGCTTAAGCGATGGTCCATCGGGCTGGATGCGGTTCCCGTGTCGGGGGTTGGAACCTCCATCGACAGTTCGCGCGTGGCCGGCAACGGATTCTGGTTTGAAACCCTGTACGAACCTCTCCTGGTATCAGCCGACGGCAATATGTTCGAGATTCGCGGCCAACGATTGCAGGTCAAGGCCGGCGCGGTTCCCTTCGACGAGAAGGGTGCGACGGAAAAGGCCCGAAACTGGGCGAGGAAGCTGACGGAGAAGATGCCCCAGTTGGCGGCGGTCTCGCCCCTGTACGCGGATTTGCAGAACGTGGCCGACATGGCGCTCCTGGCCGCGCTGATCCAGCGTGACGGGCTTGATCGGAGAATCGGCTGGGACCTGGCGTGGCTGAAGGATTCGACGCAGTACCGCGTGCGGAGCCTTCCCGTGGCGCGAACAACCGCGACCTTGGTAAACTTCACCGGCGGCAGCCTGGCTGCGGGGGGCGTCACGCTCGGGACGCGGGAGTGGCTGGACAGGCGCCAAACCGATCAGAAGGGGGAATTGAATCGAATCAGGGAGGCTGCGGCGAAATAGCCGGCCCAGCCGCATCGTCCTGTTTTTCGGCGGCACCGTCCGAGGTCAGGATGACCTCGGACGGCCGGGGGGTGTCAGGTCCAGCGTCACGCCTGCCAACCGTGCTGCTCGCGGACCTTGATCATCGCCGCGAGGATGTCGTTCCAGGTCTGGGATTTCATCATGACCTGGTTGGGGAACATGCAACCGTCCCAGCAGAGATGCTTGATGGATTTGGTGAGGTTGCCCTTTTCATCGCGCAGCCAGAACCCGGCGTGTTTGGGGATGACGAGCTTTCCATTGGGATCGGTGGCCTGGCAGTGGCGGCCGGTCTTGTCGTGCGTGCCCGACCCCTTCACCGTCGCGTCGTTCTGGGCGATGTGCAGATCGATCGTCCAGGGACGCAGGGCGGCCGTGAGCTTGCGCAGCGCATCATCCAGCTTGCTCTTGTCCTTCCAGTCGTAGCCTTGCGGGAGCAGGGCATCCTCCGGAGCGTTGTAGCCCATCGTGTAGAGCAGCGTGTGGGCCATGTCGGCCTGGAAGCCCAGCGTCCTGGGGCGATCGACCATCTCCAGCAACTGGACCATGCGCCGCCAGGAGTGCATCCCGCCCCAGCAGATTTCGCCTTCGGCCGCCAGTTTCTCGCCGAAGCTCTCCGCCACGTCGCAGGCTTCCCTGAAGGTCTGGGCGATCTTCTTCTGGTTGCCTTCCGGGTCCTTGGCCCAGTCGGCGACGCCGCAGGCCGAGTCGATGCGGATGCAGCCGTAGGGACGCGCGCCAAGCTCCCTGAGCTTCTGCCCAATGCGGCAGGCCTTTCGGACCGCCAGGACGAAATTCTTGCGGTCCTGCTCGCTGCCCATGGCCGGACCGCCCACAGTCCCCGCCCAGACCGGCGCCACCAGCGAGCCGATGGCCAGATTCCTGGCCCGGAACTTGTCCGCCAGCTTCTTGATCCCGTCATCGTCCAGGTCGATGTTGATGTGGGGATCGAACAGGAACAGGTCCATGCCGTCGAACTTCACGCCGCCAACATCGGCCGCAGCGGTCAGGTCGATCATCGTGTCCAGATCGATGCAGGGTTCCGCGCCCGGCGAACCCTTGCCGACGAGCCCCGGCCAAGCCGCGTTGTGGAGTTTGGGGTAGTTGTTGGCCATGTCATTCTCCTGTGTTGCTGCTGGTTACATGCTACCGGCTGCTGGCGATTCCTCTTGATTGACAGGTCCGTCGTCTGAATCGAATCAATTCCGATTGTCGAGGGACTCTCCTGCTGCGACTGGCTGCCGGTAGCAAGTAGCCAGAAGCAAGTGGCAAATCCTCACAGCTTCACGCCCCCCTTGTACTTGAGTTCCGGAGCATCCGGGTTCACGTTCGGCCCGAAGTACCGCAGGATCACCAGCGGCTCGGTGTCCGAGGTGTTTTCAAACACCACGCCGGCCTTGGCTGCTCCCTCGGTGCAGAAAAACTCATCTTCCGTCAGTTCGTAGAATCCAATCATCTTCGGGCAGATCAGGCGCATCTTGTTGGCCTTGCCCGAGCCCTGCACCACGATCGCGCCGTAGGCACCCCTGTCCTTGATCGTGACCTTTTCGCCGGGGAAGACGGTCAACTCCTTGGCGGTGAAAAGCTGCTCGCCGCGAACCTTGCCGTAAACGATCCACTTGTCCTCATAACCATCCTTCACCGATCCCGACGCCAGCCTGGGCATCAGGAAGTGGTTTTCCTTGAAGTGGGGATCGACGTTGGCTTCCCAGTCGAGCTGATCGACAATGAAATCCAGGTCGTGATGCTTGCTCTCGGGCATGTCCTTGACCAGCAGCGACCAGGGCACCTCGCGCCCCTCGACCAGGTTCTGGTACATGCCGAATACGTCCGAGCCCCACTGCGGCTCGTATGTGCAGAGCGACCCCGGCGCGTGCAGGATCGACGGGCCCACCAGCCAGCCCGTGCCGGGTTGCAGGCGGTATGCGGCCGACAGGTCGAGGATGCCGTTGTCCCCCTTGTTCCAGTTCTCCAGGCACTGGCGGACCTGTGCCTTGGTGGTGCCGGGATTCAGCCCGAAGAACGTGTAAGGGAAGTTGTTGCCGACGGGATTATGCTGCGGCGGGAAGTAGTAGCTCTCGGGCTTGCCCTCCTGGCCGACCAGGGCGGCCTGTTCCCTCGACTGATGCATGTGGTGGGGGATCGGCCCCATGTTGTCGAAGAATTTGGAATAGACCGGCCACTTCTTGTACTTGCCATAGATCGCCTTGCCGATGATCTGGTTGCCCATTTCCTGCACGGCGTCGGCCAGAAGGCAGCGCGAACCGTTGGAGACGATATAGGAGAGGCCCTCGTCGTGAACGCGTCCCTCGTTGGCCGCCGGAGTTGTCGAGGCAAACCATCGCTCGTCAATGCCGCCGCGATGCACGCCGAATGCATAGGTGTCCTTCGGATCGAGCTTGAGCCGCAGGCCCGGATGGAGGAACGACCGCGGCACCCAGTTGGGCGCCAGGCGGAGCAGCCCGTCGGTCTTTTCAAGGGCGGACTCCACGACCCTGGCAACATTGCCCGACACTGTCTTGAGTTCCTTGACGCTCTTCGCTGCCATCATGCACCTCGTGATTGATCCAACGGATCGACTGACCCGATCCCATTCTATCCGGCGCTGGGCGGGAGGGAAGTGGGACATCTGAGACGCGACTACCCGTTTCGCGGCCTATGGCGGGATTCGATTCGACAGGGCCTGGAGAATCTGGCTCTCCCACCATTCCAGCAGCCGGTAGTAGAGAAACTTCACCGCACGGCGGCCGGGTCGGGACCGGGCCAGCCATCGGGCCAGGGATGCAAAACGCATCTGCAGCCATGTGAGCAGGCCCATCGCAACCGTGGCCAGAAACAGTAAGGGAGCGAAGGCCTCGTAGGTGCGCAGGGCGAATCGTTCCAGCCCCAGCCGGCTTTTCAGGAAACGCGCCGATTCCTCGCATCCCCACCTCCGGCGGTAGTACCACAGCGTCTTGTTGGCCGCCTCCAGGTTCTCCACGGTCAGGCTCGTCAGGAGCATCAGGGGGTGGTCCCGCCCGGGCAGGACCCGACAGACCAGGTAAAGCGGCTCCCCGACACGCTCGGGGAGGTAGACTCGCGTCCAGGCCGTCCGCCTGCCCTGGGCCGCGGCCTGCTGCAAGAGCCTCTCGGCCAGGTGCCTGGCGGGCAGTTGCACGCCATTGTCCAGCAACAGCCGCCGGTCGCCCCGCAGGCGAATGACGAACCTGCGGTGGGCATCGATCCAGGGGATCAGAAGGCTGTCCCGGTCAGCGCCGATGTCCATCACCAGCACTCCCTTGCCGTCGGTGGCCCGCATGACCCGATCCACCTGCCGCAGGATCTGGGCGTTTTCGCTCCGGACCGTGGGATCATCCATGCCGTAGGGATGCAGCAGCAAGGGGGTGATACGCCCCTTGCCCCAGCAGGCATAAATCTCCAGGCACCAATAGCCGCTGACCAATCGTCCATCCTGGCTGCCGTCGCGGACCAGGCCCAGATACTTGAGCCTGCGGGCACGGGGGCGGGGCAGATCGCTCAGGTCGATGATCAGGGGCGTGTCCGGA